>Ga0075276_10000042_pt1 | contig 39141 bp, 30 predicted proteins | sample SF_Rice_5C_80N_4_FD_69770 | JGI IMG/M metagenome (GOLD analysis project Ga0075276, IMG submission 69770) | Rice paddy soil microbial communities from Twitchell Island, California, USA - SF_Rice_5C_80N_405 | ecosystem: Environmental > Terrestrial > Soil > Paddy field/soil | place: USA: Twitchell... | reverse complement strand
TCCACGTAAGTGAACTCCAGGCCGTAATTGACCAAAATCTGATTGAACAGGCGGGGCACGCCGCCGTACAGGTTGTGGCCGCAGACCACATGATCGCCGCCCTTGAGCATGGTGGTGATGGCATTAATGGCGGCCATGCCGCTGGCGAACACTCGCGCCGCCATGCCCCCTTCCAGCGAGGCCAGATTTTCTTCCAGCCGGTCACGCGTGGGGTTGGTGACGCGGGCATATTCGTAGCCCTGGCGGGGCTTACCCAGTTCGTCCTGCACGTAGGTGGAGGTGGCGTAAATGGGGACACTGACCGCTCCGGTCAGCGGCTCCGGCTCCTGGCCGTCATGGATGGCTCGGGTGGCAAAACCTGGTTTGTGGTCAGGCATGAGGCTTTCCATTTGAACTACAAAACTGTTCCCATGTCATCCTGAGCGCAGCAGACCGATGCGCTTGCGAATCGGTCTGCGGAGTCGAAGGACCGCTACGAAGTTCGCAACGGCACAATTCTCCCAGGAAGTTTCCCCCAAATGCGTCGCATCGCGGTGGTGATATTGAGCGGTGGAAACTCCCTTATGCCGCTCGGCCGCTCCAGTGGCGCAGGGGTGTTTCGACTCGGGCATGCGCCCTCGCTCAACATGACAAGCAAGCAACTCGCGGAGACCTGCACCGCAACATTTACATCTCCTGCTCGAAAATCTTCTTTGACAGGTAGCGCTCGGCGGAATCGGGAATAATGGTGGCCACGCGCTTGCCCGAGCCCAGCCGGCCGGCAACTTCCACCGCGGCATGTACCGCCGCGCCACCGCTGGAGCCGGCCAGCACGCCCTCTTCGCGGGCCAGGCGGCGCACCATGGCAAAAGCCTGGGGATCGCGCACCATGATGACCTCATCGGCCAGGCGGCCGTCAAAGGTCTTGGGAAGGAAGCTGGCTCCGATGCCCTCCACCTTGTGCGACTCGCCGGCCACACCGCCGCCCAGCACCGAGCCCTGGCTTTCCACCGCGCAGGCGCGCAGATCCGGCAGGCGCTCCTTGAGAAAACGGGCCACTCCGGTGAAGGTGCCGCCGGTGCCCGCGCCCAGCACGATGGCATCCAGCCGGCCTTCCATCTGCTCGAAGATTTCATGCGCCGTAGTCTGGTAGTGGTAATCGGGATTGGCCTGATTTTCGAATTGGCCGGCAAGAAAGGAATTGGGAGTCTGGGCCGCCAGCGCGCGGGCGCGGCGAATGGCCCCTTCCATGCCCTCGGCATCGGGGGTGCGAGTGACCTCGGCGCCGAGGGCGCGCATGAGCATCACCTTTTCCTCCGAGAAATGTTGGGGCACGAACAAGGCCACGCGATAGCCGCGGTTGGCCCCAATCAGCGCCAAACCGATCCCGGTATTTCCCGCCGTCGCCTCAATGATGGTGGCGCCGCGCTGCAGCAGGCCCTGCTCCTCCGCCCGCCGGATCATGCCAATGGCGGCGCGGTCCTTCACGCTGCCGCCCGGGTTGAGGTACTCCAGCTTCGCGTATACCTCAGCCGCGCCGCGGGGCGTGATGTGGCGCAGGCGAAGCATGGGGGTTTCGCCGACAAGTTTCGTGATGTCGTCGGCCACACGCAGACGGGTGGTGGTTTCAGCGGTTTTCATGGACACGCTACAGAGTATGAGAGCGGCGGAACGGCGTCAATGACCAGCCGGGCATAGCACTTCCCGCTGCGATGAGGATCACCACGAGAATGGGAGCGCTTCCCTACTGCGCCGTAGCGGCCCGCTCGCTGCCGGCATAGTAGCCGGTGCGGGTGCGCACCTGCAGCTTCTTGTAACCGTGGGCGTGCGCCACCACCTTGATGGAGCGGTACCCACCCTGGCTTTGCGGCCGCGTTGGCCGGTAGCCGATGGTGTACTGGTTGCGAATATCGTGGGCCACTTCCTGGGTGATGCGGTCCACCTCGCTCAGGTCCTTGGGGAAGAAGGATACGCCTCCGGTGTCCTCGGCGACGGTGGCCAGGGCACGGCGGGCGCGGCGCTGTCTTTCGCCACCCAGCAAGCCAATGGTGTAAACCGTGGGCCCATTCTCCGCCTGCAGCCGGCGCACCGCCTGTTCCAGCGACTCGCGGCTGGCGTTATCTTCGCCGTCAGTCACCACCAGCAGTACCTTTTTCTCCAGGCGCGCATTTTTCTTCAGATGGTCGGCGGAGGCCACAATGGCGTCATACAGCGCCGTTCCCCCGCGCGCCTCGATTTTCTCCAGGGCATCCCTCAGCTTGGGGACATTGGCGGTAAAGTCCTGGTCCAGGTAGTACTCGTCATTGAAATTGACGACGAAAACCTCGTCCTGGGGGTTGCTGGAGCGCACAAAATTCAGCGCCGCCTGGTTCACCGCCGGACGCTTGTCGCGCATGGACCCGGAATTGTCAATCACGATCCCCACGGCCACTGGGATGTCTTCGCGCCGGAAGGAGGTGATTTTCTGCAGCACCCCATCCTCATAAATCTCAAACGCGCTCTTATCCAGAGTGGTAACCATATGGTCGTGGTCGTCATAAACCGTGGCGTGGAGAATGACCTCTTCTACCTGGCTGCGGAAGACGTAGACACCATTGTTCTCGCCCTCCGGCGATTGCCCTGCGGGCGCTTGGCCGGACGTCTGGCCCTGCTGCTGACCGGCCGTGCTTCCCTGCTGTGCCTGCGGCTGGGCCTGCGAGGGGGGCGGTGCGGCAGGAGTAGAGCTCGGAGGCGGAGCCGTGTTGGGGGCGGCTTGGGCCCAAGTGAACAGGCTCAGGCACAGCACCAACAGGGGCAGAATAATAAAGTAGTTACTCCGACGGCGCATAGTATCCCGTTTTGGCATAGACGTGCAGAGGCGGCAACCCTTTAGGCGGAACCAGCTTGATCTTTATTTTATGCCATTTGCCATCGTGCACTGGTTTGGTTGGACGGTATCCCAGCACATATTGGTTGCGCAGCTCTATGCCGATTTTGGTGGCGACGTCCGGCAGCTCATTCGGATTATCAATGGTAAATGTCCGCCCACCAGTCACATCCGTGACCTCGGCCAACAAGGCCGGGCCCACCCGTTCCTCCTCGGTTCGGGCGACCTGGTCGAACAGGCCGATGGCATAAATCTGCACGTCGGCCTCTTTGATCAAGGAGCTAATTTCTCCCTCGGTATAGCGGCTGTGGTTATCGCCTCCGTCGGAGATAATCAGCAACGCCTTACGGTCGTACTTGGCGTTGCGTAACTTGGCCACTGCCAGATAGATGGCGTCCAGCAGCGCTGTACGCCCCTTCGGCGCCGCCAGCACCAGCCGGCTCTGGATGTCCTCCACCGAATTGGTGAAATCGGAGAGCAGCTCGGGCTCATCAGAAAAGCTCACCACGAAAAACTCGTCCTGAGGGTTGGCGGTCTTAAAGAACTCCACCACCGCTTCCTTGGCACGGTCAATTTTGTTGCTCATGCTCCCGCTGACATCAAAAATCACTCCCATGGAAATGGGGGCATCCTCGCTGGAAAAGTGACGGATTGCTTGCCGCTCCTTGTTTTCAAAGACTTGGAAGTTATCCTTCTCTAGCCCCGTGACCAGTCGGTTCATGGGGTCAGTAATGGTGACCGGAACCAGAACCAGGTCCACGCGGGCGCGAAAAGGCCGGGTGTGCGTATCCAGGGACGGATTGACGAGCGGCTTCTTGGGTTCTGCCGGCGACTTGATTCGGGGCACAACATGAACATCGTCCACGGTTCCGGTCTGAGCCTTCAGGCCGGGGACGGAAAAGAGCATTACCAGAAGGACGCCAGCCACAGCCGCCAGCAGGCGCAGCTCCAGCCGCAAGCGGGAAACGTCACGGTGAACGGCAGGCAGGTTCAAAACTGCACCCGGGGAGCGATACGCCCATCGCCCGCTGGTCAGATGGCGGGCCATACAGAGCCTCTTTTGAGCCGATACTACCATAGGTCGGCTCCGGTTTGACCACGGGTGGCCGCTCTCTTTGAGATGTGGAAAGTGTGGGAAGGTTCTGCCTCTTTTCTCTTGTTACAATTCAAAGCACCACAAAATTCTCATGGCAAAGATTTTCCCTTTTCGGGCCTTGCGCTATGACCCGGCACGCGTTTCCTTGTCTCAGGTTGTGACCCAACCCTACGACAAGATCACGCCCGCCATGCAGGCGCGCTATTACGACGCCAGTCCCTACAACCTGGTGCGAATTATCCTGGGCAAACGCGAATCCGGCGACGGCCAGGGCAATAACGTCTACACCCGCGCCGCAGGCGATTTCGCCGAGTGGCGCCGTCAGGGCATCCTGCGCCCCGAGTCGCAGCCCTCCCTCTATGCTTACTCGCAGGAGTTCACCGCGCCTGGGGCGTCGGGCGGCCGCCGCTACGAACGCCGTAGCTTTATCGCCTTAGCCCAGATGGAGGACTACTCGGCGGGCGTGGTCTTCCGCCACGAGCAGACGCTTTCCAAGCCCAAGGCCGACCGCCTCGACCTGCTCCGCGCCACTGGCGCCCACTTCGGGCAAATCTTCGTGCTGTATAACGATCCCGGGGGCCAGGTGGAAGTTACGCTTTTTCCGCAGCGCGACCCTGAAGTCTGCGTCAACGATGAATACGGAGTGGCGCACAAACTCTGGCCAATTTCGGACGCGCAAATCATTGAGCAGTTCAGGCGCAACATGGCCGAGCAGAAGCTGATCATCGCCGACGGCCACCATCGCTATGAGACCGCGCTCAACTACCGTAACGAACGCCGCGCCGCCGCCGGCAAGCAGGCGCCAGACGCTGCCTACGAGCGGGTGATGATGACCTTTGTGAACGCCCATTCCCCGGGAATGCTCATCCTGCCCACTCACCGCCTGGTATTCGGCTTGTCCAACTTCGAGCCCGGCCCCATGGTGGCGGCAGCGCGCTATTTTTACGGCGTGCGCGAAGTGAGCCGTGAGTTCGACCCCGGCAACCCTTTGGCTCTGCTTCCCCACACCTCGCCCGGCGAAACCGCCATGCTGGCGGTCACCGAGCGGCAAGCCTTCCTTTTTCTTGCCCACCCCGGGGCCCAGCACTCCGCCTTGGAAACGGTGTCGCCGCGCCAGGCGGAACTGGATGTAGTGCGCCTGCACAAAGTCGTGCTGGGAAGCGTGCTGAACATCAGCGAGGAAGCCATCCGCGAACAGCGCAATCTCGAGTACCTGCGCGACGCCCGGGAAGCGGTGCAACGGGTGCGCCGCGGCGGAGCCAACGTCGCCTTCCTGCTCAACCCGGTTCCCATTGAGCAGATGACGGCCATCGCTCTGGCGGGCGAAGTGATGCCGCAAAAGTCCACCGACTTTTACCCCAAAATGCTGAGCGGACTTGCCATCTATGCGCTGGACTGAGCGCGGGCGCGATTGGCTGCGGCGAAAGCCAGCTCAAATTCCCTTCCCTGCTTTAGCTCTTGCGTTGCTGCTTCTCTGGCCGCCACAGGGGCGGCCGGCGGCGGGGCAGGAATACCTCTCCGTGTATACCCCGCGGACCAGCTTTTCCGTGCGCCTGCAGCAGTACGACGGCAGGGAGTACGTCGGCATCCTGGACCTTCTCGATCCGTTGGGCGAATTGAGCGCCCGCCTGGATGGACGTAAGTGGAAGGTCCGCTTCGACGGCATGGAAATGGAGTTTCAGGACGGCAAGGCAGGGATGAAGCTGGGAGGCAAGCGCCTGGAAATGGCGGCGCCGTTTTATTTTCAGGCGGGAAGGGGCATGGTTCCGCTCTCCAGCATCGTGCCGCTTTTATCGCCCCTGTTGCGGCAGCCCGTCGAATTCCACGAGAGCGCCCGGCGCATGTTTATTGCCGGCGCGGCCGTTCATTTCACGGCTGAGCTGGTCCATTCTCCCGCCGACGCGGTGGTGCTGAACTTCTCGGCTCCGGTCAACCCCTCCATCGCTACCGAACCCGGCCGCCTGCGCATGACTTTTGTGCGCGAACCCCTGCTGCATCCCAGTCCCACCACTATCAGTTTCGATGACAAGTACGTTACTTCCCTCACCTATCATGAAGCCGAAGGCATTGCCGAACTGGCGTTGAACAGCAGCGTGCCTCTGCTGGCGCGCTTCAGCGCCGACCGCAAGAGCATTACAGTGGGCCCGGTGGTGCAAATCGTAGCCCAGGCCAGGCCGCAGCCCACGCCAACGCCGCCGCCGGCGCCTGCGTCCGCTTCCCCGCCCTCTCCCGCGCCGCCGCCGCCAGCCACCCGGCCAACACCCGCTCCTGCCGTTGCCGCTCCTCCGCCTTCCGCAGCGCCCCCGGTGGTGGTGGTGGATGCCAGCCATGGGGGCACGGAGACGGGAGCGACCCTGAGCGATAATTTGCTCGAAAAGGATGTAACCCTGGGCATCGCGCAGCGCCTGCATAATGACCTCGAAGGCCGCGGTTTGCCCACCATGCTGCTGCGCAACTCCGATATCGCCATAAGTCTGGACCAGCGCGCCATACTGGCCAACACTTCCCGCGCCCGTTTTTACATCAGCATTCACGCCGGCACACTGGGTGCGGGAGTGCGGCTCTATACCGCCCTGCTGCCGCCAATCACGCCCGCTAATGGGCCGTTTCTTCCCTGGGACAGCGCGCAGGCAACGTTTTTATCCTCCAGCCAGACTTTGTCCGGCGACATCGCTTCGGAGTTGGCCAAGGTCAACATGGCTACCCGCCAGATGGCGGCGCCCCTGCCGCCTTTGAACCACATCGCCGCCGCCGCCATCGCGGTGGAGGTGGTGCCGTCCGGGGCCGACGTCACCCAGCTTAATTCTCCTGCCTATCAGGAGCAGGTGGCCGCCGCCATTGCCGCGGGCGTGGCTCGCGCCCGGCAGGGAGGCACCCCATGATTCCCCGCCACCTGAAGATCACTTTTGCGCTGATGATGACCGCTGCCCTGGCCACCGGAATCTACGTTTTGATTCTGAAACGTCACGCCCGGCAGGCCCCGCAAACCACGGAACTGCAGCAACCAGTCGCTCCTCCTACGGCCGGTCCCCCAGTCAACGTCGCCTTGTACATAGCGGACGACCGGCAGGGCTCGCTTCACCGTGAGGATATGAGTCTCAGGCTGCCCGCGGACCCTGCCCTGCGCGCCCAGGCGGTGCTGCGTGCGCTTATCGCGCGTTATATGCCGAAGGACTCGCCGCATCCGCTGCCCCCCGGTGCGGATGTGAATGATGTTTATATGGTGAACGGCACCGCGGTGGTGGACCTGAACGACGCCTTCGCGACTGGCCATCGCTCAGGAGTGCTGGTGGAGGAACTGACCGTCCTTTCGCTGGTGCAAACCCTGGCGGCAAATTTCCCCGGCATAGCGCAAGTAAAGATTCTGGTCAACGGCCAGGAGCGGGACACGCTCGCCGGGCACGCCGACCTCGCCGACTTCTACGATGTGGCAGCAGTGAACCGCGTGGCTGGGCAAATGGGTGGAGCTAGTAGTCAGTAGTCAGTAGTCAGTAGTCAGTGGTCAGTAAAGCAGGCCAGTGCTCAGGAAAATCAGCGTAAACCTGCAGTGGAAGCGCCCGGCTTCAGCCGCGCGATAAAGGTTTGGGAAGGATGTGGGCTTCAGCCCTGGTGAGCGCCTCCAGAGAGGGCTTGGACCTATTCGACCGATACCTACTACCGACTCCCAGTTTTCGCTGAGCCCTGAGTCCTTCTTGGGCAATGAAACTGTGTTTAAATCAGAGACGATGATCTACCGCAGCGATAACCGCGCTCCTGACCAGATGCGCCCGGTCCAGATTGTCCCCGATTTCATCTCCACTGCCGAAGGCTCGGCGCTCATCGAAGTGGGCAATACGCGGGTGATCTGCACCGCCTCGGTAGAGGAAGCGGTGCCGCAATTCCTGCGCAACACGGGGAAAGGCTGGATTACCAGCGAGTACGGCATGCTGCCCCGCTCCACCCTCACCCGCACGCCGCGCGAAGTCACGCGCGGGAGGCCAGCGGCGCGCTCGCAGGAGATCCAGCGTCTGATTGGGCGCTCCCTGCGCGCGGTAACCGACCTGGCGCGCCTGGGCGAGCGCACCATCTGGATTGACTGCGACGTAATCCAGGCCGACGGCGGCACCCGCACCGCCTCCATCACCGGCGCCTTTGTGGCCTTGGGCATGGCGCTGCAGAAGTTGGTGGAAGCAGGCACGCTCACCACCGCGCCCATCCGCGACTTTGTGGCCGCCACCAGCGTAGGTGTGGTGGATGGCCAGGTGATGCTCGACCTCGCCTACGAAGAGGATTCGCGCGCCGAGGTGGACATGAACTTCGTGCTCACCGGCGCCAAGAAGATTGTGGAGATCCAGGCTACCGCCGAGCAGCATCCCTTCGATGACGAGCAGCTGCGGGAGATGATGCAACTGGCGCGCCGGGGCGTGGAAGCGCTAATCGCCAAGCAGCGCGCCATACTGAGCGGGTTGACCCTGCGGCAATGAACCCGAGTGCCCCAAATTTGGCCACACCACATCCGGTGAAGGCGTCAACTGTCCGCGTGTGCGGGCTAATGTGGGGTACCCGCTAGAATAATCGCGGTCAAGCGCAATAATTCTGGCATTAGAATGAAATGCTTTTATGACCTCTGGCCCACATCGCCAGGCTTGCCCCGCGCTGACCGGAGTGGTGGAAACAGCGCTCGTAGTTGAAGACGTGGCTCGGGCGGCCCGTTTTTACCGGCAGCTCTTCGGATTCGACGCGCTCCTGAAGAACGAGAGGTTGTGCGCATTAAATGTGAGACCAGGACAAGTCCTGCTCCTGTTCCAGCGCGGGGGCTCGCTGGATGACATACAACTGCCCGGTGGAATCCTGCCCGGTGGGATGGACGCCGAAGGCCGCGGCCACATGGCCTTTGCCATTGCGGCGGACTACCTTGAATCATGGCAACGATGGCTGGAGCAGAATTCGGTCGCAATTGAGAGCACCCTGCGCTGGGAGCGTGGGGGCACGAGCCTCTATTTTCGCGACCCCGATGGCAATCTCCTCGAACTCGCCACGCCAGGAGTATGGGCCAATTACTGACTCCAAGTTCGAGCAGGCAATAATGCGGTCTTGCACAGCGAGGATTCCTCCAGCTCCTTCTTCCAATGAACAGGTCTCAGGGTTCGAAAGAACGTAGCACTTTCATGCCCACTGTCTGAGAAACTGAAAAACCCGATGACTACATTGCAAAAAGTGGTTCGTCCGTGCATTCCTTGCAGAAGAACATACCTGTCTTGCACACCTGCCCGTGAGGTTTTCATTTAAAATGGAATGCCGCAATCATTCAGGAGGATTTATGAAGCTTACGCCGGGAAAACTGCAAGGCATGAAGAACGTTTCCAACGAGCGCGGGGTGATCGCCGCCGCCGCCATGGACCAGCGCGGGTCACTGAAGAAGGCGCTGGGCGCCAACGCCACCGATAAGGGCCTGGAAGAATTCAAGGCGCTGGTCACGGAGGTTCTGACCCCTCATGCCAGCGCCATCCTGCTCGACCCGGAGTGGGGCCTGCCCGCCTCCAAGCGCCGCGCCAAGACCGCCGGCCTGCTCTTGGCCTACGAAAAGACGGGCTACGACAAGACCGGCCCGGGCCGCCTCCCCGATCTGCTCGACCATTGGTCGGCACGCCGCCTGAAGGAAGCCGGCGCCGATTGCGTCAAGATTCTGCTTTACTACACGCCCACCGATGCCAAGGAAATCAACGACCAGAAGCACGCCTGGGTAGAGCGCATAGGCGACGAGTGCCGTGCCAACGACATTCCCTTTTTCCTAGAGCTGGTCGGCTATGAAGAGGGCGCGGACGAAAAGGGTCTTGAGTTCTCCAGGAAGAAGCCGGACATCGTCGCCCGCAGCATGGAGGAGTTCACCAAGGACCGCTACGGCGTGGACGTGCTCAAGGTGGAAGTGCCGGTGAACATGAAGTTCGTGGAAGGCGCCAAGGTCTACGCCGGCCAGAAGGCCTACACCAAGAAGGAAGCCATGGAGCACTTCCGTCGCGCCGCGAGCACGACCAGCAAGCCGTTCATCTATCTTTCGGCGGGCGTGAGCAATGCGGAGTTTACCGAGTCACTGGAGCTGGCGGCTGAGTCCGGCGTGAAGTTCAACGGCGTGCTCTGCGGCCGCGCCACCTGGAAGGATGGCATCCCGATTTATGCCAGCCAGGGCGCCAGCGCCTTCCGCAAGTGGCTGGAGAGCGAAGGCGTGAAGAACATCGAGAACGTGAACCAGCGCCTGAAGGCCGCAACCCCCTGGTTCTCGATTTATGGTGTGAAAGAGCCGGCCATGGTAGGAGCGTAGCCTAATTGAGTAAATTGTGATTTAGCAATTTGCAATCGTATGGTTGGCGCGTGCGAGCACGCGCCTTTTCTTTTGCGGAAGTGGATTTCTCGTCCTGTCATCCTGAGCGAGCGCGAGGCGAGCATGTGAGTCGAGCGCGAATCGAAGGACCTTGCGCTTCCGTTCCATCAACGATTCAACGCTGAATCTTCTGCAGTCGGGTGCCTTTGCGCAAAAAGGTCTCAATCGCGTCGCAGGCCGCGCCCGCTCCATCTTCCGCCCGAATCTGGCTGCCCACGTCCGCGGCCCGCCGGTCATAGCTCGGCTCCCGCAGCAGACACTCCAGTTCCGCAGCCACTCGTTGAGCGCGGTACCGCTTGCGGCTGATGATCCGCGCGATTCCCAGGCGTTTGCTGCGCACCGCATTATCGAACTGGTCGTGGCTGAGCGGCATGGCCAGAGCCGGACGGCCCGAGCGCATCGCCTGTGCCGTGGTGCCGATTCCGCCCTGGTGCACGATGGCCGCAGCCCGGGGAAAAAGCTGGGAGAACGGCGCATAGTCGAAGGCGGCAATGTCGCCGGAGAGCAACTCTGCGGGCGGTCGCGGCATGTCTTTGCCCACCAGCAGCACGGCGCGCTGTTGCATAAGGCGGGCCGCCTTCGCGCTTTCCACAAAGAAGTCTTCAGCCGCCTGCACCGCCGCCGAGCCCAGGGTAAAAGCGAGCGGAGCGGAACCGGTATTCAGAAACCGTTCCAACTCAGGCTCGGGCGGATGCTCCACCTCGTCGCGATCGAAGAATATGAAGTCGGTGGCCCGTGCCTGCGGCGGCCAATCCGGCTGCGGCGCCGCCAGCAGCGGCGAGAACAATCCCAGCACCAGGTACGGCGAATGCTGTCCTTCGAAGATGGGGTTGGCCCCGGGAGCCAGCCTCAGTTCCGCTTCCAGCTCCCGGTAGGACGCGAGCCAGGCGCGCGACATGCGGTCGGCGACGGCATAAAAGACGCGATGGAAGCCGCGTCCCAGCCGGCTCACGAATTCGGGAAAGGGCAGGCCGCCGAATGCCGGCGGGTCGCAAATCGACATGAAGCTGGCCGGGGCCAGCACCGTGGAAATCCACGGAATGCTCCGCACACGCGCCAGTAGCGGCCCGGCAAAGGCGACCGGGTGGGTAATGATCACGTCCGGGGCTTCGGCCACCGCCGCCAGATCACGGTAGCTATCGCGCAGCGTGGGCATCAGAATGTGGCGGAAGATGAATTCCGTGCCTTTGCGCCGGTCAAACACCTTGCGCATCAATTCGCGGTCAATGCGCGGCAGGTCGGGCCGGATGGAGCGGAAGGCGAGCCCTTCGGCTTCTATCTTCCGGCGGTAGATGGGACTGGTGGCGATGACCGGCTGGTGTCCCCTGTGCTGCAGTTCCAGCGCCATTCCTATGTAAGGATGAATATCGCCGTAAGAACCGAAGGCATGAATGAGGATGCGAGCCATGCACCGCTAATCATCATATACGGCGAAGACGCGCGGGCTCAGATTGCGCGGCTCGGAGGCTACAGCAATTCCCGGTTGAGCACCGGGACCTCCCGCTTGCCGTTCTGCGGACGCGGCGTAACTGCAGCGGCCTTGGGACGCCGTTCCTGCAGCAGCAGCCGCCGCAGTGTGCGCAGGTCATTGAGGATGCGGCTGCCCGCCTTGAGGTGTTGCGACAGCTTCTCCAGGTTATAAAAGACCAGGCGCAGGGCCTCCAGTTGTTTGGAGTCGCCCAAACCGCCTGCATTCAGATCCGCCTGTACCGACTGCTGTGCCTCAATGACCGTCTGATTGAGCAGCTTGATGTATTCCTGCGCGCCTTCAACGCTGTCGAACGGGGTTTCTGATTCGTAGCTCAAGCGCAAACCTCCCGCCTATCTTACGCCTTTGCGCCCGAAGTGGGAAAAATGTGAGTTCCCGCGGACACAGTTGATCACGCCTGAAATAAATGTGTGTTCTCTAGAGGGTTAACAAAAAGCGAACAGATGTCGCGAGCTTGAGCGCACTCTGGTTTTGGCTGAAAACCAAAGAATTGCGAGCGGAATTCCTGGGTTTGCTGACTACGGTTAAAAGACCTACAACTACTGAGTGGGCTGCGGCGAAGTCGCGAGCTTATACAACTAGCGCTCAAGCCTTGCGCCGGCCAGGCTGCTATAGTCTTTGTGAGCCATTTGGCCTCCTACAAGGACTGTGGAATGACAAGCTTAGATGTGGTGTTCCGCTACGGTGCCCGGCCCACCGAAGGAGCTATGCGGGCAGTGGACAGCGTGCGTGAGGTTTACGGCATTCGCCGCATTCAATTCAACGGTAAAGACCGCACCATGCGGGTGGAATTTGACGCTTCCCGGCTCAACGAAAACACCGTGGCCGGGCTGCTCCGGCGAGCCGGCATTGATGTGCTGGAAAAACTCGCCTTAGCCTGATGCCTGTCAGGATTTCCACTGTATTCACAGGGGAGAGGTGTGAGGAAAGGTACTTGTCTTTTAAGGGAGGGCTGCCGTACACCGTGTAAGTTTTTCAGACAAAGCAAAAGGGGCGCTCAAGAAAACCTCTGGCCGAAGTTTATTCTCAAGAGCGCCCCTGTTGCGCGCCACTTCGTCTGGTCCTCCCTATTGCATCCCCCGTGCCATACCCACCTTGCTGAAAATGAATAACTTAGCTTCTCCTCCCGAGAGGTGCGCCGGTAGCTTTTACCGCTGCCGGGAAAGATTTACTGAGCACTGCAAAGAAGTGCAACTATTCTTCCAGTTAGCGTGGATCAAGGGCGCTTTTGCACAGTAAACCCGTCTGAAATGAGAGCCGGAGGGCAAGACCTGCACAGTAACTCGTGCCATGGAATCCCGCGCGAGCTGCGGTCGAAAGATAGTTGCAAGCCCAATAAAGACAAGAAACTCTGATTTAACCGCTTTTTTGAAAGGCCGGCCTGTATGCAGCGGTTCGCGAATGCCAAGTCTCACGGCCTTAGCCGGAGGAATTTGGAAGTGAGGCGAGCAGACTCCGCCAGCAACTCGCGGACGCACTTCCAGCGCTGGTCAGCGCGCTTTCACGCTTTTCGCTGACGCCAGTTTCTGCCGGGTAGTGACGTTTGCTAATATAGAAGCGACGCGCCCTTAGCTCAGTTGGATAGAGCGTCTGGCTACGAACCAGAAGGTCGGGAGTTCGAATCTCTCAGGGCGCGCCACGCTACAGATCCTTGGCTGCGCTCAGGATTTCGGAAGCAGGCTCCCGCCTGCTGATCGCCTCAAGTTCGAATCTCTCAGGGCGGCGCGCCATTTTCCTTCAGCAGGTTCGGTCGTGCTGCGCCTCTGATCCCGCGACCCCGCAGGTTGTTGATCCAAACATTCTATAATTCAGGGTTCCAGGGTATTTCTGAGGTAACTGGATGTGCCAATCCCGGTTTCGTCTCACCACCACAGCTGTCCTGCTTACATTTGCCGCGGTTTCGGCAGCTGCTTATGCTGTCGCCAAGCCCGCCCCCAAGTTTTTTCCCTACTCCGTCGAGACCAGGACCTTGGCTAATGGGCTGAACGTGGTGGTGATTCCCACGCCTGAATTTCGCGGCATGGTGACCTACGCCACCGCGGTTTTCGCCGGGTCGCGCAACGAAACGCAAGCGGGCAAGACCGGCCTGGCGCACCTGTTCGAGCACATCATGTTCCTGCATGAGTATGAGGGGCAGCCGGATGGGTACGAGCAGAACATGCGCCGCCTGGGCGCATTCAATAACGCCTGGACCGACTACGACCTGACCTTCTACCATCCCACTATTTTCACCTCCAACCTGGCGGGACCGGTGCAAACGCCGGATGGACCCACTCCCGGGCTCATTCAGCTGGAGGCCTCGCGTTTCGAGAACCTCAAGCTTGAGCGCAAGACTTTTCAGGTGGAAGCGGGCGCGGTCCTGGGCGAATACCGGCGCGCCTATTCCGATCCCGGCGAAAAGATGATCGAGAAGATGTCGCCGGTGGCATTTCCTCACCACCCTTACGGCCACACTGTGATCGGCTACGAAAAAGACGTGGAGAATATGCCCAACGCCTGGGACTCGGCCTGGGAGTTCTACGGCAACTACTACAAGCCCAACAACGTAGCCCTGGTCGTGGTGGGCGATGTTCAGCCGAAAACCATATTCGCGCAGGTGGAGAAATACTACGCTGACTGGAAACCCTCACACCCGCCGCAGATACCTTCGGAGGAGCCGCCAAATGGCCCCAAGAAGGTGCATGTGAACTGGGAGGCGGACGTTTCGCCACGCCTGATAGTGGGTTACCACACGCCGGCCATGCATCCTGGCAGTAAGGAGACGGCGGTCACCATGGTTTTACCCGAACTGCTGGTCTCGCGCTCAGCCCCGCTGTTTCAAAAGCTGCGCTACCAGAAGCAGACGGTCACCAGCTTCTCCATCCTCGATGGCAACGAATTGCTGCAGTCCACCGACCCCCACCTGCTGCTGCTTGACTCCGAACTCATCCTCGGACGCTTCCGCAAGGAGGGGCAGCCCTATGTTCACGACGTAGAGAATGACGTGATCAGCGGCGTGGACGGGTTGCAGCATTTCTCCCGCCAGCCCGGCTCGGCCCGCGTGCTCAAAGTGGTCAAAAGCAAAGTGCGCAATGATTTCCTGGCCGGCCTGGATTCCACCTACGATATTGCCCGGACTTTCGCCTGGTATTACCGCTTCCATCGTGACCCCGGGGTAATTGACAGCCTGATGCAGGCCATTGATGAGCTGACGCCGCGGGACATTGACCGCTACGCGCAAAAGTACTTCACCCAGCAGGGCCTCATTGTGACTACGTTATGGCATGGGCCGGCGCCCGAGGGTTCCAGTTCCGCTCCGGCAACGGGGATGAAATGATGCGCCCCGCCTGGCTGATATCAGTGCTTCTGCTGCTGTGCACGGCGGCGCTGAATGCGCAATACGAGCCCTCCAGCAAGCACATCAAGCCGCAAAAGCTGCACGTCTTCCCTCCCGACCTGGCGACGGTGGCTTCCGACTCACCTCTATACCAGATCAAAATCATGGTGCGCACCGGTTCCGCCGATGACCCCGTCGGCCAGGAAGGCACCGCCAACCTGGCGGCGCGCGCCTTGATTGAGGGCGGATTCGGCAATCCTAAGCAGCCGGTGACTACCCAGAAGCTGGCCGAGATTACGCGCCCCTGGGGCGATGCCGCATTTCCCACGGTATTGGTGGACAAGCAGGCCACCACGTTCTCCATGACCGTGCCGCGCAACTCCTTCGCACAGTACGCGGCGCGCGTGCTCAAACCTATGTTTAACCAACCCCTATGGCTGCCCAAAGAAATGGATCGCATGAGGCGAGATGCGCTCACCGGGATTCAATCGGGCCTGCGCTTTGAAGATGAGGAAAGCCTGGGCCTGCTGACGCTCGACAATTATGTTTTTTCAGGCACTTCACTGGGCCACCTGGCGGCGGGCACGGTGAAAGGCTTGCAGGGCATTACTCCCGCCGACCTCAGCGCCTTTTACAAGCGGTATTACACGGTGGGAAATATGTATGTGGCCACCACCATCAACAGCCAGCAGGACCTGAGCACGCTGATGGCGGCGTTGCCCCCGGGTGAGCCGGTGTATCGGCCGGCGAACCTGCACCGGTCGGTGGCGGCGCCAGGGCGGCATGTGCTCATCATCACCCAGCCCAATGCCATTGCCACCGGGCTGCACCTGGGTTATCCCATCTTTCTGAAGCGTACCGATCCCGACTACTGGCCCTTGTTCGTGGCCAATGTTTTCTTCGGGGTGCATCGCGACAGCTTTGGCCGCCTCTACCAGGAAATTCGCGAGCAGCGCGGCTACAATTACGGCGATTACTCCTACCTCGAGTACCAATATGGGCGACCGGAGTTTCTGTTTCCACCGCCCACCACCCCACGCGACCAGCAGTACTTCAGCCTTTGGATCCGCCCTGTGGGGCACCAGTACGCCCATTTCGTTATGAAGGCGATGACCGCGGAACTCGACCGCTTTGTCCGCCAGGGCATGACGCCGAAACAGGTGGCCGGCGGCAAGATCAAAGCCCGCGCTCTGTACCTGAACTATGCGCAGAGCGTCTCCCGCCAACTGGGCTACCGCCTGGATGACATGTTTTACGGCATGCGCGACCAGGGCTACGTGGAGCAGATGCTGGCCAGTATTGACGCGGTCACGCCACAGCAGGTGAACGCCGCCATCCAGAAATACCTTCAGTCTCAAAACCTGGACTACGTTATCGTGACCAGCGAGGAGGAAGGCGAGAAGCTGGCGAATGACATCGCGAGCGATTCCAATGTGCAGTCGAAAACGCGGGAGGAATACCACATTGCGCAGCCGGTTCCTCCCGACAAGCAGAAGATGCTGGAGCAGGACAAAGAGTGGGGTGCATACCCGCTGGGCATTACGCGAGCTAATATTACAGTGGTGAAGGCGGCAGATATGTTCGAGACGGCCGCGGTGCCAGGGACTCGGGGAGTGCGGTGACCCGGGTTGAGACACAAGGTCCTTCGACTCGGACGCGCGCCTCTATGGCGCGTCCTCGCTCAGGATGACAGTCATGAGAATTACCAGCCAATATATTGCGACATCTCTCTTCATCATTCTTGCTCTATCCCTATGTGCGTATGGCGCGGAGCCGGCAACGCAGCGCGGAGTAATGGTACGGGTGGCCACGATTTTCATCTCGCCCGATCCCAACTCCGCCAAGCTGGCACAGATCGAGCGCGGCCGGGAGGTCGCCATCCTGGAGCACAGCAACCAGTGGCTGCACGTGTACGCCACCCTCGCGGGCCAACGCAGCGAGAACCCCATCACAGAAGAGGACAGCGACATTGCCGATGTGCGCGACGTGAGCGGGTGGATACTGGGCAAGGGCGTGGTTACCGCCTCCACGCCCCACGGTGACCAAATCCTTTTTGGCGCTGCCGCTGACGCCGAAGCGGAAGCCAGCCGCCGCGGTGGGCGCAAAGGCGCGGCGGGCGACGCGTTCTTTCTATACCTGCGCACGGAAGAATACTTTCCCAATTCGCCGCTGGCCGGCGAAGCTCTCTATCGCGCCGCCGATATCAAATGGCAACTCGATCGCGCCGACGTTATGAGCCGGCCCTCCTCCCACGCACGCCAAGCCTACCTGCGCGAGGGCATGAACCAAGACCTGATGAAGAAGGTCATCAAGAAGTATCCCCACACCAAGTGGGCCGACCGCGCCGCTTTCCACCTGATCGAGAATAGGCTTTGCGGCGACTGGCAAGGTAGCTCCAGCTGCCCCAAGAAAGAATCAGAAATCTACGAGAAGTACGCGCGCGAGCGCCCCGAATCACCGGATGCGCCTGAAGCCCTCTACAATGCCGCCTGGCGGCAGGCCGCGCTGATTCAGATTTATAAAACGGAAGAAAAGGCCAAGGACTCCGATGAGGCCAAGGCGCACGCCATGGCGGTGGCCCAGCAGGTCATTTCCCAATATCCGCAAAGCGAGTGGAGCGACCGCGCCCAGAGCCTGCTATTCCTGGTGCAGCAGGACATTCCCACGTACGGGAATGCGGTGCAGTAGCCGGGTTGCAAGGTGCGCAAATCTCTCAAGGTCCTTCTTTCCCACGGCTTTGTCCGCCCGCGTGATTTATGGAGTGGATCACTGGTTGCCTTCCAGTTAGCTGGATAACTTCCGGCGTGCCCGTCCCACCCGTAAGATTTGCGTCACCGCTTCTGGGAGAAGTGAGGTCTCACCCAATGACGCAGCAGGGTAAGATTGTTCAAAGAAGAGGACCAACCGCCACCATGACTAGAGATGACATTCAGCTGATGTACGAATACGACCGCTGGGCGAACAACAGGGTTTTGCACGCGGTCTCCACCCTCAACGCTGAGGAGTTCACGCGTGATCTGAGCGGCAGCTCCCGTTCTGTGCGCGACACGCTCGTGCACATCGTCGGCAGCGAGTGGGCTTGGCTAACGTATTGGAAGGAACCGTCCCCCAGTTCTGCCTTTCTGGAAGACTTGTGGACGCGGGAAGAGGCTCTGTTTAATCCGAATGGATTTCCTGACCTCGCTGCCGTGCAGTTAAAGTGGGTGGAAGTGGAAAGAGAACAAGTCGAGTTTGTGAATCAAGTAACAAACGAATCGTTGCGGAGGATGCTTCCTGTTCGCGAAACACAAATCAGGCTGGCGCGCCTCATGCAACATTTGGCGAACCATTCCACTTACCATCGTGGTCAAGTCGCGCTCATGATGCGGCAGCTTGCCGCTAAGCCGCTCTCCACGGACTTCGCGATGTTTTTGATGGAGGGCCGCAGCAGAGCCGCTGCACGGTCGTCGAGATCGGCTCGCGATATTCGGGAGAATTCGTAATCGGAAAAGATCATCTCGACGTTTACTGGCTCTCTCGATAATGATGCCGAAGAGCTAGCGGCCCCCCCCTACACGGCCAGGGTGACGGAGGTTTCGGTGCGGGTGACGGGACGGTAGAGGGTGTCGCGCTCCACCGGCACGCGGCCGGCTTCGCGAATCAGACGTTCCAGCTCCTGGCGGCGCATTCCCTGGGGAGTGGTGGCGCCGGCGTCGTGGTAAATCTTCTCTTCAATCACGGTGCCATCCAGGTCGTCGGCGCCGAAGCGCAACGAGATCTGGGCGATGCGCGGGGTCAGCATCTGCCAGTAAGCCTTGATATGGGGAAAATTGTCGAGCACCAGGCGGCTGACCGCGATCTGGCGCAGGTCGAGCATCCCCGTCGTGGTGGGCAGGTGCTCCAGCGGCGTGTTGGCGGGATGGAAAGCCAGAGGAATGAAGGTCTGGAAGCCGCCAGTTTCGTCCTGCAGGCCGCGCAGCTTCAGCAGGTGGTCTACGCGGTCTTCGTCGCTCTCGATGTGCCCATAAAGCATGGTGGCATTGGAGCGCAAGCCGAGCTGGTGGGCGGTGCGCGCCGTGTCCAGCCACTGGTCGCCGTCAATCTTATGGTCGCAGATGATGTGGCGGATGCGGTCGGCGAAAATCTCCGCCCCGCCCCCGGGAAGCGAATCTACGCCCGCGGCTTTGAGCTGCCTCAGAGTTTCGCGAATGGAGAGCTTGGCGCGCTTCGCCAGGTATGCCACCTCCACCATGGTGAAGGCTTTCAGGTGAACCTGGGGAAAGCGTTCCTTGAGCCCGCGAATGAGGTCAAGGAAGTACTGGAAAGGCAGGTCGGGGTGGAGACCGCCGACAATGTGAAACTCGGTCACCGCCTCGCTGTAGCCGGAAGCGGCGGTCTGCCAGGCTTCTTCCAGGGCCATGGTGTAAGCGCCGGGAGTATCTTTCTTGCGGCCAAAGGCGCACAGGCGGCAGGCGGCCACGCAGACGTTGGTGGGGTTGATGTGGCGATTGACGTTGAAATAAGTATTGTCCCCGTGCCGGCGCTCGCGCACCTGGTTGGCCAGCCAGCCTACGGCCAGAATGTCGGGCGAGGCGTAAAGCGTGAGCGCGTCGGCGGCGCTGAGGCGCTGGCCGGCCAGGACTTTGTCGGCGATGGGCTGCAAGCGCGCGTCGTCGGTCTGAAACGGATGAATCGGGGCCACGGAATGATGATATCGCAGGCGCTCGAGTTTCGTCACAGTTGAGTGTGATAGGGGGCCCGAATTGCCGAGTACTGAGGACCGAGCCAATCAGACAGACAGCTAGCCAGCCAGGCAGCTGTTACCTTCGCAGCAGCAAGTCCGCCGCCACGAACAGAAAGAACACCACTGAGATCACGCCGTTCATGGTGAAAAATGCGGCGTTCAGGCGGCTCAGGTCGTGTCGCGAGACCAGCGAGTGCTCGTAGGCCAGCAGCAGCCCGACAACCGCCACGCCAAACAGTCCCAGCGCCCCCAGATGAAAGCTGAGTACCAGGGCAACGAGCAAGAGGATCATGGCAGCGTGGAACAGGCGGGCAAGGAGAAGAGAACGGCCAATTCCCAGGTAGCGCGGAAGGGAATGCAAACTGTTGCGCAGGTCGAAATCGTAATCCTGGCAGGCGTAGAGCACGTCGAAGCCGCCTACCCAGAACGTAACCGCGGCGGTGAGCAGCAGGATGCGAGGGTCGAGGGAGCCGCGCACCGCGATCCAGGCGGCGGCCGGGGCCACGCCCAGGGCAAGTCCCAGCACCAGGTGCGACCAGCGGGTGAAGCGCTTGGTGTAGGAGTAGAGCAGAACGATGGCCAGGGCTACCGGCGAGAGCAGGAGCGTGAGGCGGTTCAACTGCGAAGCCGCCAGCACGAATACCAGACAGGCCACGGTGACGAAACCGCCCACAAAGCCGCGGGAAAGAGTGCCGGCGGGCAGGGCGCGGGTTCGGGTACGTGGGTTGACAGCGTCAATTTGGGCATCGGCCAGGCGGTTAAACGCCATGGCCGCGGAGCGCGCCGCCACCATGGCCACAATGATCCACGTCAGTTGCCAGGCCGTGGGCCAGCCTCCGGCCGCCAGCATAGCTCCGCAAAGCGCAAACGGGAGCGCGAATACCGAGTGCTCCCACTTGATCATCTCCAGGGTAGTGCGCAGGTTACGCAAGAGGGGCACGAACGATATTGTAGCGGAGGAGCGAATGAAGTGACTGGCCAGCTAGAGAGCTAGCCAGCCAGTCAGCGTCGTCCTTTAACTACTTCTGTTTCCCTGCCACCACCAGCTGGTCGTCCACACTGAACACGCCGGGCACAGACTTCGCCTGGGTCTCAGCAATTTGTTTGTCCATCTGGCTGTCCACCACGCCCTGCAAGGTGACGTGGCCGTTGTTCACGATAATGCGAATCGGTGCCTGCGGAACCATGGCGTACTTCTGCATGGCAGGCTGGCCATAGATGGCCCGCGCCAGGCGAATGCGCAGTCCGTCATCGAAGTTGGAGGTGGGCTGCACCTGGAGGTTATCCACCACTCCGCGCACGCCTGGGGTGGTTTCTACGATGGCCAGGGCAGAATCGCGGCTAGGATAATCGTGCACGCTGCCGCCCACGGTCGCAATACCGTCATGCACGCCGAGGGTCAGCGAATTGAAGACAATTCCGTAGCCGATACGGTCGTAACGCAGCTTGTTGGCCAGCTCCGACTGAAGCTGCTGGTCGGAGACCCCGCCCTTCACTTGGATATCGTTGCGTACCGCCTGCACGTGGTCAATGTTATGAGCGTGCTTGTCGGCATCGAGCTTGTCCATGAGCAGCGGCACTTCGCCGCTCAGGTTTACCACGCTATCCTCCACCGAGATCTGCACGTTGTTGTACCTGCTGCCGTGGTCCTTCAGCCATTTCTGCATGCTGTTCTGGATCTGCTGGTCATACTTGCCGCCGGAATTGGATTTGTCCTTTGCCAGGGAAGGCAGGGACAGGGCAACCGCCAGCAGCACGGCCGGGAAACAAATGCCTATCTTTCTCATGTTGTTTCTCACCTTGCCTTTCGTTCTTTTATCTAAACTTATGCCCTCATGTTTAGATGAGATTAAACGGCCAATGTTGTGTCTTTTTTTTGGTGCTCACTGGGTTGAAAAGCTGTCCGGTATAGGGTCTGCAGTTCTCAGTCTTCCCTTTTTGGGAGGGCTCCCAAGGCAGTGGCCAAGTACCTGCCAGCGGGGAAGGGGTCGGTAGTTGATGTTCGCAGGCGGGTCTTATCGCTTGCGGCGGCGAATGCTGATGTCAAAGCTGACTACCCCGTTCTGGTCGCGCAGTGCAATGAGGGAGATATTGCGAGTGAGGTAGTACTCGGCCTGAATGATCTGCTGCTGGGCCTGGGAGACGTTGGTGATGTAGGTGAGGGTGAGGGCGTTGGAGATCTGCTGCTCGATGGTGACGCGGGTCCAGCTGGGGTTGTTTTCCGCCCCTCCTGCTTCAGGATCAATTTTGACCCGGCTGACGCCAAAGATCTTTTCCAGGCGATTACTGTTGGCGGCGTTCAAGGCCTCGCTGAGGATGGCGTTAGAGGCGGTACGGGTATAACTGGTGTCACTTTGCTGCTGCAGCAGCGCCGACTCTTCGCGCGTGCGCCCCATGGCCAGCAGGGCGATGATGTCAGCGGTGGGCAGCGGCGGCTCCGAGCTGTAGGTAGCGTTGAGCTTGTCAATCTGCCCGTGGAAGCCGAGGGTGATGTCGTAGTCGCGGACGCGGGCGCTGGCCTCCAGATCCAGGATCGGCTCGATGCGCACTGGGTTACTGAAAGTGATGTCACCGCGTTCCAGGTGGTATCTGGTGCCGCTGAAGTTTACGTCGCCGCGGGCAATATCCACCCGGCCCAGGACTACGGGCTTGGCGGCGGTGCCGCGCAGGCGCAAATCGGCATCACCTGCCACCCGGGCAATGGCGGTTTGCACGTCCAGTTCGGGGGTGGTGGTGACGTGCACGTCCAGCCGCAGGTTGTTCAGCGGGGATTGCGGGTTTGGCAGACCGGCAGGGGTCTTGGAGCGCGCTAAATAACTGGCAAGATCAAAATTACGGGCAAGTTGGAAGCGGGTAACCAGAATATCGCCGGAAAGGGTGGAGCGGTTGAGCGCTCCCACCAGGTGGAGATTGACATTGGCGGTTGTACTCATGCCCGGCGGATAGCGCAGGCGGATGTCCTTGCCCTGGGCGGTGAGGTCGAAATTCAGATTGCGGTTATAAGTGATAAAACCGCCCAAGTTCAGTAGCCCGCCGCCGGTCTGCGCGGTGAGGCTCTGCACCCGCAGGCGGTCCTGGTTGAATAGCAGCGTGCCATTGATGTTGCTGAGCCCGCTGGGCAGATCAATGTAGGCCAGGGAGCCGTTGCTGATTTGCACCCGTCCGCGAACGTCCGGGGCCGACAGGGTCCCGCCGAAGCGCAGGGCGACGGTCATCACGCCAGAAGACATGTAGTCCGGGTTCAGTGTTTGCATCACCTTGAGATTAATGGTGCCGTTGGCCTGCAGGTTGAGCACACGGGGTGACGCCAATTGTGCGCTGCCGATGGCCTCAAAATCGGTGCCGTCGCCCTGCAGATGCAAGCGCTGCAGAGTAAGAGTCTGCTGCGCCACAGCAAATTGCAGCGGTCCGCTGTTCTGAATCTTGAGATTTTCGATGTCGGCGCGGAATTCAGGCACATTGGCCTGCAGTTCCAGGTCACGGGGGCGAAGCAGCGGGCCGCTCACCATAAGCGTGCCCGCGCTGGAAGAATGCCCGGTGAGCCGGCCGCGCAGATACGCCTGCAGCAGAGGATCCAGGTCCAGGCGTGAAAAGCGCAGCGTCAGCTGAAGCGGCAAATCTCCCTGCAGGCGGAGGTCGCCATCCAGGTCCAGGGTGCCTGACGCGAACTGGGAGCGTCCGACGAGATGAGTGCTGCCGGCGCGGGTAGCCGCCGAAAGGGTGAAGTCGCCCACGGGTTCGGTATCGAGGACTAGCCGGCGCAGGCGTAGTGTGCCGTCAACGACGGGCGCCTGCCGCGTACCCGAGCCTTGGACGGAAAAGTCCATTCGGCCGGCCATTCTGATGCGGCTTCCCTGCAAGCTGGGGAATTTGCTCAAATCAAATTCCCCGCCCTGCAGGTTGAAGTGGAACTGGGTACTACGAAAGTCGTATCCGGCGACGCCCGTAATCCTGGCTGTCTCTTGAGTCAGGACGAGGTTATCGAGCTCGGCCTGGGCGCCGTCAAAACGCAGGTTGGCAGTCAGTTCGTCGAATTTCCTCGCCCCGTAGGCGGGATGACTAACCTGGATGCCTCCCTGGCCGTGGGGCAGTTGCCAGCTTCCATCGGCGCGTACGGTGGCATCTACTTGCCCGCCGAGCGGATAGTCATAGCCGGCAAGAGCGGCCACGTCGGCCAGTTCGCCACGGCGCAGTTCCAGGCCGGCGGAGAGAGGGCTGGCGGGGGCGACGCGATATTTATTCAGGCCGAGGTTGCCGTCAAAATCCAATTCCGCCGGGCCGCGACGCAGGATGCCCCGATGAGCGGCCAGGCGGGCGGGCGAAAGCTGCACGTCAGCGCTCAGCAGGTCCCAATGAATTTGGCGGGGCAAGTTGGAGGACCGGCGTCCCTGCAGCAGGGTATCAAAATCGGTAATTTGCAGGTGCCCGTTGAAGGTAGGAGCGGCAATTCTGCCAGCTACACTGCCGTTGAACATGGCCTTTCCATGCACAATGAGGGGAATGTGCCGGGGACCCTGAAGAGCGGCCAAAACAGGTTGGAGTTCTCCCATATTAGTGGTGACAAGATTTACGTTGAGATTGGCGGATGAGGAACCCAGGGTACCGCTCGCGGCCAGGCTGCTGGAAGGGCTAGCTGCGTTAAGCTGCGAAAAAGTAAGAAGATGTTTGGAGCCGCTATAGTTGGCCAGCACCCGGCCGTTAAGGGGCAACTCGTTCGGCCCGGAACGGGCCGGCGGGTGCACCGTCAAATCCACGGTGGCTTCGAGGTTACCAGGCGATCCGCGCCACGCACCCTGCATGTTGCCGGAGGCGGTCCCAGCAAGATGTAAGCGCCCCAGCGGTAAAGAGCGGGAGGAAACGCTTTGCGCCAGCTCCGCGAGGGATACGGCATCCAGGCGGAGATGGGCCGTGCCGTGCTGCTCACGCGGAGGCGGGGGCAAGGGGTGGTGCTGCAGGGAGCGCACTGTGGGCTCAACCGCGCTGATAATTTCCAGATCGCCGCTCAGCTTGCCTCCCAGCGCATGGCCGGAGAGGTCCGATAAGGCCAAGCGTTCATTGTTCAGCGAATATTCGCCGGAGAGGCTGGCGTGGTTCAGAATCCCGGAAGGAGTGGTCAGATTTATCCCGGTGGCCTGCACTGTTCCATTGGCCTGGTAGTTGCCCAAATGGTAGGTGGCACGTCCTTGTACAGCAGCGGCGCCGGCGCGCAGTTGCTGGCGCCGCAAAACAGCGCCCAATTCGGCCAGATCCAGTGAACCCTGGTAGGCCGCAGTCATAACCGGGTGAGCGAAATCATCCAGATGACCGCTGGCGCTCAGGTGCGATTGGCCCGAGGACCACTTCAACCAGTTCACCTGCGCCGAGGCGGGCCACAGCGTGAACTCGAAGTCGGCCGTGGAGGCAAAGGGGCGCATGTCCTTGAGGCGCGTATCAAGCTTTCCCAGGTGCACCTTGCCCCGGTAATGCTGCGGCACAGGAGCGTAATCCATGCCGGCTACAACGTCATCCGCTGTGAGGTCGAGGGGAACACTGCGGTCGTTGAACACCAGCGCGCCCTGTTGCACGTCCAGGCGTTGCACGGCCAGCCGGAACAACTGCTGTACGTCAGCCTGCAGCGCTGGCGGGCTGATGCTGGGCTGCGGCTGATTGGTGGTGCCGTCGGAATAGGCCACCACATGTATGACGGGGTGCTCAATGCCCAGGTAGCTCAAAACCACGCGCTCGGAGACCACGGAAGCAATGCGCATGCGAACCAGAACGCGGTCGGCATGAAAGAAAGGCAATTCGCCAGGTGCTTCCCGGCCATGAATAGTGAGGTTGCGCGCCTCGAACTCCAGCCGGGAAAGGTTCCACTGAAAAGAACCGAGCTCCACCCTTCCCCCGGTCGAACGCTGCAGCTCCGCAATCACATAGGTGCGCACCTGCGCCTGAAACCGCAGGCTGGTGAGGTACCAGCCTCCCGCCAGAAAAAACACCAGAACAAGAATGCCGAGGATTGCAGGCAGCAGGAGCCTATTGCGGGTCGTCCCCGACTGGCCGCTTGGTCTGACTGGACCCGTATTGACGCTACCGCTCATGGCTGGCTGACACTCGGCTCGGCAGCCCCCATCCGGATATCGCTCTGGGAACGCAAATCATGCAGCCAGGATGCAAGCAGTTCATTCATGCGGCGCTGAGTGAGCAGTTCCTCGATTTTGGGAGAAACTTCGACCAAGGGAACATCCCTGACCCCGGACTTGCGCAATTCCGGCAGCAGTTGCTGCTGGTAATAGCTTTCGATGCTGCTGTGGCTGATGTGAATGGTGGGCCGCAGGCGCACGTCAATCAAGCGCTCCAAGCGGCCCTGCAGAGCGATATGGCGGACCAGGTCCTGCTGGCGCAACCCGTAGCGCTGCAAATCCGCCTGCCACACCGCGGTCTTATCCGCCCCCGGATATTGCTTGCGAATTGCTTGCAGGCTCGTTTCGAGGTTGGGGGAAGAGCTCTTGAGCATCCCCTCCTGCTCGTCTTCCTTGATCTGCTGGCGTAACAGCTCCTGATCAATCAGGCGGTCGAGGGCGGCTTTGCGGTCCGCCGCTGTCAGGCTGGAAAGAGCACGATGGTTGACGAAGGCCTCGTAGCGCACCTCCTCATCCCAATCGCTCTGCAGGATGGGGCGGTTGTTCACCGTGGCCACCACGCGCTCGATAACATCGCCGCCCAGGGCGGCGCTTGCCGCCAGCGCCCACACCAGCCCGATTTGGAAGCCGCGCCGCAGCATCAGAATGTCTGCCCAATACTAAAGAAAAAGTTCAGGTGGCGGCCAGTCTCCACGTGGGGGAAGGGGAAGGCCTGGTCTCCCGTGTTCTGGTTTACCGGAAAAACCGGAGGATTCAGGTTATAGCCGACGTCGAAGCGGAGCGGGCCGATGGGCGTTTTGTAGCGGACGCCGCCGCCAACGTTCTGGGACAAATAATTAAAATTGCAGGTCAGGCTGCCCACAGTGCAGTGGCTGGTGTCCTGGTTGAAACGGGTGAGCCCTTTGGTCATCTCATTGGGCGTGGCGAACACGTTGCCAGCATCATGAAACACTACAAATCCCATATTGTTGCCCAGCCACGGCAGCGATACCGGGGGCGTGCGCAATTCCAGGTTGTTAATGAACAGGGCATCTCCACCCAGGGGAGCGCCGGTGGCCGGGTCGCGGGGGCCAGCCTGGTTGATGGCAAAGCCGCGCAAAGTATTGCCGCCGCCGGAGAGGAAACGCTCGGGCAGAGGGATGACCTGGTTTTTGCCAAACAGATTTTCCACGCCGATGGTGGTGGAGCGTGCAAATATCCACTTATTCTTGCTGCGATTGGAGCCAAAGGGTAAATAAGTGGCGTTCTGCACCAGCAAACGGCTGAAGCTGGCCTGGGAGCCGAAGAATCCAGCCGCCACGCCGGCATCGAAGGTGGTGTAGTTTCCCCGGGTGGTCTCGATGGGATTGTCGCGCTTATCGCGAATGTAGGTGATGCTGGGCATGCCCACGCGCACCGGTTGCGACAACAAGGGAAACAGGTTGGGAGACAGGGGCACCAGGTTGGTGGCCTGAACGCGACGGTAGGTGAAACGGTAAAGAGTGGTAGTGGCTTTGCTCCAGCTCTGTTCTATTTGCGCCGAGCCTTCCAGACGGTTCGAGGTGTAGGTAACGACGTCGAGGGAATTGTCGTAAAAGCCGGCGAGCGTGAAGCGCAACTTGTCATTATTGAACCAGTGCGGCGCATCGTAACTGACGAGGGCGCGCTGCTCCAGCCGGCCCACGTGCGACTTGAAGGAGATAGTGTGGTCGCGCCCGCGGAAGTTGAGGCGCGTCACCCCGAAGGATACTCGCGGGCTGACCCCGGTTTCTCCCTGAGGCTGAGTGGGGCCAGCGGGCTGTCCAGTCTGCGCTTCAAAGCCAAACCCGTAATTGAAGGTGTAGCGGCGGGCTTCTTTTACGCTGAAAAGCACGTTCTTGTCGGCGATATCGCCTTCCGGATTCTGCACCGCCGTGTCTACCTCGTTAAAGATGCCGAGGTTATAAAGCTGGCTTTGGCTGTCGTACATCTGGTTCTGGCTGATGGGATCGCCGGTGTGAACCTGCAACTCGCGGCGGACCACATAAGGGCGAGTGTAGTTCAGCCCGTCCACCAGCACGCGATTCACAAAGAACTGCTGCCCTTCACGAATGGTATAGGTCAGGTCCATGCGGTCGGGCTGCCCGGGTGCGGGCGTGGCGGCATAGTCGAAGGCGGCGTCGGGAAAGCCGTTATTGAAGTAATAAGTGAGAACAGAATCGCGGTCACTGGCGATGTTGGCCTCTGAAAATGGCTGCCCTTCAACGTTGGAAAGATTGGCGCGCAAAGCCTGCTCGGGTATGGCGCGATTGCCGGCAATGTGCAGGGTTCCCACCAGGGTCTGCGGGCCCTCGTCAATGTGAATCTCCACTGCGATGCGCCCCATCTGCCCAAGATAATTGTCGTGTACGGCGGGTGTAACCTTCACCTGCTGGAAGCCGTTGGCGTGATAGAGATTCTCAATGGTGGCCACGTCGCCGGCCAGCAGTTGCTGGCTGTACATGCCATGCGAGAGCAGCCGGCCCGCTGGCTGAACCTGCATGCGTTCGCGGATCATGCCGGTATCGAAGTAGGAATTGCCGCTGATGTCAATGTTGGTGAGCTTGTGCCGCATGCCCCGTTCGACAATGTAAATGATCTGGCGTTCGTTTTTCTTTTCGTCGAACTCGGAGCGCACGTTCACTTCTGCGTCGAAGTAACCGCGGGTCTGCATGTAGTCCCGCAAATTGTGGCGGCCCTCATTCACCAGATCCTCGTCCACGGCGTTCTCTTCGTAAACCGGAATCAGCTTCTTAATCTCTCCGCCGCGCAGGCCCACTCCTTGCACGCGCACTAGAACGATGGGGCCGGGCTCGACGTGGAGCACGTAGTCTACGGTGTTGGTAGCCGGGCGGAAGGTCTGGCTGGGAATTGAGACCTGGGCTTCCAGATGGTCAATCTTCTGGTACCTGTTTCGCAGGCGGCGCAAGGCGCTGGTAATGGTCTGGGGCAGGACGCGGTCGCCGGGATGAAAGTGCGCGGCGTTCAGCAGTTCCAGCAAAGTGTAACCGGGATGGCCAGTGAGGGTGATGCGGCCAATCCTGGCTTGCGCCCCCGGCTCCACGCGGAAGGAAACATTCACCTGCTGGGTGGCCGCATCGCGCTGCTCGCCCTCCGTAATAGTGGCCTGGTAATAGCCATTCTCCTGCAGCAGTTGGCCCATGCGATCAATGCCGGTTTGCAGCTTCTCCGGGCTATAGAGTTCGCCCAATTGCAGCTTGGTGGCGTTGACCAACTGGGTGTTGGTGAGCTCACGGGGCGCACCTTCGACGTTGACCACGCCGACAAAATAGTTCTGCACCGCGCGGAACACCAGCGTGACCTCATTCTGCGGGCTGCGGTCGGCCTCCACCTGGATATCGGCGAAACGGCCAGTAGCAAAAAGGGCGCGAACGCTGTCATGAATTTTAAAGCGGTCCAGGGGCTGGTTGGGTTTTTGGCTGACGATTTTGCGCAACTGTTCCAGGTCGCCGCTCTCAATCCCGGCAAAGCGGATATCCCGGACCGGCAGGCCCTGGTATTCGAAGATGGCGCCCAGGGTAGTGGACGTGGGTGCGGGCGCGGAGACGTGGGCCAGAGCGGAGTCCTGGGGCGCGGCGGCGGACTGCAGGGAGTGCGATTGCGAAGAGGGCGCGGCATGCGGGCCCTGCGCCAAAGCCGGGAGCGTAACTCCGGCTGCCGCCAGCACCCCTACGATTGCGAGTCTTGGGACGAACCCTGTCCTTACCGCCAAACGGACTCCTTGCCGGCTTGACTACCCCGTCTGAGGTGGATTTCAGCCACTTCCATGAACCGGCTACCGAGGCGATGGCGCTCGTCGGGACGCGGAAAACATCTCCGCGACCAAGCTGCCGGGAGAGCTTGCGGCGCGTCCAGGCCCCCAGACAGCGGCCATACTCCGATTCGCGAGTTGCTGACTCCTATAATAAAGGGTTAGTACATCCAGAGGGGATGGCCAGTGAGTTTCGAGGAGCGTTACTCGCGACAGATTCTGTTTGCCGGCATTGGTTCTGGGGGGCAGCGCCGGCTGGCGGAGGCGCGGGCCGTCATTGTGGGTTGCGGCGCCACCGGTTCGGTGCTGGCAGGGTTGCTGGCGCGCGCTGGAGTGGGCAGCTTGCGCATCGTAGACCGCGATTACGTCGAAGCCAGCAACCTGCAGCGCCAGGCTTTGTTCGACGAAGACGATGCCGCCGCTTCCCTGCCCAAGGCTATAGCCGCCGCCCGCAAGCTTGCCGCTTTCAACTCTGAAATTGTGGTCGAGCCAGAGGTGGCCGACCTTACGCCGGAAAACATTGACCGCCTGCTCGCAGGAGCACAGCTTCTGCTGGACGGCAGCGACAATTTTGAAACCCGCTACCTGCTGAATGATTTTGCGGTGCAGCACGGAGTGCCCTGGATTTACTGCGCGGCGGTGGGCAGCTACGGCGTGACCATGAACATCCTTCCGGGCGAAACCGCCTGCCTGGCCTGCATTTTTCCGGAAGCTCCGCGGGGTGCGCTCGACACATGCGAAACCGCGGGGGTGCTGGGTCCGGCCGTCAACCTGGTAGCCTCAATGGCAGCGGGAGAAGCATTAAAGCTGCTGCTGGGAGCACGCGAGCAATTGCGCCCCACCCTGCTTTCCTGGGATATCTGGACCAACCAGACCTCCGCCCTCCAGACGGGGGGACCGCGCCCGGATTGCCGGGCTTGCGGACGGCGCGAATTCATCCACCTGGCCGGGGAGAGACGGCCCCATATCACCCTCTGCGGGCGCAATTCGGTGCAAATCCACGAACACGCCCGGCCGGTGGATTTCGCCGTTATGAGCGAACGGTTAAAACCTCACGGCACCGTGCGCCATAACGAATTCGTTCTCAAGTTCTGGTTTGAGCCCTATGAGTTCACCCTTTTCCCGGATGGGCGGGCCATTATTAAAGGAACCTCAGATACGGCGGTGGCTCGGAGCTTATATGCCCGCTATATAGGAAGTTAGTGACTTTTCAGCATGAAATACTTTAAGATCTGCCGGAATACCCGGCCAAACCGCCGGGAGGAGGAAGTTATGGGTCGCGGGGTCCTGGCAGGGGCAGTTCTGTTGTTGAGTTTGGCGGTGGCGCAGGGTTTTGGGCAGACTTGGGTGACGAATACTGGTTTTGCGGCTAACCGTCTGCTCTGGGATGAGTTCAATTACCCGGTGCTCAGCACGCCCATGGTGAGCCTGAATTCGGTTTCCCTCTCGCCCGCGGGGGCAAGCAACGCAACCTCCGGCAACGTGGCAGGAGCCACCAACGCCACCCTTTCCGTCACCAACCTGGGATTGAGCAGCACGGCGAACATGATGCCGCCCGCGGTTTCCCTGGTGAGCGTCAGCGGACAGCCCACGGTGGTGGGGGCTGTCTCTCCATTGGTTGCCCCAGCACCGTTTGTGCCCGTGGCTGGCATGGGGCGTCGCTTTATGGCTCGTCGTGGACCGCACGGAATGATGATGGCCCACAATGCCCCTGAGACGATATTCATCAACACGGGCGCGGCGGTGTTTGACAATGCCTATGGCATCCCCGTTGCCCCCGAAAACCTGGCCTTGGCCGCGAAGAACATCCGCACCTGGGAGCAGGCGCACCCACCGGCCAAGGTCTATACCAACCAGGACATTGACCGCATTCATCAGCAGGACGCCAACCAGCCGGAAACCGCGATCCCGGCACCAAAGCAGTAGAAGGTTTCAAAGTTTCAAGCTTTCGAGTTTCAAGTTTCCACGTCGCCGGGGTCTTGAAACTCGAAACTGGGAACTGCGGGCTTTCTACCTCAGTGACCCCCATCACACCTGCGCCCTTGCACCGTCTGCTATTCTCTGCTTTCACTTTGGTCTAACGAGAAGTTCATTTGACTGTCGAAGCCGCTGTTCCCGCAACTGCCGCCCGCCCCGAACCGTCGCGCCTGTATCGCTGGATGGTGCTGCTGTTCATCAGCCTGGCGATGCTGGGCAACTACTACGTTTACGACTGCATTGCTCCCATCGCCGACTTGCTGGTCAAGCAACTGCACTTCAACGACGCCAACATCGGTTTGCTGCAGGCGATTTACAGCATGCCCAACGTTTTCATGGTGCTGGTCGGGGGCATGATTGTGGACCGCATCGGCACCCGCAAAGCGATTTTCATATTTGGGACGCTGTGCCTGCTGGGTGCGGCCATCACCGTAACCTCGCCGCGACTGGCGGTAATGGCCTCCGGGCGGCTGGTATTCGGTCTGGGCGCCGAATCCATGATCGTGGCCGTCACCACAGCGGTCGCCAAGTGGTTTCGCGGCAAGGAACTGAGCTTCGCCTTCGGCATCAACCTGATGCTCTCGCGCTTCGGCACCTGGCTGGCGCAGAATTCCCCCACTTGGGCGAGGCCTGCCTACAGCAACTGGCGCAACCCGCTGTTCATCGCGGTGGGTTTCGGCACCCTGTGCGTAATTGGCGCCGTGCTCTATTGGATTGCTGAGGTTCGCGCCGAGCAAAAGTACTCGCTCGGACAGGCGGGCTCGACCGACAAGGTCATCTTCCGCGACATCTTCCGCTTCGGCCGCTCCTACTGGTACATCGTGGCCCTGTGCATTGTGTTCTATTCGGGCATTTTCCCCTTTGAGACCTTCGCCATTAAGTTCTTCATGGACGCGCGCCACACCAGCCGCGAATTGGGAGGATTCCTGGTCAGCATTCTGACCGCCTTTACTATGTTCGGCACGCCCGCGTTTGGTTTGTTCGCGGACAAGATCGGCAAGCGCGCCCTGCTGATGATGTTCGGTTCCCTGCTGCTCATTCCTGTGTACCTGATGATGGGCTACACCAACGTTTCGCTCTACCTGCCCATGGCCATGATGGGCGTGTCATTCTCGCTGATTCCGGCAGTGATGTGGCCATCGGTAGCCTACATCGTAGAGCAATCGAAGCTGGGCACGGCTTACGGGCTGATGACCATGATCCAGAACATCGGGCTGGCGGGATTCAACCTGCTGATCGGCTGGGCCAATGACCACGCGCATGCCAGCGCCGCCAATCCTGAAGGCTACCGCCTGGGCATGTGGATATTTTCCATTCTCGGCTTTCTGGGAATGACGTTCGCCTTACTCCTGCGCCGGCGCGAAACCGGGCCCCACGGCCATGGGCTGGAGACCATCACGGCCAAGTCGGCAGCGGCCTGATCACGCGGTCTGCAGAATCTGCCCAATGGCCGCCGAGAGCCGCTCCCAGTTGGCGGTCTCCTCCTCCAGTTGTTTGCGGCCCGCTCGCGTGAGCGAATAGTACTTGGCGCGGCGGTTGTTCTCTGAAGGCCGCCACTCCGCTTCAATCCAGCCCTGCTGCTCCAGGCGATGCAGGGCGGGATAAAGGGAGCCTTGTTGCACCTGTAAAACGTCTTTGGAGACTTGCTGGATACGCTGCGCGATACCCCAACCGTGCATCGCCTCCAGCGCCAGCGTCTTCAGGATCAGCAGGTCGAGCGTGCCCTGCAGCAGATCCACGGGTTGACCCATTGTTCCTCCATGATTTCTACAAGCCAGACGTAACACGTTACGCCTCTACCACAAGCCTCAGCATCGTCACTCATAGCGGAGCGCCACCATAGGGTCAACGCGAGTGGCCGCGCGAGCTGGTATGTAAGTGGCCGATAATGCCACGGCAATCAGCAGGCCGGCGGCGGCGCACAAAGTGAGCGGATCGTTGGCCGCCACTTCAAATAACAATCCCCGCAACACCCACGAAAGCGCGAGCGCGGCGGCAACCCCGGCCGCAGTACCGCTCGCAATCAGCAGCAGGCCCTTGCCAGTGATCAGGCGGAGCACGTCCCCGGTGGTGGCGCCCAGGGCCATGCGCACGCCAATCTCCTGCGTGCGCTGGGTCACCAGGAAGGCGATGACGCCGTAAATGCCGATAGCGGCCAGCACTACGCCCAGGACCGCAAACAGGCTAAGCAGGGCGGCGTCAAAGCGGGGCCGGGCCTCCATCTGGCTCACCCGCTGGCGCATGGTGTCAATAGTGACGGGCAGAGTGGGGTCAAGCGTGGCGATGTCGCTGCGCACCAGGCCGGCCATGGCGGGCGCGTTCATCGCGGTGCGGAGGAGAACGTAAACATGATGGTTGATGTAATTGGGCGGATCAGCGACAGCTCCGCCGGCGTGGCGCCGCACCACGTAGTACTCCGGCGCCGCCGGAACCGCTAAGCCATCATTCTTGACGTCTCCAGCCACGCCGATAACCGTATACCAGGGCCCATCCAAACCAGGCTGCAACTGCTGGCCAAGTGCTTCCTGGTCGGGAAACATGCGCTTCGCCAGAGTCTGGTTGAGAACCATGACATGCTGGTCGGGACCGCGATCGCGTTCGGTGAAGCCGCGACCGCGAACAATCGGAACCTCGAGAGCGGAAAAATATTCCGGCGTGACCGCCCGCCAGTCCACCGGCCCTCCCGTGCCTTCGGCAAAGTGTGGACGGCCGCGCACGGCGATGGCGGCGTAGATCCGGTAGTGTTCCCAGCCGCCGGGAGGCATGGAGTCGGTAAGAGCAAGCGCCTTGACTCCGGGCAGCCGCCGCAGCTCGGATTCGAGCCGATCAAAGAACGCCAGCTCCTGTTCGGGCTGGGAATAGCGATTTTGCCCCAGCGTCATTTCCGCCAGCAGCAGGCTGTCGGTGCGCATGCCCAAAGGCTGGTTCTGCAGGTTCCACAGGCTACGCAACAGCAGGCTGGCGCCGGCCAGCAGGACCAGGGATATTGCCACCTGCACCACCACCAGGAACTGACGCAAAGACCCGCGGGAAGCGGCACTGGAGCGCACTCCCGCCAAGGCGAAATACGGCTGCACGCGATGCAGGGCGGGAGCCAAGCCAAATAGCATTCCGCAAGCCACTGAAAGCGCCAGGGTGAAGAGCAACACCCGCGGGTCCAGGGTCGCCTGCTGCAGCCGGGGTAAGCCTCTGGGGGCAATGGCAATAAACAGGCGTAACAGGCTGTAGCCCAAGGCGCAGCCGAGGGCGCCACCGCTGAACGCCAGGAGGACGCTTTCGCTGAGCGCCTGGCCAATCAGCCGTCCTCGGCTCGCCCCCAGGGCGGCGCGCACCGCGAGTTCGCGCTGGCGCACGGCGGAGCGCGCCAGCAGCAGGTTGGCCACATTAGCGCAGGCAATCAGCAGCACCGCCAGAACCGCCGCCAGCAGCACCCAGGCAGCCAGGCTGGCATCGCCCAGTTCGCGATCGCGCAGCGGGCGCACCAGCAGGTGAACCTCGCTTCGAAACTGCGGCGGAGCGCCTTTGAGGGCATCAGCAAAAAGGGGCTGCAGCCGGGCTCGGGCCTGAGCGATGGTGACCCCCGGCTTCAGGCGGGCAAAGCAGCGCAGCACTCTTCCCGGATAGGCGGCCTTCTGCGCATTCCAGTCCAGGTGTTGCGGTAGTAGAACATCGGCCGGCGCCAGCGTGGGCATCTCGAAATCACGAGACAGCACGCCCACAACCCGGACGGGTTTGCCATCCAGAGAAATCAGCTGGCCGATAGCGGCGGGGTTGGCGCCAAAACGGCTGCGCCACAGGCCATAGGCGATCAGCGCCACGGCAGGAGCATTGGGACGATCATCATCGGAGGTGAAATTGCGACCCACTAACGGGCGCAGGCCCAAGGTGGGCAGGAAATTGGATTCCACTTGCAAGCAACTCATGCGCAGGGGATGCGATTCCGTAAGGTCACAACTGGCTGTGGCGGAGTCGAAGGCGGTCATCGAGGTGATGGCCGTAAAGGGGAGTTTGGCCTCCCGCCAATAAGCGTAATTGGCCCCCAGCATGAACTCGTTGTCTTCAATGGGAGCGGTGATGCCCACGGAAACCAGGCCTTCGGCGTGAACATAAGGCAGGCTGCGAAACAGGATGCGGTCCACCACGCTGAAAACCGCGGTAGTAGCGCCAATGCCGAGGGCGATGGTGCACACCGCCGCCAGGGTGAACACGGGGTTCTTGCGGAAACCACGCAAGGCGTAGCGCAAATCCTTTACCATGGAATCGAGCAGGCGGGCGCCCCACTGGTCGCGGCAGTCCTCCGTCACGCTTTCCAGGCCGCCAAAGGCGAGGCGAGCCTGACGACGGGCCTGTTCCGGGTCCATGCCGGCGGCGATGTTCGCCTCCGTCTGCTGCTCCAGGTGAAAACGCAGCTCCTCCGCAAGGTCCTGGTTCATCTGCCCACGACAGAACAGGGAGCGCGGCAGGGCGAAAATGCGGTTCCTCAGGCGCATAGCGCTTTGTTACGACTGCGGATCGACGCGGATGGGCGCCGCCGATAACTCCGGTGTCCTCAACCTTTGGAATCACTTCTGCGGATGGGGCGAAAGATGCGCCGCCAGCATCTGCCACTTGCGCTGCGACCAAGCAGGGAAAGAGCGAACAGCAATGGCAATTTTCATAGACCAAAGCCTCTGGTGAACGCGAACTCCCCTAGCTATTCGACAAGAAAGATGCGCCTGCTCTTGTAGAATGTCAAGGGGATCTAAAAACTCTGCCGAGCGTTAAAGGGGTCCAGTGCAGTTGTTTTAGGACGGGTGTATAAAAGTGGAAGCTGGGTTATTCAAGCAGAGTTCCCGCATGCCACTTGTAAGGTGCTGGCGTTCCCTCCCGGTGCAAACAAGGTATTTTTGACCTTCCTTGGAAATTAACCCCAAAGTAATGGGGTTCGGCTGTAGGGAGAGCCGCTCAAGCGTGCCCCTAGGAAGCCCAGCAAGCAGGCCAAGGCAGGCCGAACCAAGCAGATTTAGCGCCCGGAGCAGCTCGTTCCAGGATGTGTGGAGATGTACTGGAGTTTGGCGTATGGCGTGCAAGCCGTACAACGAACAGCTACTTAGCCGCATCACATCAAGTGCGGCCTGAAAAAGGCGAATTGACACAAGCAAAAAAAACGCTGGTACCTGGCCTCACCGAAGCCGATGCCATTGATCGGGCCAAACAGGGGGACGCAGAGTCATTCGAAGCCCTCTATGCCATGCACAAGCGTCGTGTTTACTCACTGTGCTTGCGTATGACCGGCAATACGGCGGAAGCCGAGGACCTGACGCAGGAAGCCTTCCTGCAGCTATATCGCAAGATCGCAACGTTTCGCGGCGAGTCGGCATTTTCCACCTGGCTGCACCGGCTGGCGGTGAACGTGGTGCTGATGCACCTGCGCAAAAAAGGCTTGCCGGAAGTTTCACTGGAAGAGAGCCTGGAACCGCAGGAAGAAGGACCGAAAAAGGACATCGGCGCCCGCGACAACATGCTGGCGGGCTCAATTGACCGGGTCAACCTGGAGCGGGCGATTGAGAGCCTGCCTCCAGGGTACCGTATTATTTTCGTGCTGCACGACATAGAAGGTTATGAACACAACGAGATTGCCGAAATAATGGGCTGCTCCATCGGCAACAGCAAGTCACAGCTGCATAAAGCGCGCATGAAATTGCGCGATCTCCTCAAGGCCAGCAGGATGGAGAAGGCCGGCAGGAGTTGACGGGCGAAGGATGGAAACGGGGAAGAAGGAGACTATGACCTGCGCAGAATTTCAGGCAGCTCTGCCTTACATCATTGATAACGGCGGCAATGCCGAGCAACAGGAACATCTTCGCCAATGCGCGGTCTGCGCTGACCTGGTGTCCGACCTCAAGTACATCGCGGAGCAAGCCAAGTTGCTGGTACCCATGATCGAACCGCCGACGAAAGTCTGGGATGGCATCAAGTCCTCCCTGCAGCGGGAAGGCCTGGTCAAAGACAGCGCCAGGGGGGGTCTTCTAGGAAGCATACCGCTTACCCGCTGGGGACCGGCGAACTGGCTGATCCCGGTGGCTTTGGCAGCGGTTGTGGCTGTGGGGCTGTTTTATTACCAAAGCAAGATGCCGCAGCAGCAGGCCACAGCCGGAGCCCAGGCTTCCGAAGGAAACACCGAAGCAGTGGTGGACACGCCTACGGTTCCGCTGCAATTCGCCAGTATGGGGGAAAGCCAAGACCAGCAGGTTCTTTCCGAGGTGGCGGCCCACGCGCCCGCCCTCAGTCCGGCCTACCAGCAAAGCCTGCGGCATGTGAACGCCTACATTGCGGACGCGCGCAAACTGGTAGTCAGCAATCCCGACGACGAGGAAAGCCGGCAAGCCTTGCTGGAGGCCTATCAGCAAAAGGCCATGTTGTATAACATGGCCACGCGGCACGCGTTGCCCTGAGGCAGAGCCTGAGGGTAGCGGCAGCCAGCAAAGCGGAGGGAGGCAGCGCGCCCGTCATGCGGGCGCAAATTAAATGATGAAGGGCATGCCGCGCGGTGCTCACTGGGTGCTGATCGTGCTGGCCAGCTGCGCTAGCCTGGCAACTGGCGCCGAAAACCGGAAGGAATTCCACTATCAACTGGGGCCCCACGCCAGCATCTCGTTAGTGAACCAGTTCGGGGGCGTGACCGTCACCCCCTCCAGCGATGGGCGGGCTGGGGTGGTTGCGCTGCTGCACTCCGGCAAGATGGAAGTAGATGCCACCCAGCGGGGCAACCGGCTGGAACTGCGCACCCATTTCCTGCACAACGCCAGCCCGGACGAAGGGCGGGTGGATTATCAGCTGCAAATTCCCGCCGACGCCTCCCTCAACGTGCGTTCTACGAGCGGAACTATTTCCGTGGAAGGTATCAATTCCGAGATGGTGCTGGAAGGTGATGCGGCCGCGGTGGTGGTGCGGCAAGTGAGTGGCGGCCATATCCACGTTCACACCCTCAGCGGTCCCATCCACCTGGCAAATCTGGACCAGGGGGATGTGGAAGTGGTTTCGGTTAGCGGGCCGGTAACCCTGGATAACACGGATGGGCGGATGGTCTCGGTCAACACCACCGATGGCAAAATCACTTACAACGGCGACTTCGGTGATGGCGGCGAATATCTCCTCGCCAACCACTCCGGCGACATTGACGTCATTTTGCCGGCTAGCGCCTCGGTGGATATAACCGCCACATCCGCGCAGGGCTCGGTAACGAACGACTTCCCCTTACATCCAACCGCTCACAGCGCACTGCCCATCACCCAGGGAAAATCGTTTGCCGGAACCGCCAATGCCGGGTCCTCCTCAGTTCGGCTGCGTTCCTTCAGTGGTAAAATCCACGTCAAGAAACAGTAAACAAAGGAATTCCTCCTCCGGCAAGCGGAGCTATTGCGGGTTTGCTTGCGAGAGTTGGGATATTGGTGTCCAGAACCCTGACCA
>Ga0075276_10000041_pt1 | contig 39463 bp, 23 predicted proteins | sample SF_Rice_5C_80N_4_FD_69770 | JGI IMG/M metagenome (GOLD analysis project Ga0075276, IMG submission 69770) | Rice paddy soil microbial communities from Twitchell Island, California, USA - SF_Rice_5C_80N_405 | ecosystem: Environmental > Terrestrial > Soil > Paddy field/soil | place: USA: Twitchell... | reverse complement strand
ACCTGGAGCGGATTGGACCGCAACCTCTTCTACCTCAACAATGGCGATGGAACCTTTTCCAACATTTCCGCGGCCGCCGGCCTCGATTTTCCCGAGGATGGGCGCGCCTTCGCTCTGGCTGATTTTGACCATGATGGCCGCCTCGAAGTGTTTCTAAAGAATCGCAATGCTCCTCAGGTGCGTGTGCTCCGTAACATGATGCAGTCTCTGCCGTCGTCCATTGCCTTCCGCCTGCGTGGAACCAAGAGCAATCGAGACGCCATCGGCGCGGTGATTACGCTGCGGACCGGCCTTGGTCAGCAGACACGAAACTTGCAGGCCGGCTCAGGATTTCTCTCCCAGCACAGCAAGGAACTGTTCTTCGGCCTGGGCCCTGCTAAAGGCCCGGTGCACGCCTCCATCCGTTGGCCCAGCGGGTTAATGCAGGAACTGCATGACCTTCCCCCCAACCACCGCATATGGGTGGATGAGGGCGCGGAACCGACGCGCATGGAGCCGTTTCAGGCGCCATCAGGCGCGCTGGAAGATCTTCCCGCGGCGCAAAAAACCGAAGCACTTCCCATCGCGGTTGAAACCTGGCTCCTGGCTCCGGTGGCTGCCCCGGATTTCTCGTTGCCCGACCTGCAGGGAAAACTTTGGAGCCTGGCAGCACTGCGAGGCAAACCGGTGCTGTTGCACTTCTGGAGCGCCCCCTGCGCCGACGACCTGGAGATATTGAGCCAGGATTACGCGCGCTGGTCGGCTCTGGGCTTGCAGTTGCTGGCAGTCAACGTCGATTCTGATGGCTCGCAGTCGCCGGCACTCAGCCGCTATCTTTCCTTCCCTGTACTTCACGGCTCCGAAGATGTGGCCGCCATCTACAACATCCTCTATCGTTATCTGTTTGATCGCCGTCGCGACCTGGCGCCGCCAACCTCGTTCCTGATTGACGATCATGGCGAGATCGTTAAGGTTTACCAGGGCCCAGTCAATCCCCAGCGGATTGAACAGGATTACCGCCATCTACCGGGGAATGCTGCGGAGCGACTGGCAAAGGCGCTGCCGTTTGCGGGCGTCACCTCCACTTTCGATTTTCGTCGCAATTACCTCTCCTACGGGTCGGTATATTTTCAGCGCGGCTACTATAACCAGGCCCAGGCTTGGTTCGAACTGGCGATCCGCGACGATCCCTCCAGCGCCGAGGCGCTCTATGGGCTCGGCAGCGTGTTTCTAAAAAAAGACAAACGGGCGGAAGCGCGGCAAAGCTTCGAGAGCGCCGTGAAGCTGCCCTCCAGCTATCCCGATACTCTGCCCAATGCATGGAATAATCTTGGTCTGATTGCCGCACAGGATGGGCGCATGATGGAAGCCACGCAAAACTTCCAGCAGGCTCTGCGTCTGAATCCTGAGAGCCTGGTCGCGCTGGAAAACCTGGGCAATGCTTATCGCCAGCAAAAGCTATGGGACCAGGCGCAGGCTGCCTTCGAACGTGCCCTCTCCGTCAACCCGGAAAGTCCGGAGGCCAACTACGGACTCGCCATGGTCTATGCCGCCATTGACGACACCCAGAAGACGTATGAGTACCTGCAGAAAGCTTTGCAGTTCCGTCCCGATTATGGAGAAGCTCTGAACAACATGGGTGTGCTCTATATGCGCACCCGGCGTCGCGACCAGGCCGTGACCACACTGCAAAATTGCATGCGCGTGGCGCCCGCCTTCGATCAGTGCTACCTCAACCTGGCCCGCATCTACAGCTTGGAAGGCAATCGCTTGGGGGCGCGCACGGTTCTGCTCGAACTGCTCCAGCAGCATCCTGGCCACGTGCAGGCACAGAAGGCCCTGGCGGACCTGCCGCAATAGATATGCATCAGTTCGTCGCAGGCTGGAGCTTCGTTGCCGGTGCTTCGGCTGCCTTTGCGCGCGGCGTAGGTGAGCTGAGCAGGGCCACAAAAAGGTCATAAAACTTCTGCGCATTGAGATCGAGTTGCACCTCGACTGGTTGTGCCTCCAGGCTTGGCTTGTCCGTTGCTGACCATGTGAGCGTGTCGCCATATCCAGCGCCGCGGTCCAGGTCCACATCCATGAAACGTGTCTGCTTGCCAGTGATAATGCTGGGATCGAGCCAAGCCGCTGCCGCCAGTTCGTCCCACAAATAGTTGTAAGTGCCGCGCAGGCGGGAGTAGGCGGCCACGTACTGCGCGGCCGCTGAGTGTCCGGCCTTGACGCGGCTGATTAGCTCCCCCGTCAGCCTGGTTTTTACAGATACATCCACCGGCGTGCACACAATTTTCCTCCAGGGGGCACGAAGCACGATGTGGGCCGCCTCTGGATCGAACCACATATTGAATTCGTGCCTTGGTGTGTTGATGAACTCCGGGTCATCAGTTTGCGGGTTCAGGCTGGCGCCCATGAACACCAGTTCCTTGGCCAGGCGGGGAAATTCCGGGTCGAGCGATATGGCCAACGCCAGGTTCGTCATCGGCCCACCTTCGTAGATGGTCACTTGGCCGGGGTACTTGCGGACCATGCGGACGAGGAAGTGGGCAGCATCTTCGTCCAGCGGTTTGGTGGCAGGCGTGCCTTCGGGCATATCGCCCAGTTGGTCGGCTCGGTGGTAGAAACCCGGGGTCCACGCGCCCAGCCAGGCAACCGAGCCATAGCGCCGTTCCCATAACTCCGTCTCCGCTTTGCGCCGCACCAGGGGATACTCCGCTCCGGCCACTACCGGAATGTCTGTCCGTTCGATGATCTCCAGCATCCGCAAAGTGTGAGCCAGTTCGGCTTTGAGCCACTGATCCCCTGTGACCACGGTGATCCCCAACACATCCGTCTGCGGCGACTGGATCAACAGCAACATGGACTGCTGGTCCGTTCCTCCCGGCCCGGCTGCGTCCTGGTCAATGATCAGTTTGCGCTTCTCCTGTCCGCACGCAACACATGAAATGAAGAGCACTGCTGCCAGCAACCGCCACCAGCGGCCTAGTTTCATCACTCACCTCAAATTAACGGCGGCACCTCGGGCGGCCTGCTATTTCCCCGACAATCTGCCAATTAGAAGCTCAAAGAATTTTGCCGAATCCACATCCACTGCTACTTTCGCGTTCGGAACAAATTTGTCGCGTATCACTGGCGAGGTGCGGGTGCCGGCAAGCGTCGGTGCTGAGCCTCGAATGGCGAAGTTCATCCCCGCTCTTTGTTCCATGCCGGGCCGCCGCCGCAAATCTCCGGCAACGGGACTGTAGCCCAGTGTGGCCCCCGCGGTCAGTTCACCCTCGGTTTCCACATCCACGTAATAATCCTGATATTTTAGCAGTGCCGGGTTGATGAAACTCGCCAGCGCCAGCGGGTCGTGCATATTAGGTCCCACCAGAAATCCTTCCTTCCGGTTGTGCTCCAGAACGTTGCGGCCGATTTTCGCCGCCGCCTGGCTGACCGGGTTCTGCGCCGCTTCGAGGGTACAGACGTGTTCCTCGGTCAAGGTGGTTTTGCGGGTCACGTCCAGGCCGACCATGGTAATGGGAATTGCCGACTGAAACACGATGCGTGCGGCCTCCGGGTCCACGTAGACGTTGAATTCGGCCGCTGGCGTGATGTTCCCGCCGGAAAGCGAGCCACCCATCATGACCAGGCCGCGTACCAGGCTTGCCAGTTCGGGGTCGCCGCGCAGCGCCACACCGACATTGGTCAGGGGCCCGATGGTGATCAGCGTGACTTCGCCTGGATATTTGCGAACCGTGCGCCGGATGAAGTCGGCGGCACGCTCCGGGATGGGCGCGGTTTTCGGCTCAGGAAATACCGCTCCGCCCAGCCCGTTTTCCCCATGCGCGTAGGCCGCGGTGACCAGGCGACGCACCAGCGGTTCTCTGGCGCCGGCCGCCACTGGAATATCAGTGCGGCCGGCGATTTCCACCATGCGCAGCGTATTGGGCAAGGTCAGCTCCAGCGGCACGTTGCCAGCCACAGGTGTAATGCCTTCAATCTTCAGTTCCGGCGAGCGCATGGCCAGCAGCAGCGCGAGGGCGTCATCAACGCCGGGATCGGTATCAATAATCACTCGCGACATGCCGCCTCCTGCCTGGCGTGGCTGCTGCTCGGCCAAGGGCGCTGCTGCCTGCGCCCGCTTTGCTAGTCCGCCAACCGCCAGACCCGCGGCTGAACCAGCCACAAACTGCCGCCTTGTCATGCTCTTCAATTTCTGTTTTCCATCCATAGCGTCCTTTTCGCTTCCCGCTATTTGGCTTGCCGGAGCGGCTGCGTCATCAGCCTCACATAAAGGTCGTAAAACTTTTGCGCGTTTACGTCGAACTGAACCGTTGCCAGCCGTTGGTAAGGCGGAACCTCGGTTCCCGGCGCCCAGAAAAGCGTTTCGCCGTAGCTGGGTCCATGGTCTATATCAATGTCCACATACAACTGCTTCTTACCCGTGATGATGGACGGGTCCAACAGCGCGGCCGCCGAGAGTTCGTCCCACATGAAGCTGGGCACCGAATATCTCGCCAGATATCTGGCTACCGGCGTGTCCGCCTTGGCAATGGCAGCCTGCATCTCCGGCGTGACGTGGGTCTTGATCGAAATATCAATGGGCGTGATTGTGATTTTCTTCCACGGCGCTCGCATGACAATTTGGACCGCCTCCGGATCAAACCACCAGTTGAACTCGCGGCGTCCGTCAACCGTGCCGATTCCACCCGTATTGGCGTACATGCCGCTGCCCATCAGCACCAGTTCCCGTGCCAGAGCGGGCACTTGCGGATCAAGCCGCAAGGCCAGAGCAATGTTGGTCAGCGGTCCTCCCGCCCATATCACCACCTGCCCGGGGTACTGATGCACCATGCGGACAATAAAATGAGCGGCCGTCTCGTCCAGCTGCTTTGTGTGCGGGGCTCCCTCCGGGAGCGGCGGCACCACATCCGGACCGTGATAAGGAGGGAAGAATGCCGCCGCCGCGCCCGCCGGCTGCTTGGGAAAATCGTTCCAGCAGCCTTTGTAGCGAAACTTGCCGTAGAGGGCTTCCCAGCGCTCCGATTCCTCTTTGGAATTCAGCAACGGGTACTCGGCTCCTTCCGCTACCGGAACGTCGGTGCGGCCCGCAATCTCCAGCAGGCGCAAGGTGTGCTGTGTCTCTTCCTTCACCCACTGGTCGCCGCTGACGGTGGTGATCCCCAGCACCTCGAACTTGTCCGATTGCAAAAAAACAAGGATGGACTGTAAATCGGTGGTGGCCGGCCCGCGCGCGTCCTGGTCCACAATGACTTTGATCTTTTCCGCCCGCAAGCCGCTGGTCAGCAGCATCATGAATAAGCTTGCGGCAATTATTGCGTCTCGCAGCTTCATCTCGATTCTCTCCGAACGGCTCAGCTCAATACCCCACGCCTAGCCGGTTTTCCAACAATATCTCTGGAAGCCTGGCTTGCGGCTACCACTGACAAGCACTACAATAGCGCCCGTTCCGCGACTGCCTCTGGTCTATGCGCTGTTTCCGCTTGCCCGCAAACCGCCCTCAATTGCTTTACATTGTCTTGGCATCTCTCGCTTGGTTTCAGCTTGCGTTTCTTGCTCTCCCGGCTGAAGCACAATCTTCAGCCGCACCAGCAGCCGGCTCTCTGCAAATATCGGTCTGCGACACCCAAGGCCAAGCGCTCGCCGGCGTCATTATTTACCTGCAGTTGCAAGGTGACTCGTACATTCTGGACGCACGCACTGACGCTCACGGGCAATATCGCTTTGCTGCGCTTTATCCTGGCACTTATACCTTGCGTGCGGAAATGACCGGATACGCCAGCACCTCGCCGGATCCGTTCATTGTGCAGGCCGGAACGGGCAAAAGCTTGAAGGTCACCCTCCACCCCGGCCGGAATTCTTCCGCCTCGCTGCAATTTTTCGACCAGCCCCAGTTCACCATTGCCGGAGTTACCGATCCCACCAGTCTCGGAGGCCACGGTTCCAATGCCACTGCCCCGGCCAAAGATGAACTGACCAGGGAAGTGGTGACCCTGGGCGGCTCTTCCTCCTCACCCGTCCCTGCGAAGTCAGCGGCCGGCGATGAAGCCCTTCGCTCCGCCGCGGCGCGCGACCCCGCCGACTTCGGTGCCAATCGCCGGCTGGGCAAATTGCTACTCGATCAGGGCCGCCCGCGCCAGGCGCTGCCCTACCTGCGACGCGCGCAACGGGTCAAGCCTGCCGATTACCAGAACAGTTATGATCTAGCGCTCGCCTATGCCAATACCGGAGAATACGAGCTCGCGCGCACCGCACTCCAGTCCCTCATGGCCGAGCACGATCGTGCCCAGCTTCATCACTTGCTTGGCGACCTGGAGGAAAAGAGCGGTTACCCGCTCGACGCCGCCCGCGAGTACCAGCGCGCCGCCCGGCTCGATCCCAGCGAGCCCAATTTCTTCGACTGGGGCGCTGAACTTCTGCTCCATCATGCCACTGAGCCCGCCCTCCAAGTTTTCAGCGAAGGCAACCGCTTGTTCCCCCACTCAGTCCGCCTCTTGCTGGGAATTGGTGTAGCCTGGTTCGCGCAAGGTTCCTATCAGCGCGCAGCCGGTTATCTGTGCCAGGCTTCCGATCTCGACCCTGCCGACTCCCATCCTTACCTTTTCCTGGGCAAAATCCAGGACGTTCAAGCCGCCCCCTCTCAGGACATTGCAAACCGGCTGGTGCGCTTTGCCCACCTGCGCCCGCAGGACGCCCAAGCTAACTATTACTACGCGCTGAGTCTATGGAAGCGTTCTGAGGCCAAAGGACAAGCCGGCAACCTGGCGCAAGTGGCCTCGCTCCTGCAAAAAGCGGCAAGTCTTGATCCCGCCTTCGGCGACGCCTACCTGCAACTGGGCATTCTGCACGCCGAACAGAAACAGTACCCGGAGGCAATTTCCTCCTATCAGCAGGCGATTGCAGCCAGTCCCCAGCTGCCCGACGCGCATTACCGGCTCGCCCAGGCTTACATGCGCAGCGGCGAGCAGTCGAAAGCTCGCGCCGAAATGCAGCTTTACGATCAACTGGCCAACGATAAAGCGCAACAGGAAGAACGCGAGCGCAGCCATATGCAGCAGTTCGTCTACACTTTGCGGACCCCAACCTCCTCCTCTCCATCCCGCTGACTTGACTCTCCGGCTCACTTGGCCTTAGGCGTGGCCGCGCTCATCAAGCCTATGAACATTCGATAGAACCGGGCAGTGTCCACTTCCTGCTGAATTTCCACCGGCTGCCGCGGCGGTTGTCGCTGGTTCTGCTCCATCCAGGTCAGCGTGTTGCCGTATCCGGCTCCACGGTCGAGGTTCACCCCCATGTAGCGCAGTTCATGTTTGGTGATCAGGCTGGGGTCCAGCCAGGCTGCCGCCGTCAGCTCGTCCCACATGTAGTCGGCGCCCAAGCCCTGCTGATAGTAGCGCGCCAGGTAGCTCGCCAGCGGCGTCCCGCTCGCTTTGATCTTGTGCATCATCGTCGGAGTCAGCCGCGTCTTGATGGAAATGTCCGTCGGAGTCCCCTCCATCTTTCTCCATGGCGCCCGCAAGACAATTTCCGCCGCCTCCGGATCAAACCAGAAATTGAATTCGTGGCGCGGATTGGTGGCGAACTCAGGATCGTCGGTCTGCGGATTCAGGCTTCCGCCCATGAAGATCAACTCTTGCGCCAGGTGTGGAAACTGAGGGTCGAGCGCGATGGCCAGCGCCACGTCCGTCATGGGGCCGCCAGCATAAATGGTCACTTGGCGTGGATAACGGCGCACCATACGGACCAGGAAGTGAGCCGCGTCTTCGTCAGCCGGTCTGGTCGCCGGTTTTCCTTCCGGGAGCGCCGGAATCACATAGGGTTCGTGCCACCAGCGCTCGTCCCAGGCTCCCGCGTATGCCGCTTTGCCATAGCGCTGCTCCCAGAGCAGAGTCTCTTCCCGCCGGCGCACCAGGGGAAAAACCGCCCCCGGCACCACCGGAATGTCGGTGCGCCCGATGACCTCCAGCAGGCGCAGCATGTGGGCCACCTCTTCGTCCCGCCATTGGTCGCCGCTCACCACCGTGATGCCCAGCACCTCAGCCCGCGGCGATTGCATCAGCACCAGGGAAGCCTGCAGGTTGCTGCCTCCGGGCCCGGAGCAGTCCTCATCAATGATGATTTTTCGCCGCCCCTGTCCCCATGCCGCGCAACTCGCCAGCAATAGGAGGGAAGCTGCCATCCGGAAGCCGAGTTTTCTCATTGTGAGCTCAATCTGGCGCCGGTTTGATGCTTGCGCTCAGTGGCGCTCCGGTCGGGTCATCAGGTTGATGTACAGCTTGTAGAATTTTTGCGTGTCCAGGTCGAACTGCACGTTGTCCAGTCGTTCGTAGGGCGGCACCTTCGCGCTCGCATCCCAGAACAGTGTCTTGCCATAGCTGGCCCCATGGTCAACATCAATATCCATGTACATCTGTTTCTGCACCGTGATGATGGAAGGGTCAATCAGGGCCGCGCCCGCTATTTCGTCCCACATGTAGCCGGGCAGGGAATACTTGTCCAGATAGCGGGTGACTGGCGTGTTGGCCTTGGCGATCTCCGCCTGCATCTGCGGCGTGAAGCGCGTCTTCACCGAAACATCAATAGGCGTGATGGTAAGCTTCTTCCAGGGCGCGCGCAGCACGATGCGTGCCGCTTCCGGGTCGAACCACCAATTGAATTCCCGCCGCGCGTCTATTGCCCCCGCGTCAATGGCGCCTTTGTCGGCGTACAGGCCGCCGCCCATTAGTACAAATTCTTTGGCCAGCGTGGCCACTGCCGGGTCCAGTTTAAGGGCCAGCGCATAGTTTGTCAGCGGACCACCCGCCCACAGCACCACCTGGCCGGGATACTTGTGCACCATTTTCACTATGAATTCCGCCGCTGTTCCCGGCAACGGTTTGGTATGCGGTGGGCCCTCCGGCAGAGACGGCACCACGTCGGGTGAGTGGTAATGCTCTTCGTAGATGGTGGATCGCCGCGCGGGGAAGAAATCCGTCCAGCAACCCTTGTATGCCAGTTTGCCGTAGAGCGCTTCCCAGCTCTCGGTTTCCTCCTTGGAGTTGAGAAGAGGGAACTCGGCGCCTTCAATGACGGGAACATCGGTGCGGCCGGCAATCTCCAAGGTGCGCAGCGCGTGCTGGGTTTCTTCCTTCACCCACTGGTCGCCGCTGACCGTGGTGACGCCCAGCACCTCGAACTTGTCCGATTGCAGAAACACCAGGATGGCCTGCTGGTCGCTGGTGCCCGGCCCGCGCGCATCCTGGTCAACGATGACTTTGATTTTCTGGCCCGCTGCGGGAGCACAAAGGCTTGCGGCCAGCACGCACAAACACGCCAGTTGCCGCAAGCCCTGTTCCATGAATTCCCCAAGCCGCCGTTGCAAAAGTTCTCCCCGCCTAGAACATCAGCTTGAGGGCAAACTGGATCACCCGCGGGTTGTTCACCGTTTCGTTGACCACTCCGAAAGTAGAGGTCTGGGTTATGTCCTGCATGCTGCTGCTGCCGCCAGTCAGGAAGAACTGCGGATGATTGAGCAAATTGAAAAACTCCGCCCGAAAGTCCAGTTGCATCCGTTCGCGCAGTGGGAAGTGCTTGATAACGGACAGGTCTGTGTTGACGAAGCGCGGGCCGGAAACGGGCGCCCTCGGCGCCGTCCCCAGTTCGCCGGTTGGGGCCGACATGAAGGCACAGGGATTAAACCACGCGGTTAGGGTGTGCACCTGCGCTGGCGCCGTGCAACCCGGATTGGCTGCCACCGGCCCTGGCTGATTGGGGTCGCCTACCATGTTCGGCCGCTGCCCGAGCGCACTTCCGTTCCATTGAAAATTTACCCCCGACGGATCGCTGGTATCCACCACGTACATAGGAAACCCGGAAACAGCCTTCTCAATTACATCCACTTCCCAATTGCCCAGGATGGTGTTGGTTGCTCCATTCCAATTGGCTCCGAAGTGCTTGCCCTTGCCGAAGGGTAGATTGTAGAGAACGCTGGCCGTGAACTGGTGGTTCAGGTTCAGGCTCGACAGGCCCCAATCCAGCTTTTGTGTTCCCGGCAACGGCCAGTAAGTTCCGCCCGGAGCAGTGCCCACACCATCAGGAAGTCCGGAGTCGTAGGTGCGGGAGTAGGTGTAGCCCACCAGGGCATAGAGACCGTGCCGGGAACTCTTCGTCTCCACTTTGACCTGGAAGGAATCGTACTTGGCCCGGCCTACGTCATTGTTGTTGTTGATAAGGCCAAAATTGGGATAGGGAACTGTGGTCGTGCTGAACCCGCAGCCCAGCGTGTATCCAGGTACAACCCCGCATGCGGTGGGCGAAGTTATGTTTAAATTCAAGCCGTCCACCAGAATGTGGCTGCTCCGGGAACCCGCATAGCCAGCCGTCAACACCGCGTCTCCTGGCAACTGCCGCTCAAAATTGGCGTTGAACTGTTGAATCATGCCCTGCTTAAAGTTCAGATTTTGCGACTGCAAGGTACCGGGAAAGTTGGCAGGGTTCGGAGGAGCGGTGATGATGGGCAAAAAACTGCGACTAAGGCCGCAATTGATGGTGGTATTGCCAAATGGACAGGGGCCGATAGCGAAGCCGATAAAATTGTCCGATTCGGCAAAGTAGGGCGGATTCTCCCACAAGCCCTGTGCCCCCTGGTTCCAGGACGAATCATGGAAGATGGCGTAGCCGGCTCGGATGGCGGTGTTCTGGCTGCCCATAGGCTTCCACGCCACTCCGATCCTGGGTTCCAACGCGGTCTTGTCGAACTGCAAGCCTACGGAGGCATCACTGGGCACACAGATGCTGCAATTCAGCCCTGAGAGGGGACCGGCAACCAGCAACTTCCCAGCATTGAAGTCAAAATTGGCTTGCCGGTTGTGGTTCTCGGTGATGGGCGTTGTTAAGGCCCATGCCAGGCCCAGATTCACCGTCAGGTCCTTGGTCACACGCCAGTCATCCTGCACAAAGGGCCGGAACAGTTTCCAACGGCGCCCTGTCACCGCTCCCAGGAAAGTCTGGTCATGGATGCCTCCCAGCACCTGCCCCAGCAGCAAATCCGCTGCGGCATCACCGGTATAGCCGCCGAAATCGAGGAAGAAGCCATCTTGAAAAGCGTTAGTCTCGACGTTCATCTGCTGGGCTCGAACCTGACCGCCCACCTTGATGTCGTGCTTACCACGAATCATGTCGAACGAGTCAGAGATTGAGAATACGTTGGTCCCCCCTTGGAAGGGAGCAAACCCGCGATCGCCCAACGCCCAGTAGGTGCCCAAAAGGGTCGAACTCAGCCCACAACTCATGCAATCTGTCCCCGACTGTGATAAACCCGCCGGTGCGCCCGGGCAGGTACTGTCCAAGTTGGCGCCCTGAATGCCGAGCTTGGCGCTTTCGCAGGTTTTATCGCCGAAGGAAAGAATGTGGTTGAAAATCCGGTTGTAGCCCGCATTGAACTGGTTGACGGTGCGGTCAGACAGAATGTGCGTCTCCGATAGCGCGATGTTGCGTCCATGATTGGTAATATTCTGTGTGCTGCCAAAGGCGTTCTGTACCGCGAATCCCGGCGAACCTCCGGGAATGAAGGAGGTGGCCTGATCGTAGCTGAAGCGGGCAAAAATCGAATCCTTGGTAGAGAAATTGTGGTCCACGCGGATGTCGAACTCATTTTCGTTCAGCGAGCGCACCGGAACATTCGCGTAGTTGGTCCCCAGCGGAGAGAATGTGTTGCTCGCGTTGGGGTACAGGTCAATCATCTTCTTGCCAACCGGGTCGAACAGGGCCGAAGGGATTACGTTGCAGGGTGTGCCCGCCACTTGGCTCCCATCCGCATTGATCGGCTCGGAGGTAGGCGTGGTCAGGTTTTCGGTGCCCGGCACACACTGGAAGTTCGACGGTTCGCTTCCGGTGGCGTAAGGATTCGTAAGCAGGCCGTTGGAATTGGAGATGAAGGGATCTCCTCGGAAGTCTCCACTCTTCATCAACGGCGTCGGAATGGTCCCCAGGAAAGGAATTCCGTGCCGCTGCCTTTTACCCTGGTAGTCGGCGAAGAAGAACGTCTTGTCCTTCTGAATAGGACCGCCGAGGGCTCCGCCGAACTGGTTGAGGTTGAACTGCTCCCGGCTGGCGGCGAAAAAGCTGCGGGCGTCCAGCTTGGTGTTGCGGAAGAATTCGAATACCGAGCCGTGGAACTTGTTGGTCCCCGATTTGGTGGTCACCAGCACCGTCGGACCCGCGCGCGTGCCGTATTCCGCCGAGTAGTTGAAGGTCAAAACTTTGAATTCCTGGATGGCGTCAATGGAAGGCAGAATGGCGATGCCCCCGGCAGTCAATTCGTTATTGTCGTTGCCGTCGAGCAGCCAGTCCGTAGCCGAGGCGCGCGAGCCGCCCACGGAAAGCGAATAGGTTCCACGGGCGGAGACTTCGCTGCTCGGGCCACCGTTGAAAAAGCTCTGCGGGTTGGTTTCCTGCGTGGTTCCTGGCGTCAGGGTGGCCAATTGTACGAAGTCCCGGCCATTCAGCGGCAGTTGCGCCACTTGTTGCGCAGTAATGACCTGGCCCAGAGTCGGGTCCGAGGTCTGCACCGCCACCGGGGTGGCACTCACTTCCACGGTTTGTGAAACGGATGCCGGAGGCAGCGTGAAGTCAAGTTCGCGGTGTTCATCCACCTGCAGGCGCAGACTGCTCTGCGTGACCGTCTGAAAATTCTGCATGGACACTTTGACCGTGTAGGTGGCAACCGGCAGCAGCGGGATCAGGTAATGTCCCGTCTGGTCAGTAGTGGCTTCGCGCGATACGCCGGTCTCTTGCGCGGTTATCGTCACCTTGGCGCCTGCGATCACGGAGCCGGTCGTGTCCGCGACTGTGCCGAAGAAACTACCCGTGGCCTGCCCATACATGAGTGGGCAGACGGCAAGCAGAAATGTGCCCAGCAATACCCTGCACAGGGTACGGTTAGCCTGCATAATTACCCCCGGTCGGCGGCGTCGCGCCGAATGCCAAGTCTGAATTTGTTTACCCCACACTACAGGCCGGCGCTTCCACAGTTTGCGCCGCTATTCGGCGCCCGCTTTTGAATCGAATCAAGATGACAATCTGGCAATTGTCCTCGCGCGCCGTCCCTTGTCAAGCAAAAAATCGCTACTCCCCGGGCGGCGCTCCCCTCCACTCGGCGCACAACCTAGGTCTTCATCCCTGGCGCCCGTCGGACCGTCGCGCCCACAATGGGTTTTTGCTGTTCCTACAGCGAGGGAGAGGCGTGACTGGACTGCATTTGGGCCGCCCATGCTGCATCAAAGCGGGGGCGGTCGTAAAACGATTTCTGGGTTCCCACCGCCATGGTAGAAAGCCCCGCGTACAGGTTGGCGCGCCGCAGCGCCTCGCGCTCCGCGAGCCCCTCTCCCAAAAAAACGGCGAAACTCCCGATAAATGCGTCACCCGCCCCGGTGCTGTCAATACTACGCACAGGAAATGCGGGCAGGCGCTCGCGCGTCTCTGGCCCCGCCAACAAGCACCCGTTGGCTCCCAGGGTGATGATCACGCGACGAATGCCGCTCGCCAGCAGCTTCTCGGCGCATCTCTCCGCCTCGGCGACGCTCCTCACCGGCATTCCGGTTATGCTCTCTGCTTCGCTTTCGTTGGGCACAAAGTAATCCAGGCCCGCCAGCGCCCCCATATCTACCGGTTGTCCGGGTGCCGGGTTCAGGATGCAACGGATGCCGTTCCGGCGGGCGAACGCAATCGTGTAATACACCGTGGGCAAAGGAATTTCGAACTGCAAGACTATGCAGTCGGCACTGCGCAAGGCATCCGCCGCGGCGTCCACATCCGCCGGCTTTAGCGCTTCGTTCGCGCCCTTCACCACGAAGATCCGGTTTTGGCCATTCGGCTCCACGAAGATGGGCGCCACCCCGCTGGAAAAGCCGTCCACCTGTTTCACGTGAGTGGTGTCAATACCCTGTTTTGTGAAATTCTCGATGGTCGCCGGACCGAACAAGTCATTGCCTACTCTGGCCACCATGGTGACCTCGGCCCCGCACAGGCGGGCTGCCACCGCCTGGTTAGCGCCTTTGCCGCCGAATCCCAGGTCGAATTTCTGCCCGAAGATGGTTTCGCCCGGTTTCGGGAACTGCTCGGTGAAGGTGGTGAGATCTATGTTGGCGCTGCCTACCACTGCGATTCGAGGTCGTTTCGCCATAAACGCTGAAGGCCGCGTAAGGAACGCCGAGTGTATTCAGCGGGCCCGGGGAATGTCAACAGAGGATTTCGAAGTCGGCATTCGCGGGATGGATGGCCCTTGCCAGAAATGGAACTCAGCGGGGAAGCTCAGGCTCGACCCTATTTTATTCTCCGTACGGAACCCAGATGTTCTTCACCTGCGTGGCGTGCTCCAGGAACCACCGCCCCTCGCCCTGCTTGGCATCAAACCAGTTGATAGCGCGGCCTTCGTTGGTGAACACCTGTTTCAGGTTGCCGACGGACCCCGACTTGGCCGCTGCGGCGCTGTCGGCATCGGCAAAGCACCAGATGGCGTCCACATCGTCGTGTTCCGCAATGGTCTTCAGCAGTTGCGACCTGTGCCCGCTTACCAGGTTCACCGCGCCCGCCGGCAGGTCGCTGGTATCGAAAAGCTGGTACAGGTCGCCTATGATCAGCGGATAGGTTTCTGAAGGAACCGCCACCACCGTGTTCCCGGCGGCAATGGCCGGCAGCAACAGTGAAAGCAGTCCCAGCAGCGGCGCCTCATCGGGCGCGATAATTCCCACAGTTCCCAGCGGCTCGTTCATGGCAATGGCAATCATGCGGAAGGGAGGGTTGTGCACCGCGCCTTCAAACTTGTCCGACCAGGCGGCGTAGGAAAACGCGCGCTCGATGCTGGCCGCCACTTCTTTTTTTGCCTGCTTCTCACCCACCGCGGCGCCCAGGCGCCGGGCAATCTCCTCCTGGCGCAGTGAAAGGTTTTCTGCCATGTAATAGAGAACTTGTGCCCGGTTATGCGCCGTCGCCTTTGTCCAGCTTGCGGCCTTGCGGGCCGCTTCCACCGCGTTGCGTATGTCCTTGCGGTTGCCCAGGGGTGCTTCACCCAGCAGTTCGCCCTTCCCGTTCCGCACTTCCATGCTGTAGCCAGAGTCGGGGCGCGCCTGCTTCCCGCCGATGTACAGCTTCACCGTGCGGTCAATCATTGTGCCGCTCGCCGGCTTTCCTTGTGCCGGAGCGCTGCCCGCCGATGCCGCGGCACGCAATTGCGGTGCGTTCTTAAACCAGGGGAGTTCCAGATATTCCCGCAGCCCCTCGCGGCCGCCTTCCCGACCATAGCCGCTCTCGCGATAGCCGCCAAACCCACAGGCAGCGTCAAACAAATTCGTGCAATTTACCCACACCACGCCTGCCCTGAGCTGTGCAGCCACATGCAGGGCTACGTTGATGCTCTCGCTCCACACGCAAGCCGCCAGCCCGTACACCGTATTGTTGGCCAGTTCCACGGCTTCCGCCGGGGTACGGAAGGTCATGGCTGCCAGCACCGGACCAAAAATTTCCTGCTGCGCCACCGTGGAGGTCGGGTGCACGTTGCTCAACAAGGTGGGCGGAAAGAAAAGTCCACGCGACGGCAGCTCAGTTTGCGGCTGCCAGCAGGTAGCGCCTTCGGCCACTCCCTGCTCCACCAGCCGGCGAATGCGTTCCAGTTGCACGGGCGCGACAATGGCGCCGATGTCAATCGCTTTATCCAGCGGCGGCCCCATGCGCAGCGTGCTCATGCGGTCGCGGATTTTGCCGGTCAGCGCCTCGGCAATGCTCTCCTGCATGAGCAGGCGCGAGCCCGCGCAGCACACTTCGCCCTGGTTGAACCAGATGGCGTCCACCAGTCCTTCCACCGCGCTGTCCAGGTCGGCGTCTTCGAAGACCACGAAAGGAGACTTGCCGCCCAGTTCCAGGGAGAGCCGTTTTTGGGTGTTGGCGGTGGCGCTGCGGATGGCGCGTCCCACTTCGGTCGAACCGGTGAACGCGATCTTATCCACGTCGGGATGTTGGACCAGCGCCTCGCCAGTGGAGCCGTCGCCGGTCACGATGTTCACCACCCCCGCAGGCAGCCCAACCTCCTGGCAGATTTCCGCGAACGCCAGCGCGGTCAGCGGCGTGAATTCCGCCGGCTTCAGCACCACCGTGTTCCCCGTCGCCAGTGCGGGCGCAATCTTCCACGCCAGCATGAGCAGGGGAAAATTCCAGGGAATGATCTGCCCTGCCACGCCGCAAGCGGTGGAATCGGGGAATTCTTTCTCCAGCAGCTGCGCCCAGCCGGCGTGGTAGTAGAAGTGGCGTGCCGCCAGCGGGATGTCAATATCGCGGCTTTCCCGGATGGGCTTGCCGTTGTCCATGGTCTCTAGGACTGCGAGCCGCCGCGAATGCCGTTGTACCGCGCGTGCAAGGGCATACAGGTGGCGGGCCCGCCGGTGCGGCTTTAGTCCCTGCCATTTTCCCAGAGCTTGTTTCGCGGCCTGAACGGCGGCAGCAATGTCGGCGGCCGAGCCCTGCGCCACACTGGCCAGTTTTTCACCCGTCGCAGGATCGTTGGTATCAAAAAACTGCCCCTTCGCCGGCTGCCGCCATTCTCCCGCAATGAAGTGTCCGAAGCGCCGGCCGTGGCCCTCCAGCCACTGCAGCGCCTCCTTGGGATCTTCCGGCGCCGCCCCGTATTCCATGGTCAGGAATTTTTCCGCAATGCTCATGAGCTCTTCACATTGTTCCGATTATGCAATGGGGTGACGATAGTCGGCGGAGTAGCGGCCGGTCGCATGGTGCTCCAGTTGTCTTTCAATATCGTTCAGCAGGCCGCTGGCCCCGAAACGGAACAGCTCCGCCCGCATCCACGGCGTCCCCAGTTCCTCTTTCATCAGCGCCAGCCATTCCGTGGCCTGCTTGGCGGTGCGAATTCCGCCCGCCGGTTTGAATCCCACCGCCATTCCGGTTTCCTGCGCGTACTCGCGAATCGCTCGCGTCATTACGAATCCCACGGGCAGAGTCGCGTTGGTGGGCTCCTTGCCGGTGGAGGTTTTGATGAAGTCTGCTCCCGCCATCATCGCCACCATGCTGGCACGGCCCACGTTGCGGAGCGTGAGCAGGTCGCCGGCCCCGAGGATGACTTTCATGTGCGCGCTGCCGCAGGCGCGCTTAAACTCGGCGATCTCGTCGTACAAGGCCTGCCACCGGGCAGCGAAGACGTGCGCCCGTGTGATAACGGTGTCAATTTCCTGCACGCCCGCTTCCACCGAGCGCCGGATTTCCGCAATCCGCTCTTCCAGCGGCGAGAGCCCCGCCGGGAAGCCCGTGGAAACCGCCGCCACCCTCACTCCGCTGCCTTCCAGCGCCCGCAGCGCGGTTTCCGCGAAGCGGTGGTACACGCACACCGCCGCCACCTTGATTTCGAGTTCCTCTGCCCCCAGGCGCTTCGCCAGGTCAGGTTGAACCGGTTGCTTGGCCTTAGCGCACAACCGCCGCACCCGCTCTTCCGTGTCGTCGCCGGAAAGCGTGGTCAGATCCATGCACGTGATGGCGCGCAGCAGCCACGCCGCCTGCCACTCCTTCTTAACTGTCCGGCGCGTTACGTGGGTCTGGGCTCGGCGCTCGACCGCGCTGGTGTTCACCCGCACCTGCTTTACCCACTCCAGGTTCAGCGGCACGCCGCGGTTGGAGAGCAGCGGCCGCCCCGCCAGCGTGGCCAGCGGCGCCTCGGCCGCATATCCCAGGGTGTTTTTTTCCGCCATTATCCTGCATTGTACGTCAGTCGCCAGGATCAAGATATGGGTTATCCTTCGCGCTTTGGCCTTGACAGCCTTTCCGCCGCAACGCTAGCCTACCTCGCCAATCCTTTTTCGCAGATCAACTTCTGCCCGGCTTCGAAGCTCGTGTTTCGCCCCGGGAAGCCCTTAAGGAGAAGTCATGTACACGCCTCATACTCTGGGCATCGCTCTTCTGATGATGATTACCAGCGCGGTTTGTTGGGGCTCCTGGGCGAACACGTACAAGGGGGTGAAGAATTACCGGTTCGAGCTTTTCTATTGGGACTACGCCGTCGGCATTTTCGTTATCTCCTTGATTCTCGCCTTTACCATGGGCAGCATCGGGAACGACCCCGCCAGCTTTCTCAACAACGTTCGCGCCGCCGATCCGGGCAACATCGGTTACACCTTGCTGGCCGGCGTGGTTTTTAACCTGGCAAATCTCTTGCTGGTGGCCGCCATTGATATGGCCGGGCTTGCCGTCGCCTTCCCCATCTCCATCGGCATTGCCCTGGTAGTGGGCGTGGTTCTAAGCTACGGACTGCAGCCCAAGGGTAGCGCCTTGTTCCTGGGCCTGGGCGTGGCTTGCGCCTTGCTGGCCGTTATCCTCGACGGCAAGGCTTACGGCAGCCTGTCCGGCGCCGGCCGTTCCGTTTCGAGAAAGAGCGTCGTCACCAGCGTGGTGTCGGGCGTCCTCATGGGGCTGTGGGCGCCTTTCGTCACTCACGCCATGACCCGCGGCAACACTCTGGGACCCTACAGTGTGGCCGTCTTCCTGACCCTCGGCGCTCTGCTCTCCTGCTTCATTTGGAACATCTACTTCATGAAGCACCCGCTGGTGGGCAAGCCCGTGGATTTCAGCGGCTTTTTCCATGCCCCCGCTTCCGGCCACTTTTTCGGATTGCTGGGCGGAGTCATTTGGGGCCTGGGCACGGTCTTCAATATGTCAGCCGCCAACCTGACCGGCGTCGCCATTTCCTATGCCATTGGCCAATCCGCTCCCATGGTCGCCGCACTCTGGGGAATCTTTGCCTGGAAAGAATTTGAAAATTCCGGCGCTCGCGCCAAGCTTTACCTGACTTTTATGTTTGTTTTTTACGGCCTCGCCATCTTCCTGGTTTCGCGCGCCTACGGCTAGGTGTTTCACTGCTGTGAAACAGTTCTTATGTGGCTTTGAAAGGGCGCCGCTTCAGCCACGCCGTAGCCGGCTCGCCCATTCATGGTCATCCTGAGCTGCAGGACCGAGCCTTGGCGAGGGAATGCAGCGAATGGACCTGCTTTTAGAATGGTCATAAGCGCGCCTTCACCGGAATGCCAGATAAACGTCCCGCAACAAGAACACGATGGTTAGCACCCACATTACCCCGCTGACCTCGCGCTGTTTTCGCGCTGCCACCTTGACCGCGGTGTAGGTAATCACTCCAAAACTCAATCCTGTGGCGATACTGAATGTCAGGGGCATGGCCACGGCGGTTATGAATGCGGGGAACGCCTCAGAGAAGTCCGGCCAATCAATGTGTGCCACCGACTGCATCATCAACCCTCCCACCACGATCAGCGCCGGCGCGGTGGCAAATGCCGGTATGCTGGTGGCCAGCGGACTGAAGAAAAGGGCCAGCAGAAACAGCGCGGCCACTGCAACATTGCTCAGCCCGGTGCGTGCTCCCGCGGCCACGCCCGCCGCGCTCTCCACGTAACTGGTTACTGTGGAAGTGCCCGTCAGCGCGCCCAGCACGGTGCCCACCCCATCCGCCAGCAGCACCCGCCCCACCCGCGGAATTTTTCCCTCTCTTACGAATCCCGCCTGCGCGCATACCCCCATCAGCGTGCCCACATTGTCGAAAAGATCCACAAACAGAAACGCAAATATGATTTCGAACAGCCCGAGATGAACCGCGCCCTGCAGATCCAGCCGCAGCAGCGTTCCTGAAGGGTGCGGCATGGCAATCGGCGTGCTGGGCAAATGCACAATGCCGCGGGCGATCCCGAACAGCATGGTTCCCGCAATCCCCAGCAGCACGCTCCCGTGTGCTTTTCTGGCAATCAGCGTCACGCTCAACAGGATTCCGAAGCAGGCCGCCTGCACCCCGCGGTCGGAAAAATTTCCCAGGCCGAGAAACGTAGCCGGGTTGGCGACTACCAGCCCGGCGTTGCGCATGCCGATGAACGCGATGAAAATGCCGATGCCCGCTGCGGTCGAATGTTTCAGGCAGTCAGGAATCCCGTTCACAATTTGCTCGCGCACCCGCGTGACCGTAATCAGGATGAACACCACTCCGGAGATAAAGACCACGCCCAGCGCTGTTTGCCATGGCACGTGCATGCCCAGGCACACGGAGTAAGTGAAGTACGCGTTCAGCGACATGCCCGGCGCCAGCGCGATGGGATAGTTGGCGTACAGGCCCATCACCAGCGTAGCCGCCGCCGCGGAAACACAAGTCGCGAACACTACGCCGTCCGCAGGCATTCCCGCCTGCGAAAGGAGTTGCGCGTTCACCACCACGATGTAGGCCATGGTGATGAAGGTAGTCAGCCCGCCGAGCAACTCCCGGCGGACGGTTGTTTCATTCTCCGCGAGATGGAACCAGCGGTCCAGCAGCCTGTCTGGTCTTGGCTTGCTCGGCGTGGCAATAGTTGTGGGCGGCGGCATGAAGCCTGCACTCTACGGGCGTACGCGGCGCCGAGTCAATCTGGACACCTACTTTCCCCGTATGCGACTCACCAGCAGATCGAGAAAGCGCTGCGCCCGCACGTCCACACAGACCCTGGCGTTGGGCGTGACCTTATCCACGCCCTCGATGATGTAGTGGTCGCCGTGCAGCACATTGCGTTCTACCATATTGTTGCGGTTGGCTACCGTTTCGCCGCGAGTGAACTCGCCCCGCGTTTCCACATCCACGCGCATGGCTTGCGTGGTCACCAAGGTCGGGTCAAGCGTTACACCCATGGCCAGCGGGTCGTACATGGGCGTTCCGTGTTCACCAAAGCGCCGCGACAGATCGAGCAGGAAGGTCCCCACCCGGGCCACGAAGTTCGCCATCGGACCCGGCGCGGCTTGCAGTTCCGCAACCTGACGGTGAGTAAAGAGAGTTTTGTTGCCCACATCGAGCCCTACCATGGTCAGCGAGGCAAAGCCGGCATTGAACACGATCTGCGCCGCCTCAGGGTCGTTATAGATGTTGGCCTCGGCCGCCGCGTTCACATTGCCCCCGCTAATGCCGCCGCCCATCAGGACCACTTCCTTCACCAGCGGCACAATGGACGGGTCCTTGGAAACCGCGAGCGCGATGTTGGTCAGCGGCCCCACCGGCACCAGCGTGATCTGGTGCGGGTATTTGTGCACCAGTTCAATAATGAGGTCGGGTCCAAAGCGCGGGTCCGCCTTGCACCGGGTGGGCAGTTCGATATTGGCCAGTCCGTTCTTGCCGTGCCAGAACTCAGCGGTAATGAGTTTCTGAGCCAGCGGGTGCTGGGCCCCGCCGGCCACCGGAATGTCACACCGGTTGGCCAGAGTTGTCAGCTTGAGCGCGTTCTCTAATCCCATCTGCGCGGTCACGTTGCCCGGCACCACCGTCATCGCCTGCACCTGCACTTCCGGCGAATTGAGCGCCAGCAGAATCGCCAACGCGTCATCGGTGCCGGGATCGGTGTCAATGATGATCTTCTTGGGTTGCGGCTGGGCCAGCGCGGACATCGCCACCAGCAATACGAAGAACAGTAATAGCAACTTGCAAGGAGAAGAATTTTTCATGTTCAAACCTGAGTTCAGCCGCGAAGCGGCGTAACCATGTAGCCCCGGGCGTAAGCCCGGGGTACTGAATCGCGAATCAACCTGAGCCCCATCGGGGCGACAGAATACCTCAGCTTAAGATGGTTAACCCTGAGAAAATCACAAAAGGCTGCGATAGCGTTTTCGGGTTGCTCTTCTCCCGGCTTTTGTTTACAAACGTTGCGCGAGTTTACATCGAGGGCACAATATGGCAGAAGACAAACCCTCCGCCCACACCAAGGTTGTCATTCGCGATATTGGCCTGCTTCTGAGCGGAGACTTGTCCCGCCCTATTTTCGACGCCAACACTGTCGTTGCCGTCAACGGCCGCATTTCCGCCATCGGCAAAGAAAAAGATCTCGACCTCGAAGGCGCCACCACGCGCATCAACGCAAACGGCACCACTCTGATTCCCGGGCTCATTGACAGCCACGTGCATCCCGTGGCCGGCGACTGGACGCCGCGCCAGAACCAACTGAACTGGATTGACAGCTATCTGCACGGCGGCGTGACCACCATGATCTCTGCCGGCGAGGTGCACACCCCCGGCCGCCCCAAGGACATCACCGGGCTGAAAGCCATGGCCATCTTCGCCCAGCGCGCGTTTACCAACTTCCGTCCTGGAGGCGTGCGCATTCATGCCGGTGCGCCTGTGCTCGAGCACGGCATGGTGGAGGAGGATTTTAAGGAGCTGGCCGCAGCCGGCGTAACCATGCTGGGCGAAATCGGGCTGGGCAGCGTGAAGGACGGCGCTACCGCCCGGCAGATGGTCGCCTGGGCGCGCAAGTACGGCATCCAGAGCACCATCCATACCGGCGGACCCTCCATTCCCGGCTCCAGCCTGATTGATAAGGACATTGTCCTGGCCGCCGACGCCGATGTCATCGGCCATATCAACGGCGGCCACACCGCTTTGCCTGACGAACAGATCGTCGCCCTGTGCGAAAGCTCAACCCGCGCCCTGGAAATCGTTCACAACGGCAACGAAAAGGCGGCCCTGCTGACCTTGTTCACGGCGAGTGAACTCAAGCAGCTTCACCGCCTGATTCTCGGCACCGACTCGCCCGCCGGCTCCGGCGTTCAGCCTTTGGGCATCCTGCGCCTGATTTCGATGCTCTCGGCATTGGGGAACGTACCCGCCGAGACAGCCGTCTGTTTCGCCACCGGAAATACGGCCAAGATCCGCAACCTCGACTGCGGCATCATTGCCGAAGGCCGCGCCGCCACCTTTGTCTTCATTGACCAGGCGCAGCACTCCTCAGGCAAAACCGTGCTCCACAGTATCCAGCGCGGCGACTTGCCCGGCATCGGCATGGTGGTGATTGACGGCGCGGTCAGCGCCCAACGCAGCCGCAACACTCCCCCCGCCACCCGCGTGCCGGAAGTGGGTAGTTAGTAAGGCGGTAGTTAGTAGTTGGTAGCTGGCAAAAGGGGTAAACGGGGCATTTTTTTTTACGCAAGTGGCCGCGGCGTAACTGAGATGAAACCCGACGAGGACTTCCTGCTCGCTCAGTATCTTGGCGGCGCTGGTCGGTCACGCTCCCGTGTAGGATGGTCACGAGGTTGAATTCACTTGGCGTAAGTCGCCCAGAGTTACGGGTTCGCGCCGGAACGGGAACATCCATCCCGTGTGACTCAGTCGGCATCTCACCGAAAGCTTTTCAGGTCGAAAAGGACTGTGACTGTGCGAACTGAAGGACTTTCAGGAATCACAAATGCGCCTGCTCCAACTTGCGCCCGGCTATGACCAGCAGGCAAGCTAGGCAATTATCGCGAATGCTGTTGCTGGCCACGGCCTGTTGCTGTTTGCCGCAAACTAGCTGGGCGCAGGACCGCTGTTTGGATGTTGCCGTCCCGAAGCAAGTGCTGCGGGACTTTGGCCACTATGCCACCGCGATTGCCAAATCGCCCGCCAAGCTTGCCCATCTCAATGGGCGGGATGCGTTATACCTGCTTGGGTTCTCTGGGGCGACCGCTGTCCTCATTGCAACCGATACCCGGGTCAGCAACAGCATCGATTCCGCACATGAAGATCGCCGGGAGAGCAACTACACCTCAAACATCCTCATAGGAGCCGCCCTAAGCACCTCCACGATCAAATACTTAGTGGGGTGCCACGAGCATAACCGACAGCGGCGGGACGATGCCGTGCGCGAATGGGAATCGATGGCGTTCGCACTGGGATCGGTAGGCGGGCTCAAATACATCTTCAGACGGCAGCGACCCGGCCCTGCGAGTAACGGCGACTTCTTCGACAGCGGCACCTCATTTCCGTCCGGGCATGCCGCCGTCGGCACGGCATGGGCGGCCACACTGGGCGAAGAATATCCCGGCAGAATGTGGGAGTACCTTGCCCTAGGCGGTGCTGGAACAGTTTCAGCCTTTCGCATTACCGCTAAGAAACACTTTCCCTCGGACACTTTGGTCGGCGGCATGATTGGTTTTCTGACCGGCTCGTACATTTGCCGCCATGGCAAATGTCAGGAGACACCGCCGAAGGCGGGAATTGGGCACGACGATACGGGGAGGCGCCAGGCAGCCAGTCCTTCGCCCTTTGTCCTCGCGCCAGATGCCAGCCTCTATGCGGCCCGCCGTCAATTCTGCAACAGCACTTCGGGAAATAAAGAAGAGGCAGAGCGATGCCGACAACTGACGCCGGATGCTGATCTCGCGCTAGTGCCGAACGGCCGTGTGGCCGAACGAGGCCCATTCTGGAAACCCGCGTTTTGATTCAGCTACTAGCGTTATGCCGTCTCAATACGACCGTCACGAGAATCCCGCAAAATACTGAGCAGCAGCACTAACAGCCGTGCCGGACTGCCTTTAATCAAGTTGAATCTGCTCCGAGGCGACCCGCGCTCATAAGCTAATTCAAAAAATTGATCGTACCCATCGAATAAAGTACCGGAATAAGACCATCCGCAGCATTCCATGAGTGATTTTTCTTAGACTTGCGTGGAATCACGCTTATTTATCAGGCTGATAGATTATTTCAATTTCCATTATCAGGTTGCATGCGGTAAGAGTAATCCTACGGTTCAGGGTAGCCTGCCGAACCCACGAAGGGCTGATCCTAGTGGTTTGCGTCAGCACTCAGGGGCAGGTGTTATTTCGGGAGTCGCCGAGCCGGGCATAGTGTGCCATGAAACAGCAGGGCAGGAGCAAACAGACCGAAATACGCGGCGGGATGTTCGCCGATAGCGCTTCCATCGAGGCGCTGGATGCATTTCTGGTGTTAGACGGGATGCTGATGGAGTTCTCCATGGGCCTCTACAACGTGCCTCGACGCGCGAGATTGACGCTGCGAGGGCACCACCGACGTCTGCACTATGCGGTTAGGCGACGCCGACATGGCAGGGCGCCGACCTCCCGTTCCGCCCCTGTTTGTCCGCTAAAGTTGCTGGAAGAGCCACGCGAACCGGAGGTGGATTGCGGCGGGAGCTCTAGGCAGCGGCGTCGTTCCAAGCGCTCGAGGCCGGCGGTATAAAACTCATAGCGCGCTCGGCAAGAGCGGTAATGGTAAGGCTGGGGTTGACGCCCAAGTTCGCTGCGATGACCGAGCCATCGCAGATGTACAGGTTTTTGTAGCCGAACACCTGGTGGCGGAAGTCAACCACGCCGCGCTCGGCAGACGCGGCTATCACGCAACCGCCAATGCAGTGCGCCGTCCCCGGAATATTAAAAATGATCTCCGGCAGCATGCTCATCGCCGCCCCACCGGCGATTTGAGCGTATCTTTTTGCAAACTCATTGGCCTGCGGAATGTAAGTAGGCACTCTATCTCCCCTGCTGACCAGAGCTTTTTGAAATGGCCAGAACAAGGGCCGTTCCCAGCGCATCTCGATGTGGCCTTCGATCGCCTGCATGCAAAGCAGAATGACAGATTCCCGCGCCCAGCCGAAGGGTTGAAACAAGCGCAGGGAGCGGAAGGGGTGGCGCAGAACAGCGCGGCAGATGTTCCTCAGCCAAAGCGCAATTCTCCACGGCCCTGGACGGCCATCGGTCAGATGCGTGGTAAGAAAACTCATGGTATCGGACCCGCCCGGGTAGCGAACCGCTTCAACATGCGTATTTTCGTCAATGTAAACGCCGGATCCGATTGCTATACCCTGAGACAAATCCTCGCGGCACCCCGGCACGCGCGCCCCGATCAGCGATTCGGAATTGGTGCGAACATGCTTGCCAAGCTGAGAGCTGACGGCCGGCAATGAGCCTTTTTCACGCAAGCGGAAGAGCAACTCCATGGTCCCGAGCGATGACGCCGCGAAGATTACGCCATGGCAGGTGAAGCATTGCGGCTGGCGTCGAATCCATGCAGTAGAACGGACCGTACGCACTTCATAGCCTGCGCTGCCATCGCTGCTCCCCGCCAAGGGCTTCACGTCCACAACTCTGGTTTCCGGAAAGACCTGGGCACCGTGTTTTTCGGCGAGATACAGGTAACTCAGGTCAAGGGTGTTCTTGGCTCCGTAACGGCATCCCATGATGCAGCCGCCACAGGCTACGCACCCATTTCGATCTGGCCCTTCTCCGCCGAAAAAGGGGTCCGGAAAGTTGCGGCCCGCCTCTAGTTCGGCGGGTTGGAAGATTCCTACTCTCGTCGGATAGAAGGTGGGCCCGCACCCAGTTGCTTCGGCGGTTCTTTTGAGCAGGTGGTCGGCAGGTCCCAGAATGGTGTTCTGGGTCACGCCCAGCATGCGCGATGCGGTTTCATAATGCCGGGCCATCTCTGTCTGCCAGTCAGCCAGACCTTTCCAGGAACCCACATTCCATACCTTATTCGGCGGAGCGAGCAGGGTTCCGGCGTAGGTGATGGAACCTCCGCCCACCGCGCAGCCGTGAAAAATAGTGGCATGCCGGAACAGCCGCATGTTGAAGAAACCGCGCAGACCGAGTTGGGGGCGCCAGAACCAGCGATGAATGGCCCAACTGGTGCGGGGCAGGCTCTGTCTGGTCCACCGGCGGCCCATTTCCATGACGGCAACGCTGTAGCCCTTTTCGGTGAGCCGGTGGGCTGCGACACTGCCGCCAAAGCCGGACCCGATCACAATAAAGTCGAAGTCAAACTGCTGGTTGCCTGTCGCCATACCGGTCCGCTCGTCAGGAATGCAAGCAAACGAGCCTGCCCATGTTCAGGACGTTGGTCGGGAGTGCGATTTATGTGGAGCTGGATACAATCACGCGTAGTCAATGGGATTCTGAGCCAGCCAGTGCTCATCGCGAGTTCTGCCTATTTTCTTCCAGGCAGCAGAAGCAACGCTCGCAGTCAAACCACGGCTTTCCCATGCCAGACCAACGCTGAAGCCGATTGTTCCACCCAATACGCCGTATGCCATGGCTCGGCCCGGCGACCTGTGCCGGTATCCGGTATATCCACCCAACAAGCCAAGGCAGGCGGCCAGCACGGCGGGCTTCCATGCGTTCCGCGCCGATTCGTCAACGAAGATGGTAAAGGGCTTGCCGCGCAGGTAGGCCTCCTCACCGGAATGCGCTCCTTCCAGAGCGGAACGAAGAAGCTTTCGACCATAATCCGCGTTGGGCTTCAAGAAAGTGGCTAGATTCATTGCGAGAGACCTCGCTGCGCCGGTTGCACGCCACAGGCTGTCACAGGATTCGGGCAGCGTCTGTGCTTCCAAGAACAGGCTATCGCTGCGCCGTGAAAAAGATGTGATGCGGGTCACGCACAAAGGTCCAGTCACAAAAGCGAACGAGAAATTCGTCAAATCTCACATTTTGTAGTGACCAGGCTCACTGTCACGTTGCTCGACTGGGTGGATACTTAAGACCGGTCCTCAATCAGGTCCGGGGCTCCGAAGAGATTTTTCTCCGCTTCTCGACTGGCGTCCGTTCCTCGCTCGCACGCCACCTCAGCCCGTCCGGTAGTCGGTAAAACGCCAGCACTGGAGGCGACGGCATGGTAAAGAATCCTGCAAATCCAACCGAAGAGCGTATGGCGTATCTGGAAGGACTGATCACCCAAGCCAAAACCGCAGCAGCGGTTTTTTCGCAATTTACGCAACAGGACGTTGACGGCATGGTTAAGGCCATGGCGCTGGCCGGGCTAGAACAGGCGCAGCCTCTGGCGCGACTGGCGAGCGAGGAGACCAGGATCGGGGTTCTTGAGGACAAGGTCATAAAGAACATGGTGGCCACGGAATTTGTCTACAACTACATCAAGGACAAGCCCACCGTGGGCACCATTCGCGAGTTTCCGGAGAGAGGCCTGGTGGAAGTGGCCGAGCCCATCGGGGTCATCTTTTCGCTGATACCGATCACCAATCCCACTTCAACCGTCCTGTTCAAATGCCTCATGGCAATCAAGACCCGGAATGCTGTTATTTTCAGTCCCCATCCCAATGCCTGGCGCTGTTCGTCAGAAGCAGTACGAATCATGTATGAGACAGCAGTGAGGCATGGCGCGCCCGAAGGGGTGTTCACGTGCCTGGAAGCGCACACCCTCGAGGACAATGCCTACCTGATGCGGCACAAAGACGTGGCCATGATTGACGCTACTGGCGGCCAGGGCGCGGTGAGGGCGGCGTACAGTTCCGGTAAGCCGGCCCTGGGAGTGGGACCGGGCAACACACCCGTGTATCTGGAGAAGTCCGCCGACTTGAGCATGGCGGTGGTGGACATCATCGTCTCCAAAACCTTTGACAATGGCACGATTTGCGCTTCCGAGCAGACGGTGGTGATTGACGACGAGATATACGATTCGACACTGAAGAAGTTTGCCGAACTTGGGACGCACGTCTGCAATGAAAAGGAAACGGAAATTCTGGGTCACGCGTTGTTTGATCGCCAAACCGGATGCATGCAAGCCGCCGCTGTCGGACAAAAAGCCACGGATATTGCCCGGGTGGCTGGCCTTACGGTGAAGCCTGCCACCAAGCTCCTGATTGCCCCGATTCAAGGCGTAGGGCGGGAGCATCCGCTGTCGGTGGAAAAGCTCTGTCCAGTGCTTTCGGTTTATCGAGCGCAGTCCACTGATGAGGCGCTAAGAATGTGCCTAGACGTCAATCACGCGGGTGGTTTGGGACACACGGCAGTTATCTTTTCGCGCAATGATGATGCCATCCAAAAATTCAGCCAGGTGATTAATGCGGGGCGGATCATCGTGAATGCGCCGGGCTCTATCGGGGCGCTGGGCGGGGTGTACAACGATATGGTGCCGACTTTCTCTTTCGGGTGCGGCACCGCCGGCGGCAACAGCACCACCGATAACGTGAATATCTACCATTATCTGAACCTCAAGCGCGTGGCCCGGAGGACGCCCGCTGCGATGTGGTTCCGAGTTCCCAATCAGATCTATTTCAACTTCAATGCGGTGGCGAATGTGCGTCAGTTCCCATCGCGCTCTACTGTGATCATCACCAATCCCGGGCTGGAGCAGATCGGCCATGCCGATATTGTGCGGCGATACCTGCCGCTGGAGGCCTCGGTTCACGTCTGCGTAATTCCGGACGCTGAGCCGGAATTGAAGGCCATCCTGCAGGGGGTGGAAGCGCTCAATCTCTATAAGGCGGACCAGATCATCGCGCTGGGGGGCGGCTCGATGATTGATGCGGCAAAAATCATGAAACTGAAGTATGAGTCGCCGGAAGCTGACCTGGAGGAACTGGCGGCCCCATTTCTGGATATTCGCAAGAGAGTGGTCCAATATCCGACGGGGAAAATTAACCCGAGCCGGTTGATTGCTATTTCTACCACCAGCGGCACGGGAAGCGAGGTTACTCCATTTGCTGTCCTGTTTGATAAAGAGCGAGGACGCAAAGTGACGCTGGCGGATTATTCACTGACTCCGGACGTGGCCATCATTGATCCCCAGTTTGTCATGTCCATGCCCAAAGGGCTTACCGCGGATACCGGCGTTGATTGCCTGACTCACGCCCTGGAAGCGGCGGTTTCGACTTACGCCTCGTGCTACAGCGACTGCAATGCCATGCAGGCAATCCGAATGGTGTTCAAGTATTTGCCGGCCGCTTATCAGCATCCAGATGAGGAAGAAGCGCGCAGCATGATGCATAACGCCGCCTGCATTGCAGCCATGGCGTTCGCCAACGCCGGAGTCGGGGTGAATCACGCCTTGGCGCATGCTTTCGGGGCGCGGTTCGGCGTGGCACACGGCCGGGCGAACGCGCTGATGTTGCCGCATATCATCAGGTATAACGCTTCGGTGCCCACAAAATTCAGGCCCTCGCCCAACCAGCGAGCCTACGTGGCAGACAAGAAATATGCCACCATAGCGGACTTGCTGGGCTTGGACGGAGGCACCATCGAGGAAAAGGTGAAGAGTCTTGCGGCCGCAGTCGAGCAGTTGCTGGACCAACTGGAGATGCCACGCTCGATTGCCGCCCTGGGTATCGCCAAGGAAAGCTTTGAGCAAGCCCTGCCTGATCTGGTGAAAGTCGCTTTTGATGATCCTTCCTGGCTGTCGAATCCCCGCATGCCGCTCATGAGCGAATTGGAAGAGTTGTTCTGCAGCGCTTATAACGGGCGAGGGACTGCGAGAGGGACCAGTGCCGGACAACAGGCCGCATGAGGAGGTTTGTAAGTATGGCAACGATTGTGGTGCAGTTCCAGATTGACGGAGAAGGCGTGGCTCGAGGGTTGGAGGAGGCGCGGGATAAGCTGGACAGCGCCGGTCCGAAAATGGTTTTGGATTTCTCCGCAGTAGACCGGATTGATGCCGCGGGGCTCCGGGCCCTGGAAGATTTGACTGCTCGCGCCGATGATAAAAGGGTGAAGCTAGTGTTGCGGGGCGCCAGCATTGACATGTACAAAGTGCTCAAACTGATGAAACTGGCGGCTCGATTCTCCTTCTCGAACTGAGCGGCGGAATTGTCACAAGGACGGCGGGCCGTCGCCCTGAAATCAAAAGCTATCTTCTGTTCAGCGACCCCATGCACCTTGTTCCTGTGATGCGCCTCACAGGGAACGAAGTCCCACCTCACAGACCCCACGCGTGCACGACCGGATAATCGGCACAACGGCAGAAAGGCAGATCAGATTGCTCGGGCGATTCCCAGGCCGCTGTTTTCAAGACGCACCCTAGTATCCGATGTGTTGCCGTTAGCCAAAAAGGTGGCCACAGAGTGTCGCGCAACTCGCCGGTACTCTGGATGCGCTTTCCCCCGCGGGCTGCCACGCACCCGGCATTATTGCGGGAAGGGTCGTCTCGATTACGGCACAGGGATTGGGACGCGCTCCTTCTGCAAAACCTTGATTGCAGTTCCAACCAGCAGCTGAAAGTAAGAGATATCGCACACTGTGGTGGAAGCCATCCAATCACCCGCACACGCGACCTACTGGCTCATCCAGGGGAGACTGCTGTTTCTAATCATTTATCTGCTGGGCGCGGCCTGTTTTTCCTACATTGTGGCCAGGCGGCTCCAACCGCTGTTTCGCGGTGAACGGGATTTCCGTCTTGACCAGCCATTCAGGCGATTGGGCAGGGTGTTGCAGTTCTGGCTGGGGCAGTGGAAGCACCCACGTTACCGGATGGCAGGAACCATTCATCTCCTGATCTTTGCAGGCTTCTTAATTCTCGCTACCCGCGCGTTCTCGGTGCTTGCTCTGGGCGTGTCCGACGGTTTTGTGATCCCCGGACTTTCAGGCAAGACTGGTCACATCTACGGCATTGTCGCAGACTACGCATCCACCGTCGTCTTCTTCTGCATGGTGGTTGCTGCCATCCGCCGGCTGGCATTCAAGCCGGAACGATACGCGGTTCCGGCAAGATACGGGAAAGGCCATTCTGCTGATGCCATTTTTCTGCTGGCGCTTATCGCCATTCTGATGGCTGCTGACAGCTTGTTTGAAGCCAGCCAGGCCGCGGGTCTCTGGCAACAGGGCCAAACGACGGAATTTCTGCCCGTCCTGTCGCTGCCGTGGATGTTAAACAAAGCGCTGCTTTCAACTTCTTTGCCCAAGCTCCAAAGTCTGCATCTTGGCGCTTACCTGATTCATGACCTGACCTTTTTCTTTTTGCTTTGCTACCGTCCGTTTGGCATTCAGTTTCACGTGGAAACCTCGTTGTTCAGCGTTTTCTTTGCCAAGCTGGAGCGGGGGAATTTAAAGCCGGTTCGATGGGGCATTCCCGACGAGCACCTGGACCAGGTGAAATCCTTCGGCGTAAAGACGTTTGAAGACTTCACCTGGAAGCACATGCTCGATTTCTACTCCTGTGCCGATTGCGGCCGTTGCTCCGATAACTGTCCTTCGAATGCGGCGGGGAGGCCTCTATCGCCGAGGTTTCTTACTATCAAGGCCAGGGACTACGCGTTCCAGCACTACCCAATGTTCGGCAGCGCGAAAAACGGACAGGCGCTGGTAGGCAATGTTTATTCCGAAGACGAAATCTGGTCCTGCACCACCTGCGGCGCGTGCGAGGAAGAATGCCCCTTGCTGGTGGAATACATAGACAAAATCGTTGATCTGCGGCGTGGTCTGGTGGATGAGGGAAACGTGCCGCAGTCGGTGCAGAAGCCGCTCAAGGCTTTGGAGAGTCGCGGCAATCCCTACGGCAAGATGACAAAAAAAAGGGCCGACTGGGCGAGCGCCGGGAAATTCGGGCCGGCCTGCAGGGTGAAAGTTCTGAATGGCGAGAGCGCGAGCACTCTTTATTTTGTGGACAGCATTACCTCCTACGACGACCGCATACAGGCGATTGGACAGGCTACGGCGAAAATTCTCCACCATGTAGGAGAGGATTTCGGAATTCTGGGCGCGGCGGAGAAAGACAGTGGTCACGAAGTACGCCGGTTCGGGGAGGAAACTCTATTCCGCGCCCTGCGCGACCACAATACCCAGGCCATCCATGATTCCGGGGCGCGGCACATCGTCACTTCCGATCCGCATGCTTACAACGCACTAAAACACGATTACAAGGATGTGCCTCCTGTCGAGCACATCAGCCAGGTAATCGCCCGGGAAGTGAAATCGGGCAGAATCAAGTTCCATCCCGCGAAGAACGACAAGGTTTACACCTATCACGACCCCTGCTACCTGGGCCGGCACAACCAGATCTACGACGATCCCCGGAATGTGCTTGATGCCATTCCTGGTTTAAAGCGAGTTGAAATGCGCCGCTCTCGAGACCGCTCCTTTTGCTGCGGGGGCGGGGGATTAATGCTGTTTTATGAACCGAAGGAAGAAGAACGAATCGGGGTAAAGCGGGTCAGGATGGCTGCCGAAGCGGGAGCCAATGTGATCGTCACGGCGTGTCCTTTCTGCATGGTGAATCTGGAAGATGCGATCAAGGTGGCGGGGTTGGAAGGAAAAATGACAGCCATTGACCTGGCGGAACTGACAGACCAGCAAATCGTGCGGGAAAGCCAGCGGCATAAGGAGGTTGCGTGGAGATTCTAGTTTGCGTGAAACGAGTGCTGGATACTTCCGAGAATGAGATCGAGCTTGACCGGGAAGGCACCGGCATCGAACTCGACGAGGCAGTCTATTCGATTAATGAGCCCGACAACTACGCCGTCGAAGAAGCGCTGCAGATCGTGTCTCGCCTCGGAGGCAAGGTCACGGTAGTGACCGTTGGCGGGGAGGATGACGAGGAAGTCCTGCGCCGGGAGATGGCCATGGGCGTCCATCAAGGCGCACTGCTTTCCGATGCGGCCTTCAGCGGGTCAGACGCCAAAGGCATTGCGACCATTCTCAAGAGTTTCGTGGAAAAGGGCGCGTACGACCTGATCTTGACCGGAGTGCAGGCAGACGACGGAGGCGCCCAGGTCGGTGGCATGCTGGCTGCAATGCTCGACTACCCCTTTGCGTCCCTGGTCAACTCCATCGAAGTTCTGTTCGGCGGAAAACTCAAAATCAGCCGCGAAATCGAAGGCGGCAACCGCGAGATTAATGAGATCGAGTTGCCCTGCGTGCTTTCCATTCAGACGGGCATCAATGAACCTCGTTATGTCGGAATGCGCGGCATCAGGGCAGTGGCCTCCGTACCCATTCCCACCTATGGCGCCTCGGAATTGCAAATCGGCTCCGGTACCGTGGGAAGTCTAGCCGCGAAAGTGAAACGGTTGGACTACGTTGTGCCCACGCTGGCCAAGGGAGCCGAAATGCTCGACGGCAGCCGCGAGGAAAACGTGGAGAGAGTTACTGAGCTGATCGCGGCGAAAGGAGGACTGAGGTGACAGCGCGCATTTTTGCTTACGTGACGCACAAAACCGGTGTCGTAGATGATTCCGCAGCGGAACTGCTGGCCGCTATCAGACAGATTGATGCCGTGGCGGCGCCGACCGCAATTGTCATCGGCTCGGGTGCGGAAGTGGATTCCGCCTGCCTCAGTCTGTGTGCTTCCTACCCGGAGATCTGGAAAATTTCAGACGCAGCTCTTGCGTACCCCAACGCCGAATTGATCCGGAAGGCGTTGGTCAAGGTTCTGCCCCCAGGAGCCGTTCTCCTGCTGGCCCACGAACATTTCGGGATTGATTTGGCCCCGGGTCTTTCCATCAAGCTTAACGCGGCCTTCGTCCCGGACGTGCTGGCGATCGTGGGCAGGGAAGGGGTGCAGCTTAAAGTGGTTCGCCAGGAATTCGGCGGGCAAATCAGCGCCAATGTGGAGTGTGACATCTCGTCGGGTGTGGTGCTGACCGTACGTCCGGGAGCGTTTAAGCCGCCGGTGATAGCGACGGCCACCGGCAAGGTGGTGGACAAGTCAGGAGAGGTCGGAGCGATTACCTCGGGTCGCAGCTACGTAGAAACGGTCATCGCCGAATCGGGTGAAGTGGACATTACTAAACATTCCATTCTTGTCTCGGTCGGACGGGGAATTCAGGGAAAGGACAATCTCTCGATTGCGCATGATCTGGCGGAAGCGCTCGGTGCGGCGGTTTCCTGTTCGCGGCCGGTGGTTGATGCCAAGTGGCTGGAGAAATCGCGCCAGGTCGGCTCCTCCGGCAAGACGGTCAAACCCAAGGTCTATCTGGCATGCGGCATCAGCGGCGCCTTTCAGCATCTGGCCGGCCTTAAAGGCAGCCCCTTCATTATCGCTATCAACAAGAATCCCAAGGCTCCGATCTTCCAAGTGGCCGACGTCGGAATTGTGGATGACATCCTGGAGTTCCTGCCGGAGTTAACCAGCAAAGTGCGCGAACTGCGAAGCAAAGCAGCTTAGAGAGGTCACTCATGATTGCGCCAAAAACACTGAAGTTGAGCTTGAAGTCGCTCCGGGACTTCGCCAAGAAACGGCTGCCTGAGGAAACCCTCATTGAACTGGACGAGCGCGACCAGTGCCCGCTGGACATTGTCCGCTACATGTGCGATCCGGACCGGCTGGGGCTGCAGCTGCTCTTTATTCCGGAAGAGTACGGCGGCCTCGGCGGTGGCGCATTCGACGTGTATTGCATTTGCGAGGAGATGGCGCGGATTGATCTGGGCATTGCCACCGCGGTGCTGGCCACATTTCTGGGCAGCGACCCGATTACGGTGGGCGCCACTCCAGAACAGAAAAAGCATTGGCTCAGCCGGATTGCGAACGAAGGATTGTTGTTCGCGTACGGCGCCACAGAACCTGAGGCAGGCAGCGATCTGGGGGCTCTGAAGACCACCGCCGACCCAGTGCTTAAGGACGGCCGTATTGCGGGCTACAAAATCAATGGAAACAAACAGTGGATCAGCAACGGTGGTATTGCCGATGCATACACGGTTCTGGCCAACACGCCGGCGGGTCCGAGTTGGTTCGTGGTAGAGAAGGACACAAAAGGCTTTACCCATGACGAACCCGAAAACAAGCACGGCATTCGCCTCAGCAACACGGCCGCGTTGGCGTTCAACGATGTCTATGTTGACGCCGACCGGCTCCTCGGCGGCGTCGAAGGGCAGGGCCTGAACCAGGCCCAGGCCGTGTTCGGCTATACGCGCCTGATGGTGGCGGCTTTTGGTCTGGGCGCAGGCTGGGCGGCGCTGGACCGCGCCATTCCCTATTCCACCAAGCGCATTCAGGCCGGGGCTCCGCTCTCAGAAAAGCAGGGATACACCCACAAGCTGATTGTGCCGCACGTGCTGCGCCTGGAAGCTGCCCGTTCTTATATCGAAGAGACCGCGGAACGCATTGACGCCGGCGAGGGCAGTCTGAATACCGAAGGCGCAATCGCCAAGTACATGGCTTCGGAGGCGGGTAATGCGGCGGCTGAGGCCAGCATTCAGGCCCTGGGCGGCTATGGGTACACCCACGAATACATGGTGGAGAAAATCAGTCGCGACGTGCGCATCACCACCATTTACGAAGGCACCTCCGAAATCATGGAGATGACCATCAGCCGCGACCGCTGGCAGCTTCACCTAAAGACGCGCGGCCAGCACTACCACGAGCGGGCCCAGGAACTGGAGAAGGTGCACACGCGATATCCGAATGTGGGGGCTGACATTGCGGCACTGGCCTCGCACGCCCTTGCCGAGGTGATGGAGAAGGCTCGCGTCGCCCGTCTCACCCGATATCAGCACGTTCTCTTGCGGCTGGGCGAGTTGATCTCCTATGCCGAGTGCGCGGGCAGTCTGGCGCGGCGGACGGCACGTCTGGCAGAAGGCAAGCTGAGTGAAAAAGCCAATCGGCGCTTCGATGCCACTGCGTTGTCGGTTCTGAGCCGGGCCTTCGCGCGGGAGGCGGCGTTTAAAGTCACGGAAGAAGGATTGCGCCTGCTAGCCGGGTCGGGCGGGGTAACAGATGCCGAAATGGGAGCCCTTGAAACCAGTCTGCGATTGCCGGCTATCCATCGCGCGCAGGCGGGCCTAATAGCAGACATGGATTTCATAGCCGACGTTTTATACGACCGCGCCGCAAGAAATGCCGCGCGCGCAGCTTGAGCTTTCATAGGTTGCAGCAGGAGCGTCATCATGGAAGATACCGCTTACCGAGCCATTGCCATTGTCGGGGCGGGCGCTATTCTGCCCGACGCCCCCAACGTATCCACATTCTGGGAGAACGTAAAAAGCGGCCGTTATAGCATCACAGAGGTTCAACCCGACCGCTGGGACCCCGCGCTTTACTACGATTCTGAACCCAGTGCCCCCGATAAAACTTATTCCAAGATTGGGGGGTGGGTGCGCGATTACGCGTGGGAGCCCATGAAGTGGCGCTTGGCGGTTCCGCCGCGGGTGGTTGATGCCATGGATTTAGCGCAAAAATGGGCGATCGCCTGTACCCGGGAAGCGCTGGAAGACTACGGCTATCCCCAGCGCGCGCTGGACCTGGAGCGGACGGCAGTGATTTTGGGCAATGCCATGGCGGGTGAAAAGCACTACCTGACGGCGCTGCGCGTTTATTTTTCGGAATACGCCCGGGAACTGGAGGAAAGCGGAAGTTTCGCGGCGCTGCCCGAGGCGGTGCGGCATGCCATCACGCGGGAATTGCAGGACCGCATGGGCAAGCACCTGCCCGAAATCACAGAAGACAGCATGCCGGGCGAGTTGGCCAACTGTATTGCCGGCCGAATTGCCAATATCTACAACTTTCATGGGGCCAATTATGTGGTGGATGCGGCATGCGCTTCGGCGATGGCGGCCATCAATTCGGCCGCCGAGGGCCTGGTGCAGAACGATTTCGATGCGGTGATTACCGGAGGCATTGACCGTAACATGGGCGCCTCCACCTTCGTGAAGTTCTGCAAGATCGGAGCGCTCTCCGCGACCGGCACCCGTCCCTACGCGGAAGGCGCCGATGGCTTTGTCATGGGTGAAGGCGCTGCCATTTTTCTGCTCAAGCGACTGGCCGACGCCGAACGGGACGGAGACAAAATTTACGCGGTTCTGCGTGGCATGGGCGGATCGAGCGATGGAAAGGGGAAGGGAATTACCGCTCCCAACCCGATCGGCCAGAAGCTGGCGGTGGAGCGCGGATGGAGCAACGCTGGTCTGTCGCCCGCGACCGTCACTTATGTTGAAGGACACGGAACTTCCACTCGCGTGGGCGATGTCGTCGAAGTGCAAAGCCTGGTGGATGTGCTGAGCGGTTTCCACCTCCCCACCGGATCGGTAGCCCTGGGCTCGGTGAAGTCCAACATCGGACATCTGAAGGGAGCTGCCGGCGCGGCCGGCTTCCTGAAAACCGTTCTGGCGCTTCGGGACAAGGTGCTGCCGCCCAGCGTCAATTGCGCACGTCGTAATCCGGATATTGACTTTGCCCATTCCCCGGTTCGAGTTAATTCCGAACTGGCGCCGTGGACAGTTCCTGCAGATAGCGTGCGCCGAGCCGGCTTGAGCGCTTTCGGGTTTGGCGGCACCAATTTCCATGCCGTGCTCGAAGAACACATTCCCCACCGGCTGACCGGAAACGGTAAGCGGACGGTGGCGGTTGGTGAGATTGTGCCCGCGGTTATGAACGAGCCATTCCTTCCGGGAAAGGATGGCCGCCGTATTTCCGCATCTTCCTACAAAGCTCCCTTACGAGGCGCGGTGGTCATAGGCGCTGATTCAGAGAGTGCGTTACTCGAGCGTTTGCAGGCAGTCAAGAGGGAAGCAGAGACAGGCCGCGCACCTGCGCCGGCGGTTCCGGCGGAAGCGGACCTGCGCGCGCCCGAGCGCCTGGCGATTGACTACGCCGACGCCGCGGAACTGGTAAGCAAAGCGAGCAGCGCGCTTAAGGCGCTAGCGGCCAACCAGGCGCCGGTATGGAAGGCCCTGCGCGCGCAGGGCATTTTCCGCGGACACGGGGCGGCGCCCAAAGTGGCGTTCCTTTATACCGGCCAAGGTTCGCAGTACGTCAATATGCTCCAGCCGCTACGTGCCAGCGAACCGATTGTGGCCGAAACCTTTGCGGAGGCCGATCGCATCATGACGCCTTTGCTGGGCAAGCCGCTCAGCAAATTCATTTTCATAGATGGGGCCGATGCGGCCGCCGTGGCTGCCGCGGAGGAAGATCTGCGGCAGACAGCCATCACCCAGCCCGCAGTGCTGGCAACCGATATCGCGCTGACCAGGCTTCTGGCGGCTTATGGCATTGAGCCCGATTTCACCATGGGACACAGCCTGGGCGAGTATGGGGCCCTTATCGCCGCAGGGGGTCTCCCCTTCGAAGACGCGCTGGAAGCGGTGAGCGCGCGTGGCCACGAAATGACGCGCGTGTCGTTTGGCGACAATGGGCGGATGGCGGCGGTGTTTGCGCCATTGGCAGAAATCGAACGGATCCTGAAGACGGTGGATGGCTATGTGGTGATCGCCAACAACAACAGCGATCACCAGGCCGTCGTAGGAGGCGCTACCAGGGCAGTCGAGCAGGCCATGGAAGCGTTCCAAAAGGCGGGCTACGAAGTGGCCGCTTTGCCCGTGAGCCATGCTTTCCATACTTCGATTGTGGCCCCGGCCAGCGAGCCGCTGCGCAGGGTACTGGAACGGCTGCGGCTGCAGTCCCCGAGAATACCGATCGTCGCCAACTTGAACGGTGAGTTTTATCCCACCGGTGCTGATGTGGTACCCCGGATGTTGGACATACTCGCGCAACAGGTGGCTTCTCCGGTGCAATTCACCAAAGGCCTGCGTAGGCTTTACGAGGCCGGCGCCCGCGTGTTCGTGGAAGTTGGGCCCAAGAAGGCGCTGCAGGGATTTGCGGAAGATGTGCTCGGCGGGCGCGGCGATGTGCTCTCTCTCTTCACCAATCATCCCAAATTCGGCGACATTCCTTCATTTAACCAGGCGCTGTGCGGGCTGTATGCGGCAGGATTGGGCCGCGAAACCGCAGAGCATGTCCGGGCGCACCTGACCATTGGCGCTTCGGCGGCAGAAAGGCCCGAATCAATGACAATCGTAAGTTCTGCAAACCCGGCTCCCGCGGGCTCCTCAGTTCCGCGGAACGCGGATCGTTATCTTGAACTCGGCCATATGTTTGCTGATGTGCTGGAGCGTGGCTGGCAGATTTACGGCGGCCGGCAACCCGGGCGGGCAACCGCTCCGGTGACCATCACGGGGGCGGCACTGGGCCTGCCGGGCACGGAGCACATTTTCGACGATGGCAACATCGGTCGTATTT
>Ga0075276_10000040_pt1 | contig 39719 bp, 34 predicted proteins | sample SF_Rice_5C_80N_4_FD_69770 | JGI IMG/M metagenome (GOLD analysis project Ga0075276, IMG submission 69770) | Rice paddy soil microbial communities from Twitchell Island, California, USA - SF_Rice_5C_80N_405 | ecosystem: Environmental > Terrestrial > Soil > Paddy field/soil | place: USA: Twitchell... | reverse complement strand
CGGCTGCTCCCGCAAACGGCTGGCTTCGCCAGTAACGTGTCACAGCCGCCACCTTCGTCGCGCGCCTTGTGATCATCGCGATTTTGCCGGCAACGCGGCTCATGAAGGACTTGTTCAGCGCTTCCCTAGGTATGGGCGGACATCTCACAGACCGACCTTGGTCGCCTGCGGATCGACGCCGCGGACGATGTCCAGTATCCTGCTGCCTTCGACCGCCTCGGGATCGTATTTCACCACCAGCGCATGGGGGTGCGGTTTATGCTCGAATTCCGCACAGTCCACGCCCACGCAGCCTTCCACCTTTCTTTCCAGGTTCGCACGCGCATCGTGATCGAACTCGGGGTGAACATATATCAGCATGTCTACGGTACTCATGATCGTCTCCTTTACAGATCTGCGGCAATGCCCCGCAAGGAGCATCACCATGACCCCGACAACATGTGCGATTGCATTTGGCTTCCTTGAGGCTGCAACGCACGGGCCGGGGAAAATCCCGTCGCCACTGCAGGCTGCTTCCACCGCCCCTTCCAAAACCGGGCCTGAACGGCGACGCCTGACGGCCACATCATTGTCCGCAATCCTGTCACATCATTTGGCCTCGCGGAACTGGGCGTCGACCACGCGCTCGCCCGTTTCCTTGCCGGCTTCCGTCTTGGCGTAGGGCGTCTGCGTATAGACGCCCGCGCCGGGCTGCTGCGAATAGATGGCCACGCCCGCTTCCTTCACCAGCTTGCGCAGCGCATCGGCCTTTTCGCTTGCGGCGGCGACATCGCGCTTCGCCAGCGCGCCGCGCGCATCGCGCAACGCCGCCTCGATCTTGCCCTTCATGTCCGCGGTGAGCTTGTCCGGGAACTCGGCCAGCATGCGCTCCGCCTCATAGCAAATGGAATCGGCGGCATTCAGCTTGTCCACCTCTTCGCGCCGCTTCTTGTCCTCCTCGGCATGCTGCTCGGCCTCGTGGATCATGCGTTCCTTGTCCTCCGCCTTCAGCCGGGTCGAGCCGCTGATGCGTATGGACTGGGACTTGTTCGTCGCCATATCCTTCGCCGTAACGTTGAGTATCCCGCTGGCGTCGATGTCGAAGGTGACTTCTATCTTGGGCACGCCGCGCGGCGCCGGCGGCAGGCCGTCGAGGTTGAATTCGCCCAGGCTGGTGTTGTCCGCCGACATCTGGCGCTCCCCCTGGAACACGTGGATGGTGACGCTGGTCTGCATGTCGGCGGCGGTGGTGAAGGTTTCCGCCTTCCTCACCGGCACCGGGGTGTTGCGCGAGATCAGCGCGGTGGCCACGCCGCCCAGGGTCTCTACGCCCAGGGTAAGCGGTGTCACGTCCACCAGCACAATGTCGCTCACCTCGCCCGAGAGCACGCCGGCCTGGATAGCGGCGCCGCTGGCGACGCATTCCATGGGATCCACGCCGGACTCGGACTTCTTGCCGAAGATGCCCTCAAAATAGCTGCGCACGCTGGGCATGCGCGTCGGCCCGCCGACGAACACGACTTTGTCTACCTTGTCCGGCGTGATGCCCGCATCCTTCAGCGCCTGCTCCACCGGCCCGCGGCAGCGCTCGATGATGGGCCGCACCACGCGCTCCAGATCGGTGCGCGTTACGTCCATGTCGAGGTGTCTGGGTTCTCCCGCCGCTGCGGCAATATAGGGAAGGCTGATATGGGTGGACGTGGTCGTGGTCAGTTCGATCTTGGCCAGTTCGGCAGCCTCCATCAGCCGCGCGAACGCTTTGTCGTCCTGGGCGAGGTCGATGCCCGTGTCTTTCTGGAAGCGCTCCACGAGGCTGCGGAACAGCGCCACGTTCATGTCGGTTCCGCCCAGTTGAGTATCGCCGCTGGTGGCCTTCACCTCGAACACGCCCTTGCCGAATTCCATGACGGTGACATCCAGCGTGCCGCCGCCGAAATCAATCACGGCGATGCGCAACTCCTGGCCCGCCCGGTCCAGCCCGTAGGCGAGCGCGGCGGCGGTAGGCTCGTTGACCAGGCGCACGACCTCCAGGCCGGCAATACCGCAGGCGTCCTTGGTGGCGGAGCGCTGGTTGTCGTCGAAATACGCCGGCACTGTCACCACGGCCTTGCTCACCGGCTCGCCGAGGAAGGCCTCGGCATCGCGCTTGATCTTCTGCAGCAGAAAGGCGGAGAGTTGCTCGGGAGAGTAGGTGTGGCTGCGCAGGCGGATTTTCTCGCGCTGGCCCATACGCCGCTTGAAGGCCGTGGTAGTGCCCTCGGGATTGGCTGCGGCCTGGCGGCGCGCCGGTTCGCCCACGATGAGCTGGCCGTCCGCGGTTTCGGCCACGTAGCTGGGAAATGCCTTGCCGCCCAGGCTCACGCCCTCCGCACTGGGAATAATGACCGGTCTGCCCCCCCGCAGCACGGCGGCTGCGGAATTCGATGTGCCGAGATCAATGCCAATGATGGCCATGATGCCTCCTTCTGTCGACGGGTGCTACGTCTCCTTCCGCCCGGACGCGGGCTGCGCTTGCTTGTGTTTCGGTCCCGCCCCGGACTTGCCGGGCTTGGGCGGCGACTTGCGTTTCGGCAAGGGCTTGGAGGGCGGCTTCTGCTTTTTCGCGGCGGCCTTGCGTTTGCCGTCGGGCGCCTTGTCTTGCGGGTGCGCGCCAAAGGCCCTGCGCATTTCCGAAAGCATCAGCAGTTGCGCCGACACCAGGTAGTTGACCGACCCCTCCGGCACGCTGCCATCCTCGTCCGGCACGCCGGCATCGACCCCTGTCAGCAATTCCATTGCCTGATCGACATCTTCAATGGCGTGGATGGAAAATGTGCCGGCGCGCACCGCCTCAACCACGTCGCGGCGCAGCATGAGGTGCTTTACGTTGCTGGCGGGGATCAGCACACCCTGGCTGCCGGTGAGTCGCCGCGCCTTGCACACGTCGAAGAAACCCTCGATCTTTTCGTTCACCGCGCCTATGGGCTGCGCCTGCCCGTACTGGTTGACCGAGCCGGTCAGCGCGAGCCCCTGGTTGATAGGCAGGCCGGACAGCGCGGAAAGCAGCGCGCACAATTCGGCCATGGAGGCGCTGTCGCCCTCCACCGACCCGTAGGACTGCTCGAACACCAGGCTGGCGTTGAGCGACAGCGGGGTGCTGTGAGAATAGCGGGCGGCGAGGAATGACGAGAGGATCAGCACGCCTTTGGAGTGGATGGCCCCGCCAAGATCCACCTCGCGCTCGATGTCCACCACGTTGCCCTCGCCCAGCCGCGTAGTCGCGGTAATGCGCGTGGGGCCCGCAAACACATGACTGCCGAGGATGGTTGCCGCCAAGCCGTTCACCTGCCCGGCGTGCATGCCATCGGTGGCTATCAGCATCGTCCCCTCGAGAATCTGCCGGAGACGGTGTTCGTGCAGGCGGCTGGCGCGATGGATCTGGCCGTCTATCGCCATCTGGACATCCGCCGCTCCCACCGTATCCCGGTTTGCGCCGCGCGCAAAGTGCTCGGATTCGACCAGCAGATCGTTCAGGCTGCGCATATGCGTGGACAGGCGGGAGGCGTCCTCCGCCAGCCGGGCAGCGTGCTCGATCAGCCGGGCGACCGCATCGCGCCCGAACGGACGCAGATTGTTCTTGCGCACCAGCGCGGCGATCATGCGTGCGTAAAGCTTGCTGTTTTCCGGATTGCGCGCCACTTCGTCCTCGAAGTCGGCTGCGATCTTGAACAGATCCGGGAAATCGGGGTCGAGCTGGTGCAGCAGGTAATAGAACATGCGCTCGCCATACAGCACGAGCTTCACGTCCATCGGTATCGGTTGCGGCTGCAGCGACAGCGTGCTCACCAAGCCGAAATATTCTCCCACCGACTCGATGCGGATATGCCGTGTCTGCAGCGCACGCTTCAGTCCCTCCCACGCATAGGGCTGGGTCAGCACCTTGCCCGCATCCAGGATCAGGTAGCCGCCGTTGGCGCGGTGCAGTGCGCCGGGTTTGATCAGGGTGTAGTTGGTGACCAGCGTGCCCATGTGCGAGATATGCTCGATGCGCCCGATCAGGTTCTGGTAGGTCGGGTGGTCTTCGGTAATGACCGGGGCGCCTTCGGCTGTGCCGTCCTTCGCCATCAAATTCACCTGATAGCGCTGCAGCGGATTGACCGTGGCGACACCTTCCATGCCTTCGCCCGTGGCCGGTTCTCGCAACTCCGCCGCATTGGCGATCAGGTCCGCCTGCGTCGCCTCCAGATAGGCAATGACTTCCGGCAGGTCTTCGTAATGCGCGCGCAACTCCTCTATCAGGTGACCGACCGCCGTGGCGACCGTCTCGCGGTTGTAGTCGCGGATCTTCGCGTGATGCTCGCGCCGCCAGCCCGGAAAATGGTGGACGGCCTTGTGCAGTTGCTCGTCCAGCTTCTGGATTTCCGCCTGGAAGCGCTGCTTTTCCTCGTCCGGCAAAGCGTCGAATTCGTCCGGGGTGATGACCTCATCGCCCTTCATGGGCGCGAGCGCAAAGCCTGTCGGCGTCTGGATGAGGGCGATGCCCTTCTCGCGCGCGGCCTTGCCGATTTCCTCCACGGCCTCTTCCTGGCGGCGCTTGAAGTCTTCGTTCATCGCTTCGAGGCGGCTGTGATACTCCTCGCTCTCGAAGGCGGCGGGAATCACGCTACGCAGTTCTTCGACGAACTGTCGCATGTGATGCTGCAATTGCTCCCCGCGCCCCGGGGGCAGGCGTATCGCCGTGGGCTTGTGCGGCGCCTCGAAGTTATTGACGTAACACCAGTCGTCCGGGGAAGGCTCGGCGGCGGCGCGGCCCTTCAGCTCCCTCGCTACCAGCGAATAGCGGCCGGAGCCTGCGGGGCCCAATACATAGACATGATAGCCGTCGCGGCGCAACGAAACGCCGAAACGGATGGCTTCGGCGGCGCGCCCCTGGCCGATGATGCCGGGCAAATCCTCCAGCTCGGCCGTCGTGGTGAAATCCAGGTGTGCGGGATCGCAGTACGTATAGAGTTGCGCCGCCTCAAGCGAGGTCGCCTTGCTGTGCAACGTAGTTGTCATTTGTCGGATGCCCCAGCGTGGTTAACACTATATCACCTTACCTAAACATTATTATGTTGGCAAGCCAACAGACGGCGCCCCGCACGCGGAAAATCGTGCGAAGCCGGGGGGACGGTACTACAATGCAAAAAGACCAACCCACAGGAGGCTATCATGAGTAACTCCATTCCCGCTGGTTTCCATCCCGTCCGCCGCGACCGTCTGCTGCAGGAACAGGTTCACGATTCTTACAAGATAAAGGGGAAGCTGCACGAACCCACGATCTGCCCGACGTGCGGCGCGGTGTTCCATCAGGGACGCTGGCAATGGATGGCGACGCCGCCTGCGGACGGGCACAAGCATCCCTGTCCCGCATGCATGCGCATCGAACACCACTATCCCGCGGGCTTCGTCACGCTATCCGGCTCTTTCCTTGCCTCGCATCGCAGCGAGATCATGAATCTGGTGCACAATGAGGAAAAGCACGAACGCGGGGAACATCCGCTGAAGCGCATCATGGGAACGGAGGAAAAAGACGGCAGCGTGACAGTGACAACCACCGACATCCATCTGGCGCGCTCGATCGGCGAGGCGGTTCATCACGCCTACCAGGGAGAGCTGGAATTCCATTACAACCCGGAGCAGAACCTGCTGCGGGTCACGTGGACGCGCTAGCGCGGAGAGAGTACAGCGCCCGGGGAAATCGGCAAAAAAACAAGTCCCGCCGGATCGCCGGGCGGGAGATGGACAGCGGCCGGACCGATGCAGGAAGCATGCGGCCGGTTTGTGTGCCGGTGCGTCAAATCGCGGCTTCGCCGGTTTCCCCGGTGCGAATGCGGATGACCTGCTCGATGGGCGTGATGAAGATCTTGCCGTCGCCTATCTTGCCGGTGTGCGCCGCTTTGACGATGGCTTCGACGGCAAGGTCCACCATGTCCGCCCGCACCACGACTTCGACCTTGGCCTTGGGCAGGAAATCCACCACGTATTCCGCGCCACGATAGAGTTCGGTATGTCCCTTCTGCCGCCCGAAGCCCTTGACCTCGGTGACGGTCAGCCCGCTGACGCCCAGCGCAGCCAGCGCCTCGCGCACTTCTTCCAGCTTGAATGGTTTGATGACAGCTTCTATTTTTTTCATGTCGGGTTCCAGGATTCAAACATACTGTATTTAAAGCCACGGGTATTATAGCTCAACTCGCGCGGCGTTCCGCGCAACGCAATTGCGGCGGCGGCGATGCTGGGCGGACGCCGCGACGCAGGAAGCTGGAAAGCGCTGGGCCGGGCACGGCAGCCCGCCGCCCCGGAGCCGGAGTGCGGGATTGGGCAGTTTAACTCACGCTAGCTTAATGAAAATCCCGCGACTGCGTCACCAGGCTGCCGAGCAGGGGCGTCAAGTCCCGCAGCCGCCCGGCGATCAGGTGCGCCACCTCGCCCTGCCGCTCCACCACGCCGTAAACGGCCAGCAGGCGCGCGCCCAGCAGCTCGCGCCGCTGCCTGTCCGCGAGGTCGCGCCACACCACGACGTTGATCTGCCCGGTCTCGTCTTCCAGGGTGAGGAAGGTTACGCCGCTCGCCGTACCGGGGCGCTGGCGGGTGGTGACCAGGCCGGCGGCGCGGGTGAGGCGACCGTGGGGAAAGCCGTGCAGCTCGGCTGCCGTGACCAGGCGCTGGCGCCGCAGCCGCTCGCGCAGCAGCGCCAGCGGATGACGGCCCAAGGTCAGGCCCAGGCTGGCGTAATCGGCAGCGAGGTTCTGTCCTTCCGTCATGGGAAATAGCTCGGGCTGGATCTCTTCTGCGGGTACTGCGGCCAATGGCAGGCTGCGTTCCACGCCGGCCACCTGCCAGTAGGCCTGCCTGCGATGCCCGGCCAGGGTTTCCAGAGCGCCCGCAGCGGCAAGGCTTCTCAGGTCGCGCTGCTCCAGGCCGGTGCGCGCGGCGAGGTCTTCCACCCCGTCGAATGCCCGTTGCGCCCGCGCCGCGGTGATGCGCGCCACGCCTTCCAGGGTGAGGCCCTTTACCATCCTCAGACCCAGCCGCAGCCTGGGCTGTTTGCCCCGGCCCGCGTCGCTCTGCCCCATTTGGTCTGCCACCAGTGTGCAATCCCAGTCGCTGACATTCACGTCCACCGGCACCACCTGCACATGATGCCGCCGGGCATCCTGCACCAGTTGGGAGGAGCTGTAAAAGCCCATGGGCTGGCTGTTGAGCAGGGCGCAGGCGAAGGCCGCCGGATGATGACGCTTGAGCCAGGCGGAGACATACACCAGGAGAGCGAAACTGGCCGCGTGCGACTCGGGAAAGCCGTATTCGCCGAAGCCCTGGATCTGCTGGAATATCTGCCGCGCGAACCCTTCGTCATACCCGCGCTCACGCATGCCGCCGATGAGGCGGCGCTCGAAGCGGTCCAGCCCGCCCTTGCGGTGCCAGGCCGCCATGGAACGGCGCACCTGGTCGGCCTCGCCCGGAGTGAACCCGGCGGCCACCACGGCTAGCTGCATCACCTGCTCCTGGAAGATGGGCACGCCCAGGGTGCGCTCCAGCACGCCGCGCACGTCTTCGCTGGGATAGGTGACGGGCTCCACGCCCTCGCGGCGGCGCAGATAGGGGTGCACCATGCCGCCCTGTATCGGGCCGGGGCGCACGATGGCAACCTCGATCACCAGGTCGTAAAAGCAGCGCGGCTTCATGCGCGGCAGCATGGACATCTGTGCGCGCGACTCTATCTGGAACACGCCCACGGTGTCGGAGCGGCCGATCATTTCATACACCGCCGGGTCCTCCGAAGGAACATCCGCCATGGTGAAGTTTTCGCCGCGCAGGCGGCCGATCTCGTCCAGCGCACGGCGGATGGCGGAGAGCATGCCCAGCGCCAGCACGTCCACCTTCATCAGGCCGATGGCGTCGAGGTCGTCCTTGTCCCACTGGATGATGGTGCGCTCGGGCATGGCGGCATTCTCGATCGGCACCAGATGCGAAAGCGGACCGCGCGCAATGACGAAGCCGCCCACATGCTGGGATAGATGGCGCGGAAAGCCCAGCAATTCCTGCACCAGTTGCATCAGCAGGCGCACCTTGCGGTTGGCGGGATCGAAGCCGGCCTCCGCCAGCCGCTCGCCCATCACGTTGCGCCCGTCCCACCACGACATGGAGCGGGCCAGCCTGTCCACCTGCTCCAGGTCGAAGCCCAGCGCCTTGCCCACGTCGCGCATTGCGCTCTTGGGCCGGTAGCTGATGACGGTGGCGGCCAGCGCGGCACGCTCGCGCCCGTATTTCGCATACAGGTACTGGATCACCTCCTCGCGCCGCTCGTGCTCGAAGTCCACGTCGATGTCCGGCGGCTCGTTGCGCTCCTTGGAGATGAAGCGCTCGAACAGCATCTCCATGCACGCCGGGTTCACCTCGGTGATGTGCAGCGCATAGCACACCGCCGAATTGGCCGCTGAACCCCGCCCCTGGCACAGGATGCCGCGACTGCGCGCGAAGCACACGATGTCGTGCACGGTAAGGAAATACGGCTCGTAGTTCAGCTCTGCGATGAGCGCCAGTTCGTATTCCACCATGGCGCGCACCTTGTCCGGCACGCCCTGCGGATGGCTGGCAGGCGGATAGCGCTGCGCCAGCCCGGCCTCGGTCAGGTTGCGCAGCCAGGAGGCTGGCGTCTCGCCCGGCGGCGTGACCTCCTCCGGGTATTCGTAGCGCAGTTCGTCCAGCGAGAAGCGGCAATGGTCGGCGATGGCCATCGTCTGCTCCAGCAGTTCCGGCGGATAGAGCCGCGCCAGATCGGCGCGGTTGCGCAGGTGACGCTCGGCGTTGGGGTGCAGCGCGTCTCCCGCTTCCGCCACTGGCCGGCCGATGCGGATGGCGGTGAGCGTGTCCTGCAGGGGACGGCGCTCTGCGACATGCATGTGCACATCGCCCGCCGCGACCAGCGGCAGGCCGGATGCCATGCTCAGTTCGCGCAGGGTGGCGAGCTGTTCCGCATCATTCGCGGCGCGCAACAGCTCCACTGCCAGCCAGGCGCGGCCCGCAAACGCCGCTGCGAACTGCTTCGCCTGCGCCAGCGTGGGCATGGGCTCGGGTAATAACAGGGCCAGGCAGCCCGGCACGCCATCCAGAATGTCGGCAAGCGCCAGGCGATAGCTGCCCTTGAGTGCATTGCGCCGGCCCCGCGTGATCAGCGCGGAGAGATGGCCGTAGCCGCTGCGATCCGTCGCCAGCAGCACCACGCGCAGCCCCTCCTCGACACGGAACTCGCTGCCCACAATGAGTTTTATCCCGCAAGCCTTGGCCGCGACATGGGCGCGCACGATGCCGGCCAGCGAACATTCGTCCGTCACCGCCAGCGCCGCATAGCCCAGCTCGTGCGCACGCGCCACCAGTTCCTCCGGGTGCGATGCGCCGCGCAGGAAGGTGAAGTTAGACACGCAATGCAGTTCTGCGTAGCTCATACCAAAAAGTTCAATCTTCTAAGCCAGGCAAGGCGTGAGCAAAAAATTGCGACGCAGCATATGGGTTGATATGTAAGGAGCAATTTTTTGTGAGCAACGCAGCATGGCAACGAAGATTGAAGTTTTAAGCGAAGAGGCCGTGGATAAACCACTCGCCATTGATTCGGTCGCAATACACCCACAGGCGCGCGCCTTGGCCGTCCTGCGCGACGTAGTAATCGCGCACCGCATCCCTGCCGTCCCACCAGCCGCTCTCGATGCGCTCCGGCCCGCTTTTGAGCACCAGCCTTCCCTCGCGGCAGGGAACGGGCCGCGCCAGCAGCCACAGCGGGCGCGGCAGATCGCGCAGCGGCGAACCAGCCGCCCCTGCTTCACAACGTCTCCACGCACGCTCCGGCCGGTGGTCGGCATGGGGGGTGATGCCGAACACCGCCTCCTTGCCCAGGCGGATGCGCAGACGTTCGAGCAGCAGGCTGCCGTCTTCCGCTTCTCCTCCCTCCTGGAATATGTCGCCGTTGGCGCCATCCAGCGGCAGGATGCGCCGCGCATGCAACGCGATGGCATAGACAGGGGCGGACAAATGCGTGCGCGCCAGGGTCTCGCGCAGCAGGAGCTGCATGCGTGCCAAGTCGCGCGTGGGTTTCGCAAAGCCGAGCTTGACCACGGTCGGCGCCACCGCGCCGGCGCGCACCGCCTCGTGGCTGCATACCAGGTCGCATTCCTGCACGCCCGCCTGGCGCAGGCTGAGGTAGCCTTCCAGTTCCGGCAGCAGGCGGCAGGCGGCAAACTGCAGCGCTCCCGCCTCATGCACCGTGGCGGGGAGTTCCAGGCTGCGTGCAAATTCCGCCGGCGGCACGAAGAATTCGCGCGCCTCGGGCAGCGCCCCCCGCGCCCGGTCCAGCTCATCCAGCAACGCCTGTCCGAAACGCCGCGCCATGCCGGCGCGCGGCAAGCGCAGGCAGTCGCCCACGGTATGCGCCCCCACCATCTCCAGCCCGGACAAGACATCCGGCGGCTGAGCCAGCAAGCCGACCGGCAACTGGTCGAGAATCTTTTCCAGTTCGGCCAGTTCACGAATGGCGACTTCTCTGCCGGACACGGTCCGTGCGCCCGACAGGGCCAACAGCCAGGCGCCGTGCGCCGTGGGCGCGCACGCCATGGTGAAGGAATAACCCATTTCGTCCAGCCCGGCGCGCACCTGATGCAAGAGCCTGGCCAGGCCGCGATGCAGGCGCAGGCAACTGGCGACCTCGAGCAGCAGGCCGTGCGGGGGCTGGATACTGACCGATGGCGTGAACCGCCCCGCCCAGGCGGCGATGCCGGACAGTGACTCGCTCTCGGCGGCCGCGTCGCGCGCGCGCACGATCAGGCCATCGGCCAGCGCCTGGGCAGCGGAGAGCGCCATGCCGACCTGCACACTGCAGTCGGCCGCGGATGCATTGCAGGCAACTATCAACGAGCGATTGCCCTGCTTCTCGAACACCGCGAGCGGCGCGGGCGCGGCCGCACCGCGGGAAAAAAGTTCCAGTGACAACACGGGGAAATGAAGCGCAATCCACAGCATGTGGCGGGTACCTCGAAGAATCTGCTGCGCCCCGGAAATGAGGGCTAGGCGGCCTCTATCGCCTTTTGCGACACAAGGGACAGTTGGGCAGGCCAAGTGAGCCGTGCCGTTGCGGGCTGGGCAGCGGCAGGCCGGGACAGATCGATCGGCACCGGCCGCTCCAGGCGCCCGCCGCGCCGCTTGAGGATGTGCACGGCCAGCCCCTGCGGGGTGGGTTCCAGTTGCAGGCGCAGGGCGGCGGGCGAACGTTCCCCCGCGGCCGCGGCGGAGCGGAACAGCACGCTGAAGGCACGGCCTGTTTCCGCGCCAAGCTGCAGGCGGCGCATGCGCCGCTCGTCCGGCGACTGGAGCCATGCGAGCACGGCGCTGCATGCGCCGGACCGTAGCGCCTGCTCCGCCGTCCACCAGGCATCGCCCGCGGATTTGGGCTGCGCCACCAGCAGGTGTTCCAGCCGGACGCCCGCCGCGCCCAGCGCGGGCGCATAGGGCAGGTGCGGCGGCGCGACCCAGGCCAGCCAGCCGATTCCTTGCGAGGCACGCGCCAGCGCAGGCAGCAGCAGGCGCAGCTCGCCTATGCCTTCGCGCGCGAGCAGGATCTCGGTGAGCGCGCCGCGCGGCCAGCCGCCGCCCGGCAATTGTTCGTCCAATTCGGGGAAGCCGCTCGGCAGCGTATCCGCCTCCGTCTGCGCGAGCCGGTCGCCCCGCCAGATGCCGGGGTGCTGCAACAGTGCTTCGAGGGATGCGCCCATGGCCTCACCTCCACATCTCTTTCATCTTGGCCAGCAGGTCCACCACTTCCTCGCGCGACTTGGTGCCCGCCGGTGCGGCTTCCGCCGCCGGCCAGGCCCGCATCTCGAACTTGTCCGCGATGCCCGGAGGAATGAAACGGGTGCGCCCGGCGTAGACATGGCGGTCGCCATACTGCGCCTGCTGCGTGACATAGAAGCGCTGCGGCACCACGATCTGCAGGTGTTCCTTGGCCCGGGTCATCGCCACATAGAGCAGGCGGCGCTCTTCCTCGATCTCGGCCGCATTGCCGGTGGCAAGATCGGAGGGCATGCAGCCGTCCACCGCGTTGAGCAGGTGCACCGCATTCCACTCCTGCCCCTTGGCGGAATGGATGGTGGAAAGAATCAGGTAGTCCTCGTCCAGCAGCGGCGCGCCTGATTCGTCGCTGGTGGCATCGGGCGGGTCCAGCGTGAGCTCGGTGAGGAAGCGCTGGCGTCCGGGATAGGTGGCGGCGATCTTCTGCAACTGGTCTATATCCAGTTGCCGGATGGGCGCATCCTCGTACAGGCGCTCCAGGTGCGTCGCATACCACTTGCACACCGTCTCGAATTCCACCGGCCAGGGCACGATGCGCAGGTGGAGGCTCTGCGCCAGTTCGAGAAAATCGCGCCAGCCTTCCATGGCGGCGGAGGGCATGCGCGATTCGCGCAGCGCCATCATCACGTCCTCTACCCTGGCGAGATTGTCCAGCACCTGCGCCGCGGTCTTCTGGCCGATGCCGGGAATGAGCTGCAGCACGCGGAAGCCGGCCACGCGGTCGCGCGGGTTTTCTATCCAGCGCAGCACCGAGAGCACGTCCTTCACGTGGGCTGCCTCGAGAAACTTGAGTCCGCCGAACTTGACGAAGGGAATGTTGCGCCGCACCAACTCTATCTCCAGCGCCGCACTGTGGTGCGAGGCACGGAACAGCACCGCCTGCGACTTGAGTCGCACACCGGACTCGCGCCGCGCCAGCACCTCCTCCACCACGAAGGCGGCCTGATCGGCCTCGTCGCGCACGTTGACCAGTTGCGGGCGCGCGCCCGATGCTTTCTCGCTCCACAGTTCCTTGCTGTAGCGCTCCACAGCCAGCCCGATCACGGCATTGGCGGCGGCGAGTATGGCCTGGGTGGAGCGGTAGTTCTGCTCCAGCGTAACGACCTTCGCGGGCGGCTCGAAGTGCGCTGGGAAATCCAGGATATTGCGCACCGTGGCACCCCGGAAGGCGTAGATGGACTGCGCATCGTCGCCCACTACGGTAAGTCCCCGCCCCGCGGGCTTGAGCGCGAGCAGGATGCTTGCCTGCAGGGCATTCGTGTCCTGGTATTCATCCACCAGGATATGCTCGAAGCGCGCGCCGATCTCGGCGGCGAGCACCGGCTCGGCAGCCATCTGCGCCCAGTACAGCAGCAGGTCGTCGTAGTCCAGCACATGCTGCTTCTGCTTGGCTTCCACATAGGCGAGGAACAGTTGCTTCAATTCATCATGCCACTCGCTGCACCACGGGTAGCGCTGCTGCAGCACCTCTTCCAGGGGCGCCAGGGTGTTGACCGCGGCTGAGTAGATAGCGAGGCAGGTGTTCTTCAACGGGAAGCGCTTCGCTTTTTCGGACAGCCCCAGTTCGTGCCGCACCAGGTTCATGAGATCGGCGGAGTCGCCCCGGTCGTGTATGGTGAAGGCGGGGTCCAGCCCTATCCTGCCTGCATATTCGCGCAGCAGGCGCGCGCCCACGCTGTGGAAGGTGCCGGTCCAGTTCAGCTTTACACCGGCCAGCACCGGACGCTCCGCCGCAAGCTGGCGCACGATGCGCTCGGCGCGCCGCGCCATCTCGTCCGCCGCGCGGCGCGAGAAGGTCAGCAGCAGGATGGCGCCGGGATCGGCGCCCTGGGCGATGAGATGGGCGACGCGGTGCGCCAGGGTGTTGGTCTTGCCCGAGCCCGCCCCGGCGATCACCAGCAGCGGCCGGGCCTCATCGCCGCCCGCGCCATGCGCCACGGCTTGGCGCTGCGCCGGATTGAGGCGGGCAAGGTAGCCCTCCGCCTCGGCATGGGGGGAGTGTTCGACTTCCAGATTCATGATTTCGACGGGGTGCGCCCGGAACAAAAACGGTCACCCCCACAATACAGAACGTTCGTTCTTTTGTCAATTTGGGACGAAATGCCCCTTGCCGGGAATGACACCCGAAACCGGCCCTGCCCTTGCGCGGGCATCAAAAGCAATCATAAGGGAATGAAGGTGAGGATGAGCGGCTTGCTATCAGAGTGACAGCAGGGTTGGGCCGCTCACCAGATTGTCTGGTCGGGGCGAGAGGATTTGAACCTCCGACCACTTGCACCCCATGCAAGTACGCTACCAGGCTGCGCTACGCCCCGAGCCGCGCATTATAGCAGAGCGCGCGAGAGTGGTAAGCAATTTGGAATCTTTTTTGTGGGTAGTACGGATGGAAGGACGGCCCGGCTTCCCGCCCATCCGGCTCATGCATCGAGCAGGGCGATGATCTCGGAGATCTCCTCGCGCAGGCTGCCGGGCTTGAAATCGGAAGGATGCAAGGCGGCTTTTTCTTCCCCCAGGAGCGCCTGATTTTCCAGGCGGCTGCGTGCGCCGCTGATGGTGAAGCCCTCTTCATACAGCAACTGGCGGATGCGGCGGATCAGCAGCACTTCGTGGTGCTGGTAATAGCGGCGGTTGCCGCGCCGCTTGACGGGCTTCAACTGGGAGAATTCCTGCTCCCAGTAGCGTAGCACGTGCGGTTTGACGCCGCACAGCTCGCTCATTTCGCCTATGGTGAAGTAACGCTTTGCCGGGATGGGCGGCAGTTCCGCGTTACTCTTGTGGTTGTGGCTTTCCATGATAGGTCTTCTCTACCATGCTTTTGAGTTTCTGGCTGGGGTGAAAAGTCACCACACGCCGCGCAGTGATGGGTATCTCTTCCCCGGTCTTGGGATTGCGCCCGGGACGCTGGGGCTTGTCGCGCAACTGGAAATTGCCGAATCCCGACAATTTCACGGTTTCGCCGCGCTCCAATTGGGAACGAATCTCCTCGAAAAAAGCCTCTGCCATGTCCTTGGCCTCGCGCTTGTTGAGGCCCACTTTCTCAAATAACAGGTCGGCCAGTTCGGCCTTGGTCAATGTTGTCATACTGCTCCCCCTTACCTATGCACGCAACTGCGCCCCGGCACCCTGCAAAGCCCCAACCAGCCGCGCAATGCTCTTGTCAATTTCGCTTTCAGTCAAAGTCTTGTGAGTATCTTGCAATAACACGCGGAATGCAAGGCTTTTTTTGCCAGCCTCCACGCCTTTGCCGCGATACACGTCGAACAGTGCGACTTCCGCCACGGCGGGTGCACGCGCCCCGTACATGGCCTCGATCAGGGTCTGAACGGCGACCGCCTCCTCCACCAGCACCGCCAGGTCGCGCCGCACCGGCGGAAATTTAGACACTTCCGCAGCCTGCGGCACGCCGCTCGCCAACGACGCCGCGAGGTCCAGTTCGAACCACACCGCGGCCTGCGGCAATTCGTATTTTTGCTGCCATTGCGGGTGCAGTTCGCCTATCCAGCCGACCGCCCGGCCCTGGCACAGGATCTGCGCGGAACGGCCAGGATGGGAAGCGGGATGTGGCTTTGCCACGAAACTGAGTCCAACAGGAGCGAAAAGCGCATCAACGTCGCCCTTCAGGTCGAAAAAATCCACATCGCGCGCGGCCACGCCCCACTGCTCAGGCAGCGCCGGACCATAGGCCAGGCCAGCCAGCCGGTCGTGCTGCGTGTAACCACCCTCGGCCGCGGCAAAACAGCCGCCAATCTCGAACAGGCGCACACGCGGCTGGCGGCGCGCCAAGTTGGTGCGCAGGGCATCCAGCAGGCCGCCCAGCAGGCTGCTGCGCATCACGCTCATCTGGCTGGCGATGGGGTTCTGCAGCGCGACCGGCGTTTCGCTTCCGCACAGGTCGCGCTCCCATTCAGCTTCCACGAAGGAATAGGTGATGGCTTCCTGGTAGTCGCGGCGCACCATGGCCTGGCGCAGAACGGCCAGCGGGCGCTGCCCCTCGGCCTGAGGCAGCATCGACAGCATGCCCCGGGGCGGCAGCGCCGGGATGTTCTCATAGCCATGGACGCGGGCGATCTCCTCGATCAGGTCTTCCTCGATCGCAATGTCGAAACGGTAGCTCGGCGGAGTGACGGTATAAACGCCCTCGGTCTCCGTGCACTGCATGCCCAGGCGGTTCAGGATGCGGGCGATTTCGCCATCCGCGAAGCGTATGCCCAGCACGCGCTCCACGCGCGCCGCGCGCAGCGTAACCGGATGGCGTGACGGCAGGGCGGCCTGCACCTCGGTGACCGGGCAGGCTTCCCCGCCGCAAATGTCGAGGATCAACTGGGTGGCGCGATCCAGCGCCTTGATGATGGCCCCGAAATCCACGCCGCGCTCGTAGCGGTAGGAGGCGTCCGAGCTGAAGCCCAGCTGGCGCGCCTTGCCGGCGATGGCGTGCGGCGAGAAGAAGGCGCTTTCCAGGAAGATGTCCGTGCTGGCATCGTCCACGGCGCTGTCCGCGCCGCCCATGATGCCGGCCAGCGCCGCCGGGCCTTTTTCATCGGTGATCAGCAGCATGGATTCGTCCAGCTCGATGGTCTGCTCATTGAGCAGCTTCATGCGCTCGCCCTTGCGCGCATGGCGCACCTCGATCCCGCCGTGCAGTTTTGCGAGGTCGAAGGCATGCAGCGGCTGACCCAGTTCGAGCAGGACGTAGTTGGTGACATCCACCAGCGCGCTGATGCTGCGCAGGCCGCAGCGCTCCAGGCGCTGCACCATCAGGGCCGGTGTGGGCGCCTTGGCGTTCACGCCGGTGATCACGCGCCCGGCATAGCGCGGGCAGGCAGCGGGCGCGCTCACCTTGACCGCGCGCGCCGCACTCCCGGTCTGTTCGAAGGCGGGTGCAGGGAGCGACTCCAGCTTCGCGCCCGTAAGCGCGGCCACTTCGCGCGCAATGCCGTTGAGCGACAGGCAATCGCTGCGGTTGGGGGTGAGCTTGAGGGTGATCAGGCGGTCGTCGAGATCCAGGTAACGGCGGATGTCCTGGCCCACTGGCGCGTCCACGGGCAGTTCCAGCAGGCCGCTGGCATCTTCCGCCAGGCCGAGCTCCCTGGCCGAGCACATCATGCCGAAGGAAGCAACGCCGCGCACCTTGGCCTGTTTGATCTCGAACGGCTTATCCTGTCCCGGCGCCGGCGGCAGTTGCGCGCCCACCAGGGCGCAGGGCGCTTTCATGCCGACACTGACGTTGGGCGCGCCGCACACGATGGACAGCGGCTGCCCCTGCCCCACGTCCACCGTGAGCAGATTGAGGCGGTCAGCGTCCGGGTGTTTTTCCTTGGTGAGCACATGCCCGACGACCACGCCGCTGAAGGCGGGCGCGACCATATCCATCTCCTCCACCTCCAGCCCTGCCATGGTCAGCAGGTGCGAGAGCTCCTCGCTGGAGAGCGGCGGATTGACGAAGGTACGCAGCCAGGATTCAGAGAATTGCATGATCAGTTGAATTGGTTGAGGAGCAAATATGCCGTTTTAGTTCCGGCGTGACGCGGCTGCGCCGCATAAGCCTCCACTGAAGCGATCTTCAATGTCTTCATCATCACGAAAACTGCTTCAGGAATTGAAGATCGTTTTCAAAGAACAGCCTGAGGTCGTTCACGCCATAGCGCAGCATGGCGAGGCGCTCCACGCCCATGCCGAAGGCGAAGCCGGTGTACTTCTCGCTGTCGATGCCGACGGCCTTCAGCACGTTGGGATGCACCATGCCGCAGCCGCCCACCTCGAGCCAGCGCGCGCCCCAGCTCATGTCGATCTCGGCGGAAGGCTCGGTAAACGGGAAGAACGAGGGGCGGAAGCGCACCTTCAGCTGATCGGACTCGAAATAGTGCTGCAGAAAATCGGCCACCACACCCTTGAGGTCGGCAAAACTCACCTTCTCGCCCACCCACAGGCCTTCCACCTGGTGGAACATGGGCGAATGGGTGGCGTCCGAATCCACGCGGTATACCCGGCCAGGCGCAATGACGCGCACGTCCGGCATGGCCGGCAGGTGCTTGTGCTTCTCCACATGGGCCTGCATGTAGCGGACCTGGATCGGCGAGGTGTGGGTGCGCAGCACATGCTGACCATCGACATAGAAGGTGTCGTGCATGGCGCGCGCCGGATGGTCTTCCGGCATGTTGAGCGCGCTGAAATTGTAGAAATCGTTCTCGATCTCCGGCCCTTCGGCCACGGCAAAGCCGATGGAGTGGAACAGGGTTTCCATGCGCTCCAGTGCACGCGTCACCGGGTGCAGGCCGCCGCTCGCAGCACCGCGGCCCGGCAGCGTGACGTCCAGCGCCTCGGCCGCCAGGCGCGCATTGAGCGCCTGCTGCTGCAAGGCATCGCGCCGCGCCTGCAGTGCGGCCTCGATCTGCTGCTTCACTTCATTGATGCGCGCGCCGGCCTTGGGCCGTTCCTCTGCCGAAAGCTTGCCCAGCCCCTTGAGCAGGGCGGTGAGGCTGCCCTCCTTGCCGAGGTAGCGCGCCTTGGCGTTTTCCAGCGCCGCGGGCTCATCGGTCGCGGCGAAGGTTTTCAGCGCGTCATCGAGTATTTGTTGGAGTTCTTGCATGGTTGCTTTCAAACAAAAAAGGAGGCTGTCGCCTCCTTTTTTGCGTCACGCCAGTGTTACGCGCCGAGACCGGCTTTTGCCTGTCCAACGATCTGCGCAAAGGCAGCCTTGTCGAACACGGCCAAGTCGGCCAGCACCTTGCGATCGATCTCGATCGCGGCCTTCTTCAGGCCGTTCATGAAGGCGCTGTAGGTGATTCCCTGCTCGCGCGCAGCAGCGTTGATACGCGCGATCCACAGGGTGCGGAACTGGCGCTTGCGCTGACGGCGGTCGCGGTAGGCATACTGCCCGGCCTTCATCACCGCTTCCTTGGCGATGCGGTATACGTTCTTGCGGCGGCCGCGGTAACCCTTGGCCTGTTCCAGTACTTTCTTGTGGCGCGCGCGCGCCGTTACACCACGTTTGACTCTTGGCATTTTCTACTCCTTAGGCGTAAGGCATCATGGCGCGCACGGACGCCGTGTTGGTTGCGTGGACTTCGGCTGTGCCGCGCAACTGACGCTTGTTCTTGGTCGTTTTCTTGGTGAGGATGTGGCGCTTGAACGCTTGCGAGCGCTTGACGCTGCCACTGCCGCGCACCTTGAAGCGCTTGGCGGCGCCGCTCTTGGTCTTCATCTTGGGCATGACTGCTCCTTTACATTTATTGGATGACGCCGGGTGTTTCCTGACAGGAACGCTTGCTGACCCGCTCGCCACTTATCTGGGGCTGGTACTGCACGCCACGCCGGCCGCCCCTGGGCCGCCGCGACGGTAAAACGCTATTTCTTCTTCGGCGCCAGCACCATCACCATCTGGCGGCCTTCCATCTTCGGGAACTGCTCGACAACCCCATATTCCTCCAGGTCACCCTTGATGCGCTCGATCAGGCGCATGCCGATTTCCTGGTGGGCCATCTCGCGTCCCCGGAAGCGCAGGGTGATCTTGGTCTTGTCGCCCTCGCCCAGGAACTTGATCAGGTTGCGCAGCTTGATGTTGTAGTCGCCTTCGTCCGTACCCGGACGGAATTTGATCTCCTTGATCTGCACCTGCTTCTGCTTGAGCTTGGCTTCGTGCTGGCGCTTGCTCTCGGCATACTTGAACTTGCCGAAATCCATCACTCGGCAAACCGGAGGCTCCGCCAGGGGGGCGATTTCCACCAGGTCCAGTTCCGCATCTTCGGCCATGCGCAACGCTTCCGCAATTGCGACCACGCCCACCTGTTCACCATCCGCGCCAATGAGCCGCACCTGCGGTGCCGTTATTTGCTCATTGGTGCGTTGCGATTTTTCCTGTGCTATTTGTATTCTCCAAAAAATTAAGCCGCGCCACCCGGATGCATTTCGGCCAGCAAGCGCGCTATCAGCGCCTGCACCGGCATCTGGCCCAAGTCTTCACCTTTACGGGAACGTACGGCAACGAGGCCTGCAGCCATCTCCTTATCGCCGGTTATCAGTTGATACGGCAGTTTCTGCAGGCTATGTTCGCGTATTTTATAGGTAATTTTCTCATTACGCAAATCCGTTTGCACGCGGAAGCCGGCGCCCTGCAATTGGCCCGCCACCTGCGCCGCATAGCCTTCCTGCGCCTGGGAAATATTCATCACCACCATCTGCACCGGGGCCAGCCACAGCGGGAAGGCGCCGGCGTAGTGCTCGATCAGGATGCCAATGAAGCGCTCCATGGAGCCGACGATGGCGCGATGCAGCATCACCGGGGGTTTGCGGCTGTTGTCCTCGTCCACGTACTCCGCGCCCAAGCGCACCGGCAGGTTGAAGTCGAGCTGGATGGTGCCGCATTGCCACAACCGGCCCAGCGAATCCTTGAGGGTGAACTCGATCTTGGGGCCGTAAAATGCGCCCTCGCCCGGCTGCAGGTCGAATTCCAGCCCGTTCTGCCTGAGCGCAGCCGCCAGGGCGGTCTCGGCCTTGTCCCAGGTCTCGTCGGTGCCGACGCGCTTCTCCGGCCGGGTGGAAAGCTTCACCAGCACGTCGTTGAAATCGAAATCGGCATAGACGGCCTGCAGCATCTTGATGAAGCTGGCCACTTCGCCCTCGATCTGCGCTTCGGTGCAGAAGATGTGGGCGTCGTCCTGGGTGAAGCCGCGCACCCGCATCAGGCCGTGCAGCGCCCCGGAAGGTTCGTTGCGGTGGCAGGAGCCGAATTCCGCCAGGCGCAGCGGCAGATCGCGGTAGCTATGCAGGCCGTGGTTGAAAATCTGCACATGGCCCGGGCAGTTCATCGGCTTGACCGCGTAGTCGCGGTTTTCCGAGGCCGTGGTAAACATGTTCTCGTGGTAGTTCTCCCAGTGGCCGGATTTCTCCCACAGCACCCGGTCCATCATGGTCGGCGTGCGCACCTCCTGGTAGCCGTGCTCGATGAACTTGCGGCGCATGTACTGCTCCACCTCCTGCCACAGCGTCCAGCCGTTGGGGTGCCAGAACACCATGCCCGGCGCCTCGTCCTGCATGTGAAACAGATCGAGTTGCTTGGCGAGGCGGCGATGGTCGCGCTTTTCCGCCTCCTCCAGCATGTGGAGATAGGCGTCGAGATCTTCCTTTTTCGCCCACGCAGTGCCGTAGATGCGCTGCAGCATCTCGTTCTTCGAATCCCCCCGCCAGTAGGCGCCGGCCACCTTCATCAGCTTGAACGCCTTGAGCTTGCCGGTGGAGGGCACGTGCGGGCCGCGGCACAGGTCGGTGAATTCGCCCTCGCTGTAAAGCGAAACGTCCTGATCCGCCGGAATGGACTCGATGATCTCCGCCTTGTAATGCTCGCCGATGCGCTTGAAATACGCCACGGCCTCGTCGCGCGGCAACACGCGGCGCGTCACCGGCAGGTCGAGCTTGGCCAGTTCCGCCATGCGCTTTTCGATTGCCGCGAGATCCTCAGGCGTAAAGGGGCGCGCAAAGGAAAAGTCGTAATAGAAGCCGTTTTCGATGACCGGGCCTATGGTCACCTGCGCCTCGGGAAACAGTTCCTTCACCGCATAGGCCAGCAGGTGGGCCGTGGAATGGCGAATCAGCTCCAGCCCTTCGGCATCCTTGTCGGTGACGATGGCGAGGCCGGCGTCACCCTCGATCAGGTGCGACGCGTCGACCAGCTTGCCGTCCACCTTGCCTGCCAGGGTCGCGCGCGCCAGCCCGGCGCCGATGTTGGCGGCCACTTCCGCCACCGTGACGGGCTGGGGGAAACTGCGTTGCGATCCATCCGGCAGGGTGATGACGGGCATAAACGATCTCTGCAAAGAATGTGGTTAAAGCAAAACAAAAATGCGGCCCGGGCCGCAAGTGAAGGCGTTGGATTATACCGGGTGCGGCAATGGCGGTCAAAGATTCGGCCCCCCGTCCCGGCGGCCAAACGCCTTACTCCGCGAGGCCGCGCCAGGCCAGTCCGTGGTCCTGCGTGGCGACGGCGATCCATTCCGGCGCGCAGCCCAGCGCACCGCTGAGCGCCGCCACCGCCAGTTCCGGCGTGTTGTTCTTCTGGCTCAGGTGCGCCGCCACCAGGTGCCGCAGGCGGCTGGTATCCAGTCGCGCCAGCAGCGCAGCCGCCTCGACGTTGTTCAGGTGACCGTGCCGTCCGCCCACCCGCTGCTTGAGAAAATAGGGATAGTCGCCGTTAGCCAGCATTTCGGTGTCGTGATTGCATTCCAGCACCAGCGCATCGCAACCGCCCAGCACGGCCTCGATGTGCGGCGTGGCGCAACCGGCATCGGTCAGCACGCCCAGTTTGTGTGCGCCGTCGCTGAACACATACTGCACCGGCTCGGCCGCGTCGTGCGGCACGATATAGGGGCGCACCTCGACATCGCCGACGGCAAACGGTTCATGCGGACTGATCTCGGTGACTTTGCCGAGGCCGGCCAGCGGCTTACGGTGCTCGCGCAGCGTGCCGTGGGTGAGCCAGACCGGAAGATCATACTGCCGCGCCACGCGCGCAACACCGCTGATGTGGTCGCTGTGTTCGTGGGTGACGACGATGCCACCCAGCTGTTCGGGCTCCAGCCCCAGCCGGCGCAGGCGCATGGCGGTTTCGGCAACGGAAAAGCCGCAATCCATCAGCAGCGCCGTGACGCCTGCCTGCACCACGAGCGCATTGCCCTCGCTGCCGCTGCCCAACATGGCGAAGCGCATGAGAGGCGCTCTCTCGGTCAGTCCGCTGAAATCCGGGCGGCGCAGGGCTTACTGCTGGCCCAGCGCCTTGTATATCGCATCGATGGTCTTGCTGTTTGCATCGCTGGACGGACCTTTGCCGCCCGCAATGAAAATCTCGCAACTCGGCGCAGAACCGGGAACGCTGCCCCGGACGTGCAACTGGCCGCCGCCCTTCAGGTAATAAAGGCCCTTGCTGCGATCCTTGTCTTCCGGGGTAATGTTGGCTGCATCGAGCGCCTGGCTGACGCGCAGCCAGCAACGGTCGAACGGCTCGGCAAGCATGATGCTGTTGCCGCCGCCCGGCTTGGCCTGCAGCGCGGGATGGGGAACCGCCGCCACCACGGGCGCGGTCGCAGGTGCGGCCGCTTCGGCCGTAGTCGGGCAACCGCAGGTCTGCCCCCCCAGCGCGCCGCTCTTGGCATATTCCGAATAGGTCGCGGAGCTCACAGCACCGCTCGGCACGGCGTACCTGCCATCATTCTTGGGCATCACCAGGTCCGGCGGCATGTCCAGCGGACGGCCCTTCCCCGCACCCGCCACGTATTCGTCGCGCGGCTTGTCGCTGCTGCATCCCGCCAGCATCGCGGCCGCCACCATGCACATCAAAATCGTCGTCTTCATGTTCATCCTGTCACTCATTCGTCTAACCAGGCCGTCAAATGATGCCTGCCTGGCGCATCGCATTCTCGACCGCGGGCTGCGCCGCCGCCGCAAGCGGCGTCAGCGGCAGCCGCAGCGCATTCTTCATCTTGCCCATGCGCGCCACCGCCCACTTCACCGGGATGGGATTCGCCTCAACGAACAGATTGCGATGCAGGCCGAGCAGGCGGTCATTGATCTCGCGCGCCTTCGCCACCTCGCCGGCCAGCGCGGCGGCGCACATTTCGTGCATCAGCTTCGGCGCCACGTTTGCGGTCACCGAGATCGTGCCCGCCGCGCCCATCAGTATCAGCGCCAGGGTGGAGGCATCGTCGCCGCTGTAAATGGCGAAGTCTTTCGGAGCCCGCTGGATCAGGTCGCAACCGCGCTCGATCCCGCCGGTCGCATCCTTGATGCCCACGATATTGGGGATCTGCGCCAGGCGCAGCACGGTGTCGTTGCTCATGTCCGCCACGGTGCGGCCGGGGACGTTGTAGAGTATCTGGGGGATGTCGACCGCCTCGGCGATGGCCTTGAAATGCTGGTACAGGCCCTCCTGGGTCGGCTTGTTGTAGTACGGCACCACGCTCAGGCTGGCATCCGCGCCCACCTTCTTCGCCTGCTTCGACAGCTCGATGGCCTCGCGCGTGGAATTCGCGCCGGTGCCGGCGATGATGGGCATGCGCCCGGCGGCATGCTTCACCGCCTCCTCGATCAGCGCGACGTGCTCATCCACGTCCACGGTCGGGGATTCGCCGGTGGTGCCCACCACCACGATGCCGTCCGTGCCCTGTTCGATATGGAAATCGATCAGCGCGCGGAACGCAGCCATGTCCAGGCTGCCGTCCTCCAGCATCGGGGTAACGATTGCAACGATACTGCCCTTGATCATGATGCCCTGCCAACAATACGCGAAGTAATCATTTTACCCCAATCGCACCGCCTTACGCGACCAAACCCGCATGGCCGGCCGCCGCCTGCTAGAATCCGGCCACGACCCGCCCGAGGGAGGACACCATGGACGCAAAAACCGCCGTCATCACCGGAGCTTCCAGCGGCATCGGCCTGGAACTGGCCCGTTTGTGCGCCGCCGACGGCTACGACCTCGTGCTGACCGCTCGCCGCACCGAACTGCTGCGCGCGCTGGCCGACGAACTCACCCTTGCCTGCAATGTCACCGTCCACATTCTGCCCATGGATCTCGCCCGGCCGGACGCCCCTGCGGCCCTGTGGCGGGCGGTCACCGGCCTCGCCCCCACGGTCGACATCCTCATCAACAACGCGGGCTTCGGCGACGCCAGCGCCTTCGCCGACGAGCCGGTCGAACGCATAGACGGCATGCTCCAGCTCAACATCGCCGCGCTCACCGCCCTCACCCGCCTCGCGCTGCCCGGCATGCTGGCCCGCGGGCGCGGGCGCATCCTCAACGTCGCCTCGCTCGCCGGGATGACGCCGGGCGGGCCGGGCATGGCGGTATATTTCGCCTCCAAGAGCTACGTCCTCTCCTTTTCGCGCGCCATCCGCCGCGAACTGCGAGGCAGCGGGGTGAGCGTCACCGCATTGTGCCCGGGCCCCACCGCGACCGGCTTCGAGGCTGCCGCCCATGCCCAGGACACCCTGCTCTTCCACTGGACCCGGCCGATGGCGGCTGCGGACGTGGCGCGCGCCGGCTATCTTGGCCTGCACCGCGGCGCAGCGGTGGTCCTGCCGGGCTGGATGAACAAACTCACGGCGCTCACCGCGCGGCTTTCCCCGGCTGCCGGCGTGATCGAGGTCAACCGCCTTCTGCTGCAACGACGCCGATAGACTGCTGCCTGGGCGCGCTCAATGGCGGATCAGGGCGAGCGAGAGGCCGGGCCAATAGGTGATGATGAGCACCGCCGTCGCCAGGATGGCGACGAAGGGCAGCACCGCGCGGAAGATCTCCAGCATGGGCCGGTCGAAGCGGTACATGGCGATGAACAGATTCATGCCCATGGGCGGCATGAGGTAGGCGATTTCCATGTTGGCAAGGAAGATGATGCCCAGGTGCACCGGGTTGATGTCGTAACCCACCGCAATCGGCAGGATCAGCGGCACCATGATGACCAGCGCGGAGAAGATGTCCAGCATCATCCCCAGCGCCAGCAGGAACAGGTTCAGCAGCAGCAGAAAGCCCAGCGCGCTGTGCACATGGCTGCGGATGTAGCCCAGCAGCCGGCTGGGAATTTCCGCATCCAGCAGATAGTTGGTGGAAGCGAGCGACATGCCGAGCACGATCAGGATGGCGCCCACCAGCACCATGGACTCGCGCATCAGCTTGGGCAGCGCGGTGAATCTGATCTCGCGGTGGATCAGCACCTCGACGATGAACACATAGATCGCCGTCACCGCCGCCGCCTCGGACACCGCAAAGAAGCCGCTGTAAATGCCGCCCAGCACCACAAAGGGCAGCGGCAGCTCCCAAGCCGCCGCGCGCAGCGCCCCCAGCGCCTCGCGCATGCTGAAAGGCGTGCGCGCCTGCACCACGCCGCGCCGCTGCCACAGGCCATACACCGCCAGCATCACCACGATCAGCACCCCGGGGAGGATGCCCGCCAGGAACAGGTCGGAGATCGACACCGCACGGCCCACATTGAGCTGCTGCGCCACCACCCCGTAGAGGATGAGCGGCAGCGAGGGCGCGAACAGCAGCCCGATGCTGCCCGAGGTCGTCACCAGGCCGAGACTGTAGCGCTCGGGATAGCCCGCCTGTTTCAGCGCCGGATAGAGCAGCCCGCCCAGCGCCACGATGGTCACGCCAGAGGCCCCGGTAAAGGCGGTGAACATGGCGCAGATCGCCAGCGACACCGCTGCCAGTCCGCCCGGCATCCAGCCGAAGAACACATTGGTGATGCGCACCAGGCGTTGCGGCGCGCCGGACTCCGCCAGCAGGTAACCGGCGAAGGTGAAGAGCGGAATGGCGAGCAGCACCGGCATTTCCGCCAGGCTGTATATCTCCAGCGGCACCACCGTCAGGTTGGTGCCCTCCAGCCAGAAATTGAGCAGCACGGCCGCACCGATCACGGCGAACAGCGGCGCGCCCAGCAGCGCCAGCAGGATGAGCACGATCCCCACGACGATCAGCATGCGCCGCCCCTCATTCCAGCCCCTCCATCCCCAGCGCCTGGCGCGCGTGGTGGTACAGGCGCAGCAGATAGCGCAGACCGATCAGGACGAAGGCCATGGGCAGGATGATGGCCGCTACCCACACCGGAAGCCGGCCGAACGCCATTTCGCCAGAGACGTGCGAGGCCAGCACGTAGCGCACCGATTCCCACGCCAGCATCGCGCACACGCCCACGGTGAACAGGTCGGTGAGCGCGTTGACCAGCGGCTTGGCGCGGCCCGGCAGCCAGCGCGCGACGGCGTCCACATGGATATGCTTGCCCTCGCGGCTTGCCGCCACTGCACCCAGGAAGGCCACCCACAGCACCAGCAGGCGCAGCAGATCGTCCGCCCCGTCTATGCTGGTATGGGCGAAATTGCGCAGCAGGATCTGGGTGGCCGCGAGCAGCACCATCAACGCCAGCATGAAGATGAGCAGGACGTTTTCCGTCCAGGTGATGATGTTGATCAGGCGCGCAATGGCGGGCGGCAGGTGACGCGGCGTCATAAGCGAACGGTCGTATGTGTACGGTCGGCGCGTGCGCTCACTGGCCCGGGTGGCTGCGGCGGTAGTCCTTCAGGTAGCCGCGCAGTTCCTTCACCAGCGCGGCCGACACCACCCCCTCGCGGGCCAGCTTGTTGATGGTCTGGTCGGCGGCAGTGCGCAGCTTGGCGACCTCCGCAGGCGGCAGCTCGATGAACACGATGCCCTGCTTGCGCAGCGCCTCATGCGCGGCCTGGTCATCGACGCGCGCCTTTTTGTTCATGTCGGCATACACCCGCTCCATCACCTCGCGCACCACGGCCTGGTCGGCCGGCGCCAGCGAGGCAAAGAACTTCTTGTCCACCGCCAGCGCGCCGAAGACATACACGGTAGGCACATCCACCAGGTATTTGACGCGGGTGTGCCATTGCATGGCGATCGCACCCTCTGCCGGCGCGCCTACGGTGGTAATCAGCCCGGTTTGCAGGCCGGTGAGCACATCGGTGAGCGGCAGCGGCACCGATGCCGCGCCCAGCGTATCGAACATCGCGCGCGAGATTTCGTCGCCTTCCGGCACCCATATCTTCTGCGATTTCAGGTCGGCGATGCTGCGGATCGGCGAACTCGACATCAGGTAGGCAAAGCCGCCATCCGTGAAGCCGAAGGTCACGAAGCCCGCCGCATCCAGCCCCTGCGCCAACTCCTTGTCCATGTGGGCGCGCACGTAATCCAGTTCGCCATAGGAGCGGAACAGCATGGGCAGGCTGTAGAGGTGCGCGCTGGGGTAGATGTCCGCCAGCGCCCCGCCGGTGAGCGCCCCGCCCTGCAACTGGCCGGCGCGTATCTTGCGCAGCACCACGCGGTCGCTGCCCATCACGCCGCCGGCATAGAAGCGCACTTTCACCCGTCCATCGGTGCGCTGCGCGATCTCGTCCGCGCCCTTGTGCAGCTCGTTCATCCACTCCGAGCCGTCGGGCGCCAGGGTGGCGATCTTCATGAGCGCGGCCTGCGCAGGCGCCAGCGGCGCAGCGAGCAGCGCGATGAGCATGATCGAAGTCAGTAAACGCATTTTTTGTCCCTCTCGGGCCGTACGGCCGCTATATTGTTGTTGATTCAGAAATAGGAATCGGCGCTCGCCAGCAGCTCGCGCGCCTGGCGCTGCGCCAGCACATTGCGCAGGGTCATGCCGGGCACGTCGGGATCGGCGGCCAGCACCTCCTTCAGCAGCTTGTCGTGCAGCTCGCGGTTGTAGGTGATGCGCGCATAGTGCTGCGCATATTCCACCTTCACCATCAGGTCGCGTCCGCCGGAAAGCGCCAGCGCCCGCTCGAAATGGGCGCGCCCCTCTTCCGGCTTGCCGCCCAGCGCGGGCGGCAGCAGCGTGTCGATGACCCCCAGGTACAGATGGGCCTCGCCGTGGTTATAGGTTTCGTCCACCGCCACCACATGGGCCATCACCGCCTTCACCTTGGGCAGCGCGGCCAGCGCATTCCAGTCGCTGCTGTTGGCCTGTATCCAGCCGGCCCATGCCGCGCCGCCGTCGAACAGCACCGGCAAATCCGCCGCCTTGAGCCCGCCGATGGCGCGCACGAAATCGCCGTAGGACAGCGCCCACACCCCGCACAAGCGTGCCTCATGCACGCACAGCGCGCGGTCTGCATAATCGCGCGCCTTGAGGGTCAGCCGCTTGATACGCGCCGGGTCCTTGACGAAGGCGCCGGCATAAGCGCCATACAGCTCGCTGCCGGTGAGCAGCGCGTGCTCGTTTTTCGGGTCGCCCTCTATCGTGCCGTCCACCATCAGCAGGTAGGAAGGCATGCCCGCGGCTACCGTATCGGGATCGTTCTCGTTGGCGATTGCCGTGGAAATGTTACCGGCCAGCCGGTTGCTGGCGGAAGTCGCCAGGCTGGCGCAGCCGCCCAGCGCCAGCAGCGCCAGAAGCACCGCAGGCAGGCGAAAAATGCATAACACACTAAAACGGGACATGGTTTATTCGGTTAATTTTTCGCAAGCTAAACCATTTCCAGGACACGCGCAACCGCAGGTGTGTCATCCACCACACGCGGCGAGCTTGCGCCCGGTGACGATGCGGGCAACCGGGCGCGCACTGCGCTATTGCTGCTTCAGTTTCGCAAAAGCGGCAGCCATCGCCCCTTGCGACTCCGGCTGCCCGGACTTGCGTTGCGATCCCTGGCGGTTCGATTCATGGCGCTTATGCTGGGCGCTACGCTTCGCGTCCAGAGCCTTGTCGCCTGCGCTGGCGCGGGGTGCGCTGGTGCGCGCGCCATCGGCGGCGGAATCGGTGAGGCGCATGGTCAGCGAAATGCGCTTGCGCTTCTCGTCCACCTCCAGCACCTTCACCTTCACCACCTGCCCCGCCTTCACCACGGTGTGCGGGTCCTTCACGAACTTATCCGCCAGCGCGGAGATGTGCACCAGGCCATCCTGGTGCACGCCGATGTCCACAAAGGCGCCGAAGGCCGCGACGTTGGTCACCACGCCTTCCAGGATCATGTCGGGTTTGAGGTCGCGAATTTCCTCCACGCCCTCCTTGAAGGTCGCCGTGGTGAATTCCGGGCGCGGGTCGCGGCCCGGCTTGTCCAGTTCCTTAAGGATGTCGGTGACGGTGGGCACGCCGAATTTCTCGTCCGCATACTTCGCCGGCGTCAGCTTCTTCAGCAGCGCGGAATCGCCGATGACCTCCTTCACGCTCTTCTGGATGTCGGCCAGGATCTTCTCCACCACGGGGTAGGATTCCGGGTGCACCCCCGAGGCGTCCAGCGGATTTTCGCCGTTCATGATGCGCAAGAAACCCGCCGCCTGCTCGAAGGTCTTGTCGCCCAGGCGCGGCACATTCTTCAGCGCATCGCGCGAGGGGAACATGCCATGCGCATCGCGGTAGCTCACGATGGCTTGCGCGACACTAGAAGTCAGCCCGGACACGCGCGCCAGCAGGGGCGCGGAAGCGGTATTCACGTCCACGCCCACCGCGTTCACGCAGTCTTCCACCACCGCGTCGAGCTGGCGCGCAAGCTGCACCTGGCTCACGTCGTGCTGGTACTGGCCCACGCCTATCGACTTGGGATCGATCTTCACCAGCTCGGCCAGCGGGTCTTGCAGGCGGCGCGCGATGGAAACCGCGCCGCGCAGGCTCACATCCATGTCCGGCAATTCGCGCGAGGCGTATTCCGAGGCGGAATACACCGAGGCGCCCGCCTCCGACACCACGATCTTGGTGAGCTTGAGGTCGGCCCGGGCCTTGATCAGGTCCTGCGCCAATTTATCCGTCTCGCGCGAGCCGGTGCCGTTGCCGATGGAAATGAGCGCGACGTTGTGCTTCTCCGCCAGCCCGGCCAGCGTGGCGAGCGACTTGCCCCATTCGTTCTTGGGCTCGTGCGGATAGATCACCGCCGTATCCACCACCTTGCCCGTGGCATCCACCACGGCCACCTTCACCCCGGTGCGCAGGCCGGGGTCCAGCCCCATGGTGGCGCGCGGCCCGGCGGGTGCGGCGAGCAGCAGGTCTTTCAGGTTGCGGGCGAAGACCTTGATCGCCTCCGCCTCGGCGCGCTCGCGCAAGGCGCCCATCAGCTCGGAATCCAGGTGCAAGAAGCTCTTCACGCGCCAGGTCCAGCGCACCACCTCGTTCAGCCACTTATCCGCCGGGCGGCCCTGGTTAGTGACACCGAAACGCTTGGCGATGCGGCCCTCGCAGGGATTGAGCGGCGCATCCCACTTGGGCTTTTCCGCTTCGCTATCCAGGCGCAGGGTGACGGTGAGCATCTCCTCGCGGCGGCCGCGCAGCATGGCCAGCGCCCGGTGCGAGGGGATGGCCGAGAGCGGCTCGTCGTAATTGAAATAGTCGGCGTATTTCGCGGCGGCCTCCTCCTTGCCCTCCGCCACCTTCGTTTCCACCACGCCATGCTCCTGCACATAGCTGCGCAGCTCCTGCAGCAGCTCGGCATCCTCGGCGAACTTGTCCATCAGGATGTGGCGCGCGCCTTCCAGCGCGGCCTTGGTATCGGCCACGCCGGGGTTGTCGCCATTCTCCGTGGTGAAGGCGGGCTTGAGGTATTTCGCCGCCTCCTCTTCCGGGTTCAGCATGGGATTGGCCAGCAGATCGGTGGCCAGCGGCTCCAGCCCCGCCTCGATGGCGATCTGCGCCTTGGTGCGGCGCTTGGGCTTGTAAGGCAGGTAAAGGTCTTCGAGGCGCGTCTTGTCCTCCGCCGTGCTCACCGCCTGCAAAAGCTCCGGCGTCATTTTTCCTTGTTCCGTGATGGAAGCGATGATCGCCGCACGCCGCTCCTCCAGCTCGCGCAGATAGCGCAGGCGCTCCTCCAGCATGCGCAACTGCGTGTCGTCCAGGCCGCCCGTCACCTCCTTGCGGTAACGCGCGATGAAGGGCACGGTCGCCCCCTCGTCCAATAGGGCGATGGCAGCGGCGACCTGGCGGGGATTGGCGGAAATCTCGGTGGCAATGCGGTGTTCGATGGAAGGAAGCATGTGAGTCTGTTTCTGTTATATTGATGCTAATGCACTGAAAGAGTTATGCGTTTTGATTAAACCGGAACAACAGCGCGGGAATGGGACGTGCTGAAACGGAGAACAAGGGGTGCATTATGCCTTGGGGACGAAGAATTTTGAAGTTGACGAAGCCAGATCGCGCCGATCTTTCAACCGCACACCAGCACAGATCTCACGAACCGCCCGTAACCCAACGTTGAACGAAAACGAGGCTTGAAATGAATACTGGCAGTTCGCGCGCGGACAACGCAATTCGTTCCTTTTTTCGCCAGCTCAGGGGGCTGAATGAACGCAGGAGGGAGAACACGCCGCCCGACGAGGGGGCGCCGTATAATGATTTGGCGCCGGTAGATAATGCTGACGAAGACAACAAGTACTGCGAAGCCCTGAAATGGGCACTGGGAAATGAAAAGATAAAGAACATTGCGATTACCGGGCCCTTTGGATCCGGGAAAAGCAGTGTGCTGAGAACATTCGAAGGAAAGCACAAGAAATATAAATACCTGAACATTTCATTAGGAACGTTCAAGGATGACTTGGAGAGAGACAATTCTGACGAAGATCGGAACTCGTTAATTGAGAAAAGCATTCTTCAGCAAATTTTCTATCGCGTCCAAGGCGACGCAATCCCGTACTCGAGGCTCGCCCGAATCAGCAATGACAACTTCTTTAGCTATCTGCCCTCTTCCGTCGCGATAGTTGTGTGGATCGGCGCATGCCTGTTTTTATATCTACATCGAACTGAACTCGATCTATCTCTTGCCCGCAGCATCACGGCGAAAACCATTCCTACGCAGGTACTAGGCCTAACATTTGCAATCGGTCTCGTTGCGTTCGTAAATAAGACACTCAGGATATTAAAGCACTCGAGGCTTAATGAGATCAGCATATCAACCGGAAAGCTCAAATTTGACGATACCTCCGGCACTTCAATATTGAATAGACACTTAGACGAAATCCTTTATTTCTTCGAGAAAACGAAATTCGACGTCGTTACCATAGAGGACCTAGATCGGTTTGATGAAGTTGACATATTTATCAAACTCCGGGAATTAAACACACTAATAAACAACTCAGACCAGGTTCGGCGCAAGATCGTTTTCATCTACGCGATCAGGGACGAGGTTTTCACCGACTCCACTCGCACGAAGTTCTTTGATTTCATTCTCCCTATCATCCCTGTAATTAACGCATCCAACTCAGGCGAAATACTTTTCCGAAAATTATCCTCGTTGACCAACTCCATCGACCGGCAATTCATCAGCGACATCACCCTTTACATTGACGACATGAGGATGCTGAAGAACATCTACAACGAGTTCAAAATTTACAGGGCCAAACTCGGAAAAATCGGCGACATTGACTTACCCTTGGACAAGCTACTTGGATTCATTGTTTACAAAAACAAGTACCCGGACGATTTCGCTATCCTGAACGTAGACAAAGGGATGGTCGCAGATACCTTCAATAATAAGCGGAAGATCATCGAGGAAATCGTATTAGAAAAAGAGGCTGAAAAGCAGAAACTAAGAGTAGATCTTGAGGCTGCGGAAAACGAAATTGCTCAGTCAATTAAGGAGTTGCGACTGTGCTACATAGGTGAACTTACCGCATTGAGACCGGGCGTCGCGTCTCTTCGCCTTGGGCATCAGCAGGTCGCCATTACCGGGCTCCTGCAAGACTCCGCCTTTAATGAATTCAAATCAAGCGCAGGGAGCTTTTCGCTCCTCAACAGCCAAGGCCTCCAAATTTCCCCTCCCATTTCATTTGCGGAAGTTGAGAAAGCCTTAGACTCCAGGCTCACGTACGACCAAAGAGAGCATCTTATTAACTCAAGAATGAGCGCTGTTGAAGGCGTCAAGAATAAAATTCAAAGGCTGACGCAAGAACTCCAAGACATGCACTCATGGAGCGTCAAAGAACTGCTGGAACAATCTACATCCGGAGCGGAAAGCGTATTCTCTGATAAGCGATACGCTGACAAGAAACTTCTACAGTACTTAATTCGATACGGGTATATAGATGAAATGTACCACTCTTTCATTTCATACTTTTACGAGGGGAACCTTACAAAGCAAGACATGGCCTTTATCCTAAGCGTCAAAAATCAGGAGCCACTTGATTTCTCATATCCATTATTTAATCGAGAAGAGGTAATCGGGAGGCTCGGCGGCGCGGATTTCTCCAAGAGGGCAAGCCTAAACTTTGACTTGCTCGAGACGCTTCTTGCGAATCGAATTCACGCCGTCGATTTGAAGTCGCTTCTAAACCAGGTAAGCACCGCGGCTGACGCGTTAGAGTTCATTGACGGTTTCTTGGCAAGAAAGAGAGCTAGCGGGCAAAGGCTCATCCAAGAATTGTGCGCGTCCTGGCCAAAGTTCTGGCAAAGCATTTCTCAAGATTCCGGATACCCAAAGGGGAAGCTTGACGAATATATGAAAATGATTATCACGTATGCGGAAATAGAAGATATATCCCGCATGAACGTCGACTCATCCCTAACCTTATCCATTTCAGAATGCGATGACTTTCTCGCATTAATGTCTGACGCAGAAGATGCAGACAAGATTAAGGACGCTCTGTCCGCGCTCGAAATCCGCCTCAATCGCATAAATTCGCCTGATACCAATCCTGACCTTTTTGCATTCGTGCTCCAAATGAGCATGTACCAGATTAACGCACAAACAATTGAAGCCATCATCCGGTACACCAACCCCGATGGGTATGACGCAAACGCTCTCAACAACTCAAACTACAGTGCAATTATCCAATCGAACTGCACTCCCCTGATTAGCCACATTGACGAGGCGGTGGACAACTACGTCCGCGATGTATTTCTCACCATCGAAACCAACACTCACGAATCCGAGGGTGCCATCGTCCGCCTACTAAACAATAAGCGACTAGATGACAATCTAAAGCAATCGATACTAGAAAAGGAGGTAACCCAGTTACGTGACCTCTCTAACGTAGAGGACTCAGATCTCTGGCACCACATTTTTTTCCTGTCGCGAGTGCAACCTACGTGGGAAAATGTACTAATTTACTTTGGCGAAGGGCCAACACTCGACGACTATGCTATAAGCTACTTGAATCGCAAGGATAACTACGCTGTACTATCAGCGATTCCGCTAAAGGATGAGCAGAACGACGAAGCCGTCGATATGCTGTCACGATCCATCATTGAGTGTGCACAGCTGACAGACGACGCTTACGGCTGCCTAGTCAAGGCGATCCAATTCAATTACGGTGACATCAACTTTCATGACCTTAGGGGCACACAGGTAACCCAGTTGATTAATAACCAGTTGATAGCGCTTACCAGAGATAACTTTCAAAGTCTCAAGTCAGGCTTCAACGATGAGTACCCGCGCTGGCTTGAGCTTAATATTGGCGATCTCATAGGGGATCTTAGTTCGTATGAACTAGACGCGCCCGCGCTAACCTATCTACTGGAATCACACTCGATATCCAACGTGGACAAGGCGACAATTGCAGCGGCCAACGCTGCCGTTTTTGAAAATAACGACGAGATCACCAAAATCGCCTATCAGGTGTTTTCCGAGGAGTCTGATAGGGTTCAACTGCATCCTGAACTCTTGCGCACCCTATTAAAGCAGGACGTAAAGCTAACAAAGAAGATCAAGCTGTTGACTACCCAACTGGATCACCTAGAGCACGAGGCCGCCATTTCCATTCTCACCCTCCTAGGAGATTACGCAACCCCACTATTAAGTAGCCAGCAAGTAGTTTGGGCGGATAGCGCCAGCAATAGAGCATTTGCCGAGAAGCTTGTCGCGAAGTCAATTGTTTCCTCGTATAAAGCTGAAATGGACAAACTTCGGCTATACCCTAAAAGATCCTGAAATAATCAACAATTAGGCTCAGACTCCACCTTTCCGCGACTACCGTCAGCCCTCCAATACTAAAGCGGCGGGTCAGTCCTCCCGCCCGACAGAGCAGGTCTACGCGACAACAAGAATTCAAAAGATGCGGTTCTTGCGGCATCGCATCCTGCATTGCCGCCTAACCGCATCTTGAACGCTAGTGCAGGAAGGGCTGGACGAAGGCGGCCAGTTCGCTGGCGGCGAATTCGCTGGTGTCGAGGTGGAGCCTGGCCCAGTTGTTGAGGAGCTGGCGTTCCTTGCTGTTTGGCGGGCGCGCGGTGCTGGCCGTGCCCGGGCAGCCGGGGGTGGCGAGGGTTAGGTGGATGTTTTCCTGGTCTATCTGGACGCTGGCGCACACGAAGCCGGCAGTGGCGCGCTTGCGGTTGACCTGTTCGGTTATCCATGAGGACGAGATGTCGTGGTCTACCTTGGCATCCCGGTCTATGGTGACTCTAATCATGACGGTGCTCCTTGTCGGTGTGTTGCCTCCCTGGTGAGTTGGTGTTTTTGCGTTGGCTCTTTTATATGCCTGATGCATGCCGGGCGCAATGGGGCTGTGGCGCGGGCGCGACGGCTCTCTTGATTCGTACCAGCCCGGATGGAGCGCAGCGAAATCCGGGTAGTTTGTGCGGCAACACCAGTCCCGGATTTCATTTCTTTTCATCCGGGCTGCCTGGCTGGGGCCCCTATCTCAACAGCTTGAAGGCGTGTGCCCAGTCGTTTCGCGTGAAGCCGGGGATGCACCAGAGCATGCACAGGGGCTCGATGGCGCGGGCGGCTTCGGCGCGGCCCATGTCTTCGGTTTCCCAGCCGAACTGATCGAGGATCTTGCCGACGGTCTTTTTGGCGGTTTCGTCGTTGCCGCAGATGAACATGGTGGGTTTGCCGCCCTTGAACTGCGGGTTGACCATGCTGGCGGCGCCGACGGAGTTGAATGCCTTGACGAAGCGGGCATCCGGGTAGGCGCGCTGGAGGCGCTCGAGCTGGGATTCTTCGAGGCTGGTGTAGAACTTGAGGACCCCGTTGATGGGCGGTTGCTCGGCGATGGGGTTGGTGACGTCGATGACTTTCTTGCCCTTGAGGTTTTCGGCGCCGGCGAGGGCGAGTGCGTCGAGGGCAGCGGTGCCCTTGACCGCGAGGACGATGAGTTCGCCGAATTTGGCGGCGTCGGCGAAGCTGCCGATATGGGCATCGGGGTGCTTGTCGCACCATTCTTCAAGGTGCTTGGCGGTGCGGGTGCCCATCCTGACTGCGTAGCCGTGACGGAGGAATCCATCCCCCAGCGTTTGCGCGACCGCGCCTGAGCCTATGATCCCGACATTCATGATGATCTCCTTTCTGGCCCGTGCAAGGCATTAAAGGGAAGGGATAATCATTCTACGCCTCGGGGCGGTTGAGGCAATACGGGGTATCGCGTAGGCCGGAATGGGCACTGCGGGGGGATGGGTGGAGCATAGCGCTCCCCCATCGCTTCCCGGGCTTGATCGGTAAGGCGCTTACTTCAGCCCGGCGATGAACTTCGCGAGCTTGGCGACGTCGGCATCGGAGAGCTGGCTGCCGCCGCGCGGGGGCATGACGCCGAAGTTCCAGCCGAAGCTGCCGCCCTTCTCGATGTGGGAGGTGATGGTGGCGACGGCATCGGGCTTGCCGCGGTATTTGGCCGCGACGTCTTTCCATGCAGGGCCAACCAGCTTCACGTCGACCCTGTGGCAGGTGAGGCAGTTGCCCTGGCGGGCGAGGGCCATCATGGGGTCTTCCTTGGCGGCGGGTGCAGCGGCGGGCGTGGCGGCGGGCGTGGCGGCGGAGGCGGCAGCGGGCGCAGAAGCGGCCGGTGCGGCGGCCGGCGCGGGGGCGGCTTGTTCCGTCTCTTTTTCGGGGGACTTCCCGCAGGCGGCAAGGCTCAGCAGGCTGGCGGCGGCGATCAGGGTGAGGATTCTGGTGGACATGGACATGGCTAACTCCTTGATAAATGTAATCTGTTGAACGAACGGCGGGAATTCTACTACCGGCTGGTCCCGTGCGCTATCCACCAGCTGGGCTACCCCCAATGGCGCTATCCCGCACCTGCGCAACTCCCTTGGGGTGCAATGCGCTATGCTTTGCACCTGCCTCGCTCTCTTTCTCCACTTTCAGGAGCGCGCCCCATGCAAGAGATGGCTGAATCACTCTACCTGAGCATTTTCATCGCGCGCGATGCGGGCGAGGCGTATGACTTCCTGTGCGTGCCGGAAAACTTTCCGAAGTGGGCATCGGGGCTGGGGAAGCTTTCGAAGTCCGGCGATGAATGGCTGACGGAGATGCCCGACGGGCCGATGAAGGTGCGCTTTTCGGAGCGGAATGCGTTGGGGGTGCTGGACCACTGGGTGACGCCTGCCTCGGGGACTGCGATCTATATTCCGCTGCGGGTGATCCGCAATGGCGATGGCTGCGAGCTGGTGTTGACGCTGTTTCGCCAGCCGGGGATGAGCGATGAGAAGTTTGCCGCCGACGGGGAATGGGTGATGCGCGATCTGATGGCCGCCAGGGCGCTGCTGGAAGGCAATGGCTGACGCGAGGGACCCGGCGGCTGGAACGGCGCGCCGCTTCGGCCTCGCTTCGATTGCCGGATATTTCCGCGAAGAGCGGAACATCCACCTGATATTCGCGGTGAGCCTGTGGCTGAAAGGCGTGCTGGCGCTTTCCGAGGTGCTGGGCGGCATTGCGGGTTTTTTCATCGCCAATCGGTTTCTCGTGGCGTTTGCGGCGTGGATCACCCGGGGTGAGCTTGCCGAGGATCCGCACGACATCATCGCCAACTTCGTTCTGCATGCGGCGCAGGGCCTGACCCTCGACGCGAGGTATTTCGCGGCTGCCTATCTCCTGGGGCACGGCGTCATCAAGCTGTGGCTGGTCGCGGGGCTGCTGCGCAGGCGGCTCTGGTACTACCCGGTGGCGATGGCGGTCTTCGGGCTTTTCATCGTCTACCAGCTCTATCGCTTGTCTTTCACGGGCTCCGTGTGGCTGGTGCTGCTGTCCATCGTCGACCTGGTCGTGATCGGCCTGACCTGGCACGAGTGGCGCTATTTGCGCCGCGCCGGAGCGCAATAGATTCGGCGCCGTGCCGGTGCTGCGATGCCCTGTGCGTGTGCGCTACCGCAGGCGTTCCGCCTCGAGGCACTCGTGCACGGCCGGGCGGGCCGCGACGCGCCCCATGTAGTCCGGGAGGCCAGGCCATTGCGCGAGGTCGATGTGCGCGCCCTTGGACCAGCGCAGGATGGTGAAGAGGTAGGCATCGGCGACGGTGAAGGTGTCGCCCATGAGGTAGGCCTTGCCTTCGAGTTGCTTCGCCACGACGCCGATGCGGCGGCCAAGCAGTTCCTTGACCACGGTTTTCCATTCTTCCGTAACCTTGCGGTTGAACAGGGGCGAGAAGCCCTTGTGCAGTTCGCTGGTGATGAAATTCAGGTGCTCCTGCAGCCGGTAGCACGCCATGGTGCCGGCAGGCGGGGCGAGCTGCCGCTCCGGCACGAGGTCGGCGATGTACTGCACGATGGCCGGGCCTTCGGTCAGCACCTGGCCGTCGTTGAGGGCCATGGCGGGCACGTAGCCCTTGGGGTTGATCTGCCAGTAGTCCGCGCCGCTGGCGGTCTTCTTGGCGCCGAGATCCACGCGTTCGAGTTCGAATGGCAGGCCGGATTCAGCGAGGACGATGTGCGGAGAAAGGGAACAGGCACCGGGACTGAAATAGAGCTTCATGATTATTGCTCCTCACGAATGGGGGTGGTGGCATGGATCACGCATTTCAGGCTTTCCCTGCCGGGGAGGCTCGATGCCTGTTCTCCCACGGCCGACTCTTGCGGGCGAGTGTATGAACGGCCGGGCGAAGCACTCCGTTCGCTGGCCGGCAAATCGTTCGTGTTGAGATGGCGCTGGGCGCGGATGTTCCCGGGTTGGGGTTCGCCGGCGGTGAGGAAGCTGGCTCCGGCCGGGAGTCTGGCGGAGGCGCGATTTTTGCCGGCGTGGCCGGTTAGCCGCGCTGACGATATTTGGCCGTCAAACCTGGCATCCCGATCAATCGTAACGCTCATCATGGCGCTTCTCCATTTTGAGATTAACCTCACTGCAGGTACGCGCATGCCGATGTTTTTTATATACCCTATATGCGCTGGGCGCAAGCGCGGCGTGGGCGGTGCAGGCGCCAATGGCTGGCGGTGGATGCCGCGTCATTTGCCTAACGGGACCGGCGTTGCTGCCTGGCGTTTGATGTTCTGCGCCTGAATTCGATGACAGCCGCAGTGTAGATGGCGAGGTTCAGCGCGACGACGATGCCGCCCAGCAGCAGGCGCACGCCGGGCGTCAACCCGGCGGGGTAGACGATGCGCAGCAGGTAACGCCAGACGAAATCGCCGTGGTAGCCGCCTGCGCCGGCCAGGGCGTGGAAGTGGTTTTCCCAGTTGGTCAGCGGGCAGTACCAATTCATGAACTCGACGGCGGCGCCCCATGCCACCGCGGGTAGATGCAGCCAGGCG
>Ga0075276_10000039_pt1 | contig 39966 bp, 38 predicted proteins | sample SF_Rice_5C_80N_4_FD_69770 | JGI IMG/M metagenome (GOLD analysis project Ga0075276, IMG submission 69770) | Rice paddy soil microbial communities from Twitchell Island, California, USA - SF_Rice_5C_80N_405 | ecosystem: Environmental > Terrestrial > Soil > Paddy field/soil | place: USA: Twitchell... | reverse complement strand
TCCGGGCACAAGAACCACTGGCCAACTGAGCGGGACGAGAGGTAACAAGTTTACGTTTCTACTGGAATAATGTGGCGCGGGTGCTCTCGCCCGCGAGCTTCGTATCAGGGCGCGACTTTCAACCGTGCCGAACCGACCGCTCTCTAGCCTCGGCTTTAGCCGCAGCCGGTGCGATGACACATTGTGCCCGTTGGTCACGGCGAAGGCCAGCCAGCGCGGACTATAATCACGCCAAAATATGGATTTCGATCAGCTGGTCACATTCCTGGAGGTCACCAAGCAGGGCAGTTTCTCCCGCGCCGGTGAAAAGGTGTTTCGTTCGCAATCGGCGGTGAGCGCGCAGATCCGCCAGTTGGAACAGGAATACGGCAGTAAGCTTCTGGACCGCTCCGGCAAGCTGGTACGTCTGACGCCGGCCGGCCGGGTCCTGCACGACTACGCCGAGCGCCTGCTCAAGCTGAAAGACGATTCCCTGCTGGCCATCGCAGACCAGGGGAAAACCCCGCGCGGCACTCTGCTGATCGGTGCGAACGAGGCCACCTGCCTCTACGTGCTGCCTGAGGTCTTTGCCGAGTATTGCCGCCTGCACCCTCAGGTGCAGATCAGCATCTACCGCAATTTCAGCTACAAGATCGTGGAGAAACTGGAAAACGGCACCATTGATGTGGGCATCGTGACCCTGCCCGTCAAGTCGCCCAGCCTGAAGGTGCAGGCGATTTTTCGTGACCAGCTCATGGTCATGGTCGGCCGCCAGCACCCGCTCAGCCGTCGCGAGGTCCTGACCGTACGCGACATCGCTAAAGAACCGCTGCTGTTCCCCAAGACCGGACACACACGCCGCGTCCTCGACAAGATATTCCGCCCCTTCAACGCCGACCTGCAGGTCAGGATGGAGCTGCCCAGCATAGGCATGATCAAGAGCTTCGTCGCCGCTGGACTGGGCATTTCTCTTATTAGCGCCAGCTTTGCCCGCGACGAAGTGCGCGTCGGGCTGGTCAAACTGATTCCCCTGGAAGACGTGCAACTGTGGCGGGAATTGGGCCTGGCCTACCGCCGCGACCGGACCCTCCCCCGGGCCACTACCGCTTTTATCGCCACGGTGCGGCAGCTGGCTGCAGCCCGCAAACCGCCCGCAAGCGGCTAACTTCGTTGCCGGTCACCGGCAGGCTACCCCTGCCCGCCCATCCCTATCTAAGTCATTTGAAACGAAGGAGTTCGAGGAACAGCCGAGAATTGTAAAGGAAATTTCCAGAATCCGAACAAATCTGCAAACAAAGGATTTAGGGGGCAGGAGCTGTTATGCTCCCGCCCGCATTCGATTCTGGCCGGGCGCTGCCGCAGCTGTCGCTCCCACAGGCTTGGGCTGTCTCTGCTCGCGCTGTGGGCCGAAGGTAGCGCCCGATAACACGTGCGGACGAGGTATTTATTAGATCGCCTCGACTATGTAATCGCACGTAACGGCCGTTCTGGCAATGGCACGTAGGTACCCTCGCGGATGTTCCCAACGTGCGTGCCCCAGGTCGGTCGCACTGCTTGCGGTTGTATACATGATTGGATGCGGGTTGCGCAAATTCGGCCCTGCTTAACCTCATTCTTCCTCTTCTGACCAACTTTTTTGTCAGCCTTTTCCTTACTCTCCCGCTGTGGTGTCTAGAATAGTCACAAGGCCCTGTGATGCGAACCCTGCTCGACACCCTGGGGGAGATTGGCCGCGCTCTCTGGGCGCACAAACTGCGCTCGTTTCTCACCATGTTCGGCATCGCCTGGGGAGTCGGTTCCCTGCTCCTGCTGGTGGGCGTGGGGGAGGGCTTTCGCTCCGGCAATCGCCGCGAGATGTCCACCCTGGGCAACGATGTTATGTTTATTTTTCCCGGACGCGCCCCCAGCGTCGAAGGCAGCTTCGTGGGCATGCGGCAGTACTACCTGACCCAGCAGGATTATTTGGATATCGCCACCCAGGCCCCGGCCGTCGAACGCGTCTCCCCCGTGTTGCAGCGCAGTGATATCCAGGCGGTCAGCGATTACACCTCCACCAACGGGCAGGTTGCCGGCGTCACTCCCAATTACAACCTCATTCGCTACATGCCCGTTGCTTCCGGGCGCTGGCTTAGCCTGGATGATGAGCAGCAAAAACTCCCCGTACTGGTGCTGGGCGACGAAGCTTGCCGCATTCTCTTTCCCCATGAGGAGGCGGTGGATAGCTATGTCCTGCTCAACGGCGTGCGTTTCCAGGTGATCGGCATTCTGCAGCGCATTGGACATGGGCAGAATAACGACTTCAACCTGCGCATGTTCCTTCCCTACTCCACCATGCGCGACCTTTTCCCAGCGGAAAAAGTCGGGGAAACGCTAAATGCCATTTCCTACATCAATTACCAGCCTCGCAACCGTGCCCAGCACGAACAGGCCCAGATGGAAGTGCACCGCCTCATCGCCCGCAATCACCATTTCGATTGGCGCAACCAAGATTCCTTCGACGAGTGGGATAGCGTGCAGAGCTTCGACATGGTGCTCAAGATTTTTACCGTGATGGATTGGTTCCTGGGCAGCGTGGGATTGATCACGCTGGGCCTGGGGGCCATCGGCGTAATCAACATCATGCTGGTTACGGTGAGCGAGCGCACGCACGAAATCGGAGTTCGCAAGGCCCTGGGCGCCACCCGGCGCAACATTCTTCTGCAATTCACGCTGGAGGGGGCGCTGCTCACCCTGGTGAGCGGCAGCATCGGCATAGGCGGGGCGGCGCTGCTCACTCACCTGCTGCGCGGCCTGCCCGCTCCCGAGGGATTCGACCCGCCAAAAATTGTGGCTTGGTCGGCGGTAATCGCGGTCGGCGCGCTCGCCCTGGCAGGCACTGCCGCCGGCCTCTATCCCGCGCGCAAAGCCGCCATGCTGGAACCGGTGGAGGCGCTACGGCAGGAATGAGCAAGCGCGACATTCTGCGTGAGGCCCTGCAGGCTCTGCGCTGGAACAAGCGCCGCAGCTTCCTTACTCTTCTCGGCATGGCCTGGGGCATCGCCACCGTGGTGCTGTTGCTGGCTTACGGCAACGGCTTCGGCGTCGCCATCAACAATATCTTCAGCAGCTACGGCGCCAAGGCGGTGGGCATCTTCCCCGGCCGCACCTCCCTGCAGGTGGGCGGCAGCAAAGCCGGCCGGCAGATTCGCCTCACCAGCGACGATGTGGATGATCTGCGCGGCAGCGTTCCTCTTATTCTGCACATCTCCCGCGAACTGGACAAAAACTTCAACGTACAGAATCAGGACCGCGTGGCCAACGTGCCCATCACCGGCATTGATCCGGGAGCGGAGCAAATCTGGGCTCTCAAGCTGGCTGACGGCCGCTTCTTCACCCGGCGCGAAGAGGAGATCCACGCCCGCGTCGCCGTCCTGAGCAACGACATCAAGCAGAAGCTGTTCTCAGGCGCTCCTGCCATCGGCCAGTACATCCGCATCAATGGCGTGAGTTTTGAAGTCGTGGGTTTGCTCCAGATCCGTATGCAGGAGGGCAACGACGATATCAACCGCATTGTCTATATCCCATACTCCGCCATGGGAGCGTTGCAGGACAACCGCTACCTGGGCGGCATCTGGCTCGACTATAACGGCCTGGCTGACGAGGCGGTAGTCAAGTCGGTGCGGGAGACCTTGGCCCTGGTGCACGGTTTCAACCCCAAGGATGAGCGCGCGCTGTTCATCTTCGACCTGCGCAAGCAACTCAACCAGTTTGTCATCATTACCACCGGGCTCAAGGTTCTCCTGGGCTTCATCGGCACGCTCACTCTGGGCATCGGCGGCATCGGCCTGATGAACATCATGCTGGTGGCGGTCTCCCAGCGCACCCGCGAAATCGGCATGGCCAAGGCGCTGGGCCTGCACCGCCGCGACATCCTCTTGCAGTTCCTGAGCGAGGCGCTGCTCATTACCGCCGCCGGCGGCGTGCTCGGCGTGGTCTTGTCTTACGTGGCCGCCTATAGCATCGGCTCCCTCACCTTTTACAGCGCCATGGCCAAGCATGCCAGCGCCGGCGATATTCACCTGGCCGTATCGCTGAATGTTTTACTGATTGCCACCGCGATTCTCGGCGTGGTTGGCATCGTCAGCGGCCTGATCCCGGCTATTCGCGCCTCCAATCTCGATCCCATCGAGGCCCTGCGCTACGAATAGGTAATCTCAGCCGCAATCCCGCCTCTCTTTCCTAAATCCCGGCAAAGCGGTTATGCTGAGGAGATGTGCGAGGTGCCGGGCGGCGGTCAGTGGTAACAGGCCGGGCGCAAGCCGGCACTAGGGGACGCAAACCATGAGACCCAGCTTCACCTTCATCTTGATATTGGCACTACTCAGCCTGCCGGCCGCAGCCCAGGCGCGCGGACAGAACGTGGCGCCGCCCACGCCCGTGCCCTACGCTACCGCCAACCAGGTGAACGCGCTGATGTCGCAACTGGAATCCACGGCCACTGCCTCCGCCTCCGACCTCAGCCGGCTCCGCATCAACAAGTGGAAGGCGCCGGGCGGCGCCAAGCAGCAATCCGAGGCCAACCGCCAGTCTATTCTGCGCAACCTGGAGACTGCTCTCCCAGGAATGATCAGCGGCGTGCGCAGCAATCCTGACGACATCGCCGCCAGCTTTACCCTCTACCGCAATCTGGACGCCCTTTATGACGTGCTCAGTTCCGTGGCTGAGTCAGCCGGCGCCTTCGGTCCCCGGGATGATTATCAGCCGTTAGCCAATGACTTGAATTCCATTGAACAGATCCGGCGCGATCTGGCCGACCGCGTCTCGACTCTGGCCAGCAGCAAGGAAACGGAACTGGCCCGGTTACGCAATGAAGTGCGTGCCGCCCAGGCAGCCGCCCAGGCCGCTCCCCCCAAGAAGGTCATCGTTGACGATAACGCGCCCGCGAAGAAGCCAGTGCGCAAAAAGCGCGTAGTCCATCCGGCGAAGAAAACCACCAATGGCGAGGCGGCAAAGAAGCCCGCTACTCCGCAAAATCCTCAGTAAATCGCTGAAGCGGTAGTCCCCAGCGGGTCGGCCGGACTGCCTTGTTCCGACTCCGTGTTCTTGTCATTTCCAGCCTCTCCTTGGCCCGCGCAACCCATTTCTGGTTACCTTCGCCGTAAACCCAGCCCTAAGTGTAACTATTTTCAGCACTTTTCCAGGGAACTCTGAACCCACTGGCGGGGTCTATTGTAGAGGGGGGCAAGCAGCATCAGGGGTAAGTCTGAGTGCCTAGGAGTTGCGACCCGGAGATCCTATAATGAGGGTTGTCGCCGTCAAAGCAGGGGCGGGAGCTACCACCTTGGGAGATCTGGCCAGCGCGATTGGGATTCGGGCAGAGGAATCCGCCATTGTGTCGGAACTCAAAGCCGGATCCGAAGAAGCTTACTCGTGGCTGATCGGGCAATATCATCAGCCCATTTACAACCTGGTTTATCACATCGTGAATGAACCAGCGGACGCTGCCGATACCGTGCAGGAAGTCTTCCTCAAGGTGTTCCGGGGCATGAAGAATTTTAACGGGCAATCCAGCTTGAAAACCTGGATTTATCGCATCGCTTTGCATGAAGCCTCCAACCACCGGCGCTGGTGGTTCCGCCACAAGGGGCGTGAGACTTCGGTAGATGCGCCCGAAACCAACCAGGAAGGGGAGGAACTCCGTGCGCAGCTGGTGGATTCGCGGGAGTCGCCCTTCGACAGCGCGATGCATGAGGAAGTGAGGGCGCGGGTGGAAGAAGAGCTGCGGTATGTTCCGGAACCGTTTCGCACCACGCTTATCCTGCGCGACCTGGAGGAGATGTCCTACGAGGAGATCGCGGAGATCACCCAAGCCAATCTGGGCACGGTGAAATCGCGGCTCACGCGCGGGCGCGAAGCGCTGAAGCAACGGCTGGCCGAGTACATCCGCCAGGCCGGACCGCAGTTGGGGCTGCTGCTGCCGGAAATGCGCAAGCGGCCGCGGGCCACGGGAACGCTGGGCAGGGGCGACCAGCTTGAGGTGACATCATGAACTGCACCCAGGCAAAAGCATTGTTTTCCCCCTATCTGGATGGGGCGGTAAGCGGCAAGCAGATGCGGGCGGTCCGCGAGCACCTGGGCAACTGCTCCGAGTGCACCCACGAGTACACGCTGCTCACCCATTCCCAGCGTCTGCTCGGTATGGTGGGCCGCAAACAGGCGCCCGCGGACCTGGCGCTGCGCCTGCGCGTTGCCATTTCCCAGGAAGCCGCTGCCGTGCGCCGGCCCTACCTTGCCGGCGTGTGGATGCGTCTGCAGAACGCCCTCGACGCCGTGATTGTGCCCGCCGCCGTGGGCGTGGTGGCCGCTATTCTGGTATTCGGACTGCTGCTTGGCTTCTTGGCCCTGCCTTCGCAACTGCAGGCCTCCAGCGAGGATGTGCCTCTCGGCTTCTATACCCCGCCTCGGTTGCAGTCTTCCGGGCCGGCGGGAATGGGCGTGGGCTCCATTAACGCTGATTCGCTGGTGGTAGAAGCTTATGTGGACGCCCAGGGACGGGTGGAGGATTATCGCATTCTCTCCGGCCCCAAGGACTCGGAGAAAATTCTGCCCGAGCTGAACCGTACCCTCATCTTCACCACCTTCCGTCCGGCCACACAGCTGGGCCGGCCCACCTCCGGCCGCGCCGTGCTGACCTTCTCCAAGATCAACGTCCGCGGCTAACAGCCTTTGCGAAATTGGAACATTTGTGGCGCAGGCGCCAGCTCGCCCGCCTGGTGGGAGCCCCACTCAACGCCGGCTTTGCATCGGTGGCCCACCCCAGCCTGTTTCTGGCTTAAGTGGAAATTCCGGAATGGGAATCGCCCCGCGCTAACTCCCATCAGCCCTGAATGAGATTAGGCCACACTGGCTGATTGGCGCTGGCCCTCCTCTTCCGCCTGCGCGCCGGTCAGCTTATCCGTCAACCATTGCCCGACGATGGTGTTCAACCTGAAATGCAGCGCAATCTCGTCTGTGGAGAGCCGCCTCCAATCGCTGCGGCGGTCAGGATAGGAGTGGCCGATGGGATCAAGGGTGCGGAACTCGAGGTCCGACCCGAGGATGCGGTAATCGCTTATCGGAAACCCGGCGCCTTCTACGCGAAGATTGAAAACCTGCATAGCCACCTCCTAAGAGCGCGGCACAACGGAAGGCAGGTTGGAAACTGCTTCTGCTATCAGCCGCTATCATACGATGTCAAAAGCGGCTGACCTTAAGAAGGATGCCCGGATCGCCGGCCTGGTTATCTCGAAAAAGCGCCCATTGTGCCCCCTCAAGCCCGCCTTTGGCTTGAGCGGGAACGCGCCACCTGCTTGACAAAAGCGACCCCTTCAGTCCAATATGGCGTTATACGACATGTCGGTGAATGGATTATGGAAACATTCGCTCTAAGTGAACCGGTATTGCTGGTGCTGCTGAGCCTGGCGGAACAGCCGCGGCATGGCTATTCCATCCTGAAAGACGTTGAATCCATGAGTGCCGGCCGCGTGCTGCTCAGCACCGGCACTCTCTACGGCGCGCTGCAGCGCCTGCTGGATAACAATTGGATCGAGCGCGTCCGGGAGGACAACACACCCCGCGACCGGCGTACCTACAGGCTCACCTCGCGCGGACGGCGGAATCTGCAAATGGAAATCGAGCGCATGCGCCACCTGACCAAGGTGGCGGCTTTGCGCCTGGCCCGCAAGGAGGCGTGATCGTGGCGCTTACGGTTTACTGCTGGTTGCTACGGCTGTATCCGGGGACTTATCGCCATGACTTCGGCGAGGAGATGGCGTCCGTCTTCCGCGACGCACGCAGCGAGCTTCCACCAGCGCTGGCGGCAAAGATCACTTTCTACCGGCGGGAATTTTGTGGGCTCTTATCGGGTGCCTTGCGTGCGCACCTTGGCTGTCTGTTCGGTCCTGCCATTCCATTTCGGAGGTTCGATATGCAACCCCAGTTTCGTTTTCCTCGCTCCACCGTGTTCCTGATGCTGGTGATCTTCGCCGGTACATTGCTTACTATTGCGAAGGCCAGCAGCATTGCTGGCGATATCTCAGGATCGGTCTGGCCCTCCTTGATATCCGTTTTGATCTTTATGCTGCTGACCATGTGCGCCGCCGCCGCAGTCGTCTGGGGAATTCTGCACAGCTTGCGGCGTAGCGGCGCGCGTCGCCTGGAGAACGTGCAAAGCTGGATGTATTCCGTGGAATCGAGCGGCAAGCGGTAATGCGCCTTAATGCACGGGTGCCCCACATTTGGCCGTACGAGCCGGGGCTGGCCTCGTTACAAATCTGGAGCGGCCAAAATGTGCGGGAGTTTGTCGAAATTGAGAGTTGGGGTTGCCCGTTTCTCGGCGGGCTCTTGCCAAGGGGTGGGAGACAGGAACGCACCGCGACGGGTGCCCCGCGCCCGTTTGTGGGGGTGAACGGAATCAAAATTTCAGATAATCTCATCTTCGTTTTGCCAAGGGCGGGAGCAAAAACGCACCCGCTGCCAGCCGCTCCACTTGCACAACAGAGTATTGAACAGTTCTCATCCCACCCTTCGCAAAATGCGCAAAGGGCGGTGCACCCCATTCTGTTTGTGGGATATACTTGCCTGCTCTTATTCGACACGGCCCTGCAATGCGCAAGTTCAGCTATGACCCTACAACACATCGTGTCGTGGCGTCTTCTGTTCCTGCCCGTGTTTGTGGTTGCTGGACTTTTCTTGTTAGTGCTCCAAGCCCCGCTGTTTCTTCTCCTCACATGCCTGTTATTCCTGGCATATTTGTTATGGTTGGTTTTTGGCTAACTGTCTGTGATGCAGAATATGCCGACGTCGGACCGAGTGCCCAATTCACAGTCAGGCGAGGACTTCCTGGGGTTTCACTTCTACCCTAGCGTCCCCATCCCCGCCCCCGGCGGAGTGGCACGTTAAAAGGCCCTGTCTCCTCTCTCCCCCCGTTTGACCCCCCGCCCCTGATTCCTTAAACTTAGCCTAGCGTTCCCCTAACTGTGGCCCGTCCGCGGGAGGCATTTTCCTGAACCTGAGATTCCGGCGCTGGTGGTGCGTCGCGCTTCTGGGCGTGCTCGCACAGGTGTCCCTGGTGTGCCTGATGCAGCTCTCCCTGGCGCCCCAGGCCTCCGCCCAGATGACCCCCAAGGCTACGGTGGACACCAGCGAAACCCTGTTCACCGTGCTGGCCGCCGTGAACACCTGCGGCTTCAGCGAGGACTTGGGGCAATCCGACCCGCTGCGCCTGCAGATTCGCTCGGAGCTGGCGCGCTCCACCCAGGCCTCGCCCGATGCGGTCAGCGCTACCCGCGCCGTCTGCCAGTTCTATAGCGACCACCGCCAGGGCGACCAATCGCACGACTTGGCGCAATACATTTCGCTGGCCCTCACCCTGGGCCCGGCGCCGGACTTCAAGCCCACCATGAAAGAGGCTGACCTGCCGCCCGACGCCGGCTACGTCCTCGGCCTGGTGCCGCTGCTGCCCTCCTTCTATAAGAGCACCGCCCTGCACGAGATCTGGCTGAACCACCAGAACCAGTACGACGGCCTCATCAACCAGTTCCACACTCCCATCGCCAAGCTGCTCAGCGCCACCGACCTCTACCTGCGGCTGCCTATCGCCGGCTACATGGGGCGCAAGTTCAACATTTACCTGGCGCCGCTGGGCGCGCCTGGGCAGGTCAACGCGCGCAACTACGGCAACGATTACTACATTGTGCTCACTCCCGCGCGCGGCAGCCTGCAATACAACCAGGTCCGCCACACTTACCTGCACTATGTGCTTGATCCCATCGCCATGAAGCGGCCCACGGCCATGAGCCACCTGGAACCGCTGCTGCCCCTGGTGCAGACCGCACCCATGGACGAAGTCTTCAAGCGGGACGCCACCCTGCTGTGCACCGAGTCGCTCATCGAAGCGGTTGAGGCGCGCATGATCCCAGCCAAGGGCAAAGGCAAAGAGCAGGAAAAGGTTGTGGAAACGCAGCGTCAGCGGGCGGTGGATGCGGCCATGCGGCAGGGCTATATTCTGACCCAGTACTTTTACGACCAGCTGCGCAGCTTCGAGAAGGGCCCCGCGGGCTTGCAGGACGCGTTCCCCAACTGGCTCTACGACATGGACCTGGACCACGAAAAGAAGGTGGCGCGCAACACCGAATTCGCCAAGAGCGCCCATCCCGAAGTGGTGCGCCTGGCTCCGGCGCCCAAGCCCTCTCTGCTGGACGAGGCGGAAAAGGATCTGGTGGGCGGCAACCTGGCGGCAGCGCAGCAACTGGCGCAGCAATCTATTGGCGAGCACAAGGGCGACGACGGCCGGGCCTTTTTTATTCTGGCGCGCACCGCTACCATGAAGGGCGACATGGCCGGCGCGCAGAAGTATTTTGCCCGCACCGTGGAGGTCAGCAAAGAACCCCGGCTGCTGGCCTGGTCGCACATCTATCTGGGAAGAATTCTCGATCTGCAGGATAATCGCCAGGCGGCCCTGGACCACTACCGCACTGCTTTGAACAGCGGGGACCTGGATCCGCAGGTGCGGGCGGCAGCGGAGAAGGGCCTGCAGCAGCCCTACGCGCCGCCAGGGCACGAAGAACACGCGCAATGAGTTCGCAATCAGCCGGACGGAAGGGAAAGCAATCCGCCTAACAGGCAAGGAGAGAGCATGAAGCAAGCCATTATCTTCACCGCCGTGCTACTGGTCGCAAGCTGGGCCGTGGCGCAGAACAACAATCAGCAGGGCGCCGCCCAGGGCCAGAAGCCCCCGGCCCAGGGAAGCCAGGCACAACCGGGAGCCGCCGGAACCCAGGCGCAGCCCGGAGCTGCCGGCGAGCAGGCGCCTGCTGCCAAGCGCCCACCCCAGGCCAAGACGCCGGAAGAGTACAAGGCTTTCCAGGCGGCGGCTGCGATTACCACCCCGGAGGCGCAGGAAAAGGCGGCTAACGATTTTGCCGCCAAGTTCCCGGAGAGCGAACTCCGCGTCCTGCTCTACCGCCAGGTCATGAACAGCTACCAGAACGCCAACAATGCCGACAAGATGGTGGAGATGGGGCGCAAGATTCTGGCCATTGACCCCAACGACCCCCAGGCCCTCATTGAGGTGGCGGAGGTCCTTTCCGAGCGCACCCGCAGCACCGACCTGGATTTCAACGAGAAGACCGCCGAAGCCAGTAAGCTGGCCACGCACGCGCTCGACACCATTGATACCGACCTGATGTTTTCCGCCGACGCGCCGCCGGAGAAGGTGCAGGCGGCCAAGGACTGGCTGCGAGCCACCGCCTATGCCATCCTGGGCAACATCGCCATGGTGAAGCATGACTATCCCGGGGCCGAACAAAACCTCAAAAAGGCCATTGACATGGGCAAGAGCCAGCCCGATCCGGTCAACTACCTGCGCCTGGCGGTGGCCCTGGATAACCAGAGCAAGTACGCGGAAGCCCTGGCCACAGCCGGCCAGGCGGTGAGCATGACCCAGGAAAACACCACCGTGGGCCAGCTCTCGCGCCAGGAGCAGAGCCGGCTGAAGCAGCTGGCGGGCAGCGGCACGCCGGCCGCTCAGCCCAAGCCCCAGGCCCCGCCCACTTCACCACAGCCGGAGACCCCACACCCGTAAGCGCGGGTCAATGCGCTGTGCGGCAGGGCAGCCCGAATAAGCGCCTGCTGGTCTGTCATGGAGAAAGCGAATACAGCCGCCCTGGAAGCGCTCCTGGGGCATCATTTTCAGCGCCCGGACCTGCTGCACCGGGCGCTGACCCACAGTTCCCGCGCGCGCGAGCAGGAAGCCAGCGCGGGCGGTAAAATCATAGATAACGAGCAGCTGGAGTTCCTGGGCGACGCCGTGCTCGGCTTTGTAACCAGCGAAGAACTCTACCGCCGTTATCCGGAATTTGAGGAAGGACACCTTTCCAAGCTGCGCGCCCACCTGGTAAGCGGGCGGCACCTGGTGCGGGTAGCGCGTGAGCTCGACCTGGGCAACTACCTGTCCCTGGGCCGGGGCGAGGAAAAAAGCGGGGGGCGCAGCAAGGCTGCCCTGCTGGTAAATGCTTTGGAAGCAGTGGTGGCGGCCATATACCTGGATGCGGGCCTGGAGAAAGCGCGGGAGTTGATCCTGCAGCGCGTTCTTCTTCCCGAACTGCGCCAGATTCCCGGCGGCACTACGGTTCCCATCACCGATTACAAATCCACTCTGCAGGAGGTTGTGCACTCCACCGGACATGCCCAGCCCTCCTATGTGCTGGTAAAAGAAGAGGGGCCCGAGCACAGAAAAACCTTTACCGTGGAAGCGCGTCTGCATAAGGGTGGGGGCGAGCACCATCCCGAGTTCGTGGCCCGGGCAGCGGGCCCGACCAAGAAGCGCGCCGAACAGGAAGCAGCCCGTCAGGCCCTGGAATACCTGGGCTCGCTGCCGCTGCCCGCGAGCAAAAGCAAACATTCTGAGAAGAGCCAGTGAATGAACAGCCAGTAGCGGAAGAAGTCAGCCAACAGCCGCCGGAGGTGCAGCCGGCGCCTTCCGGGCCGGAACGCCGGCGAGCGCTGCGCGCCGGTCTGCCTGGCTCCATTCAGTCGCTGCTGGTGACCGTGGTCATCGCTTTGTTTGTCATCACCTTTTTGGTGCAGGCCTTCCAGATTCCTTCCGAGTCCATGGAAAACACCCTGCTCATCGGCGACTACCTGCTAGTGGACAAAGTGGATTACGCGCACGGAGGCCTGTGGGGACACATCCTGCCCTACAGCAAGATTGAGCGCGGCGACATCGTGGTGTTCCATTATCCGGTACACCCCGACCAGCACTTTGTGAAGCGTGTGATCGGAGTGCCCGGCGACCACATCCGCATGAGCGGCAAGCAGGTGTGGGTCAATGGAACTCCGCTCAAGGAGAACTACGCCATTTACCGCTCGGCGGCCGATGACGCTTACCACTACCACTTTCCCAATGCCGATTTCGTAGCCGCCGGGGTAGAGGCGCGCTGGTGGCTGCAGATGCGCACCCTGGTTCATGATGGCGAACTCACCGTCCCGCCCGGACAATACTTCGTGCTGGGCGACAACCGCGACGAGAGCCTGGACAGCCGCTTCTGGGGTTTCGTTCCCCGCGCCAATATCGTCGGGCGGCCGCTGCTCATCTACTGGTCCATCAGCGCCCCCGACGACAATCCCGTTATGGTCAGCGGCAGCGCCTGGTCGCACCTGGCTTACGTGCTCACCCACGTGCTGCAGGCAACCCGCTGGCAGCGCACTTTCCGGCTGGTAAATTAGCAGTATCCGGAGCAACCGGGTAAATTAATAGAGATGGCAACCGCTCTGAGCAAGTCCAAGTCCCCGGCCAAGAAGCTGCCCAGGAAACAAGAAAAGAGAAAAGAGACCACCGTCGAGTTCCTGGCTTCCCTGGCCGTGGTGCTGGTGGTGGGACTTTTCATCATCACTTTCATCGTGCAGGCCTTTGAAATTCCCTCCAGTTCGATGGAGGACACGCTGCTGATCGGGGACCACGTCTTCGTCAACCGCATCGGATTTGCCCCCGCTTCCCAGTATCTGGGACCGCTTCTTCCCTACCATGACCCCAAGGACGGCGATATCGTGGTCTTCCTCTCCCCGGCGGAGCCTGGCTTGTACGTGGTGAAGCGGGTCATCGGTGTGCCCGGCGACCGTATCCACCTGCGCGACGGCATCGTTTACCGCAACGGCCAAGCCCTCAAGGAACCTTACGTGCTGCGCGACGGCAGCTACAATCCTTACCGGGATAACTTCCCCGCCATTTCCCCCAGCGATGCCAGCAGCGTGACCCCGGAATGGCGCCTCACCCTGGGCTCTCATCTCCGGGGTGAAGAGTTGGTGGTCCCCCCGGATCGCCTGTTCGTGATGGGCGATAATCGTGACGTAAGTTACGACAGCCGCTACTGGGGCTTCGTGCCGCGGCAGAATGTGATCGGACGGCCGCTCTTCATCTACTGGTCTTTCGTGGAATCCTCCGGCCAGTACCTGAAGCGCAGCGCGGCCGACCGCATCGGCTTCATTTTCCACGTTATCTTCCATTTCTTTGACCAGACGCGCTGGGGGCGCATGCTGCACATCGTGCGATGAAGCGCTCCACTCGCAACATCGTAGGCGCGGTAGCGGCATTTCTGTTGCTGGCGCTGGTGGTGCCGCCGCTGATCAGCATGGGACGCTTCCACGCCCGCATTGACCAGTCCATCGGGCAGGCCATCGGGCGGCAAGTCACCATCGGCGCGGTCAACCTCCGCCTGCTTCCCCAGCCCGGATTCGACCTGCAGCGCTTAGTGGTGGCCGATGACCCCTCCTTCAGCGCCGAACCCATGCTGCGCGCCGATGAGGTCACCGCCTACTTGCGACTGAGTTCGTTGTGGCGCGGACGCCTGGAGATCGCCCGCCTCAGCCTGCAGAATCCCAGCCTCAACCTGGTGCGCCGCGATGGCCGCTGGAACGTTTATGCCCTGCTGGAACGCACCGCCCACACTCCCTCCGCGCCCACCGCGCAGAGCAAGCCTGAGTCCCGCCCGCGTTTTCCCTATATCGAGGCCGATAGCGGGCGCATCAACTTTAAGGTGGGCGCCGAAAAAAAAGTTTATGTGCTGGCTGATGCCGATTTCGCCTTGTGGCAGGAAACCGAAGACCGCTGGCGCTTCCGGGTTGCGGCCCGCCCCGTACGCATTGACCAGAACCTGAGTGATACCGGCACCTTGCGCATGGAGGGCTCGTTCCAGCGTGCGCCTTCCCTGCGCGAGACCCCGCTAAGCGTGAAGCTGAACTGGCAGAACGCGCAACTGGGGCAGCTGACGCAGCTCATCTACGGCCGCGACCGCGGCTGGCGCGGCGCCCTCGATCTTTCCGCGCGCCTGGGCGGCACCCCGGCCTCGCTGCTGGTGCGCGCTGAAGCACAGGTACAGGACTTCCGCCGCTACGACATCATTACCCCCGGTTCTCTGGAGCTGCGGGCGCGCTGCGACGCCCGTTTCAGCTCCATTGACCAGAGCTGGTCCAAAGTGACCTGCCGCGCGCCCGTAGCTGACAACGGCCTGCTGACCATCAATGGCAGCGCGGTGGCGCCGCTCAGCGGAGGCCCTTACCAGTTCAAATTGGTGGCGCAACAGCTGCCTATGCTTTCCGTGGTTGCCGCGGCGCAGCACGCCAAGCGCGACCTGCCTGACGATCTGACCGCCGCCGGCGTGCTGAACGCCAGCTTCCAGCTAACCAAGTCGGACCAAACCGGGGGGCTCCGCTCCTGGTCGGGAGATGGGCAAACCAGCGATTTCGTTCTTTCCTCCGACTTCACGGGCAACCAGCTCAAGCTGGGCTCCATTCCCTTTACGGTGGTGGGGGGAGCGCGGCGCCTCCCGGCGCGCAGAATGAAACAGCGCGCCATGCAGCTGCCCAGGTTGGCGCCGGAGTTGCGCCTGGCCTTGGGTCCATTCCGCATGCCACTGGACGGCGGCGCGCCCGCCGTCCTCTATGCGTGGCTTTCGCGTCGCGGTTATGAAGTGAATCTGCAGGGTGAAGCCCAGTTGGCTAGGCTGGAGCAGGTAGCCCGCACCCTGGGGGTGCATGCGCCTCCGCGCGTGAAGAAAGGGACGGCTCGGCTGGATCTGCAGATTGCGGGCCTGTGGAGCGGCTTCCCCGCCCCCGAGGTGACCGGCAGGGCGCAACTGCACAACCTCACGGCCGACCTAAAAAGCGTGGACGTCCCGGTGCAGATCTCCTCTGCCGAGGTTGTGCTCTCTCCCCAGAGAATCAAAGTGCAGAACCTGGCGGCTTCCTTTGTGGGCAGCGGCCTGCATCTGTCCGGGGCGGTGCAGTTGGCGCGGCAATGTGCCGCGGGCGCAGTGTGTCCCGCGCTGGTGAATTTGCATGCCGATCAGCTGGGAGCGGCTGAGCTGGGCAACCTGCTTCATGCCCGTCCGGCCAGCCGTCCCTGGTACCGTTTGCTGCAAAGGGACCGCGAGAAGCCGCTGGCAGGGCTGGCAGTCATCGGCACCCTCTCCGCCAACCGGATGAACGTGGGAGGACTGGCAGCTACCTACTTCACCAGTCACCTGGCCATTCAGGGCGGAAAAGTACAGCTTTCCCAGGTGCGCGCCACCATCTGGGGAGGGCAGCACAGCGGGGAATGGCAACTTGATTTTTCCGGACGCCAGCCCGTGTATAACGGCCGCGGCACGCTGGAGCATGCTTCTTTGGCGCAAGCCGCACAGAACATGGGAGACGAATGGGCCAGCGGCAAACTTGCCCTGCAATACCGGCTGCGGGCGGCGGGCTGGAGTAGAACCGATCTGCGGGATTCGCTGGTCTCCGCCGCCGAGTTTGACGTGCGCGACGGAGTACTGCGCCACCTTAGCCTCACTGCCGGCGCCCAGCCCCTGCGCCTGCGACGCTTTACCGGGCACCTGGCGCTGAACCAGGGCGAGTTCACCCTGGCTGCGGGCAAATTGCAGGCTCTGGACGGCATCTATCAGGTAAGCGGAACCGCTCTGCTCGACAGCAAGTTGAATATCAAACTGGTGCGCGACAGCTCCCATTCTTTTGATATCACGGGCACACTGGGCGCGCCCAGAGTGACGCTCCTGTCGCACCCGCAGAGAGAAGCCGCGCTGACCAAATGAAACTCACCGCGATTGTTTTTCTGGGCCTGGTTTTTTCTCTGGTTACAGCCGGCAAGCTCCGTTCCGCCGCCGCTAATCCCGCCGCCGAAAGCCTGCAGCGCAAACTGGACCGCATCCAGAGTAACGGCGCCCTGGCCCACCCCCGGCCATTGACCACCGTCATGACCGAGCAGGAAATCAATGCCTACGTGGCCAGCGGCCGCGTGCAGTTGCCCAAGGGCGTGCAGTCGGTGCGCTTTTCCGGACAGCCGGGAGTGATTGATTCCTGGGCGCGCGTGGATTTCGACCAGCTCACCGCCGGACAGCGCAGCGCCAATCCCCTGCTCAGCATGTTCAGCGGCGTGCATGATGTGGCCGTGACCGCGCATGGCAGCGGCGCCGGCGGCGTGGGCAACGTGCATATTGATTCCGTGGCCCTCGACGGCGTGCAAATCCCCGACTTTGCCCTGCAGATGTTCGTAAATCATTACATCAAGCCCAAGCATCCCAACCTGGGCATTGACAACCGCTTTCAGCTGCCTGACCGCATTGACACCGCGGTGGTGGGCAACCATCAACTGACGGTCACGCAGAAATAAAGCAGTTCTATGTGAAATGTGTGGGCACAGGCGCCCTCGCCTGTGCGGGCCGCCTGCGTGACCGGGGTTGAAGCCCGATTAAAGCTTGCCATTTGTTCCCGCTGAAGCCGTGGGCTTCCACACCGGTACTGAACTCTTGTGGCGCGGGCGCCCCCGCCCGCGAAGCGCTTCAGAGAAGGGCGTCATGCTGAGGGCCTTCAGGCCCGAAGCATCTTGCGAGCAGCGGAACATTCTTCTGAGACGCCACAATAAGCTACGCCGCTGCCGAGCTCGCCGCCGGCCGCCGCCGCAGCCCCCATCCCAGCGTCACCCAGGCGGCGAAGGCAATCCATTCATACATACTGAAGTGGCCCGGAATAAAGGGCAGCGCCTTCATCAGCACCATGCCCACGGCCACCAGCACGCCTACAACGGCCACGACGCGCCGCACGGGCAGCGGACGCATGCGGTAGTAGGAGGCACAGGCCGCCATCCAGCCCAGCGCGGAGGCCACCGAGCCCACCTCCGTAATCGGCACCAGGATGGCTTCCCCGGCCAGCATGATGGCGGCGGTCGCAATCCCCACCCACACCACCGCCACTGCCGGCGTCTGGTTCGTGGGGTGCACCCGGCCCAGGCGCGGCTCCACCATGCCCCGGCGTCCCAGCGCGAACAACAGCCGGCTGGAGGCCACGAAGTTTCCATTGAAGACCTTGAAAAGCGAGAGCAGGGCCGCGCTCAAAATCACGCTCACAATCCAGCGGGCATGCAGTGCGCGTTCAAATGCCACCGCGGTGGAGAACGCGCCGCTGGGCAGCTTCTGCCAGGGCGAAACCCAGGCTACGGCAGCAATTACGATGATGTAGAAAACAGCGCCCACCACAATTGCCATCACGATGGCGCGAAAAAATCCGGCGGAGCGAAATTCCGGGCTGGCTTCCTCCGCGCACTTGGCTACCGACTCGAACCCGGTCATAAAGTAGGGCACGATCTGCAGCACCAGCAGCACGGAGATGAACGGCGTGTGGCTGAACAGCGGCGGAAAGTTGCGGGGCGACCCGTGCGCCGCGCCGAAAGAAACAAAAATCACGAACAGCCCCAGTACCGCAAACGTGGTCCAGTTCTGGAAAATCGCGCTCAGGCGGATGCCGCGGTAATTCAAAATGGTTAACAGCGCGGTCAGCCCCAGGCCCAGGGCCAGATGCGGCAGGTAAACCGGCCTGCCCGCCACGCGATAAATTTCGAAAGAATCCAGGCGGGGAAATATGAAGGCGGCAATGCGGCCCAGGGCCACCGCTTCCCAGGGGCAAACAATGAAGTAGGCTAGAAACATCATCCAGCCCGTGGCGTAGCTGACGGTCTGGGGAAACACTTTGGCGGTGTAGGCGATTTCGCCGGCGGCGTCGGGCATGGCCGCCACCAGTTGCCCGTAGATGTAGCCGATGGGGAGCAGCAGTGCGCCGCCAATGGCAAAGCCCAGCACCCCGCCCAGGGGGCCGCCGCGGCCCAGCCAGTCGTCCATCACCACCAGCCAGCCCACGCCCACCATGGTGCCCCAGCCCAGCGTGAAGTAGTCCAGCACGCGCAGTTTGCGGGCCAGTTGGGTCATGGGGCGTTAACAGTAGCAGAAGGGCAGCAGAGTCTGGTAGGGGTCAGTTTCCGGGTTGCCGACTACCCGGATCTTTCACAGCTATGGTCTTTTTGTCTGGTCATACACTTCACGAATAGCGCTAATCACAGCGTCCGGTTCATCGAACTGGATGTATTCCGAGCTGTGCTGCGCAAAGACCTGTTTCGAGTTTGAAGACTGTGTAAGGAAACGCGCCTGAGCCGCCGTCATCTCTTTTTCATATTTCAGGTGCTTCGGCGTATCCGGGGGCTTCTCCTCCAGATGGCCGACGCCGTGGTTGCCGCTGGTGAGCACGCGAATGGGCCGCGAGCCATACGAGGGCCGATGCTGCTGCAAGTAGATTTCGTCTTGCGTCATCTGCTCCATCTCCGAAGCATAACCGTCATACAGTGCGACTTTGGTTTGCGCGATCTCCAACAGCTTGGCATTCAATTCCGGCGACCATTCGTTCTCCGGCAAGCCGCGAAAAAATTGCTGGGCGCAGGTCTTTCCCCGAGCACTGGGGCTTGACCCTAAAGCCGGCAGGGGCTTGTGTTCGGCAACTGCTTTACCACATTCACGCAACCGAGAAGCGAATTGCTCGCGTCCATCACGGTCGCCGTCCTGCATCTCCTTCGGTTCGAGGTCGGTGAAGTCGGCATCATCCATTACCATGCCCGCGACCTCGTCCATGTACAGGACCGCAAAAGTGCGCACGTTGTCCCCACCAAAGGCATTGCCCACCAAAATATAAGGCCCAGGGATACCGGCGCGATGCAGGACGGCGTGCAGTTCCGTGGCTATGCGCACGCTCGTGCGCGGCATGGGACCCGGATCGCTAAAGCCTGCCCCGGCACGGTCATAGCTGCAGGCGCGCGTCCACTTTGCGATTCTTGGCTGCACGGTTGACCACGCGGGCGCCCAGTCTTCATATCCCGAATCGAAGACCACCGTGGGAGAGCCACTCCCTATGCAATAGAGATTCAGTCGAAATCCGCCGATATCAACCAACTGGCCGGGGTGCGCATAAAGGATGTCCCCCGGGGAGCTTGCGCTACTTCTTGCATGCTGACCGCAGACCGCGATGGCGGAGACCAGCACTGCGAATAGAAAGCCCCTTCGTAATTGCCTCATCGTTGACTCCTCTCGAGTGGCCGCCAGCGCTGACATCGCCTTCACCTGCGCTACGATCGCATATAACGTCATCGCCTCAGGGCGGCAAGGCAGACCAAACCGCTGTGACATGCGTTTTTTCGCCGGCTGCCCTTTGTAAGACGTGTAGTTCTGGGAAAGGTTATAGCAGCTTCGGTCAGGCCAGCTGGACGTGTGACGGGCAACCCGGTAATTGGCCCGCCGGGGATTTCAAGCCACCTCGGTTCCTCGGCCCCCGTCATTGGGACCCGGCTTCCCTCGCGTGATATCGTTTCCTTTTCCCCTGAGCAACCCGAGGACGACCGTATGCCGCGCTTTGAATACCGCAATCTCACCCCCATCCCAGCGGCCGAAAAGAGCTACCTGGCCTGGATTGAGCGCCTGGACGAAGAGTTCATGAACCGCGATCCCGAGCACCGCTCCAACGTGGTGCGCGACACTTTATGCGAACTCTACCTGGGCCAGCCCTATGATGCCCGGCCGACCGGGGCCTCGCTGGCCACGCAGGCGCTCTTTCACAGCTTCGACCCGCGCAACGTCACCCTCGAACCGGAGTACTACGGCGACGCGGACCCTGTGCGTTACGCCGAACGCAAGCCCCTCATCTGGTTCTGGATGATGTTTGACCGCTCCCCCGTGGGCCTCAACCACTGGCTGGGGTTTCGCCTGCGCGCCATGCTTGCCCGCCACGTTTTCAAGCATTGCGGCAAAAACGTGAAAATCTTCCACGGGGTGGAAATCTCCTTCGGCTACAACCTCACCGTGGAAGATAACTGCGTGATTCACAAGTACGTACTGCTCGACGACCGCGGGGAGATCATCATCCGCGAAGGCAGCTCCATTTCCGACTATGCCAACGTTTACTCCCACGCCCACGATCTGAACGACGGCATGATCGTCAACAACATGCGCACCGAAATCGGGCCCCGGGCGCGCGTCACCTACCACGCCACCGTGCTCAGCGGCGTGCGCGTGGGCGAGCACGCGATGGTGGGCTCCATGGGTGTGGCCTCCAAGCCGGTGGAACCCTTCCACATTGTTGCGGGCATCCCGGCCAAAACCGTCAAAGTTAAGGACATTGCGCCGGAGGAAGCGAAGCGGGCGGAAAGAACGTAGTTTCGAGTTTCACGTTTCGAGTTTCCAGTGCAGATTAGCCCATCTCTCGTCTGCGCCGAAACTTGAAACTCGAAACTTGAAGCTTCGTTTGTGAAACTGGTCCTGACAATTTGCAAGCGGCAACTGTACAATCAACCTAAGGCATGACCCTTCAACATGTTATCTACGTCTTTCAAGGCATCGTTTTTCTTTTTGCCATCAGCGTGCATGAGTCGGCTCACGCCTTCACCGCCTGGCGCTGCGGCGATCCTACCGCCAAAATGCTGGGGCGCGTCTCGCTCAACCCCATTCGCCACATAGACATCATGGGCACCATCGTTGTGCCCGCCATTTGCCTGTTTACCGGGTTCCCGGTGATTGGCTGGGCCAAGCCCACCCCCGTAGATCCGAGCAATTTCGGCCATGAGATCAGGGACGATATTCTGACCTCCATCGCCGGCCCCATCAGCAACTTCCTGGTGGCCACTCTGGCGGTGATCTGCCTGATCCTGATCTCGCTGAGCTCGCCGCAGGCCAGCCTTATCGTCAAGGCGGCCATGCTGGGCTACCCCGGCATCAGCAATTCGGCCCTGGTGCCCATCTCCGTTCTGCTTTATCAGGGTATGGTTATCAATGTGTTGCTGGGCGTCTTCAACCTGATTCCGGTGCCGCCGCTGGATGGCAGCCACGTGGTGCGCCACATGCTTTCCGACCGCATGCGTGACATTTACGACCGGGTGGGAATTTTCGGCCTGATTCTGCTGTTGCTGGTAGGCGGCAACCTGCTGATGGCCATGATGTCCCCCTTTATTGCCATTTTTAATTCCCTGCTTATGAGAGTGTGAATGCCTGCTCGCTACGATAACCGCAAAAAGCGCGTGCTCAGCGGCATGCGTTCCACCGGCAAGCTGCATCTGGGCAACTATGTGGGCGCGCTCGACAACTGGGTGCGCATGCAGGACAACTACGACTGTTTCTTCTTCGTCGCCGACTGGCATGCCCTGACCACCGACTACGCCGATACTTCCTCCATCAAGCACAACTCGCTGGAAGTGGCGCTGGACTGGCTGGCCGCCGGGCTCGACCCCGAGCGCTGCACTATGTTCATCCAGTCGCACGTGCCCCAGCACGCCGAACTGCACCTGCTGTTCTCCATGATCACGCCCCTGGGCTGGCTGGAGCGCGTGCCCACTTACAAGGAACAGCGCGAGAACATTCAGGATAAAGACCTGGGCACCTATGGCTTCCTCGGCTACCCCGTACTGCAGGCGGCTGACATCCTCATCTATAAGGGCGACTACGTGCCCGTGGGCGAAGACCAGGTGCCACACGTGGAGTTGACCCGCGAGATCGCGCGCCGCTTCAACATGTTCTACCAGTCCAGGCGCTCCTACGTTTTTCCCGAGCCGCAACCCCTGCTTACCCCCGCCGCCAAGCTGCCCGGCACCGACGGCCGCAAAATGTCCAAGTCCTACGGCAACACCATCCTGCTTACCGACCCCGAGCCCCTGGTGCGGCAAAAGCTGAAGACCATGGTCACCGACCCGGCGCGCGTCCGGCGCACCGATCCCGGCAATCCCGATATCTGCCCGGTGGGAGATTTGCACAAGATTTTCAGTGACCAGCCCACCATCGCCAAGGTCTGGGAAGGCTGCAAAACCGCCGGAATTGGCTGCATTGAATGCAAAAGCTGGGTGGCGGATGCACTGGTCAGTGTGCTCAATCCCATGCAGGAGCGGCGAAAAAAATACGAGGACAATCCCCGCCTGGCATGGGATATTCTGGAGGCAGGATCCAGCAAAGCTCGCAAGATAGCCAACGCCACCATGGACGAGGTGCGCGAGGCCATGCACATGTCAGTGGGCTTCGCGGCGCCGCCCAAGGCGGCAAAAAGCTAGAAGTCAGTTATCAGGACTCAGGAGTCAGCAATAACTTTGTGGCGCGGGCGCATCGCCCTCGAAAAGGATTTCGCTGACTCCTGACTACTTTGTTATGACCGAACCCAACACGAACCTCGCGATGCCGCCCGAAGCGCCGCCCAAAGCGGCGCAGAAGCAGAGCGACTTCCCTTTTGCGGTCACCGTGGCCGAGGTCTACGACGGACCGCTTGACCTGTTGCTGGACCTGATTCGCAAGCAGGACATTGACATCTACGACATCCCCATCGCCCGCATCACGGCCCAGTACCTGAGCTACGTGGAGCGCATGCGGCAACTGGATGTGAATGTGGCCGCCGACTTCATCTACATGGCGTCGGTGCTTATCCACATCAAGTCCAAGATGCTGCTGCCGCGCGATCCGGATGCGCCGGCGGATGCGCAGCAAGACCCGCGCGCCGAACTGGTCAACCGCCTGCTGGAACATGAAAAATTCAGGACCGCCGCGCAGATGCTGCTGCAGAAACAGCAAATCGAAGACGCGGCGCTCACCAATCCCGCCATCCGCGACTTCATTGACGCGGAGGGGACGGAGCCGGAACTGGCGGCCGACGTCATTGACCTGGTGAAGACGTTTCAACAGATTCTTCAGCGCGCCAAAACGCGGCCGGTGCTGGAGGTCGAGGAGGAGACGGTCACGGTTTCGCAGATGATCGAATATCTGCGCCGCCGCCTCATGATGGAAGACAAGCCCATCCGCCTGAAGCAGCTTTTGCGCAACCTGCAAACCCGGGAGGCGCTGGTGTGCATGTTCCTGGCCATGCTGGAACTGGTGCGACTGCAGGCCATCCAGTTGCGCCAGGAAGCGCTGTTCGGCGACATCCTGGTGCGCAAGCACTCGGAATTTGACAATGTTCTGGGCGAGCAGACCGCGGTGCGCGACGACTGGCGGTAGTGGGAGACGTAAACAATTTACGTTTCTACCCATCATGGAGGAGGCGCGCAGCCAAAATGGTATGAGTAGAGACGTTGCTTGCAACCTCTTCGAGAGGTAACAATTTGCATCTCTACCGGTAGACAGATATGAGCATCAAACCCAAAATCGAAGCCATTATTTATGCGGCGGAAGAGCCGGTCAGCCTGGAACACATCACCAGCTTGCTCAAGGAGGCGGTGGTCTCCGAAGAAGGCGGACCTCTGGCCGACGCCGAAATTAAGACCCGGGTGCGGGCCGCGGTGGACGAACTGGCCGCCGAGTACGCTGCCGCCGATCGCGCCATGGAAATCCGCCAGGTCGCGGGCGGCTACCGCATGGCCACCAAGCCCGAGCATCATGACGTGGTGCGCGCCTTCGCCAAGAGCCTGAAACCCCCGGTGCGGCTCTCCCTGCCGGCGCTGGAAACTCTGGCGGTCATCGCCTACAAGCAGCCGGTCACGGTGCCCGAAATCAGCGAGATTCGCGGCGTGGATTCCAGCGGCGTCATCGCCACCCTGCTGGAGCGCAAGCTCATCACCACCGCCGGGCGCAAGGCGGTGATCGGCCGGCCCATTCTTTACAAAACCACCAAGGAGTTCCTGCTGCGCTTCGGGCTGAAAGACGTGAGCGAGTTGCCCAGCATGGAAGAGTTCGAGAAGCTGGCCAGCGAAGCCTTGCGCTTGGACATGGCGGGCGGAGTAGCCGACGCTACCGGCGTGCCCGACGTTCCTGAAGCCCCAGCCGAGGCGGATCGGGCAGACCTGGCACAGGCGGAAACCTCGGCTGTCGTGGAGTCAATGCCCGAAGCGCCGGGCGAGAACGAAGAAGAAGTTACCCGTGAAGAAGCGGCGGGCGACTGACTGTCGTTCTGAATTTTTCGCAGCACCGCTTTTGAAGGGCGCGTCTCAGTCCAAATTGGGAACAATTCCCAACTACCAACCACCGCTCTCATACGGAAATAATTTCCCGTGTCCTTTTCGGAAACAGCTCATCTGACTATCCAATGATGCAAGAACGACTGCAGAAGATTATTGCTGCCGCCGGCGTCACCTCTCGGCGAAAGGCCGAGCAGTTGATTTCCAGCGGGCAAGTGTCGGTAAATGGCCAGCTGATTACCGAACTGGGAAGTAAGGCCGACGCCGAGCACGACCACATCCGGGTTGCGGGCAAGCTGCTGCACGGCCCCGAGCGCCACGTTTACCTGCTGCTTAATAAGCCCAAGGGCTTTGTCACCACCGCTGCCGACCCCGAAGGGCGGCCCACCATCATGGACCTGCTGCGGGGTCTGAAAACACGAGTGTACCCGGTGGGGCGGCTGGATTACGCCAGCGAGGGCCTGCTGCTGCTCACTAACGACGGCGAACTGGCCAACAGCCTGACCCGCGCTTCCTCCCGCGTGCCCAAAACTTATCTGGTGAAAGTAAGCGGCCGGCCCAGCGACGAGGCCTTGGCCAAACTGCGTTCTGGCGTGGTCCTGCGCGAACCGGGCAAGCCCCCGGTCAAGACCGCGCCGGCCAAGATCCACTTGACCCGCGACGCTCCTAATCCCTGGTATGAGGTCATTCTCATCGAAGGCCGCAACCGGCAGATCCGGCGCATGTTCGAGGAGATCGGCCATCACGTGGAGAAGATCAAGCGCGTCAAGTACGGCCCCCTGGAACTGGATGTGGTCCCCGGCGAGTATCGCCGCCTTGAGCCCGAAGAAGTACGGAAACTGCAGGCCGCAGCCGCTAATCCCGGCCGCAAAGCGAATGAGCCTGTAGGTGAGAGCTAGTAGCTGGCCTTGCTATGTGGTAGGTGGTAATGCGAACCGCGCGGGCTTTAGCCGCTGGGGGATGTGGACGCTGAATCCTAAGCGTCCTCTACCCTGCCCGCTTTTTCGGCCGGCGTGGCGGCACGCTCTTCTTCACGCGCTTCCTGGCGCGCGCCGCCTTCGGATTCAGATGCCCTTCGTCAATCGCCGGCTCATCCGGCTGGAGTCCCCAGCCTTCCGTTCCCGTGGTTGGTCCGGAAGGATTGATGTTGGGATGCGCCCGTGTGGGCTTGTCGCCAAAGGGATTGATGTCGTCGTTGATCGGCTTGGCCATTCTGGGTTGGATGCGCGTAGTTTGCGAGATGCTGCTCAGTTTGGTGTTCCGAGTTTCCAGTTTCAAGTTTCCACACTACTAGTTCAGAAACTCGAAACTTGAAATTCGAAACTATAATCACTCCTGCGCCTTATTTGCCGCTTCCGTCGTTCCTGACTTACGGATCTCGATGGAGCCGTACTGATTATTGATCTCCACGTGAGAAGCGCCGCTGCCCACGCTGCCGCTGGCCGTGCTCTGGCCATGGTCGCTGCTGACCTTGATCTGATCGAAATCGCTGGAGATATCGCCGTCGCGGGTGCGGGCATTAAGGCTGAACGTAGCGTCGGTGGGCACCACCACCTGGATATCGCCCTTGCTGTTATCAATTTGTATGCTGCCCAGCGGCAACTTGCCGGCATGCACTTCCACGCTGCCGTTGCTGTCTTGCAGCTTGATATCGCCGCTCACATTGTCCAGGTGAATGTCCTTGGATTTGGTGACCAGCCGCAGCGGGCCGGCCAGCGACTTGGCCTGCAGGTCGCCCGATTCCATGCTCAGGTCGCCATCCAGGCGGGAAAACTCCAGGTCGGTGCGCGAGGATTTGAAGCGCACGCTTTTCTTAATGCCGGCCAGGCTGAGGTCGCCGAAGTAGTCTCCGGTCATGACCAGTTCGCCGTTGACGTCGGAGATGTTGGTGTCATCCAGTCGCCCATCCACGCTCAGGTTGCCCCTGATGTGGGCCGCGGTGAGCGAACCGTGGCGAATAACCACGCTGGAGTTACCGGTAATGTCGCCCACGTTCACGTCGCCATGCGAATTGGAGACCTTTACCTCGGCATCGCGGCCCTGCACGCTCACATCGCCGTGCTGCGTGGCGGCGTCTACCGCAACGTGGCGCGGCACCGAGATGATCAAGTCGGTGCTCACGGCATGCTGGTCGCCCGCTCCGGTAGTGTTGGCGTTCACCGTCACCAGGGCCCCCGCCGTGGAAATGGTGGGCCGGGTCTGGGAATCAATCTGTTTGGACTGCTGCTCGTTGTCAGCTACCAGCCGCTTGTGCACGACGATCTGAATGTCCTTCTGGTCCCAGGAATTCACGGTCACACCCCCGCGGTTAGAGACCACGCGCAGGCTGGCGCCCGCGGGAAAGGTCTGCTGCAGCTGGTCGTTGAAGCTGTAACTATCGCCGAACATAGGCCACATGCTGTCGCCCATGTCCATCTCGTCACCCAGGGCGTGCCAGTTCACCCGTGCCGCCTGGCTGGCGATCAGTCCAGCGCAGATAAGAAACATGAGCAGGAAAAAACCTCCCACGCCAATGCCGGAGGGACGGGTGCCCTCGCGCTGCGCCTGGTAGTACTCCACCAACTTGACCACGCCCCAGATGATGATCAGCACCGGCCAGTAGCGCGCGAACCACAGGCCCAGCGCGTGCCAGGTCAGCACATGCATGTTCCCCAACAGGAACACGATACCGACAATGATCAGGACCAGCGGCCCGGCAAAGGAACGGCGGCGGCGCGACGGAGTGATGACCGGCGCAGGACTAGACATGGCCCACCTCTCCACTTACTTCTCCCGCGGGCGACGCCGGCGGGGGCGGCGTCTGGGCGCCACCGGCCGGCGGGGCCGGCGGTTGCATCTGCCCGCTCCGGGACGCATTACTCTGCAGCACTTTTATCAGTCCGATCACCAGCAGCAGTATGGGCCAGGTTCGCCCGAAGCTGGCCACGTGCACCGATTCCAGCAGCAGAAGTCCGCCCAGTGTGACCAGAATCGCCGGTCCCATCAACACCTGGACTTGCAAGCTGTGAGGCTGGGAACCGGCAACCGATTCCCCCAGCGCTCCCGAACGACGCAGGAAAATCCACACTCCCAGTCCGATCAGGAAAATCGGGAAAACCAGGCGATGGAACAGGTGAAAGTCAAACAGCCCAAGATTGCCCAGCAGGAAGAGCACGCCCAGGGCGATCAGAATCACCGCGCCCGTGGGCACGTTGGAAAAGCTCGTCTTTCCGCCCGTGCCCAGCACCTGGCCCAAGCCGAAAGGATCGGGAGCCGGTTGCCCAATCTGCAGCGCCTTGGCCGAACGATGCGCATCCACGATCTGGTAGATATAGAAGAAAGCAATGCCGAGCCCAAAGAACGTCGCCTGCGCGTCGCCGCCGCTGCTGGCGCCCCACACCAGGAAAGCAAAAATAAGCATGTGGGCCAGGCCCTTGGCATATTGCGCGCAGTAAACCGCGCCTACGCCGAAGGGGAAGAAGGCGGCCAGAACCGCCGCCAGGGCGGGGTTCGGACCGCTGCTCGGCACCATCATCACCGTCGTCGCACTCGTCCCACCAGGGGAAGCTGCGCCGGGAGCCGGGGCTCCCGCCGGCGGCATTACATCCTGCAGCCGCTGGGCCAGGCAATTCTCGCAGTAGATGACACCACGCACGTCGCGCTTGCAGGCGGCGCACAGCGCCGTTCCACAGGTACGGCAGTAGGCGACTGCCGGCGTTTCTTGATGCACCGCGCAGTTCATACCAACCTCCTCAGTGCGTGTACCGGCCATAACTGCAGGTTCCCCGCCGGTGCCGAAGCCAGCACAGGCTGGTCCTCCTGCCGGCTGTAGTTCTGCTCCCGATTATGGTCAGGTGCTCCGCTCGTATTGTTGTTGCGATTCTTCTCCTTTACTGGCCGGGCAGGTTCTTCCGGCTCGGTTACCCGCTTCAGGTCCCGCACCCGGGATTCCAGTTCGTACACGAAGCGAATGTTCTCGTAGTACTTGACTACCCTGGCGGAGGTCTCGTAGTAGCCCCGCGTCAGCGCGCTGGGACGCAAATCCGCAGCCCGCAGAGCGCCTAATTTCACGCCCGCCGCGTTTAGGGCGATGGACACGGAGAAGAAGACCATCGCGAACGACAGGGCAAAGCGCGGCTGTCGGGCCGTGCTCCACACCGGCGCCAGCACCGGTTTTACCCAGCCCCGCAGCCGCTCTGGCCACGACGGGGTAACAGAGACGGCCGCCGGGACACGCGGTTGCGCGCCCGTCGTCGCCGCCAGGATTCTGCTCGCCAGGTTGGGTGGCGGCTCCACTTGCGGAACCGCTTTCAACCAGCTCAGGCCAGTTTCGGCCTGGGCAAACAGGGGACCGCAGACCGGGCACAGCTCGCGGTGCTGCCGGAAACTTTCCAGCTGCCCGCCGCTGGGCTGCCCCTCCAGCGCTTCCGCCAGCAGAGCTTCGAACTCGCTGCACTGCATGCGGATTGGGTTTTCACCTGGCATCAAATCACCTGCCTATATGTACGTGATAGCAGGCGCCCTAGTTCCACGCGCCCGCGGTTAATTCGCGACTTGACGGTACCTTCGGGTACCTTCAGAACCGCCGCAATCTCTTTGTAATCCATGTCCTGCAGGTCCCGCAGGATAACCGCCTCCCGCAATTCCGGGGAAAGTTTCTGCAAGGCCTGGTGGACCGTCTCCCCGGCCTCCCGGCTGCGTACCTGCTCGTCCGGGCTGGCCGTGCTCTTGTCCTGGATCTGCTCCCCCAGGGTGCGCCCCTCTTCCTCGCGGCCGGGGGTGGCATCCAGGGAGTCAGTCAGGCGGTCATGCTTGCCCTTGCGGAAGTGGTCCACCAGCAGGTTGCGGGTGATGGTGGTCACCCAGGTTGTGAACGCGCCCCGCTCCACGTCATAGCTGTCCAGAGTTTTGTACATTTTGATGAAGACTTCTTGGGTGAGGTCGTCGGCATCCTCGGCCGATCCCGCGAAACGATAGCAAATGTTATAGATACGCCGTTCGTAGCGGTGGACGATATCCTCCCAGGCAGCCGCGTCGCCGGCAAGGCAGCGACGGAGAATTAAGCCTACGACCTGGGTGTCTTCCAACCCGCACTCCCGAGAAAAGCTCCTGGCTCCAGCTGACAGTCCAAGAACCGGGGAATTCCCGACCGCACCTACCCATTACGTGGCCCAGGAAGCAAAAGTTCTCTGTTGTGTATGGAACAAGTGATTCTAGCAGAGCAAGTTACAGTATTCTTCCCAAAGAAAGCGCGAAAACGGTTCCCGCCCAACGCCAACTCCCCATGGCCAGTGGGCGTTTCGCACCGTGCTCTCGAATAGGCGCACCGAGCGCCCGATTCTTGTGACCCGGGTCACATCCAGTTGAACCGATTCGAGGCTAACATTTCGACCCGCATGAAAGCCGCCGTCTACACCCGGGCTAAATCGGGAAAAGTCCTTGAACTTAAGGACCTCGACCAGCCCATTGCGAAGGACAACGAAGTCGTCCTGCGGGTTCGCGCCGCTTCCGTGAATCCGCTGGACTGGCGCATGAAGGACAAAAGGCCTGGGGTGGACGTTGCTGGCGAGATCGTGGCGGTCGGAGGATCGGTAACCCAGTTCAAGCCCGGCGATGCCGTGTTCGGCGGTGGCAAAGGCGCCTTTGCCGAATACGCGTGTGCTCCCGCAGCCAAGCTGGCTCCAAAGCCGGAGAGCGTAAGCTTCGAGCAAGCAGCGGCAATCCCCATTGCAGGGCTTACGGCCTTGCAGGCGCTCCGCGATAAAGGACATCTGCAGCCGGGGCAGAAGGTCTTGATTAACGGCGCGGCGGGAGGGGTCGGCACCTTTGCCGTGCAGATTGCGAAATCATTTGGGGCTGACGTAACCGGAGTTTGCAGCACGAAGAATCTCGAATTCGTGCGCTCCCTCGGCGCCGGCCGGGTCATTGACTATACCCGCGACGACTTCACTCAGGACAGCGAACGCTACGACCTGCTTCTCGATAACGTGGGAAACCGCACCTTGTGGGCGATGAAGCGCGTTCTAAATCCAAATGGCAAGTGCGTCATGACGGGAGCTCCCAAGGAACTCTGGCGGGCTTTGATCCGAGTGCTCAAGGGATTCCTGTGGCCGCCCTTCCTGCGGCAGAAGTTCAAATTCCTGGTTGCGAATATCAATCGCGACGACCTGACGAGCTTGGGCGAATTGATCAAGGCCGGAAAAGTAGTCCCGATGATTGACAGGCGGTACCCCTTCGCGCAGACCGCCGAGGCCATCGCTTATGTGGAACAAGGGCACGCCCCGGCCAAAGTCCTCATCACTTTCCCATAGACTAGGAAACGACGGTTACACGTGCATATCTTGCCTTGCCACGCCGTCCTGCGGCAAAAATGATTCTGTCGTGATTTACTTAGCAATCCTATGAAGGCATGGCAGCACATCAGCGTAGAGAGCTGGCTGTGGCTGATTTTCGCCCTCTATTGGTTCATAGCCTCGCGCACCACGGCCAAAACTAAGGCGCGGGAGAGCCTGTCCTCCAGCCTGCCCCGCAACCTGGTGCTGGCCCTGGCAGGCGCGCTGCTGTTTGCCCGCTGGTTTTCCATTGGCCTGCTGGGCCGCCGCTTTGTCGCTCCCCTGCCCTCGGTGTGGCTCGCCGGCGTGCTGCTCACCGCCGCCGGCCTGGCATTCGCCTTCTGGGCGCGATACCACCTGGGCCGCAACTGGAGCGGGCAGATCACGCTCAAGGAAGGCCACACCCTGATCTGCACCGGCCCGTACAGGTATCTGCGCCACCCCATCTACTCCGGGATTGTCGTAGCCATCGTGGGCACAGCCCTGACCGTGGGGCGCTATCGGGCGCTGCTGGCCGTGGTCTTGGCCTTTTTGAGCTTCTGGTGGAAAGCCCGCCAGGAAGATGCCTGGCTGGCGCGCGCCTTTGGCGAGGAATTTGAGCGCCAGCGCCTGCGCACCGGACGCCTGCTGCCGCGCTTTCGGAGGGCAGCTGCCGAATAACCGTGTGCCCTGCCTTGGCCGCAAGAGGGATTGCCCTTGTTATCGCCAATCCTGCGCGGCCAAGTGTGGGGAAGTTTTCGAGACCCGGCTTGCGCGGCCCTTCATCCCATTCTGGGAATCAGAACGCTCCCTCAACCCACGATTTCTGTTTCGGTTAATCGCCCCGGGTGTATACGGAAATTGGGACCCCTCATCTCACCCCCGGAGGTGCTGTTGTGTCCCTTCCCCGGACTTTCAGCCTTCGTCTGCCCGCCTTGTTTACCGCTTTTTCCCTGTTATTGCTGATAGTTTCCGCTGCTGCCCAGGACGCCTCCACCGGCTCCATCCGCGGCACCGTTTCTGACCCCGGCGGAGGACGCATCACTGGAGCGCACGTATGGGCGGTGAACAGCGCCACCGAACTCACCTATAGCGCGGAAACCAACAGCGAGGGCGCCTTCGTCTTTGACCTGCTGCCTCCCGGCGACTACGGCGTGCGCGCCGACGCTTCCGGCATGCGCAGCGAATTACGCCCAGCCCAGCACGTGCCCGTTGGCGGGGTGGTGCAGCTGGATTTTCGTCTGGTTCTGGCGGTGGTGAACGAAGCCATTACCGTCACCGAGCCACCCTCGTTGGTGGAGACCCAGACCAGTACTGTTTCCAGCGTCATAGACCAGGGCTCCATCTCCGATCTGCCGCTGAACGGACGCCGCTTCAGCGATATGGCGCTGCTGGACGGGGGTGTGACCCAGGACCCGCGCAGCCTGACTTCGGCCAGCAACGGCGACCTGGCCTATGGCGGCCTCCGCGGCACCCAGACCAGCTACCTGGTGGACGGCGCCGACAACAATAACGCCTTCTTCGCGCAGGCGCGGGGACGCTATCGCGCGCCTTACCAGTTCAGCAATGAGGTAGTGCAGGAATTCCGCGTGTCTACCAATTCCTATGGCGCCGAACTGGGGCGTGCCGGAGGCGCGGTGGTGAATGTGGTCACCAAGTCGGGCTCCAACCGCCTGCACGGCACCGCCTTCTATTACTTGCGCGACAGCCGCTTCAACGCCCAGCCCGCCTTCACTGACTTCAAGCCGTCCGACCGGCAGCAGCAGTTTGGATTTACCCTGGGGGGACCGCTGCGGCGCAGCCGCGCCTTCTTCTATGGCGGCTTCGACCAGCACATTTTCCACGTGCCCACGGTGGTGCAGTTTGCTACTGGCGGATACAGCGTGGTGCCTCAGGCCGGCAATTATCCGGTGGTCCCGCCGGACTACGAGGCCAACGACAAGGCGCTGGTGTTTGCCGCCGCCAACCGGCTCTCGCAAATGGGCGGCGAGTACCGCTCCCAGTTGCTGGGCAATACCGGTTTTGCCAAGGTGGACTGGTCGCTGAGCCCGCGCCATTTCCTCAGCGCGCGCCTGAACACCTCGCGCTACTACGGCAGCAATAATGTGTTTTTCGATCCCGCCAGCCCGGTCACCAGCTATGCCATCAGCGACAACGGGGAGGAGCGGGTCTCCACCGAAAGCGCCACCGCGTCGCTCACCAGTTCGCTTTCGCAGCAGCTCATCAGCCACCTGCGCCTGCAGTTCTCCCGCGACCTGCAGCAGTCCTTCAGCAACTCTGACACGCCGCTCACCCAGATCTATGACTTAATGGACGGCTTCGGACGCTCCACCATTCTGCCCCGGCGCACCCGTGAGCATAAGTTCCAGGTGGCGGACACATTCAGCTTCGACGGTCGCCGCCATTCCTGGAAATTCGGCGGCGACGCGATGTTCACCTGGGTCTACAACTATTTCCCTTCCCTCTTTGGCGGGGAATACATTTTCGACAACATCAAAGTGAATCCCTGGACCTTCGCGCCCATGATTGGCGGCACCGAACTCACGCCCTTGCGCGCCTGGGCGCACGGCGTGCCCCGCTATTACATGCAGAATTTCGGCACTGCCTTCTCTCACCCGGATACCAATGAGTACTCCGCCTTCGCCCAGGACACCATCCGCGTAACCGAGCGCCTCGCCCTCAACCTGGGCGTGCGCTATGACTTGCAAACCTTCACCCACAAGGGGCTGGTCACGAATCCGCTGTGGCCGGACTCAGGCAAGGTGCCGCTGGACACCAACAATGTGGGGCCGCGCGCAGGTTTGGCCTACTCTCTGGGCCATGATCGCCCCTTCGTGATCCGCGGCGGTTACGGGCTCTTTTATACCCGCATTCCGCAGATGTACACCTCTTCCATCATCACCGACAACGGACTGGCCAGCACCCATCTGTTCCTGAGCAACACCGACTTTTACGACCGGCAACTCTTCCCCACTTATCCTCACCCTCTCTTTAAATGCGGCCTGACGGCGACTTCCTGCGCGGCCCCGGCCAGCATTGCGGGACGGCTCTCCACCGAGATTTCCGCATTTGCGCCCACCTTTAAAACCCCGCGCGTGCATCAGGGCAGCCTCAGCGTGGAACGCGAAATCGCCAACCGCATGGCGGTGGGCGCCTCCTACCTGTTCGTCAGCGGGCAAAACCTGATTCGCGCCCGCGATATGAATCTGCCCGCGCCTTCGGTGGTCCGATATCCCGTGTTCGATGATTCAGGCAACAACCTGCTGGGTTACTACAGCGTGGATTCCTTCTCCACCTGGCAGCTCTCGGACTCCATGACCTGTCCCTGGCCGCCCTGCATCAACCCGCTGCAGCGGCCGATCCCGCAACTTGGCGCCATCAACGTTTTTGAGAGCGCGGCCAGCAGCAGCTATCACGGGCTCACGTTTTCCCTGCGCCGGCGCATGACCCACGGCCTCTACTTCCGGTTGGCCTACACCTATGCCCACGCCATTGACGACGGCCAGGATGCGCTGGTGGTGGGACGTCCGGTAACGGTGCAGAACAGCTATTCGCCTACTGCGGAGCGGGCCTCCAGTGTGACCGACCAGCGCCACCGCTTCGTGGTCTCCTGGATTGCCGAGCCGCGGCCTTTTCATGCCGGGCAAGAGTTCCTGGGCCGCATTTTCAACGACTGGAAGTTCTCCGGCGTAGTCACCGCAGGCAGCGGGCGCCCGGTGGACGCGCGCATTTTTGGCGATCCCAACCAGGACTTGAACACCGGCAACGATCGCCTGCCGGGCTATGGCCGCAACGCCTTTGTGGGCCCGGACTACGCCACCACCAACATGCGCCTGAGCCGCGAAATCCACCTGGGCGAGCGCTTGCGCCTGGTGGCCCTGGGTGAGGCCTTTAACCTTTTGAACCGCTTCAACGGGCGCGTTAACCTCAGCGACGATGCCTTCCTGAACTCTGCCGGGCGCTTCGTGCAACTGGATAAGCGTCTGGGAGTCAACTACTTCCCTGCCCAATATCGAGTAACCGGCGATTTTCTGCAGGCTACCAACGCATATGCACCGCGGCAGGTGCAGTTCGCCTTGCGCCTGGTATTTTGAGCAGAAAAACGGTCAATTTCCGGCATTTAGCCTCAAAAAACCGTTGAAAAACCCAACATATCCTCTTGACTTGGGCTGGGAACCTTGCCATAACTACAGTGGTCCAACGGGGACAAGGTTGGGGGTGTATTCAGGTTGGCGGAAGTAAGACTACAAGAGGGCGAATCGCTGGAAAACGCCCTTCGTCGCTTCAAGCGCAAGGTGCAGCAGGAAGACATCATCAAGGAGGTCAAGCGGCACTCCTTCTACCTGAAGCCCGGCGAAAAACGGCGCGTAAAGGAAGCCTTAGCGCGTAAACGCAGCCGCAAAAAAGCGCGGAAAGAACAGGAATAATCCTAAGCAGGCCGCTTTTTCCCAGGAAGCGGCCTTTCTATTTTTAAGCCTTCACCTGCTCCTATGCTCCGAAGGCCAAAGTTGTTTAGCGGTCACGCATTTTTAGGGTTTTATCTAAGGCCGCGCATCACATCCGTGCGCGGAAGGCCGAACCAGGGGGCGTAGTTGGACCGGAGCTAGCCGATCCCTCGTGGCTAATCGGGTCCGAAAAAGGGGGCGTGTCACGATGGAGTTCCAGGACAAGGTACTGAAATGCGTGGACTGCGGGGCCGAGTTCATCTTTACCGCGGGTGAGCAGCTCTTCTTCTTTGACAAGCAGTTCAAAAACGAGCCCAAACGCTGCAAACCGTGCAAAGGGAAACGAGTTGCGACTTTAGGCGGGGCACCGCCCACAGGCGCCACTTATCCACGGGTGGAAACACGCACGGTTTGCTCACAGTGCGGCAAGGAAACTACCGTCCCCTTCAAACCGACACAGGGACGGCCAGTATTTTGCCGGGAGTGCTTCCAGCAGCGGCGTACCACTGCCGCTACCGCTTAGGACTGGGCCGCAGGAAGAGGGCTCTTGACGCTTGCTTCGGTAGGCGAGAGTTGAGCGTGTCTGCCGACGCTGCGGGCTCCACCCCCATACTGCATGGGGCGACTGCTGTCGGAAAGCAGGCAAATCCGCCCAAGCTTCACCTTCAACTTGGAAAACCAGGGCTAAGCACAAGCCCCTCAGCCGCTTATCTGGTTAGCTGATTTTCCGGCTGCGGGTACCTTCGGGAGCGGCGGCGGCGTCGCGGGCCTGCAGGTTGTGGATGGCGTGCTTTTTGTCCTCGTGCTGGATGAGCAGAACCTCGATTTGGCGCAGCAGATCCTCCGTGCCCTGCGGCTTCACCAGGAGGGATTCGGCTCCGCGGCTTTGCCAATCGCTGCCCAGGGAGGGATAGGCGGTGAGGATGGCGGTGGCAGGGTTATATGCCTGCTCACGAGCCACGCGAATCACGTCATAACCGGAAGTTTCGCTCTCCATCCGCATGTCCGTTATGACCATGTGATAAACGCCTGCGCGCAGCTTACCTTCCGCTTCACGCGCCGAGGCAGCGGTGATCACTTCAAAGCCATTGATTTCCAGGACGGCTTTGAGGGTAAGCAGGATAGGCAGTTCGTCGTCCACCAGCAGGATACGGCGTTTCATAGATTCTCCTACACCCCACTATAGCGGAAAACTGATGGGATGCGAGTGACTTGCTTTTGGTTTTCGAGCAGCTACTTTCCTGCTCGGGGCGAACGCCGCCTATAATAGCACCGTGTCCAGTTTTTACGTGGAGAACTTCGGCTGCCGCGCTACCCAGGCGGATGGCGCCGCCCTGGAGCAGCAACTGCGGGCACAGGGCCTGGAACGGGCCGCAGGGCCGACGGAAGCGCAGGTAGTGGTGCTGAACACCTGCACCGTGACCGCTGCCGCCGACCAGGACGCGCGCGCCGCCATCCGTCGTATTCACCGCACCAATCCCGGCTGCCGCATTCTGGTGACGGGCTGTTATGCGCAGCGCGCGCCAGAGGAGATCGCCTCCCTGCCGGGCGTGAACTGGGTGGTGGGCAACTCCCATAAGCACCAGATTGCCGAACTCGTGGGCAGCGGCCCGGCTGGCAAGGGGTTGGCAAAGCATCGCGCGGAGAGGATGAACTTCGTTCCCTTGGACAGCTTGCAGGCGCCGAGCTCACCCGGCGCTTCGCTCCTGATCGGTGATATTTTTGCCCATACCGAGCTGCTGGCGGCTCCGGTATTTGACGCGCTTTCCGGGCGCATCCGGCCCAACCTGAAGGTCCAGGACGGCTGCAACAACCGCTGCTCGTTCTGCGTGATTCCCTATGTCCGGGGGCGCAGCCGCTCGCTGCCGCCCCAAGACATTATCGGCCAGGTAAGTCATCTGGTGGCAGCCGGCTACCGGGAAGTCGTCATCTCCGGCATTAATCTGGGGCGCTGGGGGCGCGATTTGCGGCCGCAGCAGCGCTTCCCGGCCCTGGTGCGCGCAATCCTGGAGCAGACCGGCCTGGAGCGGCTGCGGCTCAGTTCCATCGAGCCTATGGACTGGAGCGACGAGCTGATTGAACTGGCGGCGGGCTCTCCCCGGATCGCCAAACATGCGCACGTTCCCCTGCAATCGGGCAGCGACCGAATTTTGCGGCGCATGCACCGCAAGTACCGGCCCTGGCACTACGCGCAGCGCCTGCGCATGATCCGGCGGGCCATGCCGGCGGCGGCCATCGGCGCCGATGTGATGGTGGGCTTCCCGGGCGAGAGCGAAGCTGAGTTCGAGCAGACTCGCGCCACGGTTGAGGAACTGCCCTTCACCTACCTGCATGTGTTCACTTATTCGGCGCGTCCAGGTACGCCGGCGGCCGAGTTACCGGAGCAAGTTCCAGGTCCGGTAGCGCAGGAGCGCAATCGTATCCTTCGCGAGCTGGCGGCGCAGAAGAAGCTGACGTTCCAGCGCTCGTTTGTGGGCAAAACCTTGCAGGCGATCACGCTCAGCGCGTTTGATGGGGAGCGCACGGAAGCGCTCACCGACAACTACCTCAAGCTGCGTCTGCACGGACGGCACGCCTCCAACCAGTGGCTGACGGCGCGCATTGAGGATGTCAGCGGCGGCGAATTGCTGGGAACCTCGCTTTTCCGCCAGTAAACTGGAGGCTACTTTCATGGCTTCCCTTCCGGGAAGTCTGGATGCGGCTTCGCGAGCCAACGCACAGTGCATCATAGCTCCTGTTTTTCATTGTCGGCGATCCGGCAGGGGCGGCGAGATGTGCGTCTGAGTCATTCGTTTTTGCGCCAGGGGAGTGCCAACAAAATTTACTGAGGAGCGAAAAACTTCGCGCCAAGATGCCGGCCGGCACCGAAATATCTATCGCCTGCATGCTATAATTTTCCATCTCGTCTCGCCCTGCAAGGGCCGGAGGTTTGTATCGACAAACGTTTTATCCGCATGAATGAACGCATTCGCGCCCGCGAAGTGCGCGTGATTGACGATGAAGGCAACCAGATCGGCATCCTGCCTCCTTTCGAGGCGCTCAAGATGGCCCGCTCCAAGAACCTTGACCTGGTGGAGATTTCGCCCACGGCGCAGCCCCCGGTTTGCCGCATCATGGATTACGGCAAATTTCTCTACCAGCAGGAAAAGAAGGAGCGCGAGGCCAAGAAGCACCAGAAGGTCATCACCGTCAAGGAAGTGAAGTTCCGCATCAACGTGGACGAGCACGACTACCAGACCAAGAAGAACCACGTGCTGCGCTTCCTGGACGAAGGCGACAAAGTGAAGGCCACCATCTTCTTCCGCGGACGGGAAATGACCCGCCAGAGCCTGGGCCGGCAAATTCTGGAACGGCTGATCAAAGACGTGGAGGACAAAGGTCTGGTGGAGTTCCGGCCGCGGCAGGAAGGCAATACTTTGCACCTGATTCTGGCACCCAAGAAAGCCGCCGCCCCCCAGCAGGCGCCCACGCGGGCGCAAGCCTGAGAAAGGCGCGATCTCTCGCTTACTGTCCGCAGAATTCAGGAAACTCGTGTCTTGCCGTTTTTCAGCATGACCATTTAGGATTAAGAACAGGAACTTATGCCGAAAATGAAGACTCACAAAGGCGCTTCCAAGCGCTTTAAGAAGACGGCGGGGGGCAAGGTGCAGCGCGGACATTCGCACCTGCGCCACATCCTGACTTCCAAGGACAAGAAGCGGAAGCGGAAACTGCGCCACGCGGTGCTGGTGGATCCGGCGGACGCGCCCAAGATCAAGCGCATGATTCCGTACCAGTGAAATGTTGGTGTGGGAACAGGCGCCCTCGCCTGTCCGGCGGCGCTGGCGTCGCAAGAGCAAAAGCCGCGGCCGAGGGTGGCCGCGCCACAAAGTAGTACTGCGAGTGAAGAGGCTTCGGACTTTCTCCTTGCCTCCAGCCGCTGCATCGCGATCCTGCACGGATCGCCACAAAAAAGGAGCACACCATGCCTCGTGTCAAACGCGGAACCAAACGCCGCGCTAAGCGCAAAAAGATACTGGAGCGCGCCAGCGGCTATTTCCTGACTAAATCCAAGCTGTACCGTTCCGCCAAAGAGTCGGTGGAGCGCGGGCTGAAGTTCGCGTACGCCGGGCGACGGCTCAAGAAGCGCCAGTTCCGTTCGCTGTGGATAGTGCGCATCGGCGCCGCCGCCAAGCTGAACGGGCTCAGCTACAGCCAGTTCATCAGCGGGCTCAAGAAGACGGGGGTGGAACTGGACCGCAAGATTCTGGCGGAGCTGGCGGTAGCCGATCCTGCTGGCTTTAAGAGTCTGGCCGAGCAGGCTAAGGCGGGACTGGCGGCGGGAAAAGCGTAGCGGACAGCAGCCGCCAGCACTCAGCATTCAGCACTCAGCCATTTCATGATCGCCGCAGGTAGTAGGGTGGAGCAGGGCCTCGGCCCTGCACAAAAGCAGCCCATCCCAGGGAGGCTTTAGCCGCTGAAGAACGTGAGGAGCTTTCGAAGGCACCTCAGGGGCTAAAGCCTATTT
>Ga0075276_10000038_pt1 | contig 40118 bp, 36 predicted proteins | sample SF_Rice_5C_80N_4_FD_69770 | JGI IMG/M metagenome (GOLD analysis project Ga0075276, IMG submission 69770) | Rice paddy soil microbial communities from Twitchell Island, California, USA - SF_Rice_5C_80N_405 | ecosystem: Environmental > Terrestrial > Soil > Paddy field/soil | place: USA: Twitchell... | reverse complement strand
CTGGCGGCTTCCGCGCTGTCCATGCCCGCCAGCTCCTACGCCCGAATACTGGGCGCCAATGACCGTATCCGCCTGGGCCAGCTGGGGTGCGGCGACCGCAGCGGCGGACACGTGCACATGGTGCAGACAGCTTCTCCCACCATCCCGGTGGAAACCGTGGCCGTGTGCGACCTGTGGAGCCTGGCGCGCGAGCGCCGCGCCGCTGACGTCCAGCAACGCTTTGGCCAGGCGCCGCGCCAGTACAAGTATTCGGAGGAATTGCTCAAACAGCCGGATATTGACGGGGTCATGATTGCTACCGGCGACTTCCAGCACGCCAAGCTGTGCATAGAGGTGGTGCGCGCGGGCAAGGACTGCTACGTGGAAAAGCCCTTCGCCAACGTGCTGCAGGAGGCCAAGGACGCGCGCGCGGTGGTGAAAGGCTCGCGCCAGGTGGTGCAGATGGGTACGCAACACCGCAGCCAGCCTTATCCGTTGGCGGCGCGCGACATTGTGCGCAGCGGGCGCATCGGCAAGGTGATGCGCATCGAGCAGGAGTGGAACGTGAATCACGAGCGCTGGCGCGGGCGTCCGGAGGTGGCGGAGTTGAAAGAGCAGGATACGGACTGGAACCGCTGGCTGTTGGGCAAGCCCTACCAGCCATTCGATCCGCGGGTTTACCTGGAATTCCGCCTGTACAAGAAGTTCTCTTCCGGCATTTTCGACCAGTGGATGAGCCACGGCGTGGACCTGGTCCACCTGTGGACTGATGCCACCGCTCCGGCGAGCGTGGTGACCAACGGCGGCATCTTCGTGTGGAAGGACGGCCGCGAAAACGCCGACACCGTCACCACCAGCATGGTGTATCCGCAGGGGTTCCTTTACTCCTATTCGACCACCTTCGGGAACAGCTATCGCCCGTTCAGCCGCATTCTAGGGACCAAGGGTACGGTGGTGAACTATGGCGGGGAGGGGGCTTCCCTTTTTTTGGTGACCGGTGAGGGCCAGGAGCACGATCCGGTTTCTTATGATGCGCCTCCGGGCAGCGGGCCGGCCACGGACAAGGCGGAAGTGGTGCGTGTGGATCACATTCCGGCTAACACCGAAGGGCCCGATGATGACGATCCCGAGCATCTGCTGAACTGGCTGCGCGCCATGCGGGACCGGCGCACGCCCAACGCCAACGTGGACCACGGGTTTTCCCACGCCGTGGCCTGCATTATGGCGACGGAAGCTTACTGGAGCGGCAAGCGGGTGTATTGGGACGCGGAGAAAGAAGAGATTACGGACAGCCCGCCAGTTGCACCGGCTGCCTAGGCGCTATGCCCAAACAACGAAAAGCGCGTTGTGTGGGCCACCCGCCCACCCGCGAGGGACCCAAGCCCGAGGGGGCACTCTCATTCGACCTGTGCTATCGCCTGCAAGGCTTCTCCATCGAGACAGGCGGTTTTCCAGCCATCCAGAAACCTGACGTTGTGCTTTTGAAAGAAGACTAGCGCCGGACGATTCCAGTCCAGCACATTCAGCATGACGCCAAAGCAATGCTTGGCGCGGGCAATGGCTGCGACGCGTAAAAACAGACTATCCCCGATCTTTTTTCCCCGAAACTGCGCTCGTACGAACAGGTCTTCGAGGAAGAGTCCAGGGCCACGGAAAGTGGAATAGGAATAGTAGAAGAATGCGTAGCCAGCCGGTTGCCCATCCCAATAGGCCATCAGTGCGTTAAATTGAGGTTGGGGGCCAAAGCCATCACGGGCAAGCATCTCAACCGTGGTAGCGGCCGGCAGGCGTTCGTAGTCCGCCATCTCATGAATCAGGGTGTTCAGCACAACCACGTCACGGAGATTGGCGGGACGAATGGAAAGCATGAATCCTCCTTCGGCCACCGCAACTCACGGTTATTTTCGAGGCTACTGGCGCAGAAAACGAGCGCCAGGCAAAGGCTCCTGACCTCGACTCCTGATGATCATGTACCCGGCCCTGAATCGCGACGAGTTCACCCCTTCGCCTTCTCTTCCGCGATTCGCTGCCGGAACAACGGCATCTGCCTCTCATACTGTGCCAATCGCTCTTGTGCCTTCGCGTTCCGCTCGCACAACGTTGTAATTGACAGCATGAAATCCGGGCTCTTCTCCCGAAAATTCTTCACATATGGACTGATCTTTGCGAAGGCGGAAAACATCTCGATCTGAGTAGCCACGAACAGCTCCTCATCCACACCTCCATAAACCGCTAGCGCCGCCGCCATTTCCCAATAGCCGTACACCTGCCGGAACCAGCGATTCTTCTCGCCGGTCATCCCAATCTCATTCCACAAGCCCTCAAACGACTCCGGCCAGAATTCTCCGCCAATGTAGTCCCGCGCCTTGCGCATCTCCGGCTCACGCCGTAAGTCGTACAGCTTGAGGATGATTTCCGCGTCTGCGGTGGTCGCCATCGGCACCTCCAGGTGCATATCAGACGCTAGCCGCGGCTGATGATGAATTTGAATTACTGCGAGAAATCGCCTCTCTAACAATGTCGGCGATGTCAACTGTTTTTTGGGGCGCACTTCGCTGTTGACGCAAGAAAGAGCGCCATTTCGCTCTAGTTGGAAAACACTCGCCATCACCAATCCGAAAGGCTCGCCTGTAATCTGCCGGTCAGGAACTTGGTCCGACCCAACCATCTCTCCGATCCCGCCGTGCGGGATCATGATTACTTGTTTCGGACTCCCCTCCAAGGAGGGGAGCGGGATGCCCAATCATTAACGCGGCCTTCCTACTGCCTGGCCAAGGCGATTTCCGGGCTGTCCCGCGTGCGAACCAAGCTTGGGCAACTGCGTGTACTCCGAACCGTTGCGCCACATCCAGTAGAGACGCACGGCTAGCTTCCGTCCCATGGCGATCTTGGCGATCGCTCGTTCCCGTCGCATGGCCAGGTGCAGGTAGCATCGCCGCCAGTCCGGATCACTGCGCGCCGTAACCTGCGCTGCCGCCACCAGCAGAAAGCGCAGCAGCGTGTTTCCTTGTTTGCTGATATGGCCCAGGTGCCGGCGTTCTCCACTAGACTCTTCGGTCGGCACCAGCCCCAGATAGCTGCTCACTTGCTTGCTGGTGGCGAAGCGTTCTGGCGTGCCGAGGATGAGCACGAAAGCCAGTGCGGTGAGTGCGCCCACTCCCGGATGGGTCATCAGCCGCACCACCTCGGGCCGTTTCTCCGCCTCCTGTTCGATCGACGCGGTCAACTCGGCAATCGTCCCGTCCACCTGGTCGAGCAGTTGGAGCAGGTCCTGCCGACGTCGGCCCGCCCATGGCATCAGGGCCAGCGATTCCAGTTGAGCTCGTCCCTTGGGCCGCCACAGGCGTTTCTTCAGCCGCACTCCCTCGTTCAAGGCCACAGCATGCAACTGATTCCGCAGCCGGGTTTGCATTTGCACCAGACGGTGGCGATGCCAGAGCAGCTGTCGCAGATCGCGGTCCTCGCGGCTGGGTACCCAGATCCGCGGAAAGCGATTCTCGATCAGCAGCTTCAACAGCAGTTCCGCGTCCTGCTTATCCGTCTTCTGCTTCCGCACCCGCTTGCGACTGATCGCAGCCGCATCTCCAATCCACAGCTCGAAGTCCAGCTCCGCCATCAACTGCTCGAACCAGCGGGTATATCCACTCGCTTCGATACCGATTCGTACCGTGATGCCGCGGGCCTGAAGGTCGCGATAGAACTGCCCCGCTCCTTCCATGTGCTCCAGCCGCCGCTCACCGCACTCGCCCGTTTCCGTGTCCATAAACGCAATTTGCTGGAAGCCCGGGTGATAATCAGATCCTATAATCAGCATGTTCGGCTCCTTTCTCCCGAGCCTTTCGGTGGTTTGGCGATCACGAAAGTTTACTCGGGCGTGGGAGCCGACATTGTTAGGAAATCATTCACGTTCATTACGCTCCGGCTCTTTTGCCTAAGAGATTGTGCCGATGCGACAAAGTACGTGAACGCCCGTTCTTACATGCAGGTCAGCGAGGCGTTGCCGCTGACTTTGGGTGAGGTGTTGGTAACCGTGTTGGTCACGGTAATGGTCAAATTCGTTGGAGCCGTCGCTGTGACCGTCAACACGCCCGCTCTTACGCAGGTAGCGGTGCCGGAATCGCTGATGCCGGCGATTAAGCCGTTGGAAGTGGCCCAGGTTAGCCCGTCAGCCTGAGTGAGCGTGCGGCTGGAGTGGTCGCTGAAGGTGCCGGTCGCCGTATATCCCACCCCTCCCTGGGTAGTTATCTGTGCCGTCGCGGTTGAGGGGCTCACCGAAATGGCGGTCAGCGTGGGGTGGCCCGCCCCGCAGCCGAGCAGCAGGAAAACCCCCGCCAGCAAAGGAAAGATGGAAAGCTTCAAGTTGTTCTTCATACCGGTTGCTCCCGAAGTTAGATGCTGAGTCAGGTAGTCACGCCAAAGCACTCCGGGTCCCCCAGGCGCAAAGCCAGAGATGCGGAATGGCTGAGACACGTGTTGCAAATTGAGACGCGGACCGCGTTGGTCTCAGATCGGCTGATTCCAGCTAACTAAAATCAACAACTTAGACAGCTAACTTTAAGCTAGTGCTTTGGCTGCTTGGTTGCACAGGTCCAGGTGCAGCTTGGTCCGGCGGTGGTGCCCGGCTAAGTCTTTCCGAGGAAGTTGTGACGCAGAAGAAAGCAAGCGGCTGGGAGGTGCACGAGGAGTCCGCTGTCGGCAGGCTGGCCAGATTCTTTCCTGGGGCCGCCCCGGTGAGCATTCCGGTGACCGTTAGCCGTAAAGCGGGCGGACATACGGAATTGGAGGCCACGGTGGTCGAATTCGGCACGCCCCGCGAAGCCCTGTTTGCCTGCCGGTTGCCTTTGGAATTCGCCGACAAAATACGTTTGCAAGATAGTGACGGCTTGCTGCAGACCGAAGCCTGGATAGTGGCGGTGCAATATGGCGATGGCCAAGCCGCTGTGGCCGCGCGCTTCGTCCAGGAAATGCCCCACTGGGTGGTCAAATCGTAGGCAGCAATACGGGGAGCCTTTGGAGTACACGCGAGCCGTGTGCTTAGACTTGCGCGGGTGGCAGCAAGAATTCAAACTTAACCCTAGCCGTAGCATGGAGAACACAAACGTGGAGCAACCCACAGTGCTGGTTTTATCGGCAAACCCAGAAATCGCCCGCGCCATCCTGGCGCGCTGGCAGACCGAACGCAACGTGCCCGCTTTTGCCCTGGTCAGCAGCCGAGTATGGAATGGCGCCACCACCGCGACTTTTGATTTGGCCATAATGGGACCGCTTGAGGAGGCCGGCGAGATGGAACTGAAGGCGCTGGACCAAACCGGCAAAGCGGTGATCTGCCTGTGCGCGAGCGCCCGGGCGGCGCAGGCAGTTCGGGAGAAGCTGCCTCGCGTGCTGCCCTTGGTACAGCACGAAGCATGGCTGGACACGCTGGTGCTGCTGGGAGGTGAGTGCCTGCGGCGGGTGGAGGCGGTTAAGCGCGCTCAGCAGGCGGAGCAGGCAGCCGCGCTCAATCATCGCCAGGCCACCCTGGGCCGTTACATGATCGAGATGCGGCACAGCCTGAATAACGCGCTTACCTCCGTGCTGGGCAACTCGGAATTGCTGCTGCTGGAGCCGGCTGCGTTCTCTGCTCAGGTGCGGGAACAGCTCGAAATCATCCGCAACATGGGATTGCGCATGCACGAGATCATCCAGCGCTTCTCCTCTCTGGAGAGCGAGATGAAGGTGGCGGAGGAGCAACGGAGTAACCGGACGTCTACTTCGGGGAAAAGTTGGGCGATCGCGCGCGGATAACAGACCCTACTTCACCACAGAGGACACGAAGGACACAGAGGTAGATTTAAGTCCACCAGGGCTAAAGCCGGCGCTTACTCTTCCCTCGGTGGGCCACGGGCAAGATTCCAACCGCGAAAAATAAAACGACCCGCCCCATCCTGCCCCAGCCACGCGCCCTCGATGCGCGCGCCGAAACAGGTATGCTGCGGGTCGCCGGTAACTGTTGGGATTGACCTAGGGGTCTCACGAGCGCCCCAGGCTAACTCCGGGTCCCTGGAGGAAGATCCAGGGCGGCTTTCCCAAAATTCACCGGTAGTTGGCGGACTCTTGCGAGTAACGCCCTAAGTCCCAGTCACCTCGCTGCTACATTTACCGTCACAATCCATCGGATCACCTCCTTTCCGCGTGAAATCAGATTAATACCGCTTCTATTCAGGGTCAAGAAACGAGTTGAGTACCGAGTATCCGGTACTCAGTACCCTAGTTTCGGCGGTTGAGAATGAGTTCGTTTTATGGTTTAGGTCATCTCTTTCAGGTTCGCCAAATTGCGAATGATGGTGAGTGAGAAACTGGCTACGGGGCTGGATACTAAGTACTGGGCTGAAAACCCCAGTGACCCCGAGCCATGTCCCCCAGACATCTGTCCTCGACCCGCCAACCACTCCTAAAATAAAGACTCGTTTACGCTTTCCAGCGATAAGCGTCGGGTTGGGAGAGGCCGATGTGAGCCAGCACGCGGTAAACGAACTGGCGGGCCATGGCCTCCATGCTGGCAGGGCGGTTGTAGAAAGTGGGAATCAGCGGGTAAATGGTGGCGCCGGCGTCGGCAGCGCGATAGAGGTTGCGGATGTGGATTTTGTTGAGCGGGGTTTCGCGGACGCAAAGCACCAGGGGGCGGTTCTCCTTGAGGCAAACGTCGGCGGCGCGCTCGATGAGGTGGACGGCCAGGCCGTTGGCAATACGGGCCAGAGTACCCATGCTGCAGGGCAGAACGATCATGGCTTCAGTGGGATAGGAGCCGCTGGCCACATTGGCGCCAATATCGGCGTTGGCCTGCTGGTGAAATTTTCGCGAGGGCTTGGCGAGCAGTTGGGGCAGCAAGCGGTTTCGGCCGCGAATGCTAAGTTCTTCTGCCAGAACGCGTAAGGCGTTGTCGGAGGCGATGAAATTGACGGTTTTGACACGCCGGTCGCGCTCCAGGGTCAGCAGCAGTTGGCGCAGGAAGAGGGAGCCGCTGGCGCCCGTGGTGGCGACGGTTAAGTTCTGAGGTGCCGCTGAGTTAGCTAAAGTTGGCATCTAAGAGAGTGACAAACGAGGTTTCCCCGCGTCCCCCAGGAAACCTGAGCATAGGGAGAGCAGCTCGGGCAAGTCAAGGAAAGCTGCTGCTGGCCCCACCCCTGGGCGAACCGCCCGCGGCCAGCAGGTCCTGACCCCGGCACACGAATCCGCAACCATGGCCAGTGCTTCCACCTTGCGATGGCGCCGCAGCGGCGCCCAACTCCATGCCCTGGTGCAGGTGGAGCGCGAAATCCGCGCCAGCGATCCCAACAGCCGGCGTAAGTACCTGCGGGACTACAGCGAAGCGTTTCGCAGTTACCAGGCAGTGCTCACGCGAGAGCAGTTGGAGAGCCTGCCACGGAGCGCCGGCATCCTGCTGATTGGCGACTACCATGCCCTGCCAGCCTCCCAGCGCTACGCGGCTGGCCTGATTGCCGAGCTGGCGGCAAACGACAAACGCCCCGTGGTTCTGGGAGTGGAGACCATCTTTGCCCGCGACCAGCACATTGTGGACGAATGGATGCGGGGCGAAATCGAGGAAGAAGAGCTGCGGGAGCGCATCCGCTTCGACCTGGACTGGGGCTACCAGTGGGAGCCGTTTTACGAGCTGCTGGCGGCGGCGCGCAGCCACGGCGTGCTGATTTATGGCTTGGACTGCATGCCGCGCGACGACCTGCGCAAGATCGCGGCCCGCGACCGGCACGCGGCGGAGAAAATTGCGGAGCTGCGTTTGCGGCATCCGGGAGCGCGGATTGGCGTTCTGTTTGGCGAATCGCACCTGGCGCCCAATCACATCCCCGAGCTGTTGAGCCGCTTGTTGCCGGAGGAACGCGTGCTCACCGTGCTGCAGAATGTGGACCCTCTGTACTGGAAGGCGGCAGGGGAGCGCCGGGAACAGGTTCAGGCGGTGAAAGTGCGGGAAGACGTGATCTGCGTGTTCAACTCCACACCGCTGGAAAAGTACGAAAGCTACCGCCTGTGCCTGGACCGCTGGAGCCGTGAGAGTTCGGCAGCGCCCGACTTCGGCCCCACGGTTTACAACCTGATAGACGGGCTGGCACGCTTCATGAACATCAACGCGTGCTCGGCGCACAATGGGCGGCAACCCAAGTTCCTGGTGGATCAGCTGCCAGAAGTATATTGCCGCACCTCCGATGAACTGCTGCGCAAGCTGTTGCAGCGGCGGATTGCAGCCGAACCGGACCGCAAGGCCATCCGGGCCCGGCTGGCGGAGCAGGGCAGCGCCTACCTGCCCTCGATGAACTCAATTTATGTGACCGATTTCCAGATGGTGCACGTGGCAGAAGAGGCGGCATCGTTTCTGCACCACGCCTGCCGCGGGTCAGTGCAGGCGGCGAATGGCAATGGCGGCAGCGAACCGGAAGCGCAGGACCGCTTCTACTCCCGGGTGCTGGAGCACGCTCTGGCTTACTTCGGCTCGCGGGTGCTGTACCCGGCGCGGCCGCCGGTACGGGAAGCCGGCCTTTACGCGCTGTACGCGCAGTCGCAGGCGGAAATCGAAAGCAGCAACGCCTATAGCTATGCCGAGTACATGCGCATGCTGGATTTTCTGGTGCTGCACAAGGACTATGAAGGCGGCATGCGGCGCTACCTGGCCACCCCGGCGCTGATCGAAGAAGGGGTGCGGTTTACCGGCAGCCGCTTCGATTTCGCCACCCGGCAGCTGGGATACATGCTGGGAACCGAACTGTACGACGCCTACGTTGCCGGGCGAGTGGGAAAGCGCTTCCTGCGTTCGCTGTTCTTCCACAAGCCGGACGATGCGGATGGCGCGCGGGAGTTCTATTTCGCCGTGGTGAGACGGATTCGCAGAACCGGCAAGCGGCCGGTCTAGAAGCAGGACACAGCAGACAAGACTGAGCGACGCGAATCCTGAAACTTTAAATTTCGCAACCTTTTACCCTGGCGCTATCCCTCGACCACGCTCTCCTCACGCACCGGTCGCTCGAAGACGCACTCCCGCGGTGACTTGTCCGCTCGCAAGCCCTGATAGACGGGCGCGCGCATCTTCACTCCGCCGCCATCAGTCTCGTGGGTCCACTCGGAGAACTTGATTTCCGCCACCAGTTCGGGTTTTACCCAGTGAGTGCCGCGGGTGCTTTCCACTTTGTTGGCAAAAGGATTTTTGTCGGTCTTGAGCTTTTGCAGGCGGCGCCACATATCTTCGTGAGTTGCTTCGGTGAAGCCGCTGCCCGCCTGTCCAACGTGCAGCAACCGGCCTTTGTCGTCATAGAGGCCGAGCACGATGGAGCCAAAATGTTCGCGGCTGCCGCGCGGGTCGGTGTAGCCGCCGATGACGCACTCCTGGCGGCGGGTGATCTTCATCTTCAGCCATTCGCGGCTGCGCTTCTGCTCGTAGCAGCTGTTGCGGCGCTTAGCCACAATGCCTTCCAGGCCCTGTTGTTTGGCCGCCGCAAACAGCTCCACTCCGTGCTCCCGGTGGTGGTCAGAATAGCGAACCAGTCCGTTGCCGGCGATGATGCCGGAGAGCAGTTGCTTGCGCTTTTCCAGGTCCACACGGGTGAGGTCGTAGCCGTCGAGGTAGAGCAGGTCGAAGACGTAGTAGGCGATGGGAACGCTGCGGTCGGCGGCTTTAACCCGGCGTCCGCTGCCGCTGATGCCAGTGCGCTGCTGCATGAGGCTAAAGGAGGGGCGGCCGGCTTCATCCAGGGCCACAATTTCGCCGTCGAGGATGGCGGTGCGGGCGCGCACCTCGCCGGGCAAATCGCGCAGCTCGGGGTATTGGCTGGTCATTTCGTTCTGGTTGCGGGAAACCAGGCGGGCTTTGCCGCCGTCGAGAAAGGCCACCGAACGGTAGCCATCCCACTTGATTTCGAATAGCCACTCGGGATTGTCGAACGGCTTATCCACCAGCGTGGCCAGCATGGGATGGATGGTGGAAGGCATGGGCGCCTTGCGTGCTCCCGCAGTTTTCTCCAAAACCTTCAACGCAGAGGACGCGGAGGCAACCTTTAACGCAGAGCGCGCAGAGGGATTGTTTGGCTTTTTTGATTTGCTGGGGACCTCAGCGGGCGCGACCCGAACATTTTCAGCGTTAGATTTATTTCTTATCTGTTGCTTTTTTCCTGCGGCCTCTGCGTTGCTCTTTGCTTTTTTTTTATCGGCTTTGGCAATGGCCCCGGCCAGCCAGGCTTTGCCCGGGGATTTGGCAGCGGGGCGGCTGCTCTTCCATTCCCGCGCGCCTTCATCACCGGCAATCTGGTCCAAGCTACGGCGGGTGAGTGCCGAGGAGTCGTACTGGTTGATGTCGTATCCGGGCACGACCTGGTCATCGCGGTGCTTGATGAGCAGCCACTCCGTGCCCTTGCTGCCGGGGCGGCGGGAACGCATGCGTGCCAGCACGAAGGAACCTTTGAGCTTTTGACCCTGTAAAACAAATTTGAGGTCGCCCTTGTCCAGCATGGCGTGAGCATCGCCTTGGGCTTCCCAGGTGCCGACGTCCCACACCATGACCGTGCCGGCGCCGTAATTGCCGGATGGAATGATGCCTTCAAAATCAAAATAGGAAACCGGGTGATCTTCCACCTGCATGGCCAGGCGCTTGTCGGCGGGGTCGAGCGACGGTCCCTTGGGCACGGCCCAGGACTTCAGCACGCCGTCCATCTCCAGGCGGAAGTCATAGTGCAGACGGGTGGCGCGGTGTTTCTGCACCACGAAGCGATTGCCCGCTTTTTTGCTGACTTTCGGCGGCGGTTCCGGCGTCGCTTCGAAGCGCCGCTTGCGTTTGTATTCTTCCAGGGCCATGTCGGTTTTGATGCAATGGCGAGTATCGGGAGTCAGAACTCAAGCGGCGCCCTGACCACCCGGTGAGAAATCCTATATTAGAAGGCACGTGGAAGTCAGCTTGGAGGGCGAACAGCGGGGGGGACCAGGAAACTGGCGCCAGCAGCCAGGGTTGGGCGGTCAAACGATTTTGCTGACTCCCGATTTCCTGACTCCTGACGCCTGCTATTTACGCCGCCTTGCCGGCAGCGATGCGATGGATGGTGGATTCCTGCACGTTGTAGGTCTCCACCTTCATGGGCCCTTTGAGATAGGGTTTGGCGATGTCCTGAACGCGGGGGAAGGTATCGCGGTGATAGCGCTCGGCATCTTCACGGGTTTTCCAGAAACTGATGGCAACGATGCGCTCGGGGTCGTGCTCGGAGGCCAGGCCTACTTCATCCACAAAGCCGGGTTGCTTCTGCAGGAGAGGAAGAATCTCATTGCGAAGCCGCTGCTGCATTTCGTCCCTCTTATCCGGTTTCACCGTGCATTCCACGATTCTCGTAAACATAGTGTTCTCCTTTCGAGATGTTGAATGGTTGGGGTCCGGCCCGCCGAGGATTCGGCTCACGATCAGCCCGAACGGCGGGGAAGGTTGGTTGCGCCGTTGGTTATTAAGAAGCGACCTGCACATTATAACGCCGGCGGAAAGAGCAGCAACACGGAAGTGAATTCTTCGCAGGCAAGCGGCGGCGCGGCTTTTTGATTACAATCGCTGGCATGTTGCGGCGCGAGGCGATTGCGGCTTTAGTGACGATTGCGCTGGCCTTTCCTGCGTTCGCTGGTGCTTCGCAAGCGCCGGGAGAGGAATTCAGCAACAACGTAGTTTCCCGGCTGCTGCAGCAGGTGACGCAAGGTTTTATCACTCACAATCAGGGGCAGGTGCTGTCCGCGTTCGAGCCCGCGCGCATGAAGAATTACCCGCAGTTTCGCGACAACCTTGCGGCCTTGTTCGCGAAGTATGAAAACTTCCGCGCCGCTTACCGTTTGCGGCAATCGTGGCCGCAAGGGGAGCGTGGCGTGATCATTGCCGAGTTTGAGCTTGAGGGCAGGCCGCTGGAAGAGGGTTCGCCGCCCTTCCGCCGCAGCGCGCAATTGCGCTTCGAATTTGAACGCGGCCGCAAAGGCTGGCGGATTGTGGACGTGGAGCCGCGAGGGTTCTTCTCGTAAGCATGAAACGCGACTATCCTGACCGGCCGCTGATCGGAGTAGGAGCGGTGATTGTGGCCGATAACCGGGTGGTGGTGGTGCGCCGCGGACACGAGCCGCTGAAGGGAGAGTGGTCCATTCCTGGCGGCGTGCTGGAGATCGGGGAGACGCTGCGCGCCGGGGCCGCCCGCGAAGCCCTGGAGGAAACCGGCCTGGTGGTGGAGGCCGGAGAAGTGCTCGAGGTGCTGGACCGCATTGTGCGCGATGCCGAGGGGCGCATCCAGTTCCATTATGTGCTGGTTGATTTTTTGTGCCGTCCGACGGCGGGCGACTTACGCGCCGGGGGCGATGCGGAAGAAACACGGTGGATTACTGGCAGTGAACTTGAGAGCTTTCCTATTGCTGATTCCGCCGCGGTGGTGCTGCGCAAGGGGCTGGAAAAGACAGGAAACGGCCATTGACTGATTGTGTAATCGGGCAATTGTGTAATTGAATAGCGCAGGGGGGTGGCGCCCGCGCTACAAGTTCTCCGTCGAACGTCCCGCCTGTCATTTACGGGGCTTGGTTTCGCGCAGCACGTTGGAGAAGTTCTTGCCGCCAAAGCTGGCGGTCTGCACCAATTGTCCGGTGACGTTCACCGTTGTGCCCTGGCCGGGCACGCCATAGTTCTCACTCAGCACCCAGATGGAACCGCTGCCGTCGTTGACCTGGAACATGCCCATGCCCAGAACGCCGTAGGAGCTGGTTACTTTGCCGCCCACGGTGACTTGCTTGTTCATGTACTTGCCGGGATCTTTCTGGATATCGCCGATCTTAGTGGAAGGACAGCCGGCGAGCAGCAAAACGCAAGCGAGAAGGGCAGCAAGAGCAAGAGTTTTGTTCTGCATAAATCCAGCCTCTTGGAGAGGTAACGGGCTAGCGCATGGTAGCACAGGAAAGGAGCGATGAGCCCGGCCAGTGCACCCTGTGGCGGCGTGACTAAAGTCATGGGCAGGCCTCGTCCCAACGCTTAGCCTCAGGTGAGGAGGCATCAGCATGAATGTTGACCTGAGCAGGACGGTGCGTGAACTGGCGGTGGAGAATCCCGCAGCCACAAGAGTATTTGAAAAATTCGGCATTGATTACTGTTGTGGGGGAGGCAAATCGCTGCGCGAGGCTTGCCAGGCGGCGAACATTGCCCCCGACAAGCTGCTGGACTTGTTGCACTCGGCCGACCAGAAGAGCACGAATGGCAATAAGGACTGGAACTCCGAGTCCCTAGCCGACCTGATTGATCACATTGTGGACACTCATCACGCCTACACGCGGGAAGAGCTCAACCGTCTGGAGCCGCTGCTGGCCAAAGTGTGCTCGGTACACGGGCAGCGCCATCCCGAACTGCTGCGCATTCAGCAGCTCTTCGGCGGGCTTTCCCAGGAGCTGACCATGCACATGATGAAGGAGGAGCAGGTCCTGTTTCCCTACATGCACCGCATGGAGGAGGCAGTACTGGAGAAGCGGCCGATCATGCCGTCCATGTTCGGCACGGTGCAGAATCCGGTGCAGATGATGATGCACGAGCATGATTCCGCCGGGCAGGCGCTGCACGAAATGCGCGAGCTGAGCGGAGGCTACGCGCCGCCTGAGGGGGCCTGCGTCAGTTTTCAGACGCTGTACCGCGCGCTCGACGAGTTCGAACGCGACCTGCACCAGCATATCCATCTGGAAAACAACATCCTGTTCCCGCGGTCGGTGGAGATGGAGCGGGGACGCTGACCCTAGCGCGGCCGCCATGGCGGCCGCCACGCCGGGACCTATTCGAGAAAAGGCGGGCTTCGCCCGCCCCGGACGGCCGAGGGCGGCTGTCCCCACGCGGGTATTGCGACGGAACCAATGGCAGATTTGGCCACACGCATTGAAGTCCAGCAGGGAAGGGCGCTCACGCCCGAGGAGATCTTCGAGATCACGAGGGCGCGGGAGAAGGCTCTCTCCCGCCTGCTCATGGCGTTCATCAGCGCCGGCCTGGGGTTCATGCTGTTGCCCGGAACTTTCCTCGGAGTGTGGAACCTGATTGCGATTACGGACCGCCATGCAGCGGATTCGGTTCCGCCAGCCTGGATTCAGGCCCACGGGCACGCCCAGATTTTTGGCTGGATCGGCAGCTTTATTTTGGGCATTGGGTTCTACTCCATTCCCAAGCTGCGCCGCGCCGGCCGTCCATTCGCCCTGTGGAGGGCGTGGCTGTGCTGGACGGTGTGGACCGCGGCCGTGGCCTTGCGCTGGGCCGCCAACGTTTACTTATGGCATTGGCGAGCGCTTTTGCCCGCCACCGCCGCCGCGGAAGTAGTTGCATTTGCAGTTTTTCTGAGGTCGGTTTCCGGCCATCAGGCGAAAAGCGCGGGCAAGGACAAGCTGGACCTCTGGATTTGGGTGGTAATTATCGCCGCATTCGGATTTCTGGGAGATCTACTGGCCAACTTGGCAGGGTCAATCTGGGTGGCAGCCAACGGGAGTGGGCCTTCGTTTCCGCCCGGCTTCGACCAACGCTTCCTGGTGCTATCCACCTGGGGATTTCTGGTGCCGTTTGTGTGGGGATTCAGCGCCAAGTGGCTGCCCGTGTTTCTCGGCCTGCGCGAAGTGCGAAAACGGCGGCTTCTGACTGCCGTGGGCCTTAATACGGCGGGCGTGGTTTGCGCTCTCCTTGGACGTGTGCTGGCTGCCAGCGTATTGCTGCTGGCTGCCAGCCTGATGGCCATCCTGGCGCTACGGTTGTTCGAACCGCCCGAGCGGCCGCCCAAGATCAAGGGCGTGCACAGCAGTTTTCCTGTATTTGTGAGGCTGGCTTACGTGTGGCTGCTGATTGCCGCCGCATTGGGCATTTGGGCGGCCACCCTTAGCGAAGCACCCGGCGCATGGGGCGCCTCGCGCCACGCACTTACAGTGGGCTTCCTGGCCATGATGGTGTTCAGCGTCGGGCAGCGCATCCTGCCCGCGTTTTCCGGCATGCGCCTGCTGTTCAGTCCGCGGCTGATGTTGGCCGCACTGGCGCTGCTGGCTTTGGGCTGTACCCTGCGGGTTTCCTGCGAAGCCCTGGCCTACCAGGGATTTGCCGCCTGGGCATGGGCTCTGCTGCCGGTTTCCGCGGTAATTGAGTTAAGCGCGGTGCTGGCCTTTGCCGTAAACCTGGGGGCCACGTTTATACGAAAGCCCAGAGTCGTGACGGACCCTCGGGTAGCTGGCAGTTGGTAGCTGGTAGTTAGTGGGCGATGACGCGCAATTACGATGTAGAATCGCCGGGTGGCGCAAGACTCTAACTACCAACTACTAGCTGCCAGCTAAGGTTCCGCCATGACCGACACCATCGTAGTCAGCGAATGGGATTCTGACCTCTTCCACCAGAAGGTGATGGAGTTGGAAGCCCAGGGCTATGTGGCGCAGCGCGATACCTACCGCATTACCGCCGAGATGAATCCCGAGACCGGCATTGTCACCCACGTACACTTCATGGAACTCTGCCGCCCTGACCGAAAAAACCCTTAACCACAAAGGACACAAAGGAACAAAGAAGAAGAAAATATGGGTTAGGTTTGCCGGTTAGCGCTTTTTTTAAAAGCTGCGGCTGCAAGCCAATCTTCAGCAATAATCCCCAAGTTTCCTTAGTGTCCTTGGTGTCCTCTGTGGTGAATGGTTCTGGGGTTAGCAGGCGAGCTGGTCGCGGGAGATCTTCAGTCCGTTGAGGTTTCCCAGCACGGTGACGGCCAGCATCTCCTGGCGGAAGAATTCGTCGGCGGTGGCCAGCAGGTCTTCGGTGGTGACCGACTCGATACGCTCAATCAGCTCATCCAGCCCGAAGAAGTGGTCAAAATACATTTCCTGGCGGGCGAGGTTGGACATGCGGGCGGTGCTAGACTCCAGGCTGAGCATGAGGCTGCCTTTGAGCTGGTCTTTGGCGCGGCGCAGTTCATCCGCCGGCACAGCTTCGTTTTTCAGCCGGCGCAGTTCGGCCACGATAGACCCCACGACTTTGGGCGCCGACTCGCGCGAGGTGCCGGCGTAAATGGAGAGGCAACCGGTGTCGCGGTAGGGGTTCAGATCGCTGTAGATGGCATACACCAGCCCCTGGCGCTCGCGGACATTCTGGAATAGGCGCGAGCTCATTCCCCCACCCAGCACCGTGTTCAGGATGTAGGAGCCATAGCGCTTGGGATGGGCCAAGGGATAGGCGGGGGTGCCGACGCAAATCTGCACCTGCTCCAGGGCCTTCTTGTTGCGCATGATGATGCGCGGGTTAACCTTCGGCGGCGCCGTGTGATAGCCGTTGGAGCGCGGCTTGAGGTGCTGGAACTTCTCCACCACCAGGTCCGCGAACTGCCTGTGGTCCACATGTCCGGCGGCGCACACCACCAGGTTGCCGGGATTGAAGCGCTCGCCATAATAGTCAAACAAGATGGGCTGCTCGAAGCGTTTTACTGTGTCCTTGGTTCCCAAAATGGGCTTGCCCAGGGGGTGGTCCTTCCAGAAGTTCTGAGTGAAGATTTCATGGACCAGGTAGTCGGGGTTGTCCTCGTCCATCTTGATCTCTTCCAGGATGACGCCGCGCTCCCGACCGATATCCTTGATGTCGAAGACCGGGTTCAACACCAGATCGCTGAGCACGTCCATGGCAATGGGTAGGTGTTCATCCAAGACCTTCACATTGAAGCAGATGCACTCCTTGGCAGTGAAAGCGTCCATGTTGCCGCCGATGGAATCCACCTGGCGGGCAATATCCTCGGCGGTGCGTGACTTGGTGCCCTTGAACACCATGTGCTCGACGAAGTGGGAGATGCCATTCCACTGCGGATCCTCGTCCCGCGAACCGCTTTTTATCCAGATTCCAATCGAGACCGAACGAATGTGCTGCATTTCCTCAGTGATGATGGTCAGGCCATTAGGCAGCACTTCCCGGGAGATGTTACTGAGCTCTTGAACCATGTTGTCACCTGGGCCCGGATGAGAGGAGAAGCAAGCGGATAAATCGGCCACTACAATTGTGACACAGCCTGAGCCCTGCGGCTATAAGTGAAATAGTTGTTTATTTTCAGCTATTTACAGAGAAAAGTCGGGAAATTGCTTGCGCGAGGCGACTTTCGCGGGACTTGCCCCCGGTTACAATGTTTCAAAAGCCTTGGGACGACAGCTGGACGCATGCCATCCGAACCACAATACGACCTGTTAGGCCTTGATATTCAAGAGCTTACAAGCTTAGTTGAAAGCTCCGGCGAACCTGCGTACCGGGCCCGGCAACTGTTTCAGGCTATTTACGGCGATCGTTTGCAATCGCCCGAAGAAATCTCCACCTTGCCGCAGAGTTTTCGGCGCGCGCTTCACGAACTAGGCTACGGGATGGGCCTGCCGAGGACCGAGAAGCGCTTCGTTTCGCAAGACGGCACCGTGCGCTACCTGATGGCATTTGGCGACGGCGAGAGCGTGGAGACGGTGTGGATGCCGGAAGGCGACGATGGCGAAGCGGGAGATGGCAGCGAAGCGGGAGACGAGGAAGAGAGGAGCCGGGAATGGCAGCGGGCTACGATCTGCGTTTCCAGCCAGGTGGGCTGCGCCGTGGGTTGCCAGTTCTGTCTTACCGCCTTGCTGGGAGTAAAGCGCAACCTGACGCCCGGTGAGATCGTGGGGCAGATTATTGCCGTCCTCAACGACCAGAAGGCTTTACCCGGACGGGAGCGCCTGAACCTGGTGTTCATGGGGATGGGCGAACCGCTGCTGAACTTCGACAACTTCATCAAGGCGGTGCGGTTGCTGGTAGAGGGCGTGGGGATACCTGAGTCGCGCATGACCGTCTCCACCGCCGGAATTGTGCCCCGGATATACGATCTGGGCAAGGAAGCGGTGCGGCCGAAACTGGCGATTTCGCTGAACGCCCCCAATGACGAACTGCGCAATCGGTTGATGCCGCTTAACCGGAAGTGGAATCTGGAGGCGTTGCTGCGGGCGGCCCGGGAATTTCCGCTGAAAACTCGGGAGCGGCTTACCTTCGAGTACGTTTTGCTCGCCGGGGTAAACGATTCCGTGGATAACGCCAAAGAAGTACTGGATCTAGTTCGCGGCATTCGCGCCAAAGTGAACCTGATTGCACTGAATCCGGGCCCTGGGGTTGAGTTTGCCACTCCGGAGCAGGAGCGGGTGCTGGCGTTCCAGCAGGTGCTGGTGAGGGGAGGGGCGCCCACCTTCATTCGCCGGCCACGGGGTCGGGATATTTACGCGGCCTGCGGGCAGCTGAAAAGAAGTGTTTAGCAATTAGCACTTGGCATTTGGCGAGCCACGTCTCTCGCAGATTGGGGAACGGAAGCATTCAGTAACAGTCAGCATTCAACCAGCAGCGCTTTGCTGACTGCTTTGGTGTAGGCCAACCCCTGCCGCAGACCATGCTTCTCCCTAATAAGACAGTCCAAGTCCACAGCTAACGTCCTCAAACATAGAGCTGTGCACCAACCCGCTTCCCGCCCCAGGGGCGAGAGCGGGTTTTGACTTTACATTCAAAAGGAGAGATGGCTTATGACGCAAGAACTCAGCGGAATGAAGGTAGCAATCATCGCAACCCAGGATTTTGAGGAATCAGAGCTAACCGAACCCAAGAAGGCGCTGGAGATGGCGGGCGCGAAGACGGTGGTGATCTCGAGCAAGCCGGGAAAGATCCAGGCGGTGCGCCATGACGAGAAGACGATCAAGATGGATGTAGACATGACGTTCGACCAGGTGCAGGCGTCCGAATTCGACGGGGTGCAAATTCCCGGCGGGGCGCTGAACGCAGACACGCTGCGGGTGATGCCGGAGGCGCAGGAATTCGTGCGGGAGATGGACCGGGAGGGCAAGCCCATCGCCGTGATCTGCCATGGCCCCTGGCTGCTGGTTTCGGCGGGGCTGGTGCGGGGACGCAAGATGACCAGCTACCACACCATCCAGGACGATATTCGGAACGCTGGCGGTCAGTGGCAGGACGCGGAATGCGTGCGGGACAAGAACTGGGTGAGCAGCCGGCAACCGTCTGATATACCGGTATTCAACCGGGAGATGATCCGTTTGTTTGGCGAGCAGCGGGGGCGCGAGAAGCGGGTGGCGTAGAGCTTCCGGCACTCACCTCAGAGGCGCAGAGAAAACCCAACGGAGAGTATGCGGAGAAAGAAAAACAGACTTCTATTTCTTCTCTGCGACCTCTGCGATGGAAAGTTTGGGAGCGGGTTGGAGAGGAGGGTTACCGGTCTGGGCCAGGCGCAGGTTGTACATTTCCGCGTCGGCGGCTTCGACCAGGGACTCGACGGTGCTGGCGTCAGGAATGAACTGGGCAATACCAGCGCTTAGTCCGAGCTGATAGCCGAAGTCCTGGTTGCGGCGGTTCCATTGGCCAACCCCGTAGGGCAGGCGGTCCACGGCGATCTGGGCTTCGCGGCGGTCAGTTTCGGGCAAAATGGCGAGAAACTCGTCTACACCGTAGCGGACGAGAATGTCGGCGGCGCGGAAATTGCGTTTCAGTATCTGGGTAACGTCCAACAGGACACGTTCGCCCACCACATGGCCGAAGCGCTCGCTGAGGGCGGAGAAGGCATCAATCGCAATTATGACGAGAGAAAGGCGAGTGCCGGTTCTCTGGGCACGGGCCATTTCCCGGCCCAGCACCTCATTGAGGGTGCGCCGGTTGAACAGACCGGTTACCTCGTCCAGGCGGGCTACCTTTTCCGCCTGCAACAAGCGGGTGGTGAGTTTGCGGCGGGTGCGAGTGAGCTTAAGTCTCTGCTGCACCATGTAGATGGCGGCCAGAAGAAGCAGAACCAACAGCCCGAAAAAGAGCACGGGCAGGTTTTGCTGAGTTACCCGGAAAGTGGCGGCATTCCAGAGCACCCGAGGCACAATCAGAGCGAAAAAGCCGGTGGCCAGCATGAGAGCAATCAGGCCGACCAGGGACCAGAGCTGCAGATCGCGGCCTTCCAGAGCGCGTAACTCGGCTTCCAGCAGCGTGGGATCCTCGTGCTTGAATTGGTCGGGTGCGGTCATGCGAGCATCAACTCCTTACCGTACTCTTTGCATTTTCAACCTGAGGGGATGCCGGCATGGCGGACTGGGACAGGCCGGTCTTCTTCAATTCGCCCCAGGAGGCGTCGCGGCGGAAGTAGCGCCACATCCCTTGCAGCCGCCACAGCAGGTTCATTTGACGATAGGGGAAGTGTTCAAGGAAGCAGAACACGAGCAGGCGCAAAACATCGCGCCAGTTGCCGTAGCGGCGGTAGGTGATCTCCTCCAGAAGGACGCCGCCCACGGAAAGCGAGGTGGCGAAAGCGTAGCCAAACATCAGGAATTCAAAAGCCAGGCGCAGGCTGAGGCTGCCCATCAGGGCGGCGACCAATATGGTGACGTAGCCGGCCAGTTCCATGACGGGCTCAAACAATTCAAAGATCCACATGTAAGGGAGAAGGAAAAGGCCAATGCGGCCGTAGCGGCGGCGAAACAGCATGTCGCGATGCAGCCAGAGGGTATCCATGAGCCCTTGTTGCCAGCGGGCCCGCTGGCGCGCCAAGGATTTCAAATCGGAGGGCACTTCGGTCCAGCAGGTGGGGTCGGGAACAAAGCTGATGCGGTATTCCATGCCGTGGTCGAGCAGATAACGATGCAGCCGCACTACCAGGTCAATGTCTTCGCCAAGAGCTTGGGTGCGGAAACCGCCGATGCTGAGCACAAGGTCGCGGCGGAAAATGCCGAAGGCACCGGAAATGATGGGCAGCATGTTGAAATAAGCCCAGGCTTCCCGGCCCACGAGAAAGGCGCGCAAATACTCGACAACCTGCAGGATTTCCACGGGGCGGCGGGGCAGGCTGATGTCCTGCAGGCGGCCTTGGACCACTTTGCAGCCGTTGAGCACGCGCACGATGCCGCCGGCGGCTATGGCGCGGCCGGGGTCGGATAAAATTCCGGAAACGATGCGCATCAGGGAATCGCGTTCCAGAAGGGAATCAGCATCCACCACGCAGACGAAGGGCGAGCCGCAAACGTTCAAACCGGCGTTGACTGCGTCCGCTTTATTGCCGGCGGATTCCTTGTCCGCGACCAGAAGGCGGGGCTCGCGGAGGCTCTTGTACAGGCGCTTGACACGAGCCGTTGAAATTTCCGCCACATAAAGCATGTGGGCGGGCACGAGGTCAAAGGCGCGTGCCAGCCGATCCAGGGTGTCGTCCTTCGAGCCATCGTTCACGACGATGATTTCGAGGTTGGGGTACTCCAACTCCAGAAGCGAGGCAACCGACTCGACAATGCTTCCGGCCTCATTGTGTGCCGGGACCACCATAGAAATGGGGGGAGTAAACGACGATTGGGAAAGATTTTCCAGGCGAATGCTGCTGAGCCGTTGCTGGTGGGAGCAGCTCTTGTGGATGGCCGCAACCAGCAGGAACACATAGATGACGTTAGAGGCGAAGTAGTAGAGAAACAGAATCAGTGTCAGGAACTGAACCAGGGCGGACATCAGGACGACACCTTCGGGGAGGCGGCCGCCTGACCAGCCAGTTCCAGGCTGGCTTTGCCACGCTCCAGGGAGTGCAGCAGGATGGGGGCGGCGAAGCGGCGGTCAGACTGGGATTCCAGGGCCTTGACCACGGCTTCGAACCTGCCGGAACGGTCCAGCTCGGAAATAAAGGCCTGCAGAGCATAGCGGTCTTCCGTGGCCACGATTTTGGCCAGGATCTCCTGCAGGTCGGGCTCCATCTTGGCGAGCACAGTGGCGGCACGCTGGCGTACGTGACGGTTAAGGTCGCAAACGGCGCGCAACAGAACGCGAATTTTTCGTTTGTCGGTGAGGAAGCCGACGGCTACCACGGCGCGCAGGCGCACAAACCACTCGGGATCGTTGGCCAGCACGCTGAGGGTGGGGAAAGCGAGGTCGGCATCAGTGTGAGCCAGGGCACGGGCCGCGGAAGCCCTTACTTCCGGCAAGGGGTCGGTGGCCAGCACCAGGAGTTCGTCGCCCAGCTCCGCCGAGGCCAACTCGCCCAGCACCCGGGCCAGCAGTTCGCGGGCTGGGCCGGAAGAGGACGGCAGGTAGCTGACCAGGAGCTTAGCGCTGGCGCGGCAACAATTGGCCAGAGCATTCTTGATGGGGAAGTCGGGGAAGCCAGCCAGCTCTCCAGAGAGCAGGCCTTCGATAAGGGGAACGGCAGCCTCGGGAAGGGCGCTGCGGCCAAGACCGCGGATGGCGGCCATACGGGTATCGGGGTCGCTGGCGACATCATTGAGAGCTTCAGCCAGGGCGGGAACTGCTTCCGGGGCGCGCGTACGGCCCAAGGCGACCAGGGCCACGCGCCGGTTCCAGCCCTTGAAGTTCCGGGCCTGGTAAATTCTTTCGTCCAGCAACCCGCTGGCACGCAGGCAGTGCAGGAGCTGTGGGAGTTCCTGCGGCCCGGCAACCTCGATGCTGTCCAGAAGGATGGATTCCACAATAGCGGAGGTGAAGGGATTGGCGCGCCAGTCTTGAGGAGGAACGGAGCCGCTGACGATGCCCGGCCATTGGGCGCGGATTTGCAGCGTGGAGCGATTCAGGCGCTGGAAGTAGCGGCCCCGGTACCAGCGCCGGAAGACGATAAAAGCGATGAGCAGAGCGATGGCGAGGGCAGAGGCGAAAATTCCCTTGAGCACGAGCTCGGCGGGGAGCGCTTTAAAAACGGAAGCCATAACTCACTCCCCCGCTGGTCTCGCTTCGCGCCTGGGAACGGTCCTGGGCGGCGATGTATCCGGTGATGTCCTGAGTATTGTTCAGGGCGAGGCGCAAACCGCCCCCGAAAGTGCGGGCGGCAAAGCGGCCGGTCTGGTCAATTTCGGCGAAAGATTCAGAGCCCACGGCAAACATCAGGTTGCCGGAGAGGCGGCGGGCCAGAGGAAAGCCGAGGCGAGTGCGGCCGTTGGGCTGCCAGTCATGGCCGGGCACGCCGGAAAAGGCGCTGCGGGCCGCGTTGATGGAGAGCAGCCAGTTCCAGTCACGAGGAAGATAGAGCAGGGCCGTGCCGCCGAGGGTGAGAATGCGCGCGGTCGAATACCAGTACCAGTGCTGGTCGTAGGAAGTCTCGACACCGCGAATAAATGGATTGCCCAGGCGGAAGCCATGACCATAGCTGAACAGGGCCTCCGACTTGGGAATGACTCCGTGGTCATGGCCGCCGGCCCCACCGACGGTCAGCCAGTTATTCTCGGGAAGGTTGCGGGTGACCATGCCGGTGAGTTTCCCGGCACGCTGGCCAAAACGCTGATAGACGTCGAAAGAGAAGGCCGTGGCCCAGGAGGAATTCCAATGCGAGGCCAGCGACATGCTTTCGGTTGCGGCCGTGCCGGTGTAGTTGAAGCCATCGAAATCGCTGCCGATGCGTAACTGGTGGCGAGTTTCATCGGCAAGGGAGGCGAGGCCGAGGCGAGCGCCTTGCTCATTGCTGTTAAGGCTGAGCGCCTGGCGAAAATTAGAGCGGGCCTCCGCATTTCTCTTCAAGGCCGCAAGGACGCGGCCTCGGCGTACAAGTATGTCGGTTTGAGCCGGCGCCAATGATTGAGCCTGGGCAAGAATCTGCAGGGCTTCGGAGTCCTTGCCGTCCCAGTGCAGTACGTCAGCCAATCCCAGCAGCATGTCAACATCGTTAGGTTTTTGCGAGAGCACAAAGCGATATTCAGTCTCCGCTTCGGAGTGGCGATTCTTCCAGGCCAGCAGCCGGGCATACCAGCCGTGAGCCTCCAAGTCCGAGGGACGATCTATGATTCGTGCTTCGGCGAGGGCAAGGGCCTTATCCAGATCGCCGGCTTTGACCGCAGCCCGGACTTGCGACGACCAGTCAGGATTGGACTCGGCGGCAAATGCGGGCACGACAATGAGCGACGCCAACAGCAGGCTTGCCAGCAGACAGGCAGCCAGTTTTGCATGGCGACAAGTCTGAACCCACGCAGGCCTTCCTGGTTGTCGGCAAATTCTCATGGCGCACACGAAGAGACACCGGTGGCATTTGCGCCAGCCCTGGAGTCCATCTGTTACGGATGATAGTGTCGGCGGGAATTGCCGGAAGGTTACCTTAGTGCAGGACCGGGGAAGGCCGTCAGGCCGGGGCCGCTCTTCCATAAAGCCCACGTTCAGGATCAGCAGGTTGCAGATGCGGGAGCCGATTTTATGCTGCGGGTGTAGGGGTTTTTCCGCTTACGGCCGTAATCGCCGAAAGGCTCCGGTTTTTTCAATCGGAGGGAAGGGAAACTGGCGCGGCCACCACCTGGACACCCTTCAGTTGCTGCAATTCGGCCAATGTGCGCGCCCATTCCTCGCGGTGTTTTTTAGTAGCGATGGGGGCATTCAGGTTGCTGTAGAAAGCGAGAATGTTGTCCCGCAAATCGGGAGTGACGCCATCGAAGTGGCGGCGGGCCAAGCCATCGAGCAGAGCAGCGTAGGTTTGGTCAGTGAGTTTGTACTCGCCGGCGCGGGTGGCTTCACCGGTATCAAAGTCGCGGTCATGCAATTGCAAGTTGCCGGTCTTGACTTCGGCTATCAACCGGCGGTAGTTGGCGAGCGTCACATCCATGCTCTTCAGGTACATGTCCTCAGTCTGGGTATTGGGGAGCACGAAATCCACCGCCCGGAAGGGACCGAACTTGGGGATGAGGTGAAAAAGAAAGGCGAGGAAGCGAGCACCGAAACCTGGACGCCGATATTGGCTGCCCCATTCCCGCTCGTAGTAGGAGCGGGACACGTGATAGAGGAAGCGCTTCTGGTTCCGGTTGTGCTTTTCCTGGACCAAGTCGGCGGGCTTGATGAGGAGGGCCACCTTAGTCATCTCCGGAATGACCTTGCTGATGCCGCGGCGATAGGTGCCAATGGCAAGGTCCTCATTGTGAATGAGGTCAGTCAGGGGAATGCCGTAGGTGCGTTTGAAGGCGCGCTCCAGCAGGGGAGTGGCTACTTCAAAACCGATGAAATCGTGGTAGCGGTCGGAGGCGAAGCGGTTCTTGGCCACCTGGGTCACGTCAAAGCCGAATTCGGTGCGGATGTGGGCCTTGGGGTCGTCCTCGTAGGTGACCGAATCGCCATATTTTTTGCGCAGTTTGGGGAAGCGCACGGCTACGGCGCGATTGATGTAGGGATGGCCATTGAGGTCGGAAGCGTAGTGAGCGAGGGCGCCCAGGGCGAAAGAGAGTTCGTTCAGGTCGCTAGCCTCGGCGAACAAAGACTCCACAAAGTAGCCGCTGCGCACGTAATGAGTGAGGTCACTGAAACGTTTGTTGCCGAAGGGATAGTAGCCCATGTCCTGGATGAGGCAGCCGCCATAGGCGTAGGCGTGAGCACGGCGCAGGTCCTCGCGGGTGGCATCGGGGAAGCGCTGCATGAGCCAGGGGCGGATGGAATCAGCCCAGACCAGGTCAACGACTTCTTCGTGGCTGAGCACGGAGTAGCTGAGGGAGTGCGGCGCGGTTGCAAACAAGAATAGGAGCAGGCAGACAACTGAGAGCGCCCGCCTGCTCGATGGTCTAAGGGGCCACATCCGGGCTATCGTAACCTCTTCCAGGGCCAAGAGTGCAAACTGCTGGTGAATAATTGCATGATGTTGGATGCGGCCAGAGCCGCCTTCGTACACGAATTAAGGAAAAATTACGGCACTGGCGGCATTCTTACGACCGGCGGTAAGGCTTCGTCCAGCGAATCATGCCGCTTGGCAGGCGTGCCACCAATGGCGTAGGCTGGCGCGTCATGCTCCACAAACTGCTGCGCCGTTTTGCTTGTCTGATTGCCGTCCTGTGCCTGGCTTCCGCCGCCTGGGCGGGATTCACCCTCGAACAGGTAATGAGCTATTCCTTTCCCGACCACCTGGTGGCCGCCGCGAAGAGCGATGGCGTGGCCTGGGTGTTCAACCAGCGCGGGGCGCGCAACGTTTGGGTGGCGGAGGCGCCGGACTTCAAGGCTCATGCCCTCACGCATTACACGCAGGATGATGGCCAGGACATTGCCGGGCTCGCGCTCACTCCCGACGGCCGGGTCGCGGTTTATACGCGCGGGACGGAGCTGTTCGAAGACAGCGAAGACGTTACAAATCCTACCAGCAACATCCAGGGCGCCAAACACCAGGTGTGGGCGGCGGATGTAGCCGGGGGAGAGCCGCGCCTGCTGGGCGAAATCTCGTGCGCCGGCGAGGACTGCGAGGACCTGCAGATTTCGCCGGATGGCAAATGGGTGGCATGGGCCGGGAAGAAACAGATATGGGTTGCGCCGGTGGCCGGGGGCGGTAAGGCGCGGCAACTGGCGCAGGTGCGGGGGGCGAACGTGAGCCCGCGGTGGTCGCCGGACGGCAAGCGCATCGCCTTTGCCAGCCAGCGTGGCGACCACAACTTCATCGGGATTTACGATTTCAGCAAAGACAGCATTCTGTACCTGGCGCCCAGCGTGGACCGCGACTCCATGCCGCGGTGGTCGCCGGATGGCAAGCTGGTCGCCTTTGTGCGCCAGCCCGGGCGGGAGCGCGGGCTGGCGTTGATTCCTGAGCGCCCGCATCCCTGGTCCATCTGGGTAGCCGACCCAAACACGGGTGCGGGACACGAGATCTGGCACAGCGGTTCGGGGCTGAACGATTCGTTTCCGGAACTGACGGAAGATGTTTCCTTCAAGTTTGCCGCGGGGAACCGCATTGTTTTCGCCTCGGAACAGGATGGGTGGAACCATCTGTACTCAATGAGCGCAGCGGGAGGCGCGCCCACCCGGCTCACACCCGGGCAGTTCGAAGTGGAGGACGTGAGGCTCAGCGCCGATGGCCGAAACCTTCTCTACACCTCCAACCAGGACGACGTGGACCGGCGGCACCTGTGGCGCGTGGCGGTGGAGGGAGGAACGCCCCAAGCGCTCACCCGAGGCGAAACCATGGAGTGGACCCCGGTGCAGACCGCCGACGGACGCTACATTTTGTGCCTGGGCTCAAGCGCGACCACACCGGCCATGCCTTACCTGGTCACCGGCAACGGACGGGAGATGCTGGCCAAAGAGGCGCTGCCGGCGGATTTTCCTTCAGCGCAGCTGGTGGCGCCGCGGCAGGTGATTTTTCCCAGCGCCGACGGACTGCAAATTCACGGGCAGCTTTTCGTCCCGCGCGGCCGCACGCGACCGGGCCCGGCGCTGGTGTGGATGCACGGCGGGCCCATTCGGCAAATGATGCTGGGGTTCCATTACATGGGCTATTACCACAACGCCTACGCCGAAAACCAATACCTCACCAGCCTGGGCTATGTGGTGCTATCGGTGAATTACCGCATGGGAATCATGTATGGGCGGGCGTTTCGCGAGGCGCCCCATTGTGGCTGGAAGGGCGCGGCCGAGTACCAGGACATCGTAGCGGCGGCGCACTATCTGCAAGCACTGCCCACGGTTGACCGGAACCGCATCGGGCTATGGGGAGGCTCGTACGGCGGCCTGCTCACGGCCATGGGGCTGGCGCGCAATTCCGACATTTTTGCGGTGGGGGTGGATTTTGCCGGGGTGCACGACTGGTCAGCTTTCCTGACCCAATGGACCGGCTACAAAAATGCCCCCGATCTGGAGCAGGCAAGAAAGCTGGCGTGGGAATCGTCGCCCGATGCCTCGGTGGAAGAGTGGAGATCGCCGGTGCTGCTTATCCAGGGCGATGATGATCCGGATGTGCCCTTCAGCCAGACGGTGGACCTGGCGCAACGCCTGCGGGCCAATCATGTTCGCTTTGAGCAACTGGTGTTCCCGGATGAGGCCCACGATATGCTGCTCTGGCGGAATTGGGTGGCAAGCTACCAGGCGACGGCGGAGTTTTTCAACCGCATGCTGAAGCCGGAGGGAAGCGCACGCGGCCGCTAAGGGTGGCTCCTTTGGCAGGGCGAAGCCGGTTGCACTTTAAGGCATGCCGGCAGCCGTGCTGCGATACCAGCGGCTCGCGGGCGGGGCACCCGTGGCACAAGGTTTTCTGCTGCCCGCGGTGTATCCTGAACCGCAAGCTTCAATGGCGGAGTCCAGTATCCAGCTGAAACCCGCATCCCAAGCGCCTCTTGAGCAAAGCCGGATCAGGCCGCAGGTGCGCCTGGCCCTGATCAGCGGGATTACGGTTTTGTCGGCGGTGCTGCGCCTGCTTTACCTGGGCAAGAAGAGTTTCTGGCTGGATGAGATTGTCAGCGTTTCCATCGCCCGGCTGGATCCGGCAGGCTTCCGCAACATCGTGATGAGCTGGGAGCTGAATGAAGGGCTCTATTACAGCTTGCTGCGCGGGTGGATGCACCTGGCCCAGGGAGAGTTTGCGATTCGCCTGCTTTCGGTGGCGCCGGCGGTGGCCGCTATTCCTTTCGTTTACCTGCTGGGGCGCAGGTTGTTCTCTGAAGGTGCGGGACTGATCGCTGCCCTCTTGCTGGCGGTGAACGCCTTCGATGTGCGCTACGCCCAGGAGGCGCGAGGCTACAGCCTGCTGGCATTCCTGGTGGTGCTGGCGAGCTGGTTTTTCGTGAGATGCGTGGACGCGCCGCAGAGAAAGGGCAACTGGGCAGGGCTGGTGATGGCGTTGGTGCTGGGCGTGTACGCGCACTTTTTCGCCGGGCTCATGCTGCCGGTGTTCTGGCTGGCGGCGCTGCTGCGCAAACGGGGATTTCCCTGGAAGCGCTTCCTGATCAGCAGCGGCGTGATCGCGTTGCTGGCCGTTCCCGCGCTGCTGTTCGTGGCCATGAAGAACCGGGGCCAGGTGGGATGGGTAAAGCCGACCACGTGGACGGACCTTCACGACTTGGCGACCTTGCTGAGCGGGCGAGGGGGGCTGGTTTTGCTGCTGCCGTGCGCAATCCTCCTGCTGCTGGCGCTGGTGAAGATGCTCCGACGGGCGGGGAAGGAGGAGGTTTGGGGACACGTTTTCGTCTGGATGTGGCTGGTGCTGCCGGTGGCCATGACGGTGGCCATCTCGCTGTTGAAGCCAATGTTGGTGAGCCGATACCTGATCTTCTGCCTGCCCGCGTTTGTGCTCCTGGTGGCGGTGGGACTGAGCGTGATTCGCCCCCGATGGCTGATGGGGGCGGCGCTGCTCGCCGTGCTGGCACTCTCACTGCGTGGAGTTGGCGCTTACTATCGCACCGGCTTTGATCCGCCGGAACAGGATTGGCGCGGAGCGGTGCATTACATGCTGGCGCAGGCGCAGCCCGGCGACGCGGTACTTTTCTACCATCCTTTAGCGCGGCTGGCCTACGAGTACTACCGTCAACGCTGGCCGCAATTTCCGGCTCCGGTGGTGGTGTTTCCAGCACGCGCCGACGCGCGCCTGCTGAAAGGAACGCAACCAGATTTCGCCTTGCTTCCGCAACTGCCGGAGCACTACCGGCGGCTCTGGCTGGTGCAGAATTGGGGCCCCGACGTTTTCACCCGGCGCATGGATGCCGTGTTTGGCGTGCATTACGTCAAGGCCAGGGAGCGGGACTTCAGCGTTATTCGAATCAAGCTGTATCAAAGCGCATTACCAAAGTAATCCAGCCTTTTCCGCAGGAGAACAGCCCCGCCTGCGAGTGCAAATAATTTCACCTCACAACTTGTGTGGGCAGTGGCCGCACGGGTAAGTCCAATTGTTGGCGCGCACTTGTAGATGGTCAGCCGTGGCAGGCCAACTGCATTTTGCAGGGCATCCCCGAAACCGACTCTTAGGGAATGACAATGACTCAACTGCTGCGCCGCTTGTGGTGCGACGATGCCGCCCAGGATGTATCCGAGTACGCCGTGATGTTAGCTGTGGTGCTGACTATCACGGTGGTGATGGTGAGGCTGATAGGCGTGAACTCCAACAACGTGTTCAGCGAAATCGGGAGCAAGCTGAGCTGAGCTCAAGGACGAAACCATGGCTAAGAAAGACTTGCAGACAGATTCCACATCGCGGATGTCCGATTTTTCTTTTGGACTTTCCTCTTCGGGCCAACAGCCTCAATACGAGGAAGTGAATGAGCAAACAGTTCCAAAATCGCAGGGCAAGCGGCACGGGAGTTCCACACTGGGCGACGCAGCGGTAGCGGTGGTAATTCTGTCCGTGGCCGTCGTGGGCTGTTTCGGGATCAATAGCGAAATGGTGGTTCGCCAGTTCCCGCAGCTTGCGGCCGTGCTGCATTTGACGGCGCCGGCCCGGAATGCGGCCCTGCCTTCTGGCGCCAACGCCCAGGTCAAGGTATGGGTGGACCTGAATACGGCTCTGTATTACTGCAAGGGAACGGATTCCTATGGGCGTACCAAGAACGGCCGCTACCTGAGCCAGGTTAACGCGCGGCTGGCGAATTTTGAGCCGGCTGAACGCAGAGAGTGCACGGCGGGGTCCAGCGCGATGCTAAGGAAAGGGGAGTTGCCGCACCGTTAAAGTGAACTGTTGTTGCTCACAGACACGTACTCGCCCAGCAGTGTTGCCGGGCGGGCCTCCGGACTGTAATCAACACTAGCCCCTGGGCGCGGAGTCGGATTGTTCTTCGGGGGCTGGGGGAGCGAGTTCAGCTGCGGGGCGGTGGGAGCCACGCAAAAAACTGCCGACTTTGCCCAGCGTGATCATAACCTTATTCCAGAAGATCAAGAGAAAAGCAAAAGCCGCGGCCAAGCCCGAAGTGAGAGGCAGCAGTTGATCGGGCCCACCGTAGAGAATCAAAGCAAAGTGCATCTCACCCCCAGTTGCCGCCAAAGCACCGAAGTAGCGCGGCGCCGGCGTTCTAGCAATCTTACTACAAAACGCCGGGACAGCTGTTCTCACCCGGTATCGCCTTAGCAACTCACCATGCCTATCGCCAGCGGTCCACCGCTTCCCACCAGAGCAGTTTGGTCCACTCGAGAAGCGCGGTTTTAGCCCACTCGCGGTGCTGCCACCAGTTCACGCCGAAGTCATACCTGTTGTGGGCAGCTGCCACCGACCACTGGTACTGCGGCAGGCGAACACGAACAATCTGAAAGGCGCGACGGGTGTGGTAGTCGGAAGTGACCAGCAGCACGCGGCGCGCGCCTGTGGGACGCAAACAATCGGCTACGTGTCCGGCTTCCTCGTCGGTAGAGTCTCCTGTGATAGGACACATCCTGGCTTTGTCCAGCAGGGCGCCGGCGCTGGTTTGAATGAATGCCTGCCCCATGCTGAAGGGGGTACGGCCAAACTGAACGACGTCGGTGCGGGCATCCAGGAAGAGGATATTCGCGTAACCTTTGCCCAACATTTCCAGCCCTTTGTAATAGCGGTCATCCCGACCGCCGGCCAGCACTACGATGGCCTCCGACCGTTGGGGCTGATCAACCACCAGGAAACGCCCGGCATAGCCCAGAAAAAAAATGAGCAGGAGCAGAAGACCTGCCAGAGAGAGAATAATGCGGCGCCGCCACCTTCTCATGTTGCCAATGTACTACCTTGGTTGTTCACGACCAGCGGGGCAGTGCCCAAACTATCACTGCGCCGGAATGGTGGGCACCGATGGAGGAACGGGGGCCGAAGAGGGGGTGGAACTCTTGGAGGAGCCGCGCATGCCCAGGGCAATGCCGCCGACGGCAGCACCCGCCGCGCCCAGGATGATGTAGAGTTTTTTGTGGCTTTTGGTGGGGTGGGTGGTTTCGATCAGCGAATCGGTGGGAAACGAGGTTTGCCAGATGCTGTCCTGCTCCTGGTCTTCCGCGGTCAGCTCCAGGCGGCTCACCATGCCTGGGCTGACCACCACAGTTTGGCCCGCGGCTACGTCTACGGGGGCGGTGCTGGTCCCGTGCAGGGGGCGGACCAGCACGATTCCGGAGTAAACAATCACGCGGGTGTCGCCCGAGGTGGCATCCAGGTAAAAGTCACTGTTCCCGTGGGAGGTGATGCGGGCCTGGGAGGTGGTCACATCGTAAGCGGCCTCGCTCTTATGAAAACGTGCCACTTCGCTGCGCACTCGTCCGGATAGCACCCGGAGTTCCGCGGTTTCTAGCGCAGGATTGTTGCGCGCCACCTGCATTGCGGTGTCGCCGCCGAGGCTGAGCACCTCGCCACCGCGCAAACGGATTCTCAGCCGCCCGGAATGATTGGTGCGCAATATGGCATTGCGAGCCAGAGGGCCCTCCTTTTCCACGGCCTGGTTGTCCATGGTGGCGCCCGCTTTCACACCGATGATGGCGCCCACATTCTCCGGAGCGGGATAGCTCTGGCCGGCAGAAAGCGTTGCCTGAACCAGCAGTCCACAAAGCACGAGCGCCCAGGCCTGACGCGACAGTGAATTCCCGTTTGCCGTAACCGCTTGCTGTCTGCCTTCTGCGCGCATGTGAACACTCCTCATTGAACGGTCAAGCTTACCTCGGTGGAACTTTGCCTTCCCGCGGCTGCGCTGGCATGGATCACAACTTTATAAGTACCGGAAGGCGTGGTGCTGCCGGGCGTGGGCGGAGAGGTTGGGCTGCTGGGGGGAGAAGAAGAGCTGGTGCCGCTGGCGCCGCTGCAGGCGAAGAGAGCAAGCAGGCAGATCAGCAGCAGAAAGACCAGCCAGAACCGCTTACTGTGCGGGCCGGACTCCGCGCTCCCGAGGGCGAAGATTATGCCGAAGCAAGGCAAGGCGAGGGCCAGCATCCACCCGGCAGCTTTGCGAGGGAGCGCCATTTGCGCCGAACCTCCGGCCGTGGTGATGGTGAGTTGTGTACTCAGTGGACCGCCGCCCGCCTGCAGGGTGGGGGGTGAAAAGGAGCACGAGCTGTTGGCCGGCAGGCGGGCGCAGGAGAAAGCAAAGCTCTGGCCGGCGGCGCCGCCATTGGGATCAAAATTAAGGGTGAAGGTTGTGTTCTGGCCGCCAGTGACGGTGGCCTGCGCGGGGCTGGCAGATAACGGCCCAGCTGGCGTCACTCCGGGAGGGTCTACCCGCTCGGTGAGACCATAAACAGTATTGGCTGGTGTTCCGGAATTGAACTTGGAGACCTCATTTCCCGAATTAATGTTGAACTGAACCACATCGGAACTGCAATAATCCGCTGCCCAGAAGGAGGCCTTATCCGAATCCAGCGCCAGACTCACCCAGCAATTTTCGCCGGAAGCGGTGTAGGTCATGATCTTGCGCCCCTGCGAATCGAAGCGGACGATGTCCTGCTTGTCGGCCACCAGCACGGTTTGGTCGGGCAGTATCTTGACGGCCAGGGCGGTGTTCAAGCCGGTGGCGAAGGAGGGCATCTGCTGGCCGGCGCAGGCGTTGTAGCGCAGGACGGAGGAGCCCTGTGAGGTGTAGAAGATGGTGCAGCCATCCGAAGCCAGATCAATCCAGTCGCTGCCTTCCTGCTCGGTGGTAACGGAGTAGGCGGCCATCAGGTTGCCGTAAGCGTCAAACTTCAAAATGGCATGGCTGCAGCCGGTTTCGCCCACAAAGGCGTTGCCGGCCGGGTCGAACACGATGGATTCGGGCTTGCAGTTATAACCGCTACCGTACGTGCCCTTGGGCGTGTTACTGCCATCGAATTTGCTGACCGTGTCAGCGGTGAAATCGGTGGTGTAGAGGTTCTCCGCGGAATCGAAGGCCATGCCGGTGATGGAGCCGCCCTGATTCGAGTTCAGCGTGGCCTGCTTGTTTCCCGAGCGGCTGAATTGCTCCACCTGGCCGCCGCCGATGCCCACGAATAGAACGGGGTCATCGGTCACTGTCACCGATTTCGAAACAGGCTGAGAGGCGTTGCCCGCCTTGTCGTGGGCTATGACGGTGACGGTGTAACTGCCACCGCTGACGTAGGTGTGGGCGGAATTGTTGCCGGTGAGGTAGTAGCCGTCGCCAAAATCCGTGAGCACTGTGCCGAGGTCGTTACCGGAGTCGGAGCAGGTGGCGGTGGCGGTCACCATCAGGGGCGCATTCCCCGAAGAGGGAGAAACCTGAACCGTACAAGTGGGCGTGCTGGTGGCCACCGTCACCACCTGCGACGCCGTGCCTTGGTTATTGGCGGGATCGGTAGCGGTTACGCTCACGGTAAAGCTGCCCGAAGTATTGTAAGTGTGCGTGCCGGTAGTGAAGTTTGTGTTGGGGGTGTTATCTCCCCAGGAGATCACAGTGGTGAGGGTGTCGCCATCCGAGTCTGAGCACAGGGCGGTTGCCGTGACCGTCAGGGGTGCGGGCCCGCTGTTTGGCGTGACGCTCAGGGTGCAGGTGGGAGTCTGATTCCTGTTGACAGTGACGGCCTGGGTAGCCGAGCCGGAGAGCCCTCCGGGATCGGTGGCCGTTAGAGTAACGGTAAACCGCCCCCGTGCAGTGTAGGTGTGGGTGCCGCTGGCGCTGTTGGTGGTGGTGTGGTCGCCCCAGTCCAAGACCTCGGAAAGAGTATCGCCGTCTGGATCGGTGCAGCTGCCGGTGGCCGTGACCGTGAGCGGAGCCGTGCCGGTGGTAGGGGTAACTGACAGAGTGCAGGTGGGCGGCTGATTAGGAGGCGGCGGGGGAGGCGGCGCCGTAACCGAGACCCCCTGAGTAGCGGTGGCGTTGTTCAAGCCATCGGTCGCGCTTACGGCCGCAACATAGTTGCCGGCAGCACCGTAGGTGTGCGGCAGAGAGAACGAACTCTGAGTTGTTTGCACCTGCGGGGAACCGTCGCCCCAATCGAGAGTTACAAACGTGATGGGAAGTACCGAGTCGGTGCAATTGACGGTGGCAGTAACCGGAAGCGGCGCCGCGCCGCTGGCTGGCGACACCACAAGGGTACACTGCAGCGGATTACCCTGGGCTAAGGCGGAGAGCGGAAGCGCGAGGCAAACCGCCAGAAACACAACAGATTTGCGCATCATGATGATGCCGGGTCCTGGGTTGTTGGGCTGTCCGTCCTCGTTCGCGGTCGTGGTCGCTGCCGCGTTTCCTCTGAATCTGCTTAGGATTCAGCTCTGCCGGCCAGAGTTGTCCTGCAATTATACCCTCCCGGCGTCAGGCTGCAAGGCCCGCTGGGCGCGGGGAAGCCGGGAATCCGCGTCAGACCTGGGCTGAGCCTGGGGCTGTGGCTGCCACAGCCACCTGCGAAGACACGACCCGGCGCTGGGCTTTGCTCCGTAAGATAAAGAGGGCAAACAGGATAAGGGTTGTGGCGACAGACAGAAGAGAGCGGTAGGTAACCATGGCCGCGGGCGTATCGCGGACGAACATCTCGCGCAGTTCTACAATCGGCACAGATAGCACCGCGGCAACGGCCAGGGGGGTTCCCCAGCCAGGGCGGTGCACGGGCTGATCGCCAGCCAATTGGCTGTTCAGGCGCAGATCGCGCGCCACCAGTCCTAAACCCGAATACCACACCAGCGCGAGGACAAGCGGAATATCGTAGAGGCTGCCGGAATAATACTCACCGCGGTCAATGGCGACGCTGGCCATGAAAGAGCCCACCGCGTAGAGGGCGGCGGCGGCGAAGAAATGGACATAGAAAGTCCGCCATTTACCCCTGCTTCTCCATAGGGCCACACCGGCCAGCAACGCCAAAGAAATGTTGGCCGCACCATAAACCACATTGTAGTTCTGGTCCCACCAGCTGGGAAGATTTGCAATTTCCCGCCAGGGAGTTACGAAATAGAGGTACAGATACAGCCACCATACGATGACCATGCCGGCATTAGCAATGTTGAGGAAGTTGGGATTGTCCCTCTGGTCAATATGAGGCCGTACCGCCAGAGCCATCATCATGGGGAGAACGTGCAGGTAGAGAACTACGTCGCCCCAGAAACCGGAAGCAGGCGGAGCGTGCAGCACGGTTTCATAAAAGGTCCACAACACCTGGTTCAGAAGCCACAGCGCGAAACCCAAGGAAAGAAGGGTCCAGAAGGTAGAGGAACTGCCGCGGCCACCGACCTGGTTGGGCAAAGTAGTGAGATAACAGGCGAGCAGCAGCAGGGTCTGCAAGCCGTCAGAGACGGCGTGCAGGGTGTATCCATCCGGCAGCATTAAAGAGAAAAAGATTTGCCCGCAGACCAGGATGCCTGCTGCCGTGAACCACGCGACACTAGCTCGCTTGAACAACTTCCAGCCTTGAGTGTGGACTTGGCGGGGTACCAGTAATGGCCTGAGCTTAGCTTTGCTGAGGTCACTTTCGGAAGATGACTACGGTAACCATCGCGAAGGGTGGACAGGGGACGTCAGGGAAGGAGCTTTTCCGCTGAGCGGCTGAAGGCAAAGATTGAAGCCCAGAGCGGGCGGGCAAGTTCCAAATGCAGCAGCACGCTTTCAGCGTCCGACTTTGTTTTCCCGCAGGGCGGGGAAAAGCCATTGCTTCAACTGGGCGTGCAATTCGCTGGACAGATGAACGAAGCGGATGCCAGCGCGCCCGTGTTTATCGGCCCAGGCGATCTGTCCCTGCACATCAACGGGCTGGCGGAGTCCAGGCAGGGTAAAGCGGGCACGCACCGACTGACGGACAGTAGCGGCCTGCGAAAGCCGTACCGCCACCCCTCCCTCGCTGACGTTGAGCACTACAGCTTTGATTTCGTGGCCGGGAATGAACTTGAGGCAAACCGGCGCGTAAGCGGGCTTGCGCAGTTGTTGCCGCCGTTGCGGGTACAAGAGGCTCTTGACGGCGCGCAGGCCCTGGAGAGCGCGGTCAAGGGTGATGGGCTCATAAAGAACAAACTTCGCGCCCATGGCGAAAGCCTCCCTGACGCTGGTTTCGCTGCCCAGGATCGCCGCAATCATGGTCTTATTTTCGAATTGCCGTTGTATATCCTTGAGCAGGGTGTCAGCGCCGGGCACGCTGAAATCAATCACCACAGCTTCGAATTTCTTACGGTCCATGAGGGCGATGGCAGAACTGGGCTCGCTGCACACCACAACGTCAATCTCCAGGCGCGAAAAGGCGCGCATCAGGACAGCTACCTTGTCCGTGTCGCGCGACAACACCATGGATTGCAGAAGCATGTATAAGAATGGTAGGGCGAACAAGTCTGAGGCAGTAGGTTACCGAGGTCATTACCCTGCCGTCAGTAGTACTAGACGGCGTGCTGCAGGTTTTGACGGCAGTTATCGCAACGGCAGGCAGAGGCTGAATCCAGAAAGGAAACTGGGACATTGCCTTCAAGGTGGCCGCAGCCGTGGCAGTAATACCGGGCCAGCCCCAGAGACATCATGTTCTCGCCGCAGAACGGGCAAGCGTGGTCGGCAACCTGTCGCTGAGAGAGAACTTGTCGGCAAGCCGCCGCGGGCAAAGCGGCGGGCATGGGCTCACTCTCCATGTCCATGTCCGCGGTGAACTCCTCTGCCTCAGTTGCAGGCCTGTCGCCCAGATGAACCCAACTGATGCTCAAGCCCAGAAAGGCAATAGCGCCACAGACCGCAAAGTCAATGGCGGGTTGCTGAAGTTGGCGCGCGGCATCCATGGTGATTATCCGGAAGGCGACAACGAGAGCGCATGCAAACAGCGCTAACCCGCCCATCGCAATCAGCGTGGGCCTGAAGTCACGCATCACATGCTTAACCCTGGAGGCAATCTCTTGCGAGCTTTCCGGCGAAAGTTCGCGGCCACTGGTTTCATCAAAGGTCAAGTTGTGCGCTACGCTGCTAGCCATGATTTCCTCGTCATTTTGAGCAGTTGGGCCGAGAAACCGGGTCGGAGATGGCCCATAAGCTACAGCTCAAAGAACACGGAGGGAATAGCACTGATGTGCCAGAGGGCTGAGGATTGGGGCTGACCCCGCACGGGCCAGATCACGAAGTCTGGGCAGGGCGCCGCCGCTAAGGGGTGGCCGGGCTAACAGGACGGGAGCCGTTTCCGGTGGTGAGCAGAATGGCGGCGGTGGTTCCGGCCGCGGCGGCGCCCCCGAAAATAATGGCCGCCGTTTTCTTGGTCATGTGAAAGCCGCTGCCCGTGGGCGGGGCGCCCTGGTCTTTTCTGGGGCCTTCGCTCTGGTCTGAATCCTGGCGAGTCGTCTCCTGACCCGGCTTCAGAATGGTAGTGGACGAGCCATCATCAATGGCCAAGCTCCCTTCGCGGGCGGCGATCTGGACGACCCCATCCGAAGCGGAGACTTCGAACTTGGCCGCGCGCTGGGCAACAGGAGCGATGGTCAGCTTGCCGGCACGCACTGCCATGGCCTGGGAAGTGGTAACCACAACGCCGCCGTGACCCATGTTCACGGAATTGCCCTCAAACCGGACCGAGGAATCCGCCAGAACGAGGACCATGGAGCCTTCGGCATTGATGCTGGCGACGGAATCGGGCCGAGTGGCGACAGTATCGCCGACAAACAAAGCAGAGGAACGCAGTACCTTGTTCGCGCTCGAGGAGTCGCTGTCGCTTACGGTCAACATGGCGGAATTGGCGGCGACCAGAAAGGTGGGCGCCAACAGCAACATGGCGGCAAGGAGCTGTGTTCTCAAGGAGAAACGCACAATTTCCATCCCGGTAAAAATTTGAGTGCAGCCATAGTAGCGAAAGAGAAAGGGCGAGACAATTACTTGGGTGGTTACTAAAGATGGCTGCTGGCCAAGGAGTCTCGCTTCGTTTCCGACCGCAGGGGCGGTACGCGGTACAGATGCCCATGGTCCTTTTCGCTTAGGGTCACGTCAGCACAGCGGCGGGGCTGTGCTCCTTCCGTAACCGCTTTGGGCGTCGCCTCGTCGCTCCCGATTCGAAGAGAATATAGCCAGTTCGCGATTTAAGGATATCCAACCGGATCTTGCCATGGAATTATTCTCAAAAGTGGTAGCATCGCATGCGACACCAGCACAGGACCCCGGGCAATCACTGCCGCAGGCAGAGGCGCCAGGAAGAGCAATGACGCAACCCTGGAGACATTTAGAAGGTCAAGTCATAGGCGGGAAGTTCCGCCTGACCCAGTACCTGGGAGGCTCCGACCACAGCGCCGTGTTCCTTACGGAACGGCGGCAGGGAGAACCGCGCAAGGCGGCGATCAAATTTGTTGCGGCGAACCCGGAGAAGGCGGCGCGCCAGCTCAGCCGATGGGCGGAGGCGGAGAAGATGTCACATCCGAATTTGCTGCGGCTGTTCGAGATGGGACAATGCCGGGTTGGCGGAGAGGATCTGCTGTACCTGGTGATGGAGTATGCGGAGGAGAACCTGTCGCAGGTGGTTGCTTCGCGTCCTCTTACGCCACGCGAATGCCAGGCAATGCTCCCCCCGATTCTGGAGGCCCTAGCCTACGTACATCGCCAGGGCTTCGTTCACGGCCGCCTCAAACCGTCCAGTATCATGGCCGCCGCCGAGCGGCTAAAGCTCTCTTCTGATGGGCTGGTAGGGGCGGGGGAGGCGGGCAGGGATCTGGGGGCAGCCAGCGTTTATGATCCGCCTGAAGCCGGTACTGAAGGCCTCTCCGCCGCGGGAGATGTGTGGTCTCTGGGCATGACCTTGGCAGAAGTATTGACCCAGAAGGTGCCGCTGCTGGAGGCTGGACGCAAAGAGACCTTATTGCCGAGATCGGTCCCGGCAGTTTTGGCTGACGTGGTGCGTCATTGTCTGAGCCTCGACCCCAAACAACGGTGGACGGTGGAGCAAATTGCGGCCCGGCTTTCCCCGGTTGCCGCCGCATCGCCAACCCAGGGTGAAGTGGGGGCGGCGGAGCAGAGCCGGGGCAGAAAGCGCTATGTGGCTGTGGCCGTTACCGTGGGAGTCCTGGCACTAATTTTTATCGCGGGGCGGAAAATCACGCACACACGGCCCAGTGCGGAACCCGCTGCCTCAGTGGAGGCGCAGGCGCCCGCGGCAGGCGATTCCGCCAGGGTGGCGCAGCCGTCCGCTGCGACGGCACCAGTTGCGAAACCTGTTCCGGGGGCAAAGGTCGAGGCTGGAAGCCGACTGCAGCAAGCGATTGTGCGCGAGGTTTTGCCTAAGGTGCCAAAGAGCGCCCGGGACACCATTCAGGGAACCATCCGGGTGCGGGTGAGGGTGGCGCTTGACCAGGGCGGTAACGTGGCCGGCGCGCGCTTCGATTCCACCGGCCCGAGCAAGTATTTCGCACGCCTGTCTATGCAGGCGGCGCAAGGATGGAAGTTTGCCTCGCCGCAGCCGCAAGGGCCCAACCCGGCGAAACAGTGGCTGTTGCAATTTCAGTTTCGCAGAGACTCAACCCGCGCAATTCCCACGCCGCTGTCCCGTTGAAGTGTTCGGGAGGCAAAGCCAGGCTTCAAGGTTTCATAGCTTTCGGAGTTTCACGTTTCCGAACATGCCCATGAAAGCTTGAAACTTGCGAAACTCTGACCTTTCC
>Ga0075276_10000037_pt1 | contig 40179 bp, 32 predicted proteins | sample SF_Rice_5C_80N_4_FD_69770 | JGI IMG/M metagenome (GOLD analysis project Ga0075276, IMG submission 69770) | Rice paddy soil microbial communities from Twitchell Island, California, USA - SF_Rice_5C_80N_405 | ecosystem: Environmental > Terrestrial > Soil > Paddy field/soil | place: USA: Twitchell... | reverse complement strand
GCCGCGGTGGCGCTGGTGAAATAAGCCCAGATGGCGATGTTATTCCTTCCCGGTTTCAGCGACCAGGCAGTGGTAATCGTGGAACTGCTGCTGCCGCTGTTGGCCGCGTTATTCGGGGCCAGCGTGAAATTGATGCTCGTGCCCGAGCTCACCGTGACCGTAAGCGACTCATTCAGCGTGGCGTTGAGCGCTACTGTGGCGATATTCGAGTTGGCCGGTCCGGCAGCGGCGCTGAACGACGGCAACAACACCACAACCGCACAAATAAAGGCAAAGCTCCGCATGCGTGCCTTCACTATTTCTTTCCTTACCTGGAACGGCGAAACGACGCATTCGCCTGGGTCGTCCAATCCTGGGACAATGTCCAAATTTGGGACGCGAACACAGTATTCGCAAGCGGCAGGTAATCCGTCGAGATTACGAACGTCATCTCGCGCCCTCGGGTCACCAGACTGGTCACCCCCGGCGCGGGCACTTCGCCTATTTGAAAATCCAGAAGGGTCGCTGCGGGGAGGCCGCCAGCACCGGCAAGAATTTGTTGATCCAGACCTCGGCGATCTCTGCTCCCCGCCGGTGGAAAGAGGTTTTGAGATGCGCTCGGCAAAAGCCTTCCCTATGGAAGAATTGACGCCCGGAGCACTGGGGTAAAAGCTATACTCTGCCTCCGAGGCGTTCCATGATGCAGATGCACAGTTTTGGGCTATTTCTCGCCGCGGCTCTGGTGCTGGCCATCACTCCCGGCCCAGGCATTTTCTATGTGCTCACCCGCACTTTGGCCGGCGGCCGCCGCGATGGCATTCTCTCCGCCGGTGGAACCCTGCTGGGGGGCATGGTTCACGTTTTCGCTGCCGCCCTGGGCGTTTCCGCGATTCTGGCGGCCTCCGCCCTGGCCTTTGCCGTAGTTAAGTATGCCGGCGCCGGGTATCTGGTTTACCTCGGCATTCGCATGATCCGCTCGCGCGCGCTCAGTCTCGACCTGACCAAGTCATCCCCGCTCAAGGCTGCGGGAACCTTCCGCCAGGGAATCGCCACTGAAGTTCTGAACCCGAAAACCGCGCTTTTTTTCCTCTCCTTCATTCCCCAGTTCATCCACCCTGAACGCGGGCACGTTTTCGCGCAGTTCGTCACCCTGGGCCTCATTTCCGTGACCCTGAACACTTCGGCGGATATTGGGGTGGCGTTTCTGGCGGGCACGCTGGGCGGGAAGTTGAAACAGAGCACGCGCCTGATCCGCCGCCAGCGCCTGGTTTCGGGCTTGGCCATGATCGGCCTGGGAGTTTATGTCGCCGCGGCCGGCGACGCCAAGTAACGCTCAACGATCTTGCCAGATGAAAGCGGCTAAAGCCGGGGTCCCCGACGAGTCGGGAATGCAGCCTCTCGGCCCTCTATCAACTCAGGCCGCTTGAGCCTGGCTCCCAGTTCGGCGCTCCCGCAGCAGCAACTCGAGGTGCTTGCCCAGCGCCAGTTCCATGTCGGCCTTCGCCTGCGCGAAGCTGTCCGCACGAATAAAGATAGCCACTTCTTCAACGCTGCCGTTCCAGCCCTCGTCGTCGAGCCAGAACTTGCATTCAATGCTGAGGCAGGGAGTCACTCTGAGCGCGACAGCGTGATTCGGCATGTGCTGCCCTCGAAAGAATATTCACGTTGCATTATGCCATAGCTGGTTGCCACAAAGGCGCTCGGCGAAATTGGGGTGCGGACTGTCGTCCGCCCGCTGCCACCTGGCATGCCACCGGGTCGGATTCGGCAGTGTTATCAACCACATTTGCTGGCATTTGATAGCACCCGGACACCTCGGGACTGCGTGGCCGCAGCAAACAAACTTCCCTCATCACCTTCCGGCAGACCCATTTCAATTGCCACTCTGAAGTTATGTCCAATACCGTATACAAACACCACGCATCCCCCGATGGTGCCATTCCCAAACATGCAACGATGCCTGAAAATTAGGACAAATGAGCAGCATAAGTATCGCCACTAGTCAGGAAATGTCCACCCTCGCCATCGCCCCGGTCCCTGGCTGTGAACACGCGCCTTTTGAAAAACTCTCTATTCCGGCTATTCCGTCGCGCGTGCTGGAATTCGCGTCCAAGCCCTGGGTGGACAAAACCATTGCGCTTGCGGTCTCATTCCCTGCTTTCTGGGTCGCCTATGGTTGCTACCAGGCGGGCCTGATGGACCTTCCCCGGGCCCTGTTCTTCGCCCAAGCGTCCTTGTTCGTCATCACCATGCTCATACGCCGCAATCCAGTGCGCGTTTCTGCCAACCCCTGGTTCTGGCTGGTGGCTTCGATCAACAGCTACTACAACCTGCTAACCGCCGGTCTGTTGCGGGGCGGGATGCGCGTTGCTCCGGCCCTCTTCATCAACGGTCTGGCTATACTCGGCATTTGGATTGCCATCGTTGCGCGGCTTAGTCTGGGGCGAAACATCGGCTTGGTCCCGGCTCAGCGTGAAATCGTAACCGGCGGAATGTACCGCTACGTGCGCCATCCCATTTATTCGTCTTACTTTCTAGCGGCAATCGGTTGGGGATTGTCCTGCTGGTCGTTCACCAATGCACTGGTCATTGGCATTGGTTGCGCCATGTTCGTCATCAAAACGCTCATGGAAGAATCCTTTCTGTCCACCGACCCCGCCTACACCGCCTATATGAAAAAAGTCCGCTGGCGCTGGTTCCCCGGCCTGGCGTAGTTGCCCAAACGGTGAAGAAATCTGGAAGGTTAAAGCCGTGGTGAGCGCGGCAGGACTCGAACCTGCGACCCATGCCTTAAAAGGGCATTGCTCTACCAACTGAGCTACGCGCCCACACTCTTTTGAATCTACCATATCCGGCCGGCTCACTCCGCCGCCGAAGCAACCGTTTCAGCTCGGTGTGTCGCAGCCGCGTTTGTTCTCGTGGAGAGCCCGGCTTCAGCCGGGCGAAAAACAAGCTCTAAAGAATCAGGCTTTAGTCCTGGTGCTCCTGAGAACCTCATCTCTAGCGCCAACTCCCGATTTCCTACTTTCCCGCGTGCCTGAGCTGCTCTGCCCGTTCCAACTCCTTCTTCGCCTCCGCCGCCCGCCCCAAATGCTGGTAGGTTTCCGCGAGCGTGGCGTGCGCCTCCGCCATCTCCGGCAGGCGTGCCGTTGCTATCTCCAAGTGCGTGGCCGCGCCCTTCCAGTCGCCGGTATGGGCCAGCGCCGCTCCCATTTCGTAATAGGCCCAAGCCATCTGCGGCTGGAGCTCAATCGCTTTGCGCAAAAACGGAACAGCCGCCGCGTATTGCCGCTCTTGCATTTTTGCGGTTCCCGCCGCGAATTGCGCCAGGAACATTTGCGGATGACTCTTCAGGACGGCCTGCAGCGCCGCGCTCGCTCGCTGCGGCTTGCCGTCTTCGATCTCCCGCATCGCATCTTCTACTTTGTTGGCGAGCGCAATCTCGTCTTTGGGGTCGGTGCCGGTAACCGCTCCTTCATTGGACGAAACCGGCTTCTGCAGTCCCACATACCCCAGCGAGGCCAGCTTCTGCAGTTCGCTGGAACTCAATTGCGCGCTGCCGCTGGCCTTGCCCGTCATGCGTCCATCGAAGGCCAGCAACTGCGTCGCCATCGTCCCCGCCGTGGCCTGCGAACTGCCCGCCAGGTTGTGCGTGGCTCCGGGATCGCCGTCCGTGTCGTAAAGCTCCGGCTTGGGCGCGCGAATGTACAGGTACTTGCCGGCCCGCCACGCTTCCAGCCGGCTCCAGCCAAACGCCTCCCGTGAAAAATCGGAGCGCGCGTACGCCGCCTCGCCCATCCCGGCGTGCCGCATCGTTCGCAGCAGCGACTGCCCCTGCATCTGCGGCGGCACCGGCACTCCCGCCATCTCCAGCACCGTGGGGGCCACGTCTACCAGGCGCACGTGCGCCGTCGCCTTGGCCGCCCGGTTCTGCGGCAGCTTCACCAGCAAGGGCACATGGATGGTCTCGTCATAAAGAAAAACACCGTGCGTCTCCTCGCCGTGGGTTCCCAACGACTCACCGTGATCGCTCGCCACCACTATCAAGGCGCTGTCATATAACTTGCGGGCCTGCAGCCCCGCAAACAGCTTGCTCACCTGCGCATCGGCATACTTGATCTCGCCGTTGTATGCCGAACCCGCCCGCGCGAATCCTGCCGGCGGCTGATACGGCGCATGCGCGTCGTTCAGCTCCAGCCAGAGGAAGAATGGTCCCTTTCCCGGACGCTCCAGCCAGGCGAGCGCGCGCCCCACCACTTCCCCGCCGCGCCGCTCCACCGTGCCATATCGGCTTTCGCCCATTTGCGGCAGGCGGAATCCGGCGTCGTATTTGTCAAAACCGCGGTCGAAGCCGGGCGCAAAACCCTCCCGTGGGTCGAGCTGCATCGTGCCCACAAAAGCGGCCGTGCGATATCCTGCCGCACGCAGCAGTTCCGGCAAGTAAGGCAGCCTTGCCCCCAGCCCCGCGCCCAATTCGCTCACATTGTTGTAAGGCGGATAAGTGCCGGTCAGCAGCGCCGCGTGCGAAGCCACCGTGCTGGGCGACTGCGCATAGGCCTGTTCGAAGACGATGCTCTGCCTGGCTAAGTCATCCAGGTTGGGCGTCAGCCCGCCTTTGGCGCCCAGAAACCCCATGCGGTCGGCCCGCGCCGAATCCAGGGTTACAAGAACGATGTTCGGTTTTTCCGCCGCCAGCAGTGGGGAGGAAAACAGCAGCACGGCAAGCGCGCACCGCCAGATGAGCCCTGCTCTTAGACCGCTCATCTATGCCTTGTGCCCTTCCGCTGTCAATGCGCGTCCCAGTTCGCGCAGCAGGAACTGCACGTTTTCCTCTGTGGCCAGCGGACCCATGATGCCGATGCGGAACACTTTGCCCGCCAGCGGCCCAAAGCCACTCTGGATCTCAATACCCTGCTCCTCCAGCAGCCGTTTCCTGACCTTGGCGTCATCCACGCCTGCAGGCACGCATACCGTGTTGAGCGTAGGAATCCGCTGTCCTTCCGGCACAAACATCCGCAGCCCCATATTCTCAATGCCCTTGACGAACTTCGAATGGCAGTGCCTGTGCCGTTCCCAGCGCTTCTCCACCCCTTCTTCGGCCACCAGCACCAGGGCTTCGCGCAGGGCATAGAACATGGAGATGGGCGCGGTGTGGTGGTAGCGGTGCGAAACCGTCGAATAGTCGTAAATCAGCTTCAAATCGAAATACCAGTTGGGCACGGGCGTGCGCCGCTGCCCCAGCCACTCCATGGCCCGCGGCGAAAGCGCCATGGGCGAAAGTCCCGGCGGGCAACTCAAGCCTTTCTGCGTGCAGCTATAAGCCACATCAATCCCGGTCTTATCCACCTCCACCGGCAGCCCTCCCAGCGAGGTCACGCAATCGGCGATCACCATCGCCCCGGCTTCGTGTGCCGCCGCGCAGAGTGCCTTCCCCGGCTGCAGCGCACCCGTGGAAGTTTCCGCCTGAACGTAGGCCACCACCTGCGGCTTCTCCCGCCGGATGAACTCCCGCGCCTCGTCGTCGCTGAACGTTCCGCCCCAGGCCTTCTCCAGGCGAACCACCTCAGCTCCGTGCCGCTTGGCCATTTCCGTGATTCGGTCGCAGAAAAAGCCATTGGCAAACACGGCGCATTTCATGCCTGGCTCAAGGAAGTTGGAAACCGCCGCCTCCATCCCTCCGCTGCCCGTGCCTGAAACCGCCAGCGTAACTCCCCGCTCGGCCCCGAACGCCACCTTCAGCAGCCCCTGTACGTCCTCCATGACGCTGAAGAAGTACGGGTCCACGTGGCTCACAATGGGCTTGGCTATCGCTTCGTACACCCGGGGATGCACTTGCGTTGGCCCGGGGCCAAACAGGTAACGCCGTGGTGGTTGCAACTGGGAAAATTTCTGTGCGCGAACGCTATCAGTGGTGGTTGCCATTTTTCCTTTTTCTCGCTCAGCCCGGCTCGCTCCACGAGCAGAACCGCCATATCGGCGGACGCTCTCGCTATAGCTGACGAGTCGCTGTGGAACGGATTCCTCCATTCTGCGGTTCGTCCCGCGTCGCGGTCAAATCATTGTTGTTATCACTCCGATAAGCAATGTTAATCATCCCCTGGTTCGTCCTCGCTCCCGCCCCCGTCTTGACTTTCACCTCCCCTTTGCACTAAAAGCTAAACATCTCGAATTCCCAGCAACCCAAGCCAAAAGCACGCGTGTTGTCACCAGCCCCTCAGTCCGCCACCCGCCACCCGCTTCGGTTCCGGCCCTCTAGTGAAAGAGGAGTCCTGCCATGAGCAAGGCGAAATGGCTCCTGGTTGCGGTGGTCATCTGCGCTGCCGCCGGTCTGCTTTATTCTCAACTTCCCGCGCGTCACCGCTATCGCGGCGACCACAAGCTCATCATTCTGGGCATTGACGGCATGGATCCGCAGCTGCTGGTACGCTTTATGCGCGAAGGCAAAATGCCCAATTTCGCCGCCCTGGCGCAGGAAGGCTCGTTTACCCGCCTTACTACCAGCACGCCTCCGCAAAGCCCCGTGGCCTGGTCCAACCTCATCACCGGCCTGGACCCCGGCGGCCACGACATCTTCGATTTCGTCCACCGCGACCCCGCCACCATGGAACCCTACCTCTCCACTTCCAGGGTCGAGCCACCCAAGCACAACCTGCATCTGGGCTCCTGGGTCATTCCCCTGGGTAGCGGCACCGCCGAACTGCTCCGCCACGGCCGGCCCTTCTGGAACATCCTGGAAGACCACGGCATTCCCACCAGCGTTTTCCATATGCCCGCCAACTTCCCGCCCAGCGCTTCCAAGGCCCGCACCCTGGCCGGCATGGGCACGCCTGACCTGCGCGGCGGCTACGGGACTTTCAGCTTTTATACCGACGACCCCACCGTCCAGGCCGGCGAAGTCGAAGGCGGCGAAATTATTCCTGTCATGGTTCAGAACTGGCGCGTCACCGCCAACCTGGAAGGCCCGAAGAACAGCTTTCGCAAGGGCTGGCCTCCCGCCCTGGTTCCCTTCACCGTTTCGGTGGACCCGGTTTCGCCGGTGGCCAAAATTGCCATTCAGGACCAGGAATTCATCCTCCGCGAAGGCGAATGGAGCGGATGGGTGCACGTGGATTTTTCCCTGATTCCCGGCCTGGAAAGCGTCAGCGGCATTTGCCGCTTTTTCCTCAAGCAGGCGCACCCGCGTTTTCAGCTCTACATCTCTCCGGTCAACATTGACCCTGCCGAGCCGGCATTACCCCTCTCAACCCCCGCCAGCCTCTCCCGCGATTTATGGCGCGAGGTGGGCGACTTCTACACCCAGGGCATCGCCGAAGACACCAAGGCGCTCTCCGAGGGCGTGCTGGACGACGGCGAATACCTGCAGCAGGCGCGCGAAGTCGCCGCCGAGCAGCACCGCATTTTCAACGCCGAGTTCCCCAAGTTCCGCGGCGGCGTCTTCTTCTTTTATTTTTCCAGCCTCGACCTGAACGGCCACATGATGTGGCGCCTCATGGACTCCCATCATCCCGCTTACGACCCCGCCCTGGCGGCGCAGTATGGAAACCCGCTGGAAACCTTTTACCAGCAGATTGACCGCGTGCTGGGCAAGGTGTTGTCCAAGCTCGATGCCAATACCACCCTGCTGGTCCTCTCTGACCATGGCTTTGCACCTTTCTACCGTTCCTTCAACCTGAACACCTGGCTGCTCGACAACGGCTACATCGCCCTCAAGCCCGGTGCCAATCAGGAGGAAGGCCAATACTTTACCAATGTGGACTGGAGCCATACCCGCGCTTACGGCCTGGGTTTGAACGGACTTTATTTGAATCTGAAGGGACGGGAAAAGAACGGCATCGTGCAGCCCGGCCGTGAGGCCGATGCCCTGCTCGATGAGCTCAGCGCCAAGCTGCTAACGGTGCGCGATCCCGCCACCGGCCTGCCGGTGATTACCCGCATGAGCCGAACCTCCGAGGTTTACCACGGCGCCTTCGTGCAGGACGCACCCGATTTCATTGTGGGCTACAATCGCGGCTATCGTGCCGGCTGGAAGACCATTCTGGGCGCCTTTCCCCGCCAGCTTTTGGAGGACAACACCTACGCCTGGAGCGGGGACCACTGCATGGACTACAGCCTGGTGCCCGGCGTGCTGCTCAGCAACCATAAGATTGCAGCTCCGTCGCCCGCCCTCACCGATATTGCTCCCACCATCCTGGCCGAGTTTGGTATCGCTCCTAGCCAAGGTATGATGGGTCATTCGGTGTTCCAGTCCCCAGCCGCGCCCCGTTCTCAAACCGCTGCTTTAGGCCGCTGAAGGAGAGCATGGTTATGTTCGGTTACAAGCTGAAGATTGATGACGATCTGCTGGAAAAGTTGAAGAAGTGCTCGGAGATGGCCGGCTACGCTTCGGTGGATGAGTTTATTGTTCACGCGCTGGAGAAAGAAGCTACCGCGATCCTGGGCGCCGACAGCAGTTCCGCCTCGGAAGAGGAAATCAAGAAGCGCCTGCGCGGCCTGGGCTACATCGAGTAGCGCCAAGCCCTTCAGGGGCGCCACAGTAAAGCCCGGGACGGAAGTCCTGGGTAAGCCCGTAAAAAACGACACGAGCCCCGTAGGGACGGCACTGAAACGCACAACGGCCATGGCTTTGGGCACCCCAACATCGAATCTCTGTATCTTGATACCCATCGCCTCCCGCCACGCCCTCCTCGTCCTTCTCATTCTCTCCGTCCTCACGGGCCTGGTGATGATTGTGCTTTTCGGCTACCTCTCCGACCAGAAGGCGGTGCATTACGCCAAGGACCAGTTGCGCGCCCAGTTGCTCGCGGTGCGCCTTTTCCAGGACCAGCCCCAGGTCGTCATGCGCGCCTATGGCCGCATCCTGACCGGCACCGGGCGCTACCTGCGCGTTTCCTTCAAGCCGCTCGCCATCATCATCGTTCCCATGATCGTCCTGCTCATCTATGGCAATCGCTATCTGGGCTCGCTGGCCTTTCAGACCAACCAGCCCATTCTCTTCAAGGCGCAACTTGACCAGCCCGGCGCTCTGGACAACGTAGCCCTGCGCCTTCCTCCAGGTTTGAGCGAGTCCGCGCCCGCCGTTCACATCGCGGGCGACAATGAAGTGGATTGGCGCCTGGTCGCCTCCGCCGAGGGCGAGTACACGGTGAACGTCCTGGCCGAGGGCCAGCAAGTGGACAAACAAGTAGTAGTCTCCAGCAACCTGGCCCATCTTTCGGAGTGCCGCATGCGCGGCCACTTCTTCCAGCGCCTGCTCGATTGCGCCGAACCCGCCCTGCCCGCCGCCTCCTCCGTTCGCCTGCTGGCGGTAAACTATCCTGCGCGCGACATTGACCTCGGCCCCTGGACCACCAACTGGCTAGTCATCTATTTTGTCGTTTCTCTCGCCGCCGCCCTGCTCTTCAAATTCATTCTGGGTATCGAAATATGAACCCCGCTTCCCAAAGCAATCATTTCCACGATTTTCATCCTGAGCGTCGCGCAACCGAGCGCAGCGAGGGAGGAGCGCAGCGAAGAACCTGCTTTTTTTGGCTAAAAGCGATCTTGTGGAGCTGGCGCCCCATTTCAGTTGTCATCCCGAGTGAGCGCCACCGAGCGGACGCGAGGAAGCGCGAGTCGAGGGACCTTGTGTTTCTCACGCAAATGCAGCGTCGCTTCTCCACTCTCAAAGTGGTTGATGGTGCAGGAATGACCAAAGCAGGTCTGCGAACAACGCCTCAGAGCTTTCTTCCAAAGCTGCTTTTCTGGCTGCTCCCCCTGATCCTCCTCGTCCCCCATCGAGCCCACGCCTACGTCGGGCCCGGCGCGGGCTTCGCGGTTCTCTCTTCTTTCTGGACCCTGTTCGTCGCCTTCTTCTACTCGCTCTACGCTTTCGTGACCTGGCCGCTGCGCCAACTGTTCCGTTTCCTGCGCCACCGCAAAGCTTACGGCAAGGCCGCGGCCAAGCGCGTCGTCATCCTCGGCTTCGACGGCATGGACCCCAGGCTGGCGGAACGATACATGACCGAAGGCAAACTGCCCCACCTTTCTCACCTGCGCGATACAGGCACCTTCCAGCGCCTGCAGACCACCTTCCCACCGATCTCTCCGGTGGCCTGGTCCACCTTTCAGACCGGCACTAACCCCGGCAAACACAACATCTACGATTTCCTCGCCCGTGATACCGGCAACTACCTGCCTTTCCTTTCCTCGGCGCAGATCAGCGGCCCCAAGCGCCACCTGCGCCTGGGCAAATATTCCATTCCCCTGGGCAAGCCACAGATCAAGCAACTGCGCCGCTCCAAGCCCTTCTGGCACTGGTTGAGCCAGGCCGGCGTTTTCTGCTCCATTCTGCGCGTGCCCGTCACCTTCCCGCCGGAGAAGTTTTCCGGCGTGCTGCTTTCCGGCATGTGTGTTCCGGATTTGAAAGGCAGCCAGGGCACCTTCTGTTTCTGCACCACGCGTTCTGCTGGGCAGAAGTTTGAGGAGGGCGGCGTGCGCATTCCCATGGAGCGGCACAACGGCTCCTTTCACTCCCACATTCCGGGGCCGGACGATCCCCTTAGCGAGCAGCCCGGCAAGGAACTGCGCGCCAGATTCCGCCTGCGCGCTTTCCCCGAGCGCAGCGAGGCCCTCATTGAACTCGATACCGAGCGCCTGACCCTCAAGCTCGGCCAGTACTCGGAGTGGATTTCCGTGCAGTTCAAGGCCGGCTTCGGCCTCACCGCCCACGGCATCTGCCGCTTTTACCTAAAGCAACTCGCGCCCGAAGTCGAACTCTACGTCACCCCGGTCAACATTGACCCCGGCCGCCCCGACCTGCCCATCTCCCATCCGCTCACCTATTCCATGTATCTGGCGCGCCTCTTCGGCCCCTATGCCACGCTCGGCCTGGCCGAGGACACCTGGGCGCTCAACGAGCAGGTGCTCGATGACGACGCCTTCCTGGTGCAGGCCTACGGCAACCACGAGGACCGCGAACGCATGCTTTTTGACGCGCTGGAGAAAACGCCGCGCGGCGTCTGCGTTTGCGTCTTCGACACCACCGACCGCGTGCAGCACATGTTCTGGCGCTATCTGGAAGAGTCACACCCCGCCCAGCAGCAACATCCCCCCCAGCAGCGCCACGCCCGGGTAATCGAGGAACTCTATCAGCGCGTGGACCGCGTCGTCGGCCGGGTCATGGAGCAACTGGATGACGACTCCCTGCTCCTGGTCATCTCCGACCATGGGTTTCAGAACTTCGCCCGCGGGGTCAATCTGAACACCTGGCTGATGCAGAACGGCTACCTGGCGCTCAAGCCCGGCGCCAAGGGCGACGGCGAATGGTTCCATGATGTGGACTGGTCACGCACCCGCGCGTACAACTTCGGTCTGAATGGATTGTTTCTGAACGTCCACGGCCGCGAGCGCCACGGTATTGTGGAGCCCGGCGAGGCCGCCGCGCTAAAGAAGGAGCTGCGGCAGAAGCTCGATGGCCTGGCCGATCCACTGACCGGCAAAGTGGCCGTTTCCGGCATCTGGGAAAACGACTCCGTCTATGCCGGGCCTTACGTGGGCACGTCGCCCGACCTCATCGTCGGCTACGGCAACGGCTACCGCGCCTCCTGGGGTGCGGTCACGGGCAAAGTTTCAGAGGAGATATTCGAGGACAATACCAAGGCCTGGAGCGGCGACCACTGCGTGGATCCGCGCCTGGTTCCCGGCGTCCTGTTCTCCAACCGGAAAATTGCCGACCCGCAGCCCGCCATCGCAGACGTCGCCCCAACCATCCTTCGCCTCTTCGGCATGCCTGCCCCGCCCCACATGGACGGAAAGTGCTGGACCTGGTCGGCTCCCGCCGCCGCGACCGCCTCCGCCGACTGACAAATCGGCTAACAACTTTCCCTTGTCATGCTGAGCGCAGCGAAGGACCTGCTTCTGATCCTGCATCCAACGAAGAAAATGCCCCAGCTTGTCGAAGGACTGATTTTTTCTGAAACAGGAATCTTCGTGGCGCGGGCGCCCTCGCCCGCGAACCGGCTACCAGGTAGTGGATATTAGCAACTCATCACTGTGCTGTCCGCCACTGCGCATTCCGCCTGCGCCGCTTCCCCCAGGTATTCCTCGATCGTCACCGCCACTCCCGCCGCGGCGCCCGGCAACTTCGACTCAATCCGCACCACTCGGCACCGGCAACGCACCGCCACATTCGCGTCGGCCACCGATGGCCGTATTACCACCTCAACCTGGCTGCCCACCGCCGGGCTCAGGCTGCAATAAAAGAACATGCCTGTCTGGCTGATGTCGCGCAGTAGCCCTACACTTTCCTGCGCCTCTGCCCGCACAACCACGGGCAGCACCGCCAGTCCTCTCGGCTCCAGCCGCTGGTTAGGATAACTGTCGTATAAAACGCCATTGCGCCGCACCACAGTCTCGTCCGCGACCGGGTAGGCGTGCACTGTGTAAGTTTGCCCTGTGGTTGCCATCCTGCCCTCTTCCATGCACGTCCCCTGCCGTTGTCGTTGCCGCTGAAATCAAGCCACTTGCAGCGCTATCTCCGCGGGGCACCATGTAACTGTTTCGACGTTACCCTTATTTTTCACGGTTACCAGCCCGCGGTTCTTGATAGTTACCGTCCTCATGTTTTTATGTTTTTTAAACCGCTAAGTTGCTGGATCCTTGCCGTCTCTTCTCGGGAAGTGGGCGGCTCCGTCCGGCAACTCCCCCCTCGACTACCCCATCCAACTCCTTTCGGGCCGCCCATGACTAGCGCTGAATTCGGATCTTTCACTCTAGTTCTCCTGCTCATCCTCGCTGCCGCTCATCTTTTTGGATACCTCTTCCAGCGCTTGCGGCAGCCGCGCGTTGTCGGTGAAATTGTCGCTGGCATCGTTATCGGGCCTTCAGTGCTCGGCCATTTTGCGCCCCATTTCAGCTCCGCCATTTTCACTGCCGGCGCCGGCTCCAAGTTCCCCGTCTTGCTGTTCTTTCTCTACAACCTGGGCCTGCTGTTGCTCATGTTTCATTCCGGCGCGGAAACTCGAAACTTATTTGGCCGCGGCGACCGCAAGGAGACCAGCTGGCTGGCGGGTGTGGGCACCGGACTGCCTTTTATCCTGGGCTTGCTGGCCGTGCCCTGGTTGCCTCTGGACTGGCTGATGGGGCCGGCGCGCCAGCACAGCTCGCTGGTGCTGGTGATCGGCATTGCTATTGCCGTCACTTCCATCCCCGTTATCTCGCGAATTTTTCATGACCTCAGAGTCCTGCACACCCGCTTCGCCCGCCTGGTGCTGGGTGTGGCCGTCCTGGAAGACATTGTTTTGTGGGCGGTACTGGGCATCGCCACCGCGCTGGCCAAGTCGGGCGTTATTCCTCGCCGCGAGATCGTCAATCACGTCGCCGCCACGATCGTGTTCTTCGTGGTTGGCCTGGTGCTCATGCCACGCCTCTTGCGCCGCATTAACAGCGCGCGCTGGAATGTACTTTCAACTGCTTCTCCCGCGGGCTACCTCGTGGTCGTGCTTCTTGTTTACTCCGCTGTGGCCTCGGCTTTTGACGTCAGCCTGGTCTTCGCCGCCTTTCTGGCTGGCTTTGCCGTGGGAGCCGACCAACTTCTGCCCGCGGACGCGCTCGCCTCGCTGGGACGCGTTTCCTTCGCCGTCTTCATCCCCATATATTTCGCCATCGTCGGCTATCGCCTGGACCTGGGCAAGGACTTCTCCCTCTCCATGCTGGCCCTGTTTGTGATTGGCGGCTGCGTGGTGAAATTGATTTCGGCGGGAATGGGGGCGCGCCTGGCGCGCTTTCGCGGCCTGGATGCCATTAACCTGGCGATTGCCCTTAACGCCCGCGGCGGCCCCGGCATCGTGCTGGCAAGCGTGGCTTATGACGCCGGCATCATCAACGGCGCTTTTTTTACCACCTTGGTGCTGATGGCGGTAATCACATCACAAGCGGCGGGCGCCTGGCTGGAATACGTATTGCGCAAGGGCTGGCCCTTATTGAGCGCGCACCCGGAGGAAATCGCCCTTGCCACCGAACCCATCGCTCCCAGGCAACTCGCCGCCTGAAGCGAGTCCGCAAGTCCAGCGGAGAGCGCATCCCAGCTAATTTCGAAAGCATTCGATATCATTGACAACCTTCCGTAACCCATGTACCTTGTTGCCGGTTCTCCTTGCCCCGCCATGGCGAACCGGAAAGAGGCCCCATGCCCAGGGTTTTACAAGTGTTTCGTGTCACCCCGATCGAAGACGGTTGGCTCCTCCGCGCTGATGGCGGCGCCGCTCCCCAGCAGAAGTTTTCTTCCAAGAATGACGCCATTTCCGCCGGCGTCCGTCTGGCCCTGGCCGGCGGCTACCTGCTGGTCTCCCATCCCGACGGTACCGTGGAAAAGATGTTTCCCTTCTGCAAGCAATAGCTGGCTGGCCGAAGAAGCGTGGCGAGGTTGGCGCCTCCCCACAGCGGTTTACCAACTACTAACTACCGACTACCTCACAGCTTAGCCCCGCTTGGAGTGAGATAATTCCAGCGAGGAGGTCCTTATGCGCCCCGTAATTGTCTTCGACCTCAACGGTACCTTGCTGGACCTCAGCGCCCTCGATCCCTACTTTTTCAGAACCTTTGGCGACACCGAAGCCCGCAGGGAGTGGTTCACGGAGTTGCTGCAGTCGGCCATGCTGGCCACCATTACCGGATCATTTGTGGATTTTCCTACTCTGGGCAAGAACGCCCTGGACATGCTGGCCGGCCGCCGCGACGTGATGCTCGGCTCGGAAGAAAAAATCGAACTGCTGCAGAACCTTCGCCTCCTGCCTGCTTTTCACGATGTGGCTCCGGCTCTGCAACGGCTGCGCGCCATTAACTGCCGGCTTGCGGTTCTGACCAACTCCCGCTTCCAGGCCGCGGAAGAGGCCCTGCGCAAGGTTGGCCTGCGCGACTTTTTTGCCCGCGTGCTCTCGGCGGAAGTTACCCAGCGTTACAAGCCCGCCGCCGAGGTTTACCGTATGGCGGCCGAGGAACTGCAAGTTGAGCCAGCTTCTTTGCTGCTGGTCGCCGCCCACTCCTGGGACACCACCGGCGCCATCCGCGCCGGCTGCGAAGCCGCTTTCGTGCGGCGCCCCGGGCAGGTTCTGGACCCGCTGGCACCCCGGCCCCGCTTCGTGGTTCCTGATCTCGGCGACCTCGCCGGCCGGGTCATCGAAATGGAGCAAGCCGCATAAAGAAGCATTTAGCAATGAGCACTTAGCATTTGGCCGGTAGACGTTTTGGGCGGGTTCAGCAACACCGTTTAAGAGCTAAGTGCTAATTGCTTCCCCTTTCTAAATTGATCGGCGAAAATCCGCGTGAATCCGCGGCACAGAAGTTCTTGGCTGTCGGGAGCCGCCGAAAAGGTTCGATGGCTAAATGCCAAGTGCCAAGTGTTAGTTTTTTACGCCACAAAATACTTGGCCGCGGGATGGTGCACCACAAGCGCCGAGGTGGATTGCTCCGGCTCCAGCAGATACCCCGTGGTCAGGTGCACCCCAATCGTTTCTTCCGGCTTGAGCAGCCGGAACAGCTTGGTCTGGTCTTCCAGGTTGGGGCACGCCGGATATCCAAACGAATAGCGCGACCCGCGATACTTCTGATGGAAGAGGTCGCGAATTTCCGGCGAGTCGTCGCCCGCGATTCCCAGTTCCTGCCGAATGTGCCTGTGATGAAACTCGGCTAGCGCCTCCGCCGTCTCCACGCTCAGCCCGTGCAGGTAAAGATACTTGGTGTACTCGCCTGACTCGAACAGCTTTTTGGTGTACTCGGAAGCTTTCGGGCCGATGGTGACCAGCGTCATGCCCACCACGTCCATCGTCCCCGACCCGCGCCGCGCGAAGAAGTCGGCCAGGCACAGCCGTCGCCCTTCCTTCTGCCGTGGAAAGGTAACCCGCAGCAGCTCTTGTGGCGCCTGCGTCGTCCCCCGGCTGCTGACTCCTGACTCCTGACTCCTGACTCCTTGTGCAGGAGGTTCGTACACAATCAGATCATTCCCCTCCCCCTGCGCCGGGAAATACCCATACACCGCCTTGGGCTCGAACAGCCCGCTGGCAATCACTTCTTCCTGTAAATCTTTAAGTATCGGCCGGAACTTCTGCTCCACCAGCCGCACGTAATCCTGCTGTGACGCCGTCTTCAGTTGCCACTGGTTCTTGAACAGCGCCGTCTCGTTGATGTAGCGGAACACTTCGCGCAGATCGTAATCGCGCTTCACCCGCGCCCCGTAGAACGGCGGCACGGGAATATTGGGCGCGTCACTTACCACTGGGCTGCGCTCCACTATCTCCGTCGCGGAATCGGCGGCTGCTGCTCCCGCGGCGGCCGCCTTGGCGAACTCCTTCACCGTGCGCCCCTCAGCCAGCCGCTTCTCGCGTCCTCCGTTCTGCCCGATCAGATCTTCCATGATGTGCAGGCCTCCGAAGGCGTCGTCGGCGTAGAAGACGGCGTTTGAGTACTCGCGCCTCAAGTCGTCTTCCACGTACTTGCGGGTGAGCGCCGCCCCGCCGCAGATCACTGGAAACTCCAGCTTCTGCCGCTCCAGGTCCTGGATCACATACTTCATCTCCAGGGTGGACTTCACCAGCAAACCGCTCAGCCCGATTGCGTCCGCCTTGTGCTCCTGCGCCGCCTGGATGATCGTGTCCGCCGGCTGCTTGATCCCCAGGTTCACCACCCGGTAGCCGTTGTTGCTCAGGATAATGTCAACCAGGTTCTTACCGATGTCGTGCACGTCGCCCTTTACCGTGGCCAGCACCAGCGTGCCCTTCTGCGAGCCCGCCTTCTTCTCCATCTTGGGCTCCAGATAGGCCACTGCCTGTTTCATCACCGACGCCGAATCCAGCACCGATGGCAGCTGCATCTTGCGCGCGCCAAACAGCTCGCCCACCGTGCGCATTCCGTCGAGCAACACGTTGTTGATCAGGTCCAGCGGCGTGTACTGCCCCAGCGCCTCCTCAAGTAATTGTTCAAGGGACCGCCGCGCCGCCCCATCGCCGATCGCTTTCTCCCCGCGGATGATGGCGTACTTCAGCTTGTCCTCGATGGAGAGCGTCTCCACCTCGGCGGTCGCTTTCTCTTCCTTCTGCCCGCCGCGCCTGGCGAAGTAAGACATGTAGTTGGCCAGCGGGTCGCCCGCCGACTGGTCGCGGAAAATCAGCTTGCGCGCCAGTTCAATTTCCTCTTCAGGAATCTTGTACAGCGGATAGATTTTCGAGTAATTGACAATGGCCATGTCGAGGCCGTGGTTCACCGCCTCGTGCATGAATACGCTGTTCAGCACCCGCCGCGCGTAGGTCTCCAGGCCAAAGGAAATGTTGCTGACCCCCAGCAGCGTCTTCACCTCCGGCAGTTCCTGCTTGATGCGCTTGATGCCCTGCAGTGTTTCAATGCCCGCCGTGCGGTACTCTTCCTGCCCTGTCGAAATCGGCAGGGTGAGCGCGTCGAAAATCAGGTCCGTCGGGCGCACGCCATACTTCTTCGTTGCCAGCTCGAAGATGCGCTTGGCGATCGCCAGCTTCTTCTCCGCGGTCAGCGCCATGCCGTCTTCGTCAATGGTCAGCGCGATCACCGCCGCGCCGTAGCGCTTGGCCATGGGCAGCACTTTGGAGGTGCGCTTCTCGCCATCCTCCAGGTTGATGGAATTGATGATGGGCTTGCCCGGTATGCGCTTCAGCGCCTCCTCCACCACGTCCGCTTCGGTGGAATCAATCAGCACCGGCGCCGGCACCCGCGTGGCAATCTTTTCCAGCACCGAGCTCATGTAACCCTTTTCGTCTTCGCCCACGATGGCGCAGCACAGGTCGAGCATATGCGAGCCTTCGCTCACCAGGCGCTTGGCCACCGCCAAAATGTCGTCGTACTTCTTGTTGCGCACCAGGTCGCGGAACTGCGCCTTCTGCGTGGTCGTGTTCATCTCCTCGGCCACAACCAGAGGCTTGGGATCCAGATCCAGAGGCACCATCGTGTAAGCGCTGGCTGCCGCCGCCGTGGGCTTCAGCTCGCGTTTGGCGGGCTCCACTCCGCTAACCGCCGCCACCACCGCCTTCAGGTGCTCGGGCGTGGTGCCGCAGCAGCCGCCCACAATGCGCACGCCGTAGTCGGCGATGAAGTGCTTGTGGTATTCCGCCAGTTCCTCCGGCTTGAGCATGTACACGGCGTGCCCGCCCACGTTCTGCGGCAGGCCCGCGTTGGGCAGCACCGAAACCTGTTTGGGCGAGTTGACGCTCAGGTAGCGCACCGCGTCATTCATCTCCCGCGGCCCGGTGGCACAGTTCAACCCGATGGCGTCCACGTCGAAGGGCTCCAGCGTAGTCAGCGCGGCCCCAATTTCCGTGCCCAGCAGCATGGTGCCCGTGGCTTCGAGCGTTACTTGAACTGTGACGGGCAAGCGCTTGCCCGCCTGACGCAGGGCCTCAAACACCCCCACCAGCGCCGCCTTCGCCTGCAGCAGATCCTGGCAGGTTTCCACCAGCAGAATGTCCACGCCTCCGGCGATCAGCGCGGTCGCCTGCTCGGTGTAGGAAGCCGCCATGTCATCGAACTTGATATGTCCCAGCGAGGGCAGCTTAGTGGTCGGCCCGATGGAGCCGGCGACAAAGCGCGGCTTGTCCGACGTGGAGAAGCCCTGCGCGACCTCCCGCGCCAGCCTGGCCGCGGCCTGGTTCAGTTCCGTGGTCTTGTCCTCAAGCTGATACTCCGCCAGCACGATGCGCGTAGCTCCGAAAGTATCGGTTTCAACCACGTCGCAGCCAACGCTGAAGAAACTGGCGTGGATGTCTTTGATGATGTCCGGCCGGCTCAACACCAGCAGCTCGTTGCAACCTTCCTTGCCCCAGAAGTCATCCGGGCTGGGCTGGCGCACCTGGATGTTGGTGCCCATGGCGCCGTCGTACACCACCACGCCTTCGCGCACGCGTTGAAGAAAGTCTGCCATCTCTTGAAGTATTTAGATTATCGGTTTTCCGCGGGCCTTTGTCACCCAGCGGGCGTTTGGATTCGCCACAGAGGCTCGGAGACACAGAGAAAAGTCCTTTCTCTGTTCTCAGTTCCCAGGCCCCTGCGGCTTTGACTGGGTACCAGGTACTGGGTACTGAGTCCTAGCTTCTCACCGCCGGTGTTCCCGTCTCCGTCTCTGCCTGATTGAATACCGCGTTGGATCCAAGGTGTGCTGGCAGGGGCGCCAGCATCTGCTCTTTGCGGTACACCAGGCTGGTGGCATTCAGGCTGGCAATTTCGAAGCCGTGGCCGTGGGTGATGGCGTCGGTTGGGCACGCCTCCACGCAGTAGCCGCAGAAGATGCAGCGGTTGTAGTCAATGTTATAGACCCTGGCATAGCGTTCGGCGCCGCTGATGCGCTGCTCCGTGGTGTTCTCCGCTGCCTCGATGTAAATGCAATTGGAAGGACACGCCGCCGCGCACAGGAAACAAGCCACGCACTTCTCCAGGCCATTCTCGTCGCGCTGCAGCACGTGCACCCCGCGAAAGCGCTCCTGGAACCTGGCTCCCTTCAGGGGCCCCGGCCCGTCGGGATAGTTCTCCACCACCGTGGGCGAGAACATCTCCTTCAACGTGATGCTCATCCCTTTGGCTATTGCCGCTATGTCCTTTATGACCGCCATAGCTCTTAGTATAAACGTTAGGTGGCAGTTGGTAGATGGTAGGTGGTAGCTGGTCCTTGATAGTGGGTAGTTGGGTCGTGGTTTAGCGAATTCATTGTTTAGCGAATGTCATCCTGAGCGACGCCGGACAATTCGCTTGCGAATCGTCCGGCGGAGCCGAAGGACCCCTACCCAGCCGAAACCAGCACTTCGGTCCACGGGAGTTCTCACCCTACACTTAACCTCATGTTTTGGGTTTGCCTAAAAACTCCCTCTCACAACTCGGGCGCATCGGGGCAGCGCGGAGGTGTTTCGACTCTAGCGTTGGCCCTCGCTCAACATGACAGGCGGAAACTGCCGACAGTTTTTGGGAGTCATCGTGAGCGCAAGCGAAGGACCTATGCATTCGACACTTTTCACCAGGGATATTTTGGACTTTGAGGATGCCTTGGGATGCGCTAAAGTCCCGCTTATGGAACTCGCCGAAGGAGGGACACCCCGCACAATTCCGGCGAAGCCCGCCGGCGTATTTCGACAGACCGTTCGTTTCGCGCTGCATCTGGTGGCGGTTTACCTCATCGTCCAATTCTTAACCATGTGGGTTGCAGGCCGGGTACATGATGTCTTCCTCCCCTTCGTTCTACAGCACCAACCAACCGTGAGTTATTTTCAGTTCGCCTTTACACACCTGTTCGCGTTCAGTTTCTTCCCCGCAGTTGTTGTCGGATTCATGTACTCCGAGTGGTTTCGTCACCGCGTCGCACTAATGGTGTGGATTGTTCCCCTCGCAGTACTGGCGTATAAGTTTGCAACCTTTCCTTCTTCACTTTTTCAGAACCATCTCACTGTCGCATTTCACGAATACTTCGCTGCTGGGTTCATGATTCCTGAATTCCACAGCTATCGCGAGCTGTTCGAATTGGTAGGTCCCAATCCGGATACCCTAAGAGGGATGCAGCAACTGCACTACACGGCCCCAGTCTATGCCGCGATTGGATACAGCCTCGGGGCGTGGCTGCCCATTGGTTTCAGGTTCCCCAAGCTGGACGCTGCAGTGCAAAGCATGAAGCCTGGTTGGCGACCATCCACGAGGAATGAATTGTCGTAACGGCGTCATACCGCGCTGCTGGTGCTACTGCCGCCCTTGCCTACTCTATCCCCAACTCCTTCCACTTCTTGTCCACGATCATCTTGGTCGTCGCGTCCATCACGATCTCATCTGGCCAGGGGCGCGCAAACCCTTCGCTGGCCCACTTACGGGTGGCGTCAATGCCCATCTTGGAGCCGTAGTCGGGCAGCCGGGAGGCATGGTCCAGTGAGTCCACCGGGCCCAGCGTGAACTGGAGGTCGCGCTCCGGATCAATGTGGTTCAGCGCCTTCAGCGCTACTTCGCGCAGGTCCTGCACGTTCACGTCTTCATCCACCACCACGATCACTTTGGTGAACATCGCCTGCCCCAGGGACCAGATGGCGTTCATCACCTTGCGGGCCTGCCCCGGGTACGACTTGCGAATGGAAACGATCATCAGATTATGAAAAATCCCCTCCACCGGCAGGTTGATGTCCACCAGTTCGGGGATGGTCAGCTTCATCATGGGCAGGAAAATGCGCTCCACCGCCTTGCCCATCCACGCGTCCTCCATGGGCGGCTTGCCCACGATAGTGGTGGCGTAAATCGGGTCCTTGCGGTGGGTCATGCAGGTGACGTGGAACACCGGATACTGGTCTTCCAGCGAATAAAAACCGGTGTGGTCGCCGAACGGGCCCTCGGTGCGCAACTCATCCAGGTTCACGTAGCCTTCGAGCACGTACTCCGCCGTGGCCGGCACCTCCAGGTCTACGGTCTCGCACTTCACCAGCTCTACCGGCTTCTGCCGCAGGAATCCGGCGATGATGAGCTCCTCCACCTCCGGCGGCGCCGGCACAATGGCGGAAAAAGTGAGCGCGGGCTCCGTGCCGATAGCGACTGCGACCTCCATTTTGCCCTTCGGCTGCGGGCCTGATGCTAGCCGCGCCCCGCCTGCCGACCGCGCCATGATGTCAACCGCCGCCCATCGCCCGTCGGCCGTCGCCTGGCCGCCCCCCGCCGCCCGGCGCAGCATCTCCCGGTAGTGCTCCGCCCCCACCTTCTGCCGCTGCCAGTGCATGCCCGCCGTGCGCTCGTCGTAGACCTGCATGCGGTACATGCCCACATTGCGCTTGCCGGTCGCCGGGTCGCGCGTAATCACGCAGGGCAGCGTGATAAACCGGCCCGCGTCTTTGGGCCAGCACTTCAGCACCGGCATGTCCAGCAGCGAGAAGCCGCCTTTTTTGACTACTTCCTTGCACGGACCGCCGCTCGCAGTTTTAGGAAAGAACTTGCCCATTTCCGCCAGCATAGGCAGCATCTTGACCTTGTCGAGGAATCCCTGCGGGCTCTTCACATCCATGAAGCCGCGAATGCGCTCCGCCACCTCGTCCAGCGAGTCCACGCCCAGCGCCATGCACATGCGCCGCGCCGAGCCAAACTGGTTGATCAGCACCGGCGTAGGGTAGCCCTTCACGTTCTCAAACAGCAGCGCCGACCCGCCGCCCGGATGTTTTGTGGCGCGGGCGCCCTTGCCCGCGTCGCCCGGGGCCTTGCTCACCCGATCCGTAATCTCCGTAATCTCCAGTATCGGGTCCACTTCGGCGCGCACCCGCTTCAGTTCCCCCGCGCGCTCCAGGGCCCCTATCCAGTCTCGCAGTGACTCGTAAGCCAACTCAGCTCCTAGCCTCCAGCTCCTAGCTAGCAGCTAGAAGCCAGCAGCTAGCAGCCAGAACGCGCGATTATACCGGCCCCCCTCCCCTCCACCCAACTTTTCCCGCCCTTCTCCCATCCAAGCAAACGTGACACTCGCATCGTCGCTCGAAAACAGCCATCTGCGGGCGCTTTCGCAGCTCACCCTGAACAAGCAGGAACCGGGTTCCAGCACGCTGCAGGAAGCGCTCAACTACATTTCCGGCCTGGACGCCAGCAGCCGCAAAGAACTACTGGCCCTGGCGGATTCGCACCATGTTCTGGTGCGCGCGCTACAGGCGGTGCACGCCCTGGCGGCCGCCAGCTCTGACACCGGCCTCATTGCCTGGACGGAAACCACCCTGGCTGCCGAACAATCCCGTATTGACAACGCGCTGCGGCACCTGGATTTGGTTTGCCGCGAACTGGAAGCGGCGCGCTGCCCGGTGGTGGTCATGAAGTCGCTCGACCACTGGCCCGACCTGGGCAACGACCTGGACTTGGTCACCACCGCTTCCGAGCGCGATATCGTGCGCATCATGCGCGGCAACTTCCAGGCTCGCGTCGAGCCTCGCAGCTGGGGCGACCGCCTGGCCAACAAGTGGAATTTTGCCGTCCCCGGCCTGCCTGAGGCCATCGAAGTCCACGCCCAGCGCCTGGGCCAGACTGGCGAGCACACCGCCCTCGCCGGCCGCGTCATTAAGCGCAGCGTCACCCGCGAGGTGGGCGGCTACGTCTTCCGTGTGCCCGCACCCGAAGAGCGCATCATCATCGCTACCCTGCAACGCATGTACCGGCATTTTTACTTCCGCATTTGCGATGTGCTCGATACCGCCGCGCTGGTCGAAAGCGGCGCCGTAAACTTTGCCGAACTGCGGCGCAGCGCCGACCTGGGCGGCATTTGGCCGGGCGTGGCCACCTTCCTGGTCATCGTTTCCGATTACGTGAAGTCCTACCGCCTTGAGGCCGTTGACCTGCCTGCCGAGGTGCTGGCCGCGGCCAGGTTCGGCGGCAACAAAATCACGGTGCGCAACCGTTTCCTGCGCTTCCCGCTTATGCCCGAGGGCGCGGGGCTTTACAAGCTGCAGATGGGCCAGACCGCCCGCCGCGGCAACCTCCCTGCCGCCCTGCGCCTGAGCCTTCTGCCCCCGCTGGCTTCCGTGGCCGCTTTGGCGTATAGGGTTACGGGAAGCGATAAGGGCATCTGGTAGTTGGTAGTTGGTAGTTGGTAGTTAGCGCTGACGACCAACCACCAACTGCTAGCTCCCAGCTACTAACGACTTTTTCCGCAACCGCGGCTCGTGCCCCCACTCTATTCCGCTATGAAGCATCGCGCCGTCATCACCGGCCTGGGCGTGGTCAGCCCCAACGGAACCGGCAAAGCCGCCTTCACCGAAGCCATTCTCGCCGGCAAGAGCGGAGTGCGCCGCATCTCCCGCTTTGACTCCAGCGACATCTCTGTGCACATCGCCGGTGAAATCGCCAACTTTGACGAACTCGCCTGGGTGGATAAAAAGGAGCGCAAGCACGTCTCCCGGATTGTCCCTCTAGCCTTGGCCGCCGCGAACGAAGCAGTGCGGGATGCCGGCATTGACCCCGAAAATCTTTCGCTGGAGGAAAAGCGCCGCATCGCGGTGATTCTTGGCTCCGGCGGCGGCTCCCAAGAGTTCACTGAAGAGCAATACCGCCTCTTCTATCGCGGCGAGTTCCGCCACATGAGCCTGTTCTGCGTGCCCACCGCCGTCATGGGCACATTCTCCAGCGACGTGGGGATGCGCTTCGGCTTCCGCGGACCCAGCCACGTGGTCACCACCGGCTGCACCTCCTCCACCGACGCGCTCGGCTACTCCCTGCGACAGATCCAGTCGGGCGCGGTGCACACCGTGCTCACCGGCGGCGCCGACGCGCCCATCTCTCTGGGCATCGTCAAAGGTTTCATCCTGATGAAGATTCTGACCGGCTCGTGGAACGACGCGCCGGAGCGCGCCTCCCGCCCTTTCTCCGCCGACCGCGACGGCTTTGTGCTCGGCGAAGGCGCCTGGATGCTGATGCTCGAGGACTACGACCACGCGCGTGCCCGCGGCGCGCATATCTACGCCGAAGTCTCAGGCTATGGCACCACCTGCGAAGCTTTCCACCGCGTGCGCCTGCGCGAGGGCGGCGAGGAGTCGGCGCGCGCCATTGGCCTGGCCATGCGCGAAGCCGGCATCGGCCCCGCCGACGTGCACTACGTCAACCTGCACGGCACTTCCACCCAGCTCAACGACCGCATCGAAACCGAAGCCTTGAAGGCGGCACTGGGCGAGAGCGCGCGCGAAGTCCCCATGTCGGCGCTCAAGTCGCAAATCGGACATCCCCAGGGCGCGTGCGGCGCGGCCGGCGTGGCCGCCACCCTCATCGCCATGGAAACCGGCCAGATTCCCCCCACCGTAAACGTGGATGTTCCGGACCCCCAGTGCGATCTCGATTACGTGCCCCAGCCCGGGCGCCAGGCCGCGATCGAGCATGCCATTTGCAACTGCATCGCCTTCGGCTCCAAGAACTCCGCCCTGGTCCTGCGCAAGGTCGCCTAGTTTTTTTCACCACAGAGAACACAGAGGAAGCAAATTCAGGTCAATTCAATTCAAATCAATTGAATGTCATCCTGAGCGAGGGGCGGGCGAACCAATCCCGCCCCGAGTCGAAGGACCTGTGCGTTTCCCAAATCGAAAATAGAAAGATCCTTCAGGCCAGAAACAAACGGTCAGGATGAAACTGGTTCACTTGAATTGAAATGAAACTGACCTGAATTTGATTCCTCTGTGCCCTCTGTCTCCTCTGTGGTGAAAAGGGGTTTAGGTAGGGAAATGGAAGTGCACGTCCTGTTTCGAAGGAATGGGTACCCCGTCTGAGGTGGCGGGAAGGAAGTGCCAGTTCTTGAGCGCAGCGATCACTTTTTGATCCACGATCTGGTCCACGCCCGTGAGCAGCCGCTCCTCCACCACGTTGCCGCGCTCGTCAATGGTAATCTCCACAATCACATCGCCGCGCACGCTGGGTGGCAGGCTAGCGCGGTCAACATCCGGATCGGGAAAAACTTGCGGCAGCGCCGGACGCACCTCCGTCCCCACCGCACCTTCGAGCATGGAGCCATAGGTGGAACCGCCGGCGGCAGCAGCATGCGCCGGGTGCAAGCTGCGCCCTCGGCTTGCCTTCCGGGCCAGCCGCGTGATTTGCAGCGGTCCCGCCGAAGGCGCGGTTAGCGGCGCCGCCAGCTCATTGCTTTTCGGGTTCGCCGCCAAATCAGAGGGCGCAGTCAGAGACACCACCTGCGCGCTCCCTCCATTTCCATGGGCGGCGAATCGCGGCGAAACGAAAATGGCTGCCGGCCGGTAGAGCACGCAGGCCAGCACCGCGGCGTGAACGGCGGCCGAAGCCAGCCATCCCAAACGGCGTTGCGGCGGAGTGGGTGTGAGCTCCAGCATGGTCTGCAATATAGTAGCCCTGATGCGGTTGGACGGAAAGATAGCGCTAAGGTTAGCGGTAAACCAGTAGTTGGCAATTGGCGATTCATTGTTGGCACTTGGTCCGCGAAGGGACCAGCAAATCTGCCTGGCCCGTGCGCGCGGGCAAGAGTTGCTTTGGACCCGGGTGAAGCCGTGCCATTTCAAAGTGATATCCGTTCCAAGCTATATTCTTTGGAAGCGGTGTTTGAACGCCAAAATTGGAGGTTGTGATGGATGATTTTTCACGCCGCAGATTTCTGCAGAGAGCGGCCTGGGCGCTTCCTTCCGCAGCTATCGCCGCGCCCGCCGAAGCAGATGAGGTTCCAGGGACCGGCCAGAAAAGGCTCAAGGTGATTGTGGCCGGCGGGCACCCCGGCGATCCGGAATATGGCTGCGGGGGAACGGTTGCCCGCTACACCCAAGCCGGCCATGCGGTCACCCTGCTGTATCTGAACCGCGGCGAGGGCGGCGTTCCCGGCAAGACTCCGCAGCAAGCCGCAACCATCCGCACCGCGGAAGCAAAAAAGGCTTGCGAACTGCTCGGAGCGACTCCGCTTTTTGCCGGCCAGATTGACGGCAACGCCATTGTGGACAAAGCTCACTACGACAGCTTCGCCCGCTTTATTGAAAGCGAGAAGCCGGATGTGATGTTCACCCAGTGGCCCATTGACGGCCATCCCGACCATCGCGCCACCTCCATACTGTGCTACGAAGCCTGGCTGCGCATGGGCAAGAGTTTTGGTTTTTATTATTACGAAGTCTCCGATGGCGAAGACACGCTGATGTTCTCGCCGCGGGAATATGTTGATATCACCGCGGTGGAAGGACGCAAGCGCGCCGCCTGCTACGCTCATGCCAGCCAGAGCCCGGATCATTTCTACGCTTTGCAGGACCAGGTAGCTCGCTTCCGCGGCGTGGAGAGCGGCGTGGGTGAGGCGGAAGCTTTTACGCGCCACATTCAGAGCCGAGTCGAAAGGTTGCCGTAGAGCGGGTCTTGGCTCAGAGACTGAACTAGGCGCCAGCCCCTGCCGCCTTCGCCTTCGCAGTCCCTCCGGAGAGCGCCGTCTTGGCTTCCTTGATGCCAGCCTGGATGTTGACTTCCAGATCGAGGTGGGGCACCGGCGAAGCCGCTGCCGCCTGAAACAACTGCAGAGCATCCTGGGGCCGGTTGAGCCGCTTCAGGCAGAGGCGCGCCGCCGCCAGTTGCGCCATCAAGCCCGCGCGTTCGGAGGCACAATTTTCGGCTAGACTCAAATACTCGCTCAGCGCGCGCTCAAAATTCTGCTGCTCCTCCAGGGCGCGGCCCAGTTCCATCCAGGTGTTCGCCGGCAACTGCGTGCCGCCGGCGTTAAGAAATTCCTCATAATCTTGCCAGGCCGCCTCCGGCTCGCGCAGCTTAAGGTGAAGCGCGCAGAGCTGGGCAGTGGCTTGCTGGAAGGCGCTAGTGTCGTTCTTTTTCCGGTACAGATCGCACAGCAGGATGGCGGCATCCACCGAATCGGACCGCGCCGCAAGGTGCTGCCTCAGCAACTCTCCGGCGGCATCGAACTGGCCCTGCTCGATCAGCTCATGGGCCTGGTCGATCTGCGGGTCCGCCGTCCAGCTTACCTTGGATTCAACCGCCTGATTTGCCTTCTGCTCCAGCCCCGAGTACCGCAAGGCCACCGCCGCTATGGCGCCAAAAGCGAACCCCCCCACGTGGGCCCAGTGGGCTACGCCGCTGGAGCCGCCAAATGCCGCGCCATAGAACACTTCCAGCAAGAGCCATAACGGCAACAGGGTGTAGGCAGGCGCGTTGAAGCGGATAATGCGAAAGGCGAACAGCCACGCCATGCGAATCTTCATCTTGGGGAAGCGCACCAGGAAGGCGCCCATCAGCGCCGCTACCGCCCCGGAGGCGCCCAGGGTGGGCACCAGACTGCCAGGATTGGTCCAGGCGTGAAATTGCAGCGCCGCCACCCCGGCTACCAGATAAAACACGGTATACAGCGGGCGTCCCCACACATCTTCCAGCACAAATCCAGCCAGCCACAGGAACCACATGTTGCCGATCAGGTGCAGCCACCCGCCATGCAGAAAATTGGCGGTGAGATAAGTTATGGCCCGCGGATGCGCGGGAACAAAAGCGTACTGCTGGGTCAGAGAAGCGGCAGAAAAAGTGACGTACTCCTGGGCCAGCGAATCCATTTCCTCCTGCAGGACTTCGGGGTCCTGCTGCAGGCGCATCTTGGCGTCCCAGGGGTCCACCACGTCATGGCTGGGATCCTGGATCTTCTTCCAGGTGGAGGGATGGTCCTTCTCGAAACTGGTGACCAGTTGTTGCGCCTCTGGCCTGAGCTTCAGTTCCGGGTGAGCGGCGGCAAGCAGAAGAATATGCGCCCGAGCCTTGCCCAGTTGCGGAGCTTGTTCTTCAATGGTGGAGTGGGTGGCGAGGAATGCCACCACGTTGATGGCGATCAGCGCCAGCGTGATGACCGGCAGGCGCCGCGCCGACATGTTTTCGTGCTTGATGGGGAGAAGCATAAAGATTCCCCTTCTGTCCGGCAGACTGCAATTGCAAGAAAATCGTGGAAGCTTAGCCTGAAGTATGTCCTGTCGGCCAGATAACCCCCAGGCAGGGAGCAATCTTTAGTAATGTGGCCGAGAAAAAAACGTGGTTAGAAAAAGCCAACGACGGGTCAAATGGAGAGAAGGCCTCGCCAGGTAGCGGTGGGTGCAGTTTAGCCTTCAGATGCAATGGATAAGCCAACTCACCTGAAGTCCGTGGCCGCGTTTCTGGTACGTCGGTCGGCTTCTCCGCACCGATTCGCCCATTCGTTCGCCGCTACTCTCTTCGGCTCCGCATTGGAACTTGTCCTCATCCCGGCGACGCTGGTGTACCTGGGCCGAAGGGTGGACAGGGCTTGGGGCCTGGGTAACATGGCGTACGGCCCCTACTCGCGATGGCTGGCTATGGCGCCTTTTGTGGCGGGGATTCCCTGGCTGGGGTGGTCCATTTATTGGCAGCACAAAAAGGGGCAAGGCACCCCGCTTCCTCTGGTGCCGACCCGAGTGTTGCTGTGCGACGGGCCCTACCGGTTCACGCGCAATCCGATGGCGCTGGGCGGGATTCTCTGGCTGGCGGGTTGGGCGCTGCTGGCCAACAGTTTGAGCGCCTTGCTCGGTGGAGTGGGAGTCTTTGCCCTGCTGGTGCTTTCCTGGGACAAATGGATAGAAGAAAAGGAGCTATTGTTAAAGCATGGCGCAACGTACGACGAATATCGCCATCGCACGCCCTTCCTGGTGCCTCGATTCCGCGCTCGCCGGCACCAGAGTAGGAGCGAGCGCCCGCTCTGATCCCGCAACTAATTGCGAGGTGCTGGCCGTCCGCGCGAGATGGTTAATGGTTCAGCAGCGTGCGACTGAGAGCTTCCTGCGCATCAGCCACGCCAGCATCAGCATTCCGCCGAGCAGCAGAAGTATGCTGCTGGGCTCGGGCAAGATGGCAACATCTTCAACGACGTCACCTGGAGGATTCACATCCCAATTCAGCTGAAACCGTCCTCTGGTGGCAGGGGCAATAAGTGCCGCGCCAACCAGTTTGTAGGTGTAGGTGCCTTTGCCTCTGGTCGCCTTCATGCAGGCGACGGAAGACGGAGCGCAAGTGAACCCGAAGTAAGTGCCGGAGGCGTTGGTGATCCATTGTCCGCCGGTTGGCGTGGCGGAAAAGTTCGCATCATTAAAACTCACTTTGATACTGCTGGCGGCAATCGACTGGGAGCCGTTCAATATTCCTGGCGCCGAGAACCTTATCGTGGTTGTGGGATAGTTGGCGACGCTGGGTATAGTTATCGAGTATCCAGTAGCGTAAGCCTGGGCCGACGCTAAACAAAGTGCGAGGGCAAACAAGAAAACCTTCACAGTCGTTGCTCTCATAGTTTCTCTTCCTCGCTTTCAGGACAGTGAATTCTGCACATTCGGAGGGACCTGGATTGCGTTTCCCCGCAACACGCGGTGGGTGCGGCGCGAGGCCATCTAAGCTGCTCTCTGCCTAAGAGGTTGTCAAGATGAGAGTTACTGCGCCTTTTATGCAAAGTTATGCGCTCATAATTGGGCGCGGAGAGGAGGGACTTGGCCGCTTTCGATGGCATTCAAGCGGGGACCTCGCTCGGCCCGTGCCTACTCCTCCCGCAGCGCCTTCACTGGCTCCACCTGTGTGGCGCGGTAGGCCGGGATGATACTGGCTGCCAGCGCCACTGCCGCCAGCAGCGCCGAAACCGCGGCGAAGGTGGACGGGTCGGCCACGCTCACGCCATAGACAAGCTTGGATACGACGCGGCCCAACGCCAAGGCCCCGGCCAGACCGATAGCCAGGCCCAGCAGTGCCGGCTTCATACCTTCCATTACCACCAGGCGCAGCACATCGCCAATCTGCGCGCCCAGGGCCATGCGAATGCCAATCTCGCGCACCCGGCGGCGCACGCTGTAGGAAAGCACGCTGTAGATGCCCACCGCCGCCAGCAATAGCGCCAGTCCCGCAAATGCCGCCAGCAGCAGCATGGTAAAGCGCTGCTGCGAGACGGAGTCGGCGATAATATCCCCCATGGTTTCCACCTGCATGACCGGTTGCGACGCATCCGCCTGGTGGATGGCGTTCTTGATGGCCGCTGACGCGCGACCAGGGTCGGTGGCGGTGCGCACCACCAGCGCCACCGCGAACCCGTGCCAGACCTCCCCCGGAGGTAGCGTCATCTGCGCCAGAGGCGTGTAGACGGTGGACTTGGGCTGCGACATATCCAGGCCGTCCAGCTTAACGTCCCCGACCACGCCCACCACTTCGCGGACAATTCCCGGGAAGAACGACAAGCTCAAGCGCTTGCCAACGGGATCCTCATGCGGCCAGAACTGTTTGGCCATGGCCTGGCTGATCACGACCACTGGCGGGCGGCCGTTGACATCGCCGTCATTCAGCATGCGCCCGCGCACCAGGGGAACGCGCATGGCTTCCAGGTAACCCGGGGTGAACATGCGCACCGCAACTTCCGGCTGTTCTGACATGGGTAAGACTGGGCGGCCTTCCACCGTAACCGGTTGCGTCGAGCCGTCGCCGGAGAGCGGCAGAGCATCGGTGGCGCCGGCATAGACCACTCCGGGCAGGGTGCGCACTCGCCGCAAAACCTGTTCGTAATACGGAATCATCTTCTCCAGCGTGGGATAACGGACCGCGGACGTGGGCAGAATCATGGTAAGCACGTTGTGCGGGTCGAAACCCGGGTCGGTGCTGCGCAGGGTCCACAGGCTGCGAATCATCAGCCCGGCTCCGACCAGCAGCACCAGGGAAAGCGCGACTTCGGATACCACCAGGGCGCTGCGGGTGCGGGCGCCGCCGGATTCCGTCTCCGTGCGGCTGGAAGCCTGTTTCAGCGCCACATGCACGTCGAAGTCGTTTTTCGTAAAGCGCCACGCCGGCGCCAGGCCAGCGATAATGCCAGCCAGTACGGACAGCGCCAGCGTGAAGGCCAGCACCCAGCCGTCCAGTGCGATCTCAGCGGCTCGCGGCAACTGTGCGGACAGAAAATCCACGATCAGCTGCACTCCAAAGTGCGCCAGCAGCAGTCCCAGCACGCCACCCACCAAGGCAAGGAGGACAGTTTCCGCCAGCACCTGGCTCAATAAGCGGGCACGGCTCGCCCCCAGGGCGGCGCGGATGGCCAGTTCCTTCCGCCGGCTTACCGTCTTGGCCAGCACCAGATTGGCGACGTTGGCGCAGGCGATAAGCAGCACGAAGGCTACTGCTCCCAGCAGCACCAGCAGGGCGGGCCGGACATCGCCCACTAACTGCTCATGCAGCGGTACGATGACCGCGCCCCAGCCCGCATCATCTGCCGGATACTGCTGCTGCAGGCGCGCCGAGATGGTGCTCATTTCCGCCTGGGCTTGCTGCATGCTGCTGCCAGATTTCAAGCGCCCGATGACCATGTAGTTATGATTGCCCCGCACAGCACGTTCCTGGTCCGTCCAGCCCAGCGGCGTCCACAGCTGCGCCCAGTCGGGAAATTTGAACTTGGAAGCCATCACGCCGACCACGGTGTAGGGCTGGTCATCCAGCTTGATAGTGGAGCCGACAACCTTGGGATTGCCGCCAAAGCTCGACTTCCACAAGGCATAGCCGAGGATCACTACCTGGTTATGGCCGGGCTGCTCCTCGTCGGAAGTAAAGGTTCGCCCCAGCACGGGCGAGACACCCAGGGTGGAGTAGAAATCCTGCGAGACCGCCGAGGCCTGGAGAGCCTGCGGCTGGTCGCTGCCGGTAATATTGAAACTGCGAAAACCGTAAATGGCCATGCTCTGAAAAACATGGTTCTGGCGTACCCAATCCAGATAGTTGGCGGGGGAAACGGCGAATATTGACATGCCGGGGAAGCTCTTCGGCGGCGGCACGTGCCACACCTGCATCAGCCGGCTGGGCTCACGATAGGGCAAGGGCCGCAGCAGGACAGCATTGACCACGCTGAAGATGGCGGTGTTGGCCCCAATCCCCAGCGCCAGCACAATGATGGCGACCGCCGCGAAGCCCGGGCTTTTGCGCAAAACGCGCAAGCCGTACCTGACGTCCTGCATGAGATTTCCCATTAGTTCCCCTCACTCTGCTTAGACTACGAATGCAACTGGTGGCAAGTTCAGCCGCGCGAGTTTTCCGAAATGCAAGTAAGAAGCATCTGCCGTGCCAAGGCAGAGGTTGTTATGTCACTGAAAGGACAGACTTTGACGCCATCTCGGTGGCCGATATTCAGGGCTGACTGTCCGGTTTCGGCGTCGCCTGTTCGATTTCGGACGGTCGGAGGGTACCTGGTCTCATTCGAGACAAGAGAAAAAAGAGGTCGCCGAATTTCCGTCGTGAGCTGAGGCCGGGACGGCCGTAGGAGAGCCGGCGAGGCGCCAGCGCTACAGTCCTACTGCAAGGGTTTCGCAGCTGCAAAGACGAGCGTTTGAGTAGTGTGCACCTTAGGGCCGGGCAAGTAGAAGTCGAGGACCAACTCATTAGGCGTATCAGTTTCAAATTCCGCATCGTAGGTTTCGCCCACCGTAATGGGCGTCTCGGCCGCTGCGGGCTTAACCACCCCAGGAGCTAAGTCCGCTCCGTCCTTGGCAATAATTTGCCACTGCACGGGTCCGTGGCCATCATGCAGGGAGACCTGGGTTGCAACATTGTTCGGCGCAATATTGATGAGCCGCAGCCGGTATCGCTTGCCAGTCTGCAGCCGCAGCGTCCGCGGTTGGGGGCGACCATTAAGCAGGAACATCGGCCCCCACGTATCGGACTCGCCCTCGCTGAACACGAAGACGAGATCCGATGCGGGATTGAATTTCTCTCCGGGAGGGAGAACGACCAGGGGGCCGTATAACCCATGAGTGAGCTGCGAGGTGTCGTGCCAGTGGGTGTGGTAGATGAAAGTGCCTGCGCGCGGTGGCGTCATGCGCGCGATGAAGGAAGTGCCGGGAGCAATGGGCGGAGTGATCTCGGTCGCCGCTCCTGACCACCCAGGCACACCGTCGTAATAGCTTTCCAGCTCAATACCGTGCCAGTGGATGGCCGTGGACCGCTGCAGGTGATTAACTACTTCAATCTCCACCGGTTCGCCGCGCGTGAGCACGATAGGCGGGCCAATCAACCCTGGTTTCGCCGTGCCCGCCGGGTCGTGTCCGGACTCGCTCAACTGCAGAACGTAAGGGGAATCGCCGTTGGCCGCGTCGCCGATTACCAGTCGCAAATGACGGTCCGCGTGCCAGGGCGGGGGAGCGGGGTCTCCCGGTCGCGCCGGCACGGTCACACCCAGCACCAGCTGCCCCATGCCCATGGCATCATGCGCGGCGTGCTCTTCTGCATGCGCCGCTGCAGGGTTGGGCAGCGCATCGGACGGCAGCGTCGGCGGGACCATGTGGGCCAACATATGACAATGAAATAACCAGCGTCCGGCCCGCTCCGGCGACCAACTCATGTCGAAAGCCTCACCGGGGCGGATCTGCTGCGTGACCACACGCGGCCGCAAGTCTCCGCTGTAGTTCTCAATGCGCCCGTCTCGGTTGAAAGCGTCCACCCGATAGTAGAAGCCGTGGAGATGCATGGCGTGGGCCTCGTCACTGGCGTTAATCCAGCGCCAGCGCACCGGCTCGCCAATGGCGTATTGGAAGCGTGGGGTGTAGGGCCAGGATTTGCCGTTGATTGTGGCCAAAATTTCGCTGGCCACTGCGGGCGGACCGTTCGCCCGGACGCTGATGACGAAGATTTCGTCCTTGAGATTACGACCGGGAGGATCAACAACGATGGCGCCGTTCAACTGCGAGTCAACGCCACGGCGCGCGCTCAATTCGGTCGCATTGGTCGCGCCCCAGTAGAAGTACACCCCGGGTGTTCCCGCCTTGAAGGTGACGCGCTCGGTTGTGCCCGGCGCCAACTGGGTGGCATGGTGGTACCCCGGTCCCGGCTCCGCCAGTCCATATACGCTGACTGGTACGGGCAGGGTATTGTGTACGGAGACATGAATCGCAGTGCCCTGCGGCACGCGGATCAGCGGTCCCGGATTTTGCAGAGCCTGGCCTGTCTGCCCAAACGCGTACATCGGCAAAGCAGCGCCATCTTCTCTCTCCGGATGCCAGATCCCTTTGCCGACCTCAAGTTGGAGGGTCAATACTCCGTTGTGGAGTTCGCCGGCAGGATGGTGGTTCTGGCTGGTCCTGATAAGGGGTAAGGATCCAGCACGCGCCGCTCCCACGGCGGCGGCGAGCCCCAAAAACACACTTGCTAGACGTAACCCCCTCACGGTTGGCGCGGATTATAAGCTCATATTTAGTGCCGGATAAAGACAATACTGCAGCCAGAGTTGGCTCAGTTAAGGCAAAGCCTGCACGCCGGTGTGTGTACACCGGCTTTAGTCCGTCCTTTCGCCGTCAGAACGCCGAAGCAAGCATTACCGGAGACCAGGAAATCCCTCTATAATTTCGTTGAGACAGCCATGAGCACCCAAGCCATAGCCACTCCCAAAACGCTGCCCGCGCGCTATTACACCGATCTGGAAGTTTTCCGCGATGAAATGGAGCGCTTTTACTGCCAGACGTGGATTTGCGCCGGGCGAGCCGGCCAGATTCCCAGTCCCGGCCACTACTTCCTGCGCGAGGTAGCGGGCGAGAGCATCATCATCACCCGCGACCAGGGCGGCGAGGTTCGCGCCTTCTACAACGTGTGCCGGCACCGCGGCACCCGCATGTGCAGCGAGCCGCAGGGCAGCTTTGCCGGACGCATCCAGTGCCCCTACCACGGATGGACCTATGGCTTGGATGGGCGACTGATTGGCGCCCCCCACATGGACGAGGCGGGCAGCTTCTGCCGGGAAGAATATTCTCTGAATCGCGTGGCCACCGGAGTGTGGGAGGGCAACATCTTCATCAACCTGGCGCCGCGCCCCGAACCACTGGAGAAGCAACTGGCGGACCTGCCGCAGAAGTTCGCCGCTTGGCGCATGCAGGACCTGCGCCTGCACAAGCGCCTGGCTTATGACGTCAAAGCCAACTGGAAACTCATTATCCTCAACTACAACGAGTGCCTGCACTGCCCGGTGCTGCACCCCACGCTCAACCGGCTTACCAACTATCTAGGCGCGGATAACGAAACGCCGCAACCCACCTACGTGGGTGGCGCCATGGGGTTTAAGGGCAGCGCCGAAACCATGAGCATTGATGGCAAGCGGCGCCGCGACTACCTTCCCGGCTTGAGCGAGGAGGAGCGGCACAAGGTGTGCTATTACGCCATTTACCCCAACTTCCTGCTCAGCCTGCACCCCGATTACATGATGACGCACACCCTGTGGCCGAAGACCGTGAACCATACCCAGATCGTCTGCGAGTGGCACTTCCACCCGCAGGAAATGGCCAAGCCTGATTTCCAGGCCAACGACGCCATTGATTTCTGGGATCTGACCAATCGCGAGGATTGGGGCATCTCCGAATTGTCACAGCTGGGGATCAGCTCGCGGGCCTACAAGCCGGGACCCTATTCCACCCGCGAACAACTGCTGCACGCCTTCGATGAAGTGGTGCTGGCCAGGGAGCGGGAGGCGCCTGCCGTATTGGTAAAGAACGTCAATCAACACTGACGCTGTCCTTTTGCGAATGTGGAAGCTGCGCTTTTTCGGCAACAGGCATCGGCAGCGACTGTATCCGAGCACGCCTTCAGGCATGCCGAAGGGACGTGCTCAACTCTGGGTTTTAGCCCTGGCGCAGTACTCGCGCGCGGCCCCTCTGCCCTGCCGGGTGAGACGATAGAGATGGCGGGGCGGGCGGCCGGTTGCGGCCGGTTTTTCCCAGCGATGCTGCAGCCAGCCTCCCTGTTGCAAGCGCGCCAGAATGGGATACATCGTGCCTGATTTCAGCCCGGTTTCGCGCAGCAAATCGTAGCCGTAATGCCACTGCTGCGGCCGGCCCAGCAGCGCCGACAAAACAGCCAGGGTCTGGGGCGAGCGCCGCAGGCGAAGGGGCATGGGCATGGAGGGTAAGTCTAGGTATGTAGGGTTCAGTGGTCAAGGCATGGGCGCTCCACCATCACAGCCACCTTGCCACAACATCACAGGCGGAGGCATGGCTTTTGCGGTAAGATGATCTGTGATTCCAGCCCACATCAGGCGCAGGTTCTGCAGCTTACAGCTGCGGAGCGTCAGTACAACGCAAGACTCACCTTCATCATCCAGACAAGCGGCAAGTTCCGGGCCGCCGGGGGGACGAAGCTTATGGCTCTGCACGATGCTGCGGTTCCGCTGTGGCGCGCGCGAGTTGAGGACGTACTGATCACCGGGGAACTGCGCTATCGGATTCCCAAAAGCAGCTCTTTGCTGGCCAAGGTTCGAAGCAAAAGCCGCGTTCTTAAGGAACTGGCGGCAAGGAGCGTCTCCAGCCGCGAATTTCTGGACGCCCTGGCGCGGGCGGCGCGGGAAATTTGCAATGCCGGAGCCGCGGGCGTCAGCGTTCTGGTGCAGCCGGCGCAGGGTGCTCCGTTGTTTCGTTGGGAAACGGTGGCGGGCGCGCTTGCCCCTCACACCGGCGCCACCAGCCCACGCGACTGGAGCCCTTCCGGCGCTACCCTGGAGCGCAAGTCGCCGCAACTGTTCCTTTATCCCGCCCGCTGCTTCCATTACCTGAATGAGCTGAAACCGGCGATTGTGGAGGGTTTGGTGGTGCCGATTTTCGTTGCCGACATGCCCTGGGGGACGCTGTGGGTGGTTTCCCACGAAGAACATTGCAACTTCGACCAAACCGACGTGGAGGCCATCAGCAGCCTTGCCGAATTCGCCTCCGGTGTTCTAGGGCGGATGGCAAAGGCTGCACCAGCTTAAGGTTGGTTCTCAGTTCCCGGTTCTCGGCTCTCATTTCGTGCCGACGTGGAAGCGCAGAGGAAGCTGCCCAGGTGCGAGAAGGCCGAACCTTCAGACATCCCCATCCCCCGGCCAACACTGCCTTGGCCTTTTACAATCATATGGTTGCGAACTGCGGGATAGAGGGACTACAGTTTTCTCGTAGGTCCAAGCCGCTTGGCTGTTCAGCGAGCCCTACTCCCGATCAGGAGCGTTCGCGCGGAAGGTGAATTTATGAAAAAAGCTCTGATCATTATAGGAATTGTCATTGTGGTGCTGGTGGCGGTTGCCGTCGCGATTCCCTTTTTTATCAACGTTAACCAATTCCGGCCCACGGTGGAGGCACAACTGACCACGGCACTGGGCCGGCAGGTGAAGATTGGCAATCTCAGCCTCTCCCTGTTGAAAGGTCAGCTGGGCGCTTCCAACATTACGATTGCGGATGACCCCACTTTCAGCCGCAATCCCTTTGTACAAGCGCGGGCGCTGGACATCAGCGTGGAAATCATGCCGCTGATCTTTAACCGCGCTGTGCACGTGCAGTCGCTGAGCCTGGAGCAGCCGCAGGTGGCGCTGATTCGTTCCCCTGCCGGCACTTGGAACTTCTCCACGATCGGCCAGGCCAAGGGAAATCAGCCGGCGGCGAGCCCGGCGAAGGGAAGTGAGCCCGCGGCCAGGAAGACAGAGGGAAGCCCACCTTCCAGCAGCGGCAGTGGCGGCAGCAGCCCGATTCCCGAAATCCAGATTCAGAAGCTGGAAATCGTGAACGGCCGCATCCTGCTGGGTTCGACGGGACACCGCCCGCAAGCCTACGACGCGGTGAACCTGCGGGCTGACAACGTCTCCTACACTTCCCGTTTTCCGTTCACGCTAACGGCCAATATGCCGGGCGGCGGCAAGATGGATGTGAAAGGCCAGGCGGGACCGGTGGACCGCAGCGACGCCTCGCGCACTCCTTTCACCGCCCAGGCCAACATCACCCGCCTCGACCTGGCCTCCAGCGGCCTGTTGGAGCCGGGCGCGGGAATCGCGGGGGTCGTGGATTTCAAAGGTAATTTGAAATCAGACGGCAATCGCGCCCAAACCAAGGGAATGGTGACGGCTTCCAAACTGTGCCTGGTGAAAGGCTGCCATCCCGCCGCCCAGCCCATCACGGTGGATTACGCCTCCGACTATGACCTGGCGCGGCAAACCGGCGTTGTAGACAACACCCGGATTGTGACCGGCAAGAGCGCGGTGAACCTGGCCGGCACTTATGATCTGCACGGCGCCTCGCCGGTGCTGCACATGAAGGCCAATGCGCCCAGCATCCCGGTGCAGGATGTTCAGGCGTTGCTGCCCGCCATGGGCGTGGTTCTGCCCGAAGGCGCGTCCTTCCAGAGCGGCAGCGGAGACGCGCACATGTCGGTGGATGGGCCGCTGAGCAACCTGGTCACCACCGGCAACGTGGCGCTTTCCAACGCCCGCCTCGCCGGTTTCAGCCTGGGCTCCAAGCTGGCGGCGCTTTCAGCTTTGTCGGGCATAAACAAAGCAGCTTCCGACACCGTTATACAGACGCTGAGCTCGGGTGTGCGCATCGCGCCGGCCGGAATTAACGCCGACAATCTGAAGCTGATTGTGGCCGGCATTGGCACCCTGACCGGCGGGGGCACCATCGCTTCCAACAGCGCCATGAATTTCAAAATGCTATTGCAGGGCGGCGCCGGCAGTGCGGTGAGCAATGTTCTTACCCGGGTTGGCGTGGGCAAGAATGCGGCCGCCCGCGGCATTCCCTTTATGATACAGGGCACGACCTCGCGGCCCATTATTGTGCCGGACGTGAAAGGCATGCTGGCGGGAAAGCTGGGCGCCGGGCAGGTGCAGCAGAACCCCGCTCAGGGTGTGCAGCAGATGCTGGGCAACATCCTGGGAAAGAAAAAGAAGCCCCAGTAGAGCAGGTGCGATGCTTGTTTTCGAATGAAACGCCACGTGCTTATCTTGCGGGAGAACGAGATTCGGCTCCTCCTCGATCCTGCAGCCTGCATTCAGGCGATGGAGAGGGCGTTTGCGGCCTATGCCACCGGCAAGGCACAACTGCCTCCCGTCATCAACCTGGAGGTGCCGGAGCACGGCGGGGAAGTGCACATCAAGACCGGCCACCTTAGCGGCGGGTCATATTACGCGGTAAAGATCGCTTCCGGGTTTTACGGCAATGCCGCGCTCGGGCTGCCCAGCAGCGACGGTATGGTGCTGGTTTTTGATTCCGCTACGGGAGCGCCAGCCGCCATTCTGCTGGATAACGGGTTTATCACCGATTTGCGCACGGCGGCCGCCGGCGCCCTGGCCGCAAAATACCTGGCGCGCCAACAGATCCAGACCGTGGCCGTGATCGGGTCAGGCGCGCAGGCGCGCTATCAAATGAAATTACTTTCCCTGGTAAGGCCCTTCCGCGAAGCGCGCGTCTGGGGCCGTAAGCGGGAGAAAGCGGAAGCATGTGCTGAAGAACTGCGCCGGGCCAGCATCACCGCCCAGCCGGCATTCTCGGTCGCGCCTTCGGTGGAGCAGGCGGTGCGGGGAGCTGATCTGGTCATTACCGTGACCGCCAGCCGCGAGCCTCTGCTGCGAGCGGAGTGGCTTGCGCCGGGAGCAACCGTCATTGCCGTGGGATCGGACGGACCGGACAAGCAGGAACTTGATGTGGGAGTGCTGGCGCGTGCTGATCGTGTTGTGGCAGATAGTCTGCCGCAATGCCTGCGCCTGGGCGAAATCCATCATGCCGTGGAACAGGGCGCCATCAACAAAGAAAAGGTCAGTGAACTGGGCGAAATCGCCGCCGGCCTCAAGACCGGGCGCACGCGCGACGAAGAATTGATTGCCTGCGATTTGACCGGCGTAGGCGTACAGGACGTGGCCGCCGCTTCGCTGGTTATGGAACGCGCGCTGGCGGCCGGCAGCGGTGAGAAGCTGATGCTTTAGCTTTTCGCAGCCGAACTAAGCAGCGCCGCTGCGCACAGCCT
>Ga0075276_10000036_pt1 | contig 40408 bp, 29 predicted proteins | sample SF_Rice_5C_80N_4_FD_69770 | JGI IMG/M metagenome (GOLD analysis project Ga0075276, IMG submission 69770) | Rice paddy soil microbial communities from Twitchell Island, California, USA - SF_Rice_5C_80N_405 | ecosystem: Environmental > Terrestrial > Soil > Paddy field/soil | place: USA: Twitchell... | reverse complement strand
GTCCATGGCTTCCTCGTGCCGAAGCGGGGACATGCCGTCCGCCGCTGAAGAAAGGCGTCGCCCAAGATACGGGAAGTGTGCCCGGGTTGCAATAAGCGACTTGGGAAAAAGGATGGTTCGGCCCGGTGGCTAAAATTTAATGTCATAGAGGTGAATTTTTGACATAATGTCGCCCGCCTTAGAGCGGGTTTATCCGCCACCACGGAGAAAGCATGAATCGCGCCGCCACCCGGCCCCAACCGGTCCCTCCCGCGGTTGCCATTATCACCACCGATGAGCAGGTAGGCCCGGAGGCCGTCCAGTACCTGGATGGGGGTTATCAGCTGCAGATGTTTCAAGCCTGGGAAGAACTTCTGGCGGCGCTCCAGCAGCAGTCTCTGGACGCCATTCTGCTCGATCTCGATACCCTGGGCGAGAGCAGCGACGCCGGCGTGGCCGCGCTGCGGGAGTTGCGCAGCAACCATCCCGACCTGGTGCTGGTGGCCATGACCCGCTCCAACAGCCGCAGCCTGCGCCTGAAAGCCATGGAGGCGACGGCGGACGAGTATTTTGTTGCTCCGATTGAGTTCCAGGAGGTGCAAATTATCCTGGCTCGCGCACTGGAAAAGCGGCTGGCGGAAATCGAATACCGCTCGCGCAAGGACAAGGAAGTGCCGCAACCCTCCTTTTGCGGCTTGATCGGCCTCAGCGAGCCCATGCAGCGGGTTTACGAAGCCATCCGCCGGGTCGCTGGCAGCACCAGCACCATTCTGATTCGTGGCGAGAGTGGCACTGGGAAGGAGCTGGTGGCGCGCGCCATCGTGGCCATGAGCCCGCGTAAGGAGAAACCCTTTATCAGCCTGAACTGCGCCGCCCTGCCCGATAACCTGATTGAAGCCGAGCTGTTCGGCCATGAAAAGGGCGCCTTTACCGACGCGCGGGCGGCTCGTGCCGGGCACATCGAAATGGCCGATGGTGGCACCCTGTTTCTGGACGAGATCGCCACCCTGGGGCTGTCCCTGCAGTCCAAGCTCTTGCGGGTGCTGGAAGAGCGGGCGGTGCAGCGCATAGGTGGCAAAACCCCCAAAAAGATTGATTTCCGCCTGATCACCGCCACTAACGAGGAACTTGAAGAGCTGGTGCAGGCGGGGCGCTTCCGGGAGGACCTCTACTACCGCATCCACGTAGTGCCCATCATGTTACCGCCATTGCGGGATAGGGAGGGCGACATCCCCTTGCTGGTGGACCACTTCCTGCGGCGATATTGCGCCGCCAACAAGGTAGAGCCCAAACGGGTGGAGCCGGAGGTGATGGCTATCCTGGAGGAGGACTCCTGGCCGGGCAACGTGCGCGAGCTGGAAAACCTGGTGCAGCGGCTGGTGCTGATGGTGGACGGGCAGGCGATCAAGGTCAACCATTTGCCGCAACGCATTCTCTATAACAGCACCACCAGCCAGGAATCGCTGCTCATCCCTGAAGGCGGCGTCAACTTTGACCAGGAGATATCCCGCATCGAGGTGGCGTACCTGACCGCCGCCCTGCGCCGAACCGAGGGCAGCAAAATAGCAGCCGCTCGCCTGCTGCAAATGGATAAGCAGAAGATGCACTACCTGTGCCGCAAATATCAGATTGGCCGGGATTAAAAATTTAACGCCGCCGACCTGTAATTTAAAATTTCATGCTTAAGGGATTGAAAATTTAATTTCTCGCTCGAGGGCCACCCCTTCACGGATTGTGCTCTCCCCCTGATCCGGACCCTTAAGCTCTTGAAAACAAAGGGATGCTTTGTGGGCCTTGGCGGCTCTGCCAGTTTGGCACGCGTAGTGCATTAGGTAAGAACGTCCGCGCTGGCCTTCTGGCGGTGACGGACCCAAAAAGCGAGAAAAAAGAGGAGAACAGCGAATGTCAGTCCAGAAAAAGTCCTTGATTAGCCAGCGCGCCGCGGTAACCAAGGCCATTGTGGCCACACCAGAGAAAGAATTCGCGAATCCCAAGGTTACGCCGAAGGTCGCGCCCAAAGTGAACCCGAAGATCAGGGCAAAGATCGGTCCAAAGATCGCCACGACGGTAAGATCAAAAGTCAAATTGTGAAGGCCACTTCGTCGCGGGGGCCGCGCCTGAGGGCGCGGCCTTTGTATTTGTGGGGCCTCACCACACCCGATGGGTGAACATATCCCGGAAGTACTCCCAGGACATGCCAGCCAGGCTGCGGCGCCGGACGAAAATCTTGGCCGTCCCGGTCTGTCCCTCGCGCACCATTCCCGCATTGTAAAAATGAACCGTGGCGAGATAGTAATCGGGCAAATTGATGCCCTTCAGACTGCTCGTTTCAACGAAACTGGGGTCCGTCTGGGTGCTGGCGGGAGCAACTGCATCGAGTCTTCCGGCGATGGAGCCGGTTCTTGAACTGGGCAGAAGACGGACCGGGACCCCCAGTCGGAGGTCGCGCATGGCGAACTCGGGCACAAAGATACGCGCTTGCATAGTGGACATCTCGGCGACCTCAGCCACGTTTTCGCCTGCGCGAAGGTAGGAACCGCGCAGATCGGCGGGACGCGGGGTCGTAACGACTCCGGAGATGGGAGACAGCACCCGCAGCTCGGCCACCTGCTGGCTGAGCAGATGGTCCTGTTGGGCCAGTTGGTCGCGCAAATGCTCCGCCGAAGCCATCCCAGAATAGCTGAGCTGGGCCTCGACAGCGCCGGCGGTTGCGATCTGCAGGTCGGAGTGCACGCGCGCGGCCTGTGATTGCAGCGCCAGGTTGCTCAATTGCGCCAGCGGCTGGCCGGCCTGCACCCGTTCTCCTTCCTGGATAAATACCCGCTCCACCTGTCCGGGAACCTGGGCGCGGATGATGGCCCGACGTGCCGGTTCGAGAATAAACTGGGCCCGCACAAACTCCGGCCACAGCGGAGCCAACAAGACCACCGCTGCCACTACGGTGATGGCCACCAGGCGGGGAGGGGAAAGCCATTTCCGCAACCGTTCTTTTTTGTCCAGATAAGCTGTTTTCATAAGGGCAAGCGAGCTCCAAATGCGCTTACGGAACATGAAATAGGCAATGATCAGGGCGGGCACGAAGGCCCATTCCGGCGAGTACGACCGGAGCACGTGATAGACGAAGAGGACTACCACGGCCAGCAGGCCGTAGCTGTAAATCCCGGAGAGCAGGGCATAAATCAGGTAGAAGGCCCGCCGCCGGCGGGGAACCCATTCAATTTCCACCGGAAGGCGAAAAATATTTTTTCGCACCCACGACGACACGTAAGCCGTGGTGGTTTCCTTGAGGTCCACTTCTCCGGTAAGTTCGGAAAACAGATAATAGCCATCCAGCTTGATGAGCGGATTCAGGTTGAGAAGGCTGACGCCGATGCCGGTGACCATCATCACCTTGTAGGCGAGGTCATGACTGGGCATGCCCACGGGAGTGGCCCACCAGACGATCGTGGCCACTACACAAATCATCAGGTCGGCCCAGACACCGGCGATAACCGTGGCCACCCGCTCCCAGCGGTCGCCGTAAATCCAGATCTGGGTGACATCGCAGTAGAAGGTGGGCGCAAAGTACATCAGGATGAAGCCCATCTTCTCCACTCTGCCGCCATAGTTCTTGCAGGTTAGGCCATGGGCGGTTTCGTGAATGAACGCCATCACCCCGAAAAAGAACCAGAACTCGACGAGGTCAGAAAGTCCTTTATCGGTGAAGTTGTAGTACTCGAAGCTGTCGCGCCAGATCTCCTGAAAATGGTCCATCCAGAGATAGAGCATGAGGGCAAACATGGCCAGCGTCAGCAGCGTAAACCAGCGGGTGTAAATGAATTTAAGTTTGGGCTGAATGCGGGTGAGATAGTCATCCGCATTTTTCCATTCCAGCAGGGGCACTTCCCCCAAGTCGCTAAAGCGGCTACGGCGGTGCTGGCGCTGGCTGCGCAGCTTGTCGTGCAGCGTGACGTTTTCTTCCAGGGGAGTCTTGTAGAAGAAATTGGTATTTTCCTGAAAGAAATCGGCCAGATGACGTACTTCGTCTTCGGAGTAGAACACCCCGGCAACCGCGGTGGACTGGTCACTTATGTCGCGGTAGGAGCGCTGTCCGTCAAACAACTGGACCAGCTTCCATTGCGAAGGCGGAAGGCGGATGAAGTTTTCCGCTCCTGGCATCTTGGCCAGCACCGTGGGAGCACCCTGCTCGATGTGTTCGCGGGCGATTACCCGCGAGTCGAGCTGGGGATAGCGCTGCTTGCCGCTGCGACCCGGGAGCTCTGGAAGAGCAACTTCCAGGGCTTCGAGAATATTCATCGCGCGTTCTCAAGCCGGATGTGAGCCGTCATTCCCGGACGAAGATTAGAACCGGGATTTACGAGCTGGGCGAGCACCTCGAAGGTTCCGCTGGAAGGGTCCACGACCGGGCTTACCTGGATCACCCTGGCCTGGTGCGTCGCGCCCGGTTCATCGAGGCAGGTCACGCTCAGCATCTGCCCGCGCTTGACTTGTCCGATGAGCTTTTCCGGCAAAGTGAATTTGACTCGCAAAGGCCTTACCGCGGTGACCCAGAAGAGGCGGTCGCCGCTTGCGACTTCCTGTCCCAGGCGCACGTAGCGGCGGGCTACTACGCCGTCGAAGGGAGCGCGAATATGAGTTTTTTCCAGCTCCAGGCTCACGGCCCGCAGAGCAGCCTGGCGCTGGAGCAGTTCCTGGTGGCCTTTTTCAATTTCGTAGACCGATCCTTGCCACTTGTAGTGGGCATGATCAAGCTGTTCCTGGGTGTTGAGCTGGGCCTTAAACATGCCCTCGGCGCGACGGAAGTCGGCTTCCGCCATCCTGGTTTCTGCCTGCCAGTCTTTGAGATTGGCTTGCGCGACCTGGACCTGGGCCTGGGCGGCATCGCGTTCGGCGGTGAGTTGGCGGTCGTCCAGCGCGGCCAGTTGCTCTCCCTTGCGCACCGGCCGGCCCACGTCAACCAGCAGTTGCGCCACCATTCCGGCGCGCTGGGCGGCGACATCCACCTGGTCCTCTACCAGCAAAGGACCGGAGGCCACCACGGCCCCCGCCTTTGGCGGAATGGCTGGAGGGTTCGCTACAAGAGGCGCCGCAGGTTCCGACGCCGCCAGAACCGGCGTCACGGCCTGCGGCCCGGAGTCGCTGCAGGCGACCAGGCCCACCCCCAGCAATGCAATCAGAAAGCAGCTAGCCAACCGCATCTTTCCTCCTCCTCACCACGCGAACCAGGACCAGAGTTTGCTATAGAGCCAGATGGCGGGCCGGCGAAACAGAACGTAGCCCACCGGATGCCAGCCGACTGCCACCTTGGCGCGCCCGCTCATGCCGGCGCGAATCAGGTTCCCGGGATTAGAAACCTCCACCCGGGCGTAGAAGGTGCGTTGATCTCCCGCCATCTCGCTCTGCGGGCTGATGATGTCTACGATCCCCTTGAATGTGCGAGCCGGGAAGCCGTCCAGCTTCACCCAGCCGCGGGCGCCCGTGCGCAACAGCGGCAAGTCAGGCTCATCCACCGCAACGTTCACCGTCACCGTGGAATTGTCGGCCACTTCCGCGAAGTTATCTCCCGGGGCAAGCTTCCGTCCGGTGAAGTCCTGCACGTGCGGCGTGGTCACCCAGCCGTCCACGGGTGAGCGCAGATGCGTTTTTTCCAGACGCTCCTGGTCGCGTTGAAGCTCTGACTGCCAGTAATTGGCTTGCACACGCAGTACACCGGCAGCGGCTCCGTCGTTGCGGGCCAGGGCGCGGTTCATCTCCGAGAGCGCGGTCTGGTATTGGGCTTCGGCTCCGGCCAGCGCGGCGCGGTAGTCCCAGTCTTCCAGGTCGGCGAGCACCTGCCCGCGGGCGATGTGTTGCCCCTCCCGGACATAGACCTGGCGGACCACACCGGCAACCTCGGGCTCGATGCTGGCCAGCCGCGAAGGAGAAACGGTGGCGCCTCCGTCCACCCGCATGGGGAAGGGGAAGACGGCAAGAAAAACAACGGCCGCAGCCGCGGCCGCCAGAAACAAGGCACGGCGCCGCTTCTCCAGGGCAAGAAATTTCTGCTTTTTCTGGATCAGCGGCTCCAGCACGTTGATGAAAGGCACTTCGCGGTAGAGGGAAGCGTTGCGGATGGCCACCGTCGCCTGGGCGGCCAGCACGCGAATCATTTCCAGATGAGCTTCGCTCAGAAAATCGGGATCGGAGCTCTCGAAGGAGAGGATGCCGACCGCGCCCTCATCGTCCCGCAGAGGTAAGGCATAGAAGCCGCGCATGCGGCTGGCCGCGAAGTAACGGCGGAATTTTTCCTGCGCCTCGGCGCGGGTGGTGGTCACCCCGTCGCCGTGCTGCGCGGCGGAAACATCGGATTCGAAGAATGCGGCCCACTGCAGAAGCTCGCTCAAATCGGCCGTTTCCGGGTCAGCAGCATTGACCTGCAGCTTGCCCGAGACGGCTCGCAATTTTGTCCTGCCGCGTTCCTCCAGCGCGATGGCCGCGCGTTCGTAGGGAACCACCGATGAGGGACCGTTCACCACGGTCTGCAGAACCCGCTCCAGGTTCAGGGTGGAGGTGATTTCGGCGCTGACTTTGACCAGCGCGTGCAGGATTTCCAGCTTGCGCTCCGCCTGCAGCAGGCTGGCATTGTGCAGCGCATTGCTGGCGGTTTCACAGACGTTGGAGAGCACGAACTGGTCGTCTTCATCGAAGCACTGGCCGTCCAGGCGATTGACCACCTCGATGACGCCGACCAGAGACTCACGATCCATGAGCGGCAGAGCCAGCAGAGAGAAGACGGCCCCGTCTTCGACATCGGCGTTGCGGGCCCGCAGGCGTTCGTCCTCCGGGTCGTCAATCAGGACAGGCTCGCCGTCATCGGAAATCTTCCCCGCTATGCCGTCGGCTGGGCCTTGCCGGACACCCGATTGCACGGTTGGATCCGAGCCCTCCTGCCTCATCAGGGTGACGGTTTCGCCCTCCACCATCCACACGTTTGCCGCCTGAACACTCATCACCTCCTGCACTTTAGTGGCAATGGTAGCCAGCAGTTCGTCCATCTCCAGATTGGAATTGAAGACCTTTTCCAGGTCGTACATCTGCGCGACCCGGGTGATGGACTGCAGGCTGCTGTTACGCTCACTTTCGTAAGCGACAGCGGACGCGAGGGCCGGGGCGGCGAGCTGAGCCAGAGCGCTGACGCGCTCCAGCAGGGAATGGGAGAGCGGACGGTCGTAGCCGACCAGTTCGATGGCGCCCACCAGCGTGCCATCGGCGAGCAGGGGAACGCCGGCCAGAGAGGCCAGGGTGCGGCGGACGTCAAGATGGGCGTAGTCTTCGCGCGCCAGCTGCGAGCCGTGCAGCAGCAGGTAGGGCGTCTCAAGCTCGGCAACCATGCCCAACGTTCCGGCATGGAATTCAATTTTCTCGCTGCCGGCTCCCAGGTCGCCGCTCAGCCCCTTGCGCGCCCAGGACGGATCTTCTTGGTCCTCAATGATATAAACGGCTACGTCGCAGCCCGGTTCGAGTTGGGCTGCCTGCTCGGCAATGAGCTGGGCACGCTGCCCCACTTCGCGCTGCAGCAGCAGCGTGGCGGCAAAGTCAGCCAGAGGAATTTCAAAACTGTGGCGTTGAGTCGCCATCTTGCGAGGCTCCGTTCAGGCAGGACAAAGCTTTAGCTTCCAGCAGCTTGCGGAGAGCATGGGGCACGCGTCCTGGCCAGTGCCGCGCGACTCTAACAAACGTGTACCGGGGTGTCAACAAGTGTCTGGAAGGGCTTGGGTTGGCGCGCTTTAAGCCGACTACGCCGCGGCGGTTTGCGGCCTGCTGAAGGAGGCGAAGCTTTCGCCGGTTTCCGCCAACTGCTTCAGCAACGGGGCCGGCTCCCACAGTTCGCCATGACGCTCGCGGAACTCACAGATGCGGTCATAGACTTTCTGCAGGCCCACGGTGTCGGCGTACCACATGGGGCCGCCGCGATAAGCGGGAAATCCGAATCCGTTGAGATAAATGATGTCAATATCCACCGCGCGCAACGCGATTCCTTCCTCCAGTATGCGCGCGCCTTCGTTCACCAGCGCGTAAATGCAGCGGTCCACGATTTCCTCGTTGGGGATTCGGCGCTGGACAATGCCGGCCTCGGCCGCCCATTTGTGCACCATTTGGTTTACTTCGGGATCGGGCAGGGCGCGCCGTTTTTCGTCGTAGCGGTACCAGCCCGCGCCGGTCTTTTGCCCGTAGCGTCCCATCTCGCACAGGCGGTCCTCAGCCAGGGGCCGGCGCACGCCAGCTTTCTCCAGATGGCGATATTCTTTGCGGATGCGCCAGCCTACATCCAGGCCGGCGAGATCGCCGGTGGCCAGGGGTCCCATAGCCAGGCCGAAATCGTAGAGTGCCTGATCCACGGCTGCCCCTGTGGCGCCCTCTTCCACCAGGAACTGTGCCTCGCGCCGGTAAGGATGGAACATGCGGTTGGCGACGAAGCCGCGGCAGTTGCCCACCAGGACGCCGACCTTGCCCAGCTTCTTTGCCAACTGCATGCAACTGGCGATGGTCTGCTTGCCCGTGGCCTGGCCGCGCACGATTTCCAGCAACCGCATGACGTTGGCCGGGCTGAAGAAATGCGTGCCGATCACGGCCTCTGGCCGCGAGGTGGCGGAGGCAATTTCGTCAATGCTGAGGGTGGAGGTATTGCTGGCCAGGATGGCGTCCGGCCGGCACACCCGGTCGAGCTGAGTGAATACTTCCTTCTTCAGTGCCATGCCTTCGAAGACGGCTTCCAACACCATGTCCACAGCGGCGAACCCGTCAAAGCTGAGGGTGGGCGTGATCAGGCGCAGGCGTTCGTCCACAAGTTGCTGGGTGAATCGCCCACGCTGGACGGAAGCGGCGTAGTTTTTGCGAATGCCGGCGAGGCCGCGATCCAGCGCCGCCTGGTCCACTTCCCGCAGCAACACAGGAATGCCGGCGTTGGCAAACACCATGGAGATTCCGCCGCCCATGGTGCCCGCGCCCACCACCGCCACCGAATTCACCGGCATGGTCGGCGTATCTTTGGGCACGTCCGGAATCTTGGCCACTTCGCGTTCGCCAAAAAAAACATGGATGAGCGCCTTCGACTGTTCCGAAAACAGGCACTCGCGAAAACGCGCTTGCTCCAGCTTCAGGCCCTCCTCAAAGGGCAGGCGGGTGGCCGCTTCCACCAGCTCAATGGCGACCAGCGGCGCCTTCCAGCCGCGCTGTTTCTTTTGCGCCACCTCGCGGGCCGCCGCAAAAATAGGCGCGTTCGATTCCGGCGTGCCCAGCTTGCCGGCGCGGTCGCGGGCCTTCACTACCGGTTTGCCGGCGACCTCGCGGGCAAAGGCAACAGCCTGGGCGAGCAGATCGCCCTCAATGAGCCGGTCAATAATGCCGGCCCTCAACGCTTCCGGCGCTGAGAGGGGATTGCCGGTGGCGCACATCTCCACTGCTTTTGCCACCCCGGCCAGCCGCGGCAGGCGCTGGGTGCCGCCCGCCCCGGGAATCAAGCCCAGCTTCACCTCGGGCTGGCCTACCTGGGCGTCCGGCGTAGCCACGCGGTAATGACCCGAGAGCGCCAGTTCCAGCCCGCCACCGAAGGCATTGCCATGAATGGCCATGACTACCGGCTTGGGGCAGTCTTCGATAGCCGGAAGCAGCGTCAGCAGGCCTCCCGTACGTGGCGCCTCGCCCGAGGTGGCCCGCTGAAATTCTTTGATATCAGCTCCAGCCACGAAGGTGCGTCCAGAGCCCATCACGAGCAGCGCGCTGACGCTGGCGTCAGCTTCCGCCTGCCGCAGCGCCTCCCCCAAGCCTTCGATAACTTCCGGGCCTAACGCGTTCACGGGCGCGTTATTGATGGTAATAATGGCGACATTGCCTTGCCGCGTGAGTTGTACCAATTCGCTCATGATGGGCCTCAGTGCTGGAATATAAGACAATACCAGCAACCGGCAAAAGCGGCGAAGCCGCGCTCGTCCCCGGCCGGCTTGCCGGCTCAAGTAGAATCATGGCCATGGTCAAGCGCGCACCAGCGCGGCGGCGTCCGCGCAAAGCCAAGCCCGGCAGCAAAGGTTTGACGGCCGGCGAGTGCCGCCTGGAGAAACTGGAGGGACCGGCCGGCAGCGCGGCCCAAGTGGTGGAGAAGGCCGGCGGCTGTGTGGTGGGAATCTATAAAGAGCCGCTGGGCGGGCATCCCGTGCTGCTTTCCATTCTGCCCATCGGCGCCATCGAACCTACTCCTTTTCAGCGTGACCTCTCAGACGCGCATCATAAGCGACTGGCCGACGTCATCAACCGGACCGGCTACTTTCTCGATCCAGTGATCGCTGTGGTGGCGCCGGGTGCAGCCGGTTTCTGGACGCCCAACGGACGTCATCGCCTGGAGGCGATGCGCCGCCTGGGCGCCAAGGCGATCGCGGCTTTGATCGTCGCCGAGCCGGAGGTGGCCTGGCAGATCCTGGCGCTGAACACGGAGAAGGCGCACAACCTGAAGGAACGCTCGCTGGAGGTCATCCGCATCTACCGCGGCCTGCTGGAAGAGGATGCTTCGCGGCCGGAAACACAGTTTGCCTTCTATCTGGACGAGGCCGCGCTGGTAACTTTGGGCGTTTGCTATGAGCGCCGCCCGCGTTTTGGGGGCGGGGCTTACCATCCTATTCTGCGGCGGCTTGAGTCTCTTACGGATGACTCGCTGCGGGTCGCCATCAAGGTTCACGAGAAGCACGCAACCCTGGTGCTCGACCTTGAGGACAAAGTAGCGGCCGTGGTCAAAAAGCTGAAGGAACGGGGGCTGGTCAGTCCCTATCTGCGTTCTTTTGTGGTGGCACGCATCAACCCGCTGCGCTGGATTAAAGGCGAACTTCCTGAGTTGGAGGAAGTACTGAAGACCATGCGCGAGCGCGCGGCCCGCTTTAATACCGAAAAGATCAAGCCGCAGGACCTGGCGGGCGCCGCCGGCCCACCGGATGACGAGGGCTAGAGTCCATTTCCAGAACTTATCTATTCAATACTTAAGAACGCGCTTAAGGCTGTACATTACTTAAGGCGAAACATTACCCATTGGTCTAGGTACACTACCGCCTCCAGGTTTCACTTGGTGAAGTTACAACTTGAGTTATACGACTAACAACTTAAGGGTCCGCCGTACTCAGGCGACTGGAAGAGAAAAGTAAAACAGTGATCCCCGGCCGAGCTGGCTGGTGACCCCAATCGCGCCGCTGTGCAGTTCAACGATGGCCTTGGCAATGGCGAGTCCCATGCCCGTGCCCTGGATAAGCGTGCGCTGATCCTGGCCGCGATAGAATTTTTCAAAGATCATTTGTTGCTCTATCTCGTCAATTCCGGGTCCATGGTCCGCGATGCTGGTAATAAGTTTCCCATCGCGATGTTCGGCGGTGATTTGAATAATTGTGCCTGGCGCACAGTATTTGCTGGCGTTATCGAGAAGGTGGACGAGTACCTCGGTGATGCGAGCAACATCTATTCGGACCAGAGGCAGGTCCTCCGGAATACTCGATTGCAAGGTAAAGGGCTGAAGCTCCTGTCGTAACTTGGCGATGGCGGCTTCCGCGGCCTCACGAATATTATGCAGCTGCAAGTGAAGTTCAAGTTGGTGTGCGTCCAACTGCGCTACTTCCGCCGCTTCGCCGATGAGCCGATTAAGTCTGTCGCTCTCTTCATTAATAACCGTGAGCAAGTCCTTGCGCTCCGATTTCTCCAGCACTGCGTCCGAGAGGAGTGTCTCGGCCGAAGCCTTGATAGAGGTAAGGGGGGTACGGAACTCGTGCGTCATGGAGTCCAGCAATACAGAACGGAGGCGGTCACTCTCTCTCGCCGCTTCGGCTTTGGTCAATTTCTCGGCCGTGTTCGCGCGTTCAATGGCTATCGCAGTCAGGCTGCCAATGGCTTCCAGCGTTTCCCGCGACAAATCACAGCCAGCCAGGCCGATGCTTCCTACCGAGCGAACGCCCATGCGAAGCGGCATGAAGCAGAGGCCGCACTCGCGCTCAAAAACTGGCTCTCCACGACCACTGATGGCTTTGAGCTGACCGGCAGGAAATAGAGATCTGCTGGCTGCATCGAGATAATAGGACTCCCGTTTGCCCTCCAGAAACATAGCAGCGCCGCTGACGTCAAAGGAATCCACAATGTACCTGGGAAGAAGGTTCAGCAACTCAAACACGTTCTCAGAAACCAGCAACTGCTGACTGAACGCATACAGGCGTTCGACTTCGCGCCGGCGCTGGTTGGATTCCACAGCTTTGCGGCGGGCGCGCTCGGAAAGCTGGCTGGCAATGACGGCGGTAAGCAGGAATGTCAGAAGAGCGACCCAGTTCTGGGGATCGGCAATTCTGAGGTGGAGCAGGGGAGGGAGAAAGAAGTAGTTGTAGGCCAGGGTGGCAAGAATGGCCATGAAGATGGCATAGCGAAGTCCCCAGCCGGCGGAAATCACCAGGACAGCCAGCAAAAACGTGAACCCAACCGTTGTAGGATTGACGTGCAGCCAGCGGAAATACACAGCGGCAATCAGGCAAACGGTGGCGGCGGCAACGAGAAAGCGTAGTATCTGGTTTTCAGCAGCTCGCTTCACAACGCAGATTGTAGCAATTTGACGTTGCGGTCCAGGAGGAGCTACTCGAAATGCCCAAGACGCCGGAACAATGGCTGGAGGAGGTGACACCCCGCAGGGAACAGGGGATTTTCAAGCTATTCCTGGGATATGCCCCGGGGGTAGGCAAAACCTTCAACATGTTGAGCGAAGGCATCCGCCGCAAGAGCCGGGGTGAAGATGTGGTGATCGGCTTAGTGGAGACTCACAGTCGCGAAGCGGTGGCCGAGCTGGCCTCGAAGCTGGAGACCATTCCGCGCCGCGAAATGGAGTACAAGGGCGCCAGCTTTGACGAGATGGATATTGACGCCATCCTGGGGCGCAAGCCGCAGGTGGTCCTGGTAGATGAGCTGGCGCACACCAACATCGAAGGCAGCAAACACGCCAAGCGGTACCAGGACGTGATGGAACTGCTGGACGCCAATGTTGACGTGCTTTCCACCATGAACGTGCAGCACATCGAGAGCCTGATGCCAATGATCCATCAGATCACGGGAGTCCAGGTGCGCGAGACGGTGCCGGATTGGGTTATGCAGAGGGTGAGCGAGATCGTGCTCGTGGATCTGACGCCGGAGGCCCTGCAGACCCGCATGCGGCGTGGCGACATTTACCCGCTCGACCGGGCGGAACGCGCACTGGGACACTTTTTCCGTCCGGGCAATCTGCTGGCGCTGCGCGAACTGGCTCTCCAGCAAGTGACTCGCGCCGTGGACCGCAGCCTGGAATCGTTACTGGAAAAGGAGGGAGGGGCCAAAAGCGCAGGGGTTCGTGAGCGCATCGCGGTGTGCATCAGTTCCAGCCCCGCGGCGCAGTATCTGATTGCTCGTGCCGCCCGCATGGCGCAACGCATTGATGCCGAACTGTCAGTCATCTACGTAGATATCGGCGTGGACGACGGTTCGCAGGATCAGCGGTCTCTGCAACAAAACATCAAGTTCGCACAAGATGTAGGCGCACAAATCATTCGCACCAAGGGCAAGAAAGTGGCTGAAGAGGTGGCCAAAATCGTTCGCGAGAAACATATAACCCAAGTAGTGTTTGGGCGGTCCGCACAGACCGGCTGGCGCAAGTATTTGTACCTATCCGCTATCCACAAATTTCTCAGGGACGCCCCGCCTGTGGATGTCCATATCGTCACGCAGGAAGTGAAGTGAGAGTGCCATGCCGGCGGCGGTGAGCAAAGCGAATATTCTGGTAGTGGACGACGAACCACAGATTACCCGTGTGCTCAAGACCACTTTGTCGAGCCAGGGGTATGCCACGCGCACGGCCGCCGACGGCAATCAAGCTCTACAAGCCATGAAGGACTGGCCCCCCGACCTGATCATCACCGATCTACGCATGCCGAACATGGATGGCCTGTCTCTGTGCCGGCATGTTCGCGAGCAGTCCCAGGTTCCCATCATCGTTCTTTCGGTAAAGGGTGAAGAGCGCACCAAGGTGGAGGCGCTGGATGCGGGGGCAGATGACTACGTAACTAAGCCATTTAACATTAATGAGCTCCTGGCGCGAGTGCGCGCCAGCCTTCGCAGGACCGCCGCGGCAAAGCAACCTGAATCGCAATCGATTGAGATTGGAGATTTTCAAATTGACCTGGAGAAACGGACCATCCTGGTAAAAGGTCACGATGTTCACCTTACGCCCAAGGAATTTGAATTAATGGTGTATCTTGCGCGCAACCCGGGAAAGGTCATCACGCACCGCGCCTTGTTGTTGGCAGTCTGGGGGGCAAACAGCGTGGAGCAACCGGAATATCTGCGAGTGTTTGTCGGCCACCTGCGTAAAAAACTAGATATAGAAGAAAATGCTGCCGGATATATCATGACCGAGCCGTGGGTCGGTTACCGCTTCGAACCCGGTGAGTAAATCGGGAAAGTGGTAAACAAAGTTGGCCTCGAGTTCCAATAAAGCAGGAACGCAACAACTGCCTATCTCGTTCATGCAAATTCCATCCTCGGACTTAGCCTGTCCACCTAGTGTGGCCGGATTGCAGCCCGCATAAAACTCGCATAAAAAAGTTCGTGAAATCTATAAACGAACCAGCACAGGCATTTATGAACTTTTTACGAACCTTTTATGCGAAATTTAGGAATTTTTATGTCCAATGTTCGGAGGTTGGATGATTGCCCGAAGCCGCTTATTTACAGAAAAACGCGTCTGAATCTTCTCCTTGGGGGATGCAGTTAACCGTGCAAGCGGGACAGGACACGCGAGTTTTCGGCTTCTCCGCCACTGCGCCTGACCTGCCCGGCTCCACGGGACTGCGGCATCTGGGTCCGACGAACCTTTCCTATCTGGCGCCCGCCGGCAACGGGCTGACCATCCAAGGGGGAATCTTTTCGAGCCTGATCGGCTACGATTCCTTTTATGCCAAGGACAACTTCAGCTACACGCGTCCCTGGGGCGCCGATTTCACTCCGTATCTCATGCTCGGAATCAATGCGAGCTACCTGTTTACCAGCCGGTTGACCGTCACCGCCTATGTGGTCAACGGTTACTTGCACTTAGCAGATGCGAATTCCGTGCCCAGTTGGGGCGCGCAAGTCAGCTACAAGGCCACCACCCATGCCGCTCTGAAGCAGACCGTGCTGATTGGGCCGCACCAGTCCAACACCAGCCCGGAGTTCTGGAGATACTTATCGGACAGCATTGCCGAGTGGAAATCCGATCGCTTCACGACCGCTTTCGAGTACCAGGTTGGCACGGAGGATGTGGCTAGCCCTGGCGATACGCGCGCGTTGTGGATGGCGGCACAGTTGCCCCTGCATTGGGTGTTGAGCAAACACTGGAGTGCGACCGAGAGACCCGAGGTGTATTGGGATCGGAACGGCCGCCTTACGGGTTTTATTCAGACCGTAAAGGCCAACACCATCACCCTGGAATATCGGAGGCTTTACCGCCAATTCACCGGAATCGTGAGGTTCGAGCACAGAATTGATGACTCTCGCGGGACGCAGGGAGGATTTTTTCGTGGCGCCCTGCTTCCGTCCGGCACGGTAGGTCTTACGCCGGCGCAGAGTCTTCTAGGGCTTGCCGTCATTTTCACCTTTGATTCGCAAGCTCAACCCTAGGGCTGCGTGCCCTCGATTTGGGAGGCGGACCATGCAAGACGTTCTTTGGATAGCAGTCACGATCGCATTTTTCGTTCTTTCGATTGGTTATGTGCGCTTCTGCGATCGCTTGAAGTGAGGACAAAGCTATGAACCTGGAAGCGATGATTATGTTGGCCGTCAGCGCTCTGACCGCCGTGTATCTGGTATACGCGCTGCTGCGCCCGGAGAAGTTCTGACATGACGGCGAATGGCTGGTTCCAGATCTTCCTATTCCTCGCGCTGGTGTTTCTGGTGACGAAGCCCATGGGCATCTATATGGCCCGGGTGTTCAGCCGGGAGAAAACGTTTATGGATCCGGTATTGCGGCCCATCGAGCGGCTGCTTTACCGCGTGACCACAGTGGACGAAAACCATGAGATGCGCTGGACCGAATATGCCGTCTCCATGCTGCTGTTCAGTTTCGTGTCCATGGTGGTGCTCTATGCGATGCAGCGACTGCAAGGCTATCTGCCCTTCAACCCACAAAAGTTTGGGGCCGTCAGCCCGGCTCGCGTCGCTTTCAACACGGCTGCCTCGTTCACCACGAACACGAACTGGCAGGCCTATTCGGGTGAGAACACGATGAGTTATTTCACCCAGATGGCAGGCCTGGCCTATCACAACTTTATGTCGGCCGCAGTGGGCATCGCGCTGGCGATCGCCTTCATCCGCGGCATTGCTCGCCGGGAGATGGAGACCATTGGCAATTTCTGGGTTGACCTGGTCCGCAGCTGCCTGTGGGTTTTATTGCCGTTCTGCATGGCGGGAGCCTTAGTCCTTGTGTCCCAAGGCGTCATTCAGAATCTTCGCCCATATGACAAAGCTGCACTGGTTGAGCCCCAGAAGGTGCAGAAAGTCGGCCCAGATGGAAAGCCAGTAATTGGACCTGACGGTAAGCCGGTGATGGATACAATCACAGAACAAATCATCGCCCAGGGCCCGGTGGCCTCGCAGGAAATCATCAAGGAATTCGGCACGAACGGCGGCGGCTTCTTTAATGCCAACAGTGCCCACCCGTTTGAGAACCCCACTCCGCTTACCAATCTCATCGAACTTGTCGCCATTTTCACGATCGGCAGCGGACTCACCTATACGCTGGGACGGATGACCTGCTCCCAAGCGCATGGCTGGGCGGTGTGGTCAGCCATGGCCATTCTGTTTTTGGCCGGCGTTTCGATTGCTTACTGGGCGGAAGCTCGTGGCAATCCCCTGCTTGCGGGAACGAACCAGCGTGCTACCGCTCTGCAGCCAGGCGGCAATATGGAAGGGAAAGAGGTCCGCTTCGGCATCGCCAACACGGCTCTATGGGCGACGGTGACAACGGATGCCAGCTGCGGTGCCATCAACGGCTGGCATGATTCGTTTACTCCTCTCGGCGGCATGGTTCCCCTTGCCAACATCATGATGAGCGAGGTGGTATTTGGAGGCGTTGGTGCAGGAATCTACGGAATGTTGATTGACGTCATTCTCGCGGTTTTTATAGCCGGACTCATGGTGGGCCGAACGCCCGAGTACCTAGGCAAGAAGATCGAGTCTTACGACGTCAAAATGGCGATGCTGTTCGTGCTGATATTTCCGCTGGTGATCCTGGGCTTGGCAGCCATCTCGGTGGTAAGCCAGTTCGGCACCTCGAGCATTCTTAACCCGGGGCCGCATGGCTTGACGGAGATTCTGTACGCCTTCGTATCCGGCGCCGGCAATAACGGCTCGGCATTCGGTGGGCTGACCGTGAACACGCCCTGGTATGACACGGCGATAGGACTGGACATGCTTGCGGGGCGCTTCCTGATGATCATTCCCATGCTGGCCGTGGCCGGCAACCTGGCCCGCAAGAAATATGTTCCGCCTTCGCTGGGCACCTTCCCGGTGACCACACCGCTGTTCACCGTGCTCCTGATCGGCGTGATTTTGATTGTGGGCGCGCTGACATTTTTTCCGGCATTAAGCCTTGGCCCTGGTCTTGAGCACTTGCTCATGGCTACTGGAAAGACTTTCTAAAGGACTCTGCAATGGCAATGACAGCGCAAACACCAGCTGCTCCTGAAGTGCTAAGGGTTCGTCTCGGGCACTCGCCAATGAAACCCAGAAAGAAGGCAATTTGGGAGTGGAAGATCGTTCGCCGTGCCATCTGGGATGCGTTTCTTAAGCTGAACCCACGCAGAATGATGGCTAATCCCGTCATGTTCGTGGTGGAAATCGGCAGTGTGATTACCACAATTCTACTTTTCAAAGGCGGTGCCGCGCTTAAGTTCAATCTGCAGATCACGCTGTGGCTCTGGTTTACGGTTCTATTTGCAAACTTCGCGGAAGCCATGGCGGAAGGCCGGGGAAAAGCGCAAGCCGACACGCTTCGCCGCGCCCGCTCGGAAACCATTGCTAACCGGATTGTTGGTGAAGATAGCAGCGTAGAACAGGTCCCAAGTTCCAAATTGCAAGCCAATGACCTGGTGTACGTCTCCGCAGGCGAATTCATCCCTTCCGACGGAGAGATTATCGAAGGCGTCGCGTCAGTGGATGAGTCGGCCATCACTGGCGAATCTGCTCCCGTAATCCGCGAGGCCGGTGGCGACCGTTCTGCGGTGACTGGTGGAACTCGGGTATTATCCGACCGCATCAAGGTCAGGATTACCTCCAATCCTGGTGAGACCTTCCTGGATCGGATGATCGCCCTGGTGGAGGGCGCCGAGCGGCAGAAAACGCCGAATGAGATTGCCCTCAACATTCTCTTAGCCGGGTTGACTATTATCTTTCTGCTCGCGGTTGTTACCCTGCAGCCGTTCGCCATTTACTCGGGTTCACCGCAGACCGTATTCGTTTTAGTCTCCCTTCTCGTCTGTCTAATACCTACGACGATTGGCGGCTTGCTTTCGGCCATCGGCATTGCCGGCATGGATCGGTTGGTACAACACAATGTGCTGGCCATGTCAGGCCGGGCGGTGGAAGCCGCGGGTGACGTCACCACCTTGCTGCTGGACAAAACGGGCACCATCACGCTGGGCAATCGCCAGGCAACACGCTTTATCCCCGCCCCTGAGATTACTGAGAAGGAGCTCGCGGATGCAGCCCAGCTTTCGTCACTGGCAGATGAGACTCCGGAAGGTCGCTCCATCGTTGTCTTAGCCAAAGAGAAATATGGCTTGCGCGGGCGGGAACTTGGATTACACGAAGCGCACTTTGTGGCATTTACCGCTCAGACCCGCATGTCGGGAGTAGACCTCAATGGGTTTGAGATCCGCAAAGGGGCGACCGATGCCATTGTCACTTATATCTCGCAGAACGGCAATAACATGCCTGCCGAGGTGAAAGCCACGGTGGAGGAGATTGCCCGTTCCGGAGGCACGCCGTTGGTAGTAGCCGAAAAAGGCCGCGGCGCCCTCGGCGTCATCGAACTGAAGGACATCGTCAAGGGAGGCATCAAGGAGCGTTTTAATCAATTGCGGGCCATCGGCATTCGGACGGTCATGATCACCGGCGACAATCCACTTACCGCCGCGGCCATCGCGCGCGAGGCTGGAGTGGACGATTTCCTCGCTCAGGCGACGCCAAAAGAGAAGATGGACCTCATCAGGAAGGAGCAAACCGAGGGCAAGCTGGTGGCCATGACGGGCGACGGCACCAACGACGCGCCAGCATTGGCTCAGGCCGACGTAGGCGTGGCCATGAATACCGGCACCCAGGCCGCAAAGGAAGCCGGCAACATGGTGGACCTCGATTCCAATCCCACCAAGCTCATTGAAATCGTGGAAATCGGCAAACAACTGCTGATGACGCGCGGCGCCTTGACGACGTTTTCCATTGCCAATGACCTGGCAAAATACTTCGCGATTATTCCCGCCATGTTTGCCGGAACCTTTCCGGTCCTGAACGCGTTGAACATCATGCACCTGCGGACGCCTGAGTCCGCGATTCTCTCGGCCGTGATCTTCAACGCGCTGATCATTGTTGTCCTGATTCCACTGGCCTTACGGGGTGTGAAGTACCGTCCCATGGCCGCCGCCGCACTGTTGCGCAATAACCTTGTGATTTATGGCGCAGGCGGAATCATCGCTCCCTTTATCGGGATTAAGCTGATTGACATGCTGATCACCGCCGTAGGGCTGGCGTAAAGAGCCTTTATGAAAAAGAATCTTATTATTGCGATTCTCATGACCATAGCTACAACCGTCTTACTGGGCATCATCTACCCGTTGCTGGTCACGGGACTTGCACAGCTGTTGTTTCCCAGGCAGGCGAACGGCAAGTTGATTGAGGCTAACGGCAAGGTGGTCGGCTCCCAACTTATTGCTCAAGCCTTTACCGGGCCAGGTTATTTTCACCCGCGCCCGTCCGCAGTCAGCTATGATCCGACAAACTCCAACGGCTCCCAGTTGGGCCCGACCAACCAAAAGCTCATTGATCGAGTGAAGGGCGAAGTTGCCGCCGATCGCGCGGAGAATGCCGGCGTGCCCGTACCTATTGACTTGGTGACGGCTTCCGCCTCCGGCTTAGATCCCGACATAACTCCGGCGGCTGCCGAATTTCAATTGGACAGTGTGGCCAAGAAGCGGGGCATGACGGTCGAGCAATTGCGAGCCTTAGTGGACAGGCATACGGAGGGACGGCAGTTTGGAATCCTTGGCGAGCCCAGAGTCAATGTGCTGGAACTCAATCTGGAGCTTGATCAGCGATTCCCTACCAAGAAACAAGCCAGGGTCAATCATCAGTAGGCGCCGGCGTGAAGCTGCGTGACACCTGATGATTTATGACATGAGTTGTAACCAGGCGCATCTATTTCGCCTGCTTCGATTTCACCTTCGCCCATCGTGCCCGCTGCGCCGCCGCTATCCTCGCCCGCGCGGCCGCCGAGAGCCTGCGCCGCGGCCTGCGCCCGCGCTGTGTACCTCCCCTGCCGACGTGGTCGAGAGCGGCGATCGCATGATCAAGACGATCCAGTTCACTCGATACCCGGGCGCGTTCCCGGCGAAGCTGACTTATGACTGCAGATAGATTCGCCATGTCAGGTTCCTCTCTGGATCCTAAATGCTCTATAGACTTAGTTAATTACTTCTTAGGTGACATCATACGCTGCGCCACCGCACTTAGCCATTGCTCTAGAGCGCTCGGCGCTTTATCACAGTGCCTTGTTTGTGCGGACAATAAGAGCTATTGGAGGGCCTAAGTTACGCAGAGCTATGTCCGCCGCAGTGCATTACTCCAAGAAATCTGCTCCACGGACCCACAGCCTGCCGGTATTGGTGGGCCATGATTCTTGAAGTCTGGTGCAGATGAGTTAAGTCATGAGCCGCCCAGGTAGCCAGCAGCTCGGATAGAGTAACTACTCCCAGAGCAGGATGCCGTCCACGACGCTGGAGGTCTTCCGGGCGCAGATTCAAGGCGCGGAGTTCCTCCAGGTTTTCTGATCGCAAGCGGGAGAATTCATCCAGCAACTGCGCCAGCGACTTATTCTGGCTCTCACGCGCCTGTGCGAAGCGGTCAAAGGGTTCAAAGGTTCGAGCCTCACCAAATTGCAGGATCATTCTCGCCCGCGGCATCCAATCCGTGCGTTCGCCGTGAATTAAGTGGCCGACCACATCGAACGCGCTCCAGGTGTTTTCGCCTTCATTGCGGAGAACCCAGTTGTCCGGCAGGTCACGCAGCAGAGCGTTCAGAGTGGCCGGCGTGCGGGCGAGAAGCGCCACCGTATTGTGCAGGTTGTGTTGCATGTTCCCCTCAGTTGTGCAAATAGTTTCCCAGGCTCCCCATGCTGATGAACACCAAGGCCGGTCTAGCTCAATCGGCAGGAACGGGCTCGTGCGGTACGGCCTCGCCGCGTTTGCGACGACTGGTAAAGCGCGCCCATTTGCGATTCAACCAGTTCTGCACTTCGTCCAGATAGACGTAGTACACCGGCGTTATATAGAGAGTAATAATCTGGGAGAAGATCAGGCCGCCTACCACCGCCAATCCCAGTCCTTGCAGGGAACCCGTTCCCCAGCCGACGGCTACCGGCACCATACCCATGAGCGCGGCCATGGTGGTCATCATGATGGGGCGGAAGCGCACCAGCGCGCCCTGGTAAATGGATTCCTCCGGGCTTTCCCCTTTCTCCCGCTCATTAACCAGGGCGAAATCAATCATCATGATGGCATTCTTCTTCACGATACCTATCAGCATGATGATGCCGACAAAGGAGTATAAGTTCAGCTCCTGGTGGAAGATGATGAGAGTGGCCAGCGCTCCCACCGCCGCCGAGGGCAAGCCCGACAGAATAGTAAGCGGATGGATAAAGCTCTCATACAGAATGCCCAGCACGATGTAGATGACCAGGACGGCGGCTAGCAACAGCAGGCCCAGGCCGCGGAACGACTGCTGAAACGCCTGAGCGGTTCCCTGGAAACTGCGCTGAACCGTCGCCGGCAGCATGCGGTTGGCCACATCTTCTACCGCCTTGGTAGCCTCGCCCAGCGAGACTCCTGGCTTGAGGTTGAAACTGAGCGTGACCGCCGGCAATTGTCCCAGGTGATTGACGGTCAGCGGCCCCAGGTCGGGGACAACCTGGGCCACGGTGCCCAAGGGTATGAGCTTTCCTTGGTTATTTCTCACATACAGCAAGGAAAGCGACTGGGGATCGTTCTGGTAGGGCGGCGCCAAATTCAAAATGACATAATACTCATTGCTGGGCGCGTAAATCGTGCTGACTTCGCGCTGTCCGAAGGCCGAATAGAGAGCGTCTGAAACCTCCTGCGCCGTCAATCCCAGGGCATAGGCCTTGTCGCGGTCCACCTTTACATCCAGTTGCGGGTTGTGGATCTGCAAGTCGCTGCTCACATCCTGCAGCAGGGGAATCTTGCGCAGCTCTGCTTGCAGCTTGGGCGCGTCGGCGTACAACTCTTTGATGTCAGGTGACTGCAGGGCATACTGATATTGCGCATTGCTAAGGCTGCCCCCTACGTTGATGGTGGGCGGGATTTGCAGGAATACATACGCTCCCTGGACGGCGGCAAATTTTGCCCGCAGTTCCTGGATCACCTGCTCGGCGCTGATCTGGTTGGTGCGGTCCTTCACGTCCTTCAGGTGCATGAAGACGCGGCCCTGATTCACCGGACTGCCGTAAAACGTCATCGTGTACTCGACGTTGGGGTCTTGCTGCGTGATGCTGGCGATCTGGTGCATCTTCTGGCCCATCTGGTCGAAGCCGATGCCTTCCTGGGCCTGAATAAAACCGAAGAGCAACCCCGCATCCTCGTTGGGAATGAAGCCTGTTTGCGCGCTTTCGTAGAGGGTGAAGGTCAATCCCACAATCAGAAAACTGACCAGCAGGGTCGCCAGCTTGTGGCGCAGCACCCTGCTCAGCGACCAGTCATAGAAGCGCAGCGCGCCGTCGAACATGCGCTCGGTCGCGTTGTAGATCCTGCCGTGCCGTTCTTCCGAAGGTGGCCGCAAAAAGCGGCTGCTGAGCATGGGCGTCAAAGTCAGCGACACCAAACCAGACACCAGGATGGCCGCCGTGATCACCACCGCGAACTCGTGCAACAGCCGCCCGATGATGCCTCCCATGAACAGAATGGGAATGAACACGGCGGCCAGCGACAGGGTCATGGAGAGAATGGTGAAGCCGATTTCGCCCGCCCCATCCAGGGAGGCCTGCAAAGGCGTTTTGCCCATCTCCATGTGGCGCACGATGTTTTCCAGCATCACGATGGCATCATCCACCACGAAACCCACCGACAGCGTGAGCGCCATGAGCGAGAGGTTGTCCACCGTGTATCCCAGCGCGTACATCACCGAGAAAGTGCCGACAATGGCGATGGGCAGGGCCAGGCTGGGAATGATGGTGGCGGATGCGTTGCGCAGAAACAGGAAGATGACCAGCACCACCAGAACAATCGCCAGAAGCAGCGTAAACTTCACGTCGTTCACGCTCTGGCGGATGGAAACCGACCGGTCGTAAAGGGTGGTGATCTGGATGGATTGCGGAATCTGCTGCTCCAGCCGGGGCAGGACCCGGTTGATGGCGTCAACAATCTCCACCGTGTTGGTGCCAGGCTGTTTCTGAATGGCAATAACGACGGCCCGCTGGTTATTCAGGGCGCCTTTGACGAACTGGTTTTCCACGCCGTTTTCCACGGTCGCAATCTGGTCCAACCGCACCGGCGCGCCATTGCGGTAAGCCACAATCAGGGGCTGAAACTGGGCGGCGTTGAGCAGTTGCCCGTTCGACTGCAGGGTGTAGGTCCTGCTGGGAGCATAAACGCTGCCCACGGGGAGGTTGGTGTTGCCGCTTTGGATGGCTTGCGCGACGTCGTTTATGCCAATTTGTTGCGCTGCCATTTTGTTGGGATCCACGTTTACGCGCACCGCGTACTTGGAGGCGCCAAACACCTGCACCTGCGCCACTCCCTGAATCATGGAGAGCTGCTGACCCATGGTGGTCTCAGCTGCGTCGTCCACCTGGTAAATGGGCATGGCGGGAGAGGTCAGGGCCAGATACAGGATGGGGGACTCGGCCGGATTCACCTTGCGGAAGGTGGGCGGGGTGGGCATGTTGGGCGGCAGTTGGCCTTCCGCCGCCGCGATCGCCGATTGCACGTCCACCGCCGCACCATCCAGGTTGCGCGACAGGTCAAACTGAATGGTGATGCTGGTTGACCCCTGCTGGCTGCTGGAGGTCATCTGGGTGATGCCGGAAATGGTGGTGAACTGCCGTTCCAGCGGAGTAGCCACCGATGATGCCATCGTCTCCGGGCTCGCTCCCGGCAGGCCGGCATTGACCTGGATAGTGGGAAAATCCACGTTCGGCAAGTCGCTCACCGGCAAAGCCATGTAGGCGAAAACGCCGAAAATGACGATTGCCACCATCACCAGCGTGGTCATGATGGGGCGGCGAATAAACAGACCAGTCACTGTGGTTCTCCGGAGGCGCTCCCGTTCTCCGCCACTTGCTTCGGTCTTGGTGTGACCGGAACCGTTCGCACAACCTCAACCTTGCTGTTGGGGATGACGCGGTATTGGCCATCCACAATTACCCGCTGCCCCGGCTGGATGCCGTTGTCAATCACCACCAGTTGGCGATAAGTGCGAGTGGATTTCACCGGTTGCATTACGGCGGTGCCGTCGGGTTGCACTACGTAAATGTATTTACCGCCATTCTCTCCAGTCTGCAGCGCCGAAGCCGGCACCACGATGGCGTGGGAGTCAGTGCCCAGCACCAACCGCACATTAAAGAACTGGCCCGGCCAGAGCTTTTGGCTCTGGTTGCGGAACGTGCCCATAAGCTTGATGGTGCCCGTGGTCTGATCCACGCTGTTATCAATAAAGCTTAAAATTCCCACTTCCGGTTTGGAATCGTTGGGCACCAAGGCCTGCACCTGCAGCCCGGCTTTCGCCCGCGCCCGTACCGCGGGAAGTTGCGCCTCGGGAATGTTGAAGGCCACGTAAATGGGCCGGATCTGATTGATAGTGGTTAAGGGATTGGTATCGTTGGCTTTCACCAGGTTGCCCAGGTTGACCAGAATCGCGCCCGCGCGCCCATTGATGGGGGCGCGGATACCGGTGTAGCCCAGGTTCACTCGCCCAGTTTCCACCGCTGCTTTGTCCGCCTGCACCGCGGCCGCATAAGCCGCCGCCTGCGCCTCTTGTGCCTGCGCATCCTGAGGAGCCAGAACGCCGGCTTTCAGAAGGGCATCGTCGCGCGCCGCCTGCGCCTTGGCGTTGGCGGCTGTAGCCTGGTCCTGTTCCAGCTTGCCTAAGGCCTGGTCAAGCGCCGCCTGAAACGGCCGCTTGTCCAGTTGGAACAGCATTTGACCGGCGCGGACCTCATCGCCCTGTTTGAACAGCACACGGTTAATCTGGCCATCCACCATGGACTTTACTTGCACGGTCCGGAAGGATTGAGCGTTTCCAATGGCATTCAATTCAATGGGTATGGGCGCTTGTTCCGCCACAGCCACTGTTACGGGAGCTGGAGGAAACGAGGGACGAGCTGTTTTCTGCTGCGCCTTTCCCCCGCTGCAGGCGACAAAAAACGATGTTGCAGCCAGCAGCAGCATCACACCGACAACATGGTTGGCAAGTTTCATGTCTCTCAGGCCGTGACCGCGTGGTTTCGCGCCGGTTGAGAAGCGCCGCCGCGCCCGTTTCCCGCAAACCCTGGCTCGCGTTTTCCGGAAGGGTTGGATCGCACACGCGCTGCGCTACTCCGGCGGGCAGAAACTCCATTCAGCCATATATCGGCGAGTTGCTGACCTAGCTCGCGGGGATCGTAGTTTTGATGCCCGGCGGCGCGGAAAAGTTCTTCCAGCAGGTTGTGGTAAACCAGCATTCCCATCAAAGCGCGGGCCCCCACCATGGGGTCTATGTTCCGCAGCCAGCCCTTCTCCACTCCTTCGCGAATGTACTCCGACACCAGGGTCAACCACTCCCCTATATGACTACGGATGAATTTTTCTGAAAGTTCGCCTGGCCGAAGCGCGCTGAACAGCAGCAATCGTGTCAGGGCCACGTCCTGTTCGTCCCTTCGCAGCAGGGTCTCCGCAGCCTCGGCAATTGTCTGCCGCATAAGGCGTGAGGAGCCCAATTTTCGCTTTAACCGGTCAGAAGGGTCTCGCTTCTGCATCTGTTCCGACAAAACCGCCCAGTACAGCTCTTCCTTAGACGTAAAATGCCGGAAAATGATAGCTTCGTTGACTCCCGCCAGTTGGGCAATTGCCCGGGTTGTGGTGGCGTCGAAGCCTTGTCTTGAAAACAGCTGCAAGCCGGCCGCCAGGATCTGCCGCCGCCGTGTTTTGGCCGAGGCCCGCATGTAATCACTTACTTACCTATGGATGTCTGAGCCTGCCTGGCGGACTGTAAAGAAGTGTAAAGCCCGTTTTTCGGCAGCAGCATGGCTCCGTTCTGCCAGCCCGGCTGACCTGCTTCCCTGAAATAGCAAAAGCCGGGAGGCCTCACTCCAGGCCCACTCCCGGCTCCGCTTACTGCAACTTATGCGGAAAAGCTATTGCTGTGGATTAACTGGCGCGGCGGTAGTTGTGCTGCCCGGTTGGACCGGTGTTTGCGGCGCGCTTTTGACCTCGCCAACCTCCGCTTGCCGTGCCAGGTGGGGAAATACCGGCGTGACTTCGAAAATCATCTTTTCCCGCACCGAGGCCAGGGGGACGGAGGGTGATTTCACCAGTTCGGCCTGGTCGCTCCAGGGGTCCACTTTAACCCGTCCTCCCAACGCCAGAGCCGGCACTTGCTCTAGTTTGCTCATCTCCAAAACCGGCGCCGAAGTCATCAGTTCCGGCATGCGCAATATTCGATCGCGCGCCGCCAGAGGGTTCCCCAGGTGAGGAGTAAGCAACGCCGGCAGCACCGCCGAGCGTGCCTGCAACGCCTTCAGGAACAGTCCGGCGCTGGCCAGCTTGCTCTTATAAGGCGAGCTCTGCAGCAACTCCATCGCTTTCTTGTCGGCTGCCGCTTCGTCGGCGCCATTATGGGCAAACCCCAACTGCTGGTAGGTGTATTGGTCGGAAAACAGCATCCGGTCAAGGAATGCGAACTTGGTGTCCGTCTGGTGTCCTAGCACGATGTGGCCCAGTTCGTGGCTCAGCACCATGGCCAGGCTGGCTTCGTCCGGCAGTACATCGAGCAGGCCCCGGCTGATCACAATGGTGTGTCCCACATGGAAGGTTTCCAGCGGCTCGGTCAGCATGACCCGGCAGTGCACCGGCCAGGGCAGGTTGATGTTGTTGGTGACCACCAGGTTGTTGATCACCGTTTCCAGAACCGTATCCACTTCGCCTCGCGGCGCCAGCAGTCCGGCCTGCTGCAGGCGTTCCACAACATTGTTTTCCGCCTGTTGTTCCCATAAGCGCTCGCTCTGCACCGGAGTTGCGTCCTGCGCCGCCGCGCTCTGGTCCTGCACATCCGGCGAATCCACCCTCAGCTGTGTGAGCTCCGATTCGTGCGATGCGTGCTTCAGGTTGTAACCCCAAAGCCGGGTCTGCGCCTTGAAGCTGGTCGCCCGGCCTACGCCGTAGTGCATGTCGCTTTCTTCGCTATAAACGTAGGCCGGCAGCCACAGTCCGGGCTGGAGATTCAGCCGCCAGCTATCGAAGTGAAAATAGTACTTGCCGTTGCCGTTATTGGAGTACGTTCCGTTCAGGCGGACGATGTTATAGGCCTGGTCTTCCACCCAGATGCGCCCGATGAAGCGGCCGTCGCCGGTCTTCTTTTTGGGCTGCACGTCGAAAACCAGGCAGCGCAGGTCGCCGAGAAATTCGCGCCGCACGTAGCGGAAGTCGTAATGCTGCCGGTCAAACTCGTCGCGGTCGGCATAGATCATCCAGGCAAATCCCGCCGGATTCAGACGCAAGGAGTAGGTCTCTGTGAGCGTGCCCAGAAAGCGCTTCAGCCGCGAGGATGTGCCCAGGTAGCTGGCTTCATTGCCGTGCATCAGGTCCAGCCGGCCCAGGAAATACTTGTCTCCAGCCGGGGCCATGCCCAGCTGAGGGTCCGGCTTCATGGCCTGAAAATAGGTCTCTACCACCGGGCTGTAGCTATCGAGAGTCTTCACCAGGTTCTGCTCGCTGGCCACCACCCGGTCCACCACCTGGTCCATGGTTACCGGCGCGGCCACCGCCTGAGGTTTCTCCTGGGGAAACACGCCGCAGCAGCACGCCAGCACCGCGGCCAAAATCCATTTTGTGAGTCGCATCGTATTCATCCTCTTTCAGTACGCCAGCTCGAACACCACGTGGACTACCGCCGTGGAGTCCACGGGCCGTCCGTTCTGTTGTGCCGGCTTGAAACGAATCTGGTTGGAGGCGTTGACCGCCGCCTCATCCAGCCCGTGGCCCAATCCCCGCACCACCCGCAGCGCATGCGCCTGGCCGTTGCCTCCAAATAGCACCTGCACCAGGATCTCGCCCTGCAATCCCAGACGCCTGGCTTCTTCCGTATATACCGGCTTGGGTTTGGAGAGAATCTCAACCGGAGTGGGCGCCGGGGCGCTCACTGCCGCCCGTTGTGGCAGGCCCGAAGGCTGGGCCGCAGCATCGCCGAAACCGCCGGCGTGCACATCGCCTCGGCCGCTGTTGCGGCCATCTCCGTTTCCGGAATTGGCTACGCCGTCGCCAAAGCCGGCGCTGGCTACGGTTCCGCGAGCACCGCGACTACCGCCCGCTCCGTTGCCGCTGCCCGCTCCCGCGGGCATGTCGAACGCGCCCATCTTCGCCATCACCAGCTTTCCCTGGCCTCTTCTCCCTTGGGCGGGCACGCCATTGGGATCGCCAAATCCGCCGGTTTGCACCCGCTCCACCGGGCGGACGATGGTCGGCTTGGCGGAACTGCCCGCGAAACTTCCGGTGTGTACGATGGCGGGCATGGCTCCCCCGGTTCCCACCAGCGCCGGCGCTAATTTGGGCGCGGCGAACACCACCCTGGGTGCCACCAGCACCGCTGCCTTGGGCGCGCGAAGCTCAACTTCACGTGGCACGCGCAGGCGTGCGCTCGCCGGAGGCGCCGGGAGCAAGCGCATCCTGAGCCGCGGCGCCTGCCGCTGCGGCTGTGCTGTTTTCTCCACCAGCGGCGTGTAAGTCAGGTGTTGTGTGGCGATTGCCAGACGTTCCGGATGCAGCAAGCCGGCTTCCACCAGGAACAAAAGCAGCAGACTTTGGACCACAAAGCTGGTGCCCAGCGTGCGCCAGTTCAGCTTGCGTTCCGGCAGTAATAGTTGCTCGAACGCCTCTGCCATCTTTGTTTTGCTCCAATGGGGAACCCAGGCCAGGGGAGTTCGCGCCGGAGGAAATAGGTTACTGTCGGGAGGGGCAGAGGGTAAATGTGCCTGCGGTCTATGGCCGACGGTAATTGTGGCCAATTAACCCGGCTAAGTACTCAACCGTCACCAGCTTCCAGGCCTTGCAGCTCTTCAGGAGTCCTTACTGGCTAAGTCCGATGTAGCGGAATTTGCGCGAGGCGGTCGGAAAAACAAAAAATCGTCGTTCGTCAATTCTCCTAAACCTTCGACCGTGCCCAGCTCACCGGCTTACGTGGGCTTTCGGCAACCGTAAAGTAGGGAAAGAAAAGAGAGAAGCAGGTGCCGCTATGGCCGGGCCGCACACTGCTGTGTACGTGAATGCTTCCGCCGTATTTCTGCACGATGCCGTGGCTGACCCATAGCCCCAGACCGGTTCCTTTTTCACCCTTGGTGGTAAAGAAGGGATCGAAAAGGCTGCGCCGATGTTCCTGGCGAATGCCGTGGCCATTATCGGCAACGGTAATGCGGACTCCCTCCTGCCAGGGGTGGAGCCAGTCGCGGGATTGGAACACATGCACCTTGATCGCTCCCCCTTCCGGTACAGCGTCCAGGGCATTGCCCAGGAGGTTGGATAGCACCTGCCGGAGCTCGCCCGGTGAAGCCGTAATCGGAGCCGAATCCTCCAGCCGTTTTTCCAGAGTGACTCTCCGGGATTGTGATTGGTGTGTGTACAGTTCCAGCAGGCCCTGCACCAGTTCGACAAGGTCCACCTCTACGGGGACGGTGGGCTCACGATAGAAGGCAAGGGTCTGGCGGGCAATGCGGGCCACGCGCGCCACTTCTTCCTGCGCCATGCGGGCGTAGCGCCGGGCAGTGGCATCGAGCGAAGCATGGCTTTCCAGCAGATAGAGCAGGTTGGTGACGCCTTCCAGAGGATTGTTGATTTCGTGCGCGATGGCCGCTGCCAGCCGTCCCGTGGTGGCCAGTTTTTCCGTGGCATGCAGCACATCTTCGGTGCGCTTGCGTTCGCTTATATCACGCGAGTTGACCACAATACCCGCCACCCCTGGCTCGTGCAGCAGGTTATTGGCGGTAGCCTCCAGGGTGCGCCAGTTGCCGTCGTTGTGCCGGAAGCGAAGTTCGAGGGGCGCAATCGAACCCGGGATCGGCAAATGCTCCCGAAAAATTGCCTCCACCCGGGGACGGTCGTCGGGGTGCACAAAATCAAAAGCGTTTCTTCCCACCAGGTTCTCGGGCTTATAACCCAGGATGCGCTCGATGGATGGGCTCTCGTAACGAATCTCGCCCTCGGCCCCCAGGATGGTAATAATGTCGGAAGAGTTTTGCACCAGAGAGCGGAAGCGCAATTCGCTTTCCTGCAGGGCCTGCCGGCTGTGCCGTAGTTCCTGCTCTGAGCGCTTGCGGTCGGTGATGTCACGGGCAATCGTGGACGCCCCGACGATGGTTCCGCTCTCCTCGCGAATCGGCGAAACCGTCAGAGAGACACTCAGGACGGTTCCATCTTTCGCCTGGCGCAGAGTCTCGTAGTGCTCCAGGCGCTCACCCTGGCGCAGCCGCTCCATGATTTCGTGGGTATCGTCGGGATAGCCGCGTGGCAGCAGGCTGGAGACATGCCTGCCGATCATCTCCGCCGCGGAGTAGCCGTAGATGCGCTCCGCCCCCTTGTTCCAACTTTGTATGACCCCGTTCAGGTCCTTACTCAAGATGGCATCGTCGGAAGATTCGACAATGGCCGCCAGTTCTATTCCCGCCTGGCTGGCAGAAGGTTTCTTCCTCCCCATCTGCCCCGGCGCCGAGGAAGGCTTCGTCGAGGCGTTAGCCAGCTTATCGTTCTGGTGGCTGGGTTGCCGGCCAGCGCTGCTCTTGGCGGGATCGCGCCTGCGGTTCTTCATGGCAAACATCCACGGCTGGCCCGAACGGGCATTAGCTTACACCAAAAGCTGACTCGCCATTGGGGCCCTAGCTTCGATCACGAAGCCAGTCCCGCCTCATCCTTTCTCATAAGGCGGCGTAGGGGCAGCAACCATCAACCGGCGGTTTCTGGAACGTGTAATTTGCCGCGATAGCCGCCGCTCAACGCTCCACGGCAGCGGCTTTATCGCCTGCCGGAATTGGCCCAACCGCGAATTGTTGCCTTTGGCCCTCGCGCCGTGCGGCTTCCGTGGCACGCAGCAGGAGAACGGTGAGCATGGGCACATAGATCCACAGCACCGCCCAGGCGCCGACCTCGTCCCAGGAACGCGGCATGTGATACCACCTGGTGAGTCCCGCACCCCAGCTGAGAAACACCGTGGCTAGAATTTCCTGACGCGTCTTGGGGATGAGCCAGAGAATAAAGGTGTCATAGAACCAGCGCTGAGGCGCGGCGCTGCTCAGTAGCAGGAGGTGGGAATCAGGGTCTTGCCTACGCCATGCCGCCAGCAGCAGGCTCAGGCCCGCGGGCGCGAACAGGGGAACATAGTGGTCATAAAATCCGAGCGAAGCCAGCCATTGCCGGGGCCAATGGGGCATCAGGATCAGGCTGAGCGTTAGCAGCAGAATGCATCCCATTATGCCGCGGCGGGTCGGGTAAGCCAGGAAGATAGAAGCACCAAGCTGGGGCTTGGCGGTCGTGACCGGCAGCAGCCACGGCAGGAGGGCGCTGGCCATCAGCAGCGGCGCCCACTGCACCGTCAGCATCGCCGCCCAATAGGGATAGGCCAGGAAAATCAGCAGACGGGTGTATCCCTCGCGCGTCAGTCCAAAGGCCAGCAGGGCCGAGCTCGCGCCAAAGAAAGCGCCGGCTGCAATTTCTGTCTTCAGCCATAAGAAGGGCAATCCAACGATGGCGGCGGGAAGCGGATAGGCCGGGTAATGCCGGGTGGCAAAAATGAAGGGGTTGCCTCCCGCCAGTATCTGGTGAGCCTCGCGCAGCGCTGGAGTGAAGTCACCAGCGCCCAGGCCCAGATTGCGCATAAGGGCCCAGCACAGCGTTCCGCTGCTGATGCCGATGGCTAGGGAAACGGCTACGCGGCGCCACATGGAAATTGAATAATTTGTAACACGGGCGGGAGCCGGAGCAGATTAAACTTTCTCATGCCCGCTTCCAGGCAGGCACATGCGGCGAGTCCCACGCTCCACAGCGCGCCGCGGCGCAGAACAGCTCGCCGCGCTCGCCCCCTTGTTGTTGCCCTGGCGCTGCTGGCCGCTGCCAGCATGTGGTTCTACGTGCAGGGGGTGCTCATCCCTTACCAGCAGGCGGACGCGGTTCGCTTCGGGCGTCCCCGAGGCAACCTTTCTGATTTGTACCCGCGCTGGCTGGGCGCCCGCGAACTCCTGCTCCATGGCCGCGATCCTTACAGCCGACAGGTCACACGCGAAATTCAGGTTGGCTACTACGGCAGGGAACTGGACCCCGCCCGCCGCAACGATCCCAAAGACCAGCAGGGATTTGCCTATCCCGTTTACGTCGCCTTTCTGTTGGCTCCCTTCCTTCACCTGGATTTTTCGCTGGTGCGAACCGCTTTCACCTGGGTGTTGGCCGGGCTCATTGTGGCCACCGTGGTGTTGTGGGCCAAAGCCCTAAGCTGGCGCCTTTCGGGCAGCGGCAAAGCTGTTTTCGTGTTGCTAGTGATGGGCAGTTTTCCCGCCGCCCAGGGAATCAAGCTGCAGCAACTGACCGTCCTGGTCAGCGCTCTGCTGGCGGCCGCCGCGGCGGCTCTTGCCGCCGGCTGGCTCGCTCTGGCGGGACTCCTGCTGGCGCTCTCCACTATTAAGCCCCAGTTGGTCGTTCCCTTGCTGATCTGCCTGCTTATCTGGGTGATTGGCGATTGGACCCGCCGCTGGCGCTTGCTGGCCAGCTTCAGCCTGGCCCTGGCCTGCCTTATCGGCGCCGCGGAGTGGGTTCTGCCCGGCTGGATAGGGAAATTCCTCGCCGCCCTGACGGCCTACCGTCAGTACACGGGAGGTGTTTCCATCCTGCAGACCCTGCTCACTCCTATGGGTGGCACGATCGTGATTGCGGCCTTGCTCGTCGCGCTGGTGCTGCTGGCCTGGAGGCTGCGCCGGTCGCCTGCCGGGTCCTCCGCCTTCAGCCTGTTGCTGGCTCTAGCTTTAGCCATCACCGTGCTTGTCATCCCCACCTGGGCGCCCTACAATCAGTTGCTTCTGCTGCCCGCCCTGATTTTGCTGCTTCGTGACTGGCGCCGCCTGATCCGCCTCGGCCGGCTGCCCCGGCTGCTTTACCTGCTGGTGGCGGCCCTGGTCATCTGGCCCTGGCTTGCCACCCTTTATTTGAGCGCGGCCTGGTACTTTCAGCCCGCTTCGGTGGTGCAGCGCGGTTGGACTTTGCCCCTCTATAGCTCGCTCTTCATCCCTTTTGGCATCATGGCCTTGCTGGGGATTGATGCCGCGCGCCGCTGGCCCACCCTACCCCCGTCCTGACTGCGCGTTCGTCCTTGCAATTCTCCGCCCTCAGGGATTAGGCTTTTGCCACCACTGCGGTAGAAAGCCCGCCTCTCCGGGGTAACGGCCAGCGGGAAAGCTACCCCCCGACCCAAAAACTCATGGCTTTGCATAGCGCCACTCCCGCCGCCGAACCCGGAACTGGGGCGTTCCCCACCCTGGTGTTGGTACAGGGCAACGACTCCCGCACTCTTATCCTGGACCATTCACCGTTTACTGTGGGCCGCAAGGTGGACAAGGATCTGGTCATCGCCGATCCGCGAGCCTCGCGCGATCACGCCGTTATCCTTTCCGAAAGCGGCGAGTTTTCGGTGGTAGATCAGGGCAGCAAGCATGGCACCTACGTGAACGGCGAACGGGTGCAGCGGGTGAAGCTTAAGCCCAACGACCGCATCGAGTTCGGCGCCCGCGACACGGTGTACGTGGTGTTCCAGCCGGTGCAGCCCGGCACCAGCACGGCGCGCGAGTTCCTGAGCCAAATTTCCGACCTGCACATTTCCACCCAGACCACCGACCTGGAGAAGCTGACTCTATTCCTGGAGGCGGCGCGCAAACTTAACACCACCGGTGTACTGGACGAAATCCTGGTCACGCTCATCGAATCCACGCTGCGCCTGACCGGCGCCGAACGGGGCTACGTTTTCCTGGTGGAAGAGGGTGGCAAACTGCGCCTGGCGGCGGGACGAAATTCCTCCGGGGCAGCGCTGCTGGATGACAAGACTATTTCCCATTCCATTCTGGACGACGCCATCCATTCCAACTCCGAATTCGTGCTGTCCGATACCAGCCAGTCCAGCGACATGGCGGTGCGCAACAGCGTAATAGCCTATGACCTGCGCACCGTGATCTGCATACCGCTGCGTCGTACGCAGGTGCAGGCCGCCCGGGTTACAGATACCGCCGGTGTTCAGTCCCCGGTTGTGGGGGCGCTTTACCTGGACGCGCGCTATACCTCGCGCAACCTTTCCGGCGTGGGCCACGATGTGTTGCACGCCATCGCACACGAAGCCGCCGCCCTGGTGGAGAATGCCCGCCTCGCAGAAGCCGAGGAAGCCAACCGTCGCAACCAGCAGCAGATGGCCATTGCCGCCACTATCCAGCAGGGCCTGATGGCGGTCACCATCCCGGAAGTGTCCTTTGCCGCCCTGCGCGCGCGCAACATTTCCTGCAAAGAAATCGGCGGCGATTTCTTCGACGCCGTACGCACCGGGGATGACCTGTCGGTGGTGGTCGCCGACGTCTGCGGGAAGGGAATTACCGCTGCCCTGCTGGCCTCCACTCTGCAGGGCATGGTTTACTCCCACCTGGTGGCGCGTATGCCCCTGCCGGAGATTGCCAGCGCCGTCAATCGCTTCTTCTGCCAGAAGCATATCGGCGAAAAATACGCTACGGTGGTCATTGTGCGGCTCAACAGCAACGGCAGTTTGGAATACGTCAATTGCGGTCACGTGCCGCCCCTTTTGATCAGCAACGGCTGCGTCCTGCGGCCCGAGGTTTCCAATGTTCCCGTCGGCCTGCTCGCCGATGCCGGGTACCAGGGTGGGGTATGCAAGTTGGGGCGCGGCGATCGCCTGCTGCTGGTGACTGACGGAGTTACCGAAGCGGAGAACGCGCACGGCGAGTTCTTCGAGGATTCGCGTCTGCAGGAAATTGCCGCTTACAGCTCGTTTGACCAGATATTCGCCGCCGTTGACGCCTTCTGCGCCGGCACGCCTCTGGCCGACGACTGTACCGTGGTTGAGCTGCAGTTCACGGGGTAAGGCTCCCAGCACGGCACGCCACGTTGCCCGCGCTGCTTGCCGGGCTTGTCCATCACCATTCCAACGGGGCACACCTGATGAATCTTACTTTTCTGGACTGGTCAGCGATCGTCGGTTACCTCGCGATCACGCTGGCCATGGGCCTCTACTTCCGGCGGCGCTCCGGGCGCAGCGTGGACGATTATTTTGTATCCGGCCGCAACGTGAGCTGGTGGCTGGCCGGCACCTCCATGGTCGCCACCACCTTTGCCGCTGACACCCCGCTGGTGGTCACCGGGCTGGTGTACAGCCAGGGCATTGCCGGCAACTGGCTATGGTGGTGCCTGCTGCCTTCGGGCATGATGACCGTGTTTCTCTTCGCCCGCCTATGGCGGCGTTCCGGCCTGCTCACGGACGTGCAGTTTGCGGAAATGCGCTATACCGGCAAGCCGGCGGCGTTCCTGCGGGGGTTTCGCGCCATCTACCTCGGTCTGCTCATGAACTGCCTCATCCTGGGCTGGGTGACCAAAGCCATGGTCACCATCGTGGGCATTACCCTGGGCGTGAGCCCGCATGCCGCTTTGGCCATCTGCGTCTTCTTCCTCATTCCTTTTACCGGATTCTACGTTTCTCTGGGCGGATTGTGGGGCGTGCTCTGGACCGATTTGTTTCAGTTCGTGTTGAAGATGACCATCGTCATTGGGGTGGCGTACTACGCGGTGGGCGCGGTGGGTGGACTGGGCGTGCTGGTGAGCACACTGCATCATCTGCGCACCACGGCCAGCGCCGGCGGAGGCGCGCCTGCCGGGAACGCCCTCTCCTTTTTCCCTGATTTCTCCCGGCCTTTCACCGCGCGGGCTCTGTGGTTGCTCCCCGGGCTCACCTTCGTGGTTTATCTGGCTGTTCAGTGGTGGGCCTTCTGGTATCCGGGCGCCGAACCCGGCGGCGGCGGCTACATCGCGCAGCGTATTTTCAGCGCCAAGGATGAGCGTAATGGGCTGCTCTCCGTTCTCTGGTTCAATATCGCTCACTACGCCATTCGTCCCTGGCCCTGGATCATCGCCGCCCTGGCTGCGATTGTGCTCTATCCCCACCTGGAGCATCCTGAAACGGGCTACATGCTGCTGGTCAACAACCAGATGCCGCACGCTCTTAAGGGTGTAGTGATAGCCGGCTTCATGGCGGCTTTCATGTCCACCATCGCCACCCAACTGAACTGGGGAGCGTCCTACCTGGTGGCCGATTTCTATCGCCGCTTCATGAAGCGCGACGGTACCGAAGGTCATTACGTGAACGCTTCCCGCCTGGTTACGGTGCTTCTGGTGATTTGCTCCGGCTACGTGGCCGCGCAGCTCACTTCCATCAAGTCGGGATGGGAAGTGGTGCTGGAAATCGGAGCCGGAACGGGTGGTGTTTACCTGTTGCGCTGGTACTGGTGGCGCATCAACGCGTGGAGCGAAATTTCAGCCATGGTCACTGCTCTCGCCGTGACCATCGTCCTGCGCTGGGGCGCGCCTTTTACGGGGGAGGGCCCGGTGCTGTTCGCCAAGACCGCCATTACCACCACCGCCGTGACCACCGTGGTTTGGATTCTGGTCACCTTCCTGACCAGGCCCGAATCCGAAGAAGTTCTTCTGCGCTTCTATCGCAAGGCCCGGCCCGACGTGCGCGGCTGGAAACCGGTGGCGCTCAAAACCCCCGAGGTGCCCGCCACCCGCGACCTGGGGCGCAATCTCAGCTCTTGGATTTTAGGCTGCGTGATGGTTTACTCCGTCCTCTTCGGCACCGGCTGGTTGACCCTGGGACCGCGGTGGCTGGGTGCAGTCATGCTGGTAGTTGGCGCTGTAGCCGCCTGGCTGCTCTACGGGAACATTGTCCGTGGCGGCTGGGAGATGGAACCGGAGCCTGCGGAAACCACGGGACAGGTGCGCGCCGCTCTGCCCCGGCACTGACGCGGGCGAGCGCGCCACAAATTATGAGCGGGGACACAACTTGGGAGAGTTGGCTTCTCCGTGCCTCTGTGGTGGATGTTGGTTTTCGCTGCGCCGGGAGCCGCACAACCCTCCCTGATCCTTGTTACTCTGAATATCCGTGTACCGGCCAATCAAAGACTATGCGGTCATAGGCGATACCCACTCTGCCGCCCTGATCAGCTCGGAAGGCTCGCTGGACTGGGCCTGCCTGCCCCACTTCAACAGCGGAGCCGTATTTCTCCGCATTCTGGATGACGAAAAAGGCGGCCATTGCAGCATCACTGCGCGTGATGTGAAAGCCCGTTCCCGCCATTATCTGCCCGGCACCAATATTCTGGAGACGACGTTTACCACCGCCTCCGGTGTGCTGCAACTTACCGACTTGATGCCTCTGCGGCGGCGGCGCGAGCCCACCCACGCCGGCCAGGACGTGGACAGTGAGCACCAGATTGTTCGCCTGCTGCGCTGTACCTCCGGAACCGTGGAAGCGGCCATCGAACTACATCCCACCTTCAATTTTGCCCGTGAGCACGCCCACGCCGAAATGCGCGACGGCACTCTCGTCTTCCGCGGCGGCGGTGACGAGTTGCACGTGCAAGGCGCCGCCCTTCAGGTTGAAGGCGGCGATAAGGCCGGTGCCCAACTGCGGCTGCGCGCCGGCGAAGCCACTTTCCTCTGCCTGCGCCATGCCGGCCCAGGAGACACCGTTGAGCCCATGGACTTGCCCCGGGCGGAGGCCCTGCTGGCCGAAACCCGCGAATACTGGGAGACCTGGGTGGGGAGCTGCCATTATCGGGGGATTTACCGGGATTCGGTTCGGCGCGGCGCGCTTACTGCCAAGTTGCTCACCTTTGAGCCTTCGGGGGCGATCGTGGCCGCGCCCACCACCTCTTTGCCGGAACAAATTGGTGGCGAGCGCAACTGGGATTACCGTTTTACCTGGGTGCGCGACGCCAGCTTTTCCCTGACCGCTCTCATGGTTCTTGGCTATTACGGCGAGGCCGACGATTTTCTTCACTTCTTCCGCCGTACCTGCCCCGATCCGGGAAAATCGTTTCAGATACTCTATGGCATTAACGGAGAACACGACCAGGCGGAGGTCGAACTCAAGCACCTCCAGGGCTACCGCAACTCGCGTCCAGTGCGCCTCGGCAACGCCGCCGCCCGGCAGAAGCAACTCGATGTTTACGGCGAACTGGTGCAGTGCATTTATCTTTACGCCAGCCATGAAGCCTTCGCCCAGCGGCGTGGGCAGTTTATCCATGAGCTCTGGCGCCTGGTGCGGCAGATTGCCGACCACGTGGCGCGGGTGTGGAGCGAATCCGACAGCGGCCTCTGGGAAATGCGCGGCAAGGAGCGGCAGTTTCTGGATTCCAAAGCCCTGTGCTGGGCCGCTCTCGACCGTGCTCTCAAGCTGGCCGATGTCCTGGGGGGCGAAGGTGACATCGTGCTCTGGAAACGCGAGCGCGACGCCATCTACGCCAGCATCATGGAAAACGGTTTCAATGCTAAGGTCGGCGCCTTTGTTCAGTCCTACGGCTCCGATGCCCTGGATGCTTCCGCTCTGCGCCTGCCCATCATCGGACTGATCGGCGCCGGCGATCCGCGCATGCTTTCCACCATTCGCAAGATCGAGCAGCGGCTTGTGCGCAAAGGCCTGGTCTACCGCTACCGGCAAGTAAATGACGGCGTTTCCGGCGAGGAGAAGGGCACCTTCGCCATGTGCACCTTCTGGTTAATTGACGCTTACATTCTTCTCGGCCGCCTGCGCGAAGCCGAGGAGCTGTTTGAACACGTGTTGTCATTCCAGAACGATGTAGGGCTGTTTTCGGAGGAAATTGACCCTGACAATAGCGAACAGCTGGGCAATTTCCCCCAGGCGTTTACCCATATCGCGCTCATCAACTCCGCCGCCCGCCTGGAGGCCGCCCGCGAGGGCCGCAAGACCTCTCCCCATGCGATTATCGAGGGTGCATCCCATTGACCGCCTGAGCAGGCGGCAGATGCCCCTTTGCCCCGGTATCCGATTACACAATTACTCAAGCCCTTCCATCATCATTCGTTATACTGCCCGGTAATGGACAAACTGCGGGCCGCGATCGAACGCGATTTCGCTCTGCCCACGGGGGCACATACTGGGGAAGCGCGTCAGACTTTTTTGGAATTTCGCGAAGCCTTAACCGAGGGCCGCATCCGCGCTGCCGAAAAGCAGGGCGACCGCTGGGTGGTCAATGCCTGGGTGAAGCAGGGCATCCTGCTTGGTTTTCGCCTGGGCGAACTGGTGGAGATGGGCGATAGCGCCCTGTCGTTCGTAGACAAAGACACCTTTCCTCTGCGCCGCTTCCAACCTGCAGGGCGGGTGCGCGTGGTTCCGGGCGGCTCCTCCGTGCGCCAGGGAGCTTATGTGGCGCCCTCAGTCATCTGCATGCCGCCCATGTACATCAATGTGGGCGCCTATGTGGACGAAGGCACGCTGGTGGATTCGCACGCCCTGGTCGGTTCCTGCGCCCAGATTGGCAAGCGCGTGCACCTGAGCGCCGCCGCTCAGATCGGCGGTGTGCTGGAGCCGGTGAATGCCGCTCCGGTGGTTATTGAGGACGACGTGTTGGTCGGCGGCAATTGCGGCGTTTATGAAGGCACCTGGGTACGGGCGCGCGCCGTGCTGGGCGCGGGCACCATCCTGACCCGCTCCACCCCCCTCTACGATCTGGTGCGCGGCGAGGTGTACCGCGCCAGCGTCGAGTCCCCGCTTACGGTCCCGGGAAATGCCGTGGTGGTGCCTGGTTCGCGCGCCATCGGCAAGGGCAAGGCGGCGGAATGGAACTTGTCTCTTTACACCCCGG
>Ga0075276_10000035_pt1 | contig 40522 bp, 36 predicted proteins | sample SF_Rice_5C_80N_4_FD_69770 | JGI IMG/M metagenome (GOLD analysis project Ga0075276, IMG submission 69770) | Rice paddy soil microbial communities from Twitchell Island, California, USA - SF_Rice_5C_80N_405 | ecosystem: Environmental > Terrestrial > Soil > Paddy field/soil | place: USA: Twitchell... | reverse complement strand
TTGAAGGCCGCAGCAACGGCGGCCTGCTAATGGGTGCTGCCATGACTCAGCGGCCCGAGCTTTACCGCGCCATCATCTGCGGCTACCCGCTGCTGGATATGCTGCGTTACCAGAAATTTCTGGTGGCCCGATTCTGGATACCTGAGTACGGCTCCGCCGAGAGTGCGGAGCAGTTTAAGTATCTCTACGCCTACTCGCCATATCAGCATGTCACAAAGGGGGCGAAGTATCCGGCGGTGCTCTTTGAGACGGGCGATTCCGATACCCGGGTAGCTCCTCTGCACGCGCGCAAGATGACCGCGCTGATGCAGTGGGCCACCGCCTCCAGCTATCCCATCCTGCTGCACTACGATACGACCGAGGGGCACTCCGAAGGGCGTCCCGTGAGCAAGCAGATAGCTGACGATACCGACGAACTCAGTTTCCTGTTCTCGCAGTTGGGCGTCAAATCCGCAAGCGCGGCACAATGAATTAGGAAGCAAGGTTGCTGCCGGCTGTCCTGGGCCGGTCGGTTTGGTTTGGCTAGCGCGCCATGGTGCCGGTCTTAATGCCGACATCGGCCAACACGTCGCTGCCGTGGATATCCAGCGACTTCATTACGATCATGATGGCGGCGAGCACCGCCGCGGCGACCGCATATTCGGGAAGATCACTGGCGGTATCATCCGCCCAGATAGCGAGCAGAACGCTCTTCATATGCCCCCCGAGATAAGGAATGTCACACCGGCTTTTTGGCCGGGGCGCACGGCCGACGGTATGTCGGCGCGGGAGCAACTCATAGCTTCCTACCCAGTACAGTTTCCGGCAAGATGACCGACGGTCAAAGGCAGCGTCCAACCGGCCACCCCTGGCCCCCCTGGCCAAACGGCCAGTGGGCGCCATTCTGACTGCGTTTCCATTCCCCAAGTGGCGCTGGCGCTTGCCTGGGCCCGGCGGGGTGAACTAACGTGTGTGTTCATTGTCAGCGCTCTGGGGCTCATGGAAACAAGGCACACGATCGTCGGGATGGGCGAGGTTCTCTGGGACCTGCTACCCGGGGGCAGGCAACTGGGAGGCGCGCCGGCTAATTTCGCTTACTTCGCCAACCTGCTTGGCGAGCGCGGCATTGTGGCCAGCCGCATGGGCGATGACGAACTGGGACGGGAAGCTTCCGCCAGGTTGCGCCAACTGGGTACCGCCACCGAATACCTGCAGTGCGATCCCGATCACCCCACCGGCACGGTCCACGTGCAGGTGGATGCCGCCGGTCAGCCGCAATTCGAGATTGCCAAGCCCGTAGCCTGGGATTTTCTGCAGTGGACTAGCAAGTGGAAGCAATTGGCGGAGGCAGCCGATGCCGTCTGCTTCGGGTCGCTGGCGCAGCGCTCGCCTGTCAGCCGCCAGACCATCCTGCGATTCGTACGCGCCACCCGGCCGGAAACGCTGCGCGTTTTCGACGTCAATCTGCGCCCACCGTTCTATTCCGCTGAGGTGGTGGCGGAGTCCCTGCCTCTGGCCCAGATTATCAAACTGAATCACGACGAACTGCCGGTCATGATTCGCCTGCTCGGGGCTACGTTCACCAGCGAGCGGGGCGCGGCCGAGATGCTGCTTCGCAAGCACGGAGCCAGGCTGGTATGTATAACCCGCGGCAGTTGCGGCAGCCTGCTGGTGGGCGAGCAAGGCGTGGCTGAGCACCCTGGATTTCCAGTGCCGGTGGCGGACACGGTCGGTGCAGGCGATGCCTTCACCGCCGCCCTGGTGTACTACTATTTGTGGGGCGCGTCACCGCAGGAGATGAACGAGGGTGCTAACCGGGTGGGCGCCTGGGTGGCCAGTCAGGTGGGTGCCACGCCCGTCCCTGCGAACGGCAACCTGCAACTCGCCCTCGCTACCTTGAAACCTTGAAACCTTGAAACCTTGAAACCTTGAAACCTTGAAACCTTGAAACCTTACTCTCCCTCCAGCGGTTGGATGACGACTGGGATGTGGGCCGCTATCAGGGGACGGGGCAGGATAGCAAACTTGGGCGCTTGCCCGCGCGCCATGGGAACTTCGTCGCAGCGGTGCAGGCGCGGGCAATTGCAGCAATCCTTGTAGACTTTGTCGGGCAAATGCTCGCGTGGAGCCGCGGAAAATCCCAGACGGGAAAAGAAATCAGGAATGCGCGTAAAGAGGCACACGCAGCTCACCTGGTGGCGCTCGGCCTCACGCAGCAAGGATTCCACCACCTGCCGCCCGGCCCCGCCGCCGCGGTGGTTGGGGTAGACCGCCACCGAACGCACCTCCGCCAGGTGCGGTCCGTAGAGATGCAGCGCGCCGCAACCGATGATCTGCCCCGCCTCCTCGGCCACCACGAAGTCGCGGATGTTCTCGCAAATCTCCGCCAGGCGGCGAGGCAGGAGAGTGCCATCGCCGGAGTAGGCGGCAATCAGGTCGTGAATGGCCTGGGCGTCGGCCAGGACGGCGTCACGCGTGTGCATGGGCCACCTCGCGCCGCGCCGCCACTTTCTCTTTGCATTCCGCAATCGCCTGCTTCACGCGCGCTGGAGCGGTCCCGCCATGCACATTGTGTATGGCCAGCACGCTCTCCACCGAAAGGCGGGCATAAACATCCTGCTCGAATTCCGGGCTGAATTGCCGCAATTCGTCCAGCGACAGCTCTTGCAACTCGCAGCCCTTTTCCAGGCAGAGCCGCACCGCGTTGCCCACTTTTTCGTGCGCCAGGCGGAAGGGAACGCCGCGCTCGGCCAGGTAGGTGGCCGCCGCCCACGCGTTGAGAAATCCCGATTGCGCCGCTTCCTGCATGCGCGTGTAGTTGAACTCCACTTCGCGTATCCATCCCGCCACCAGCGGCAACAGGGAAAGCATGGTCTCCGCGGCGTCGAACAGTGGCTCCTGCGTTTCCTGCAGGTCCTTGTTATAAGCGAGGGGCAGGCCCTTAAGAACCAATACCAGCGCGTTAAACGCGCCCGCGATACGTCCAGCCTTGCCCCTCGTCAGTTCCAGCAGGTCGGGATTTTTCTTCTGCGGCATGGCGCTGCTGCCGGTGGAATATTTTTCCGGCAGCGTGATGAAGCCATACTCCTGGGTGGAGAAGAGCAGCATCTCTTCCGCCCAGCGGCTCAGGTGCAGGCTGAGGAGCAGGAGCGCATGCACGAACTCCAGAACGAAATCGCGGTCTGTGGTGGCGTCCAGGCTGTTATGGGTGGGCGCATGGAATCCCAGTTGTTGCGCCATGTGTTGCCGGTCGAGCGGCAGGGTGGCTCCGGCTACCGCACCCGAACCCAGAGGGCAAAGATTCACCCGCTTGCGGCAGTCTTCCAGCCGTTCCATATCGCGAAGCAGCATTTCCACGTAAGCCAGCAGCCAGTGCGCCAGCAGAACCGGCTCAGCCCTCTGCTGGTGGGTGTAAGACGGCATGGCGGCGCCGCCGGCCTGTTCGGCCCGCGCCAGCACCGCGGCAATCAGATCCGCGATCTGCTGGCGTGCCTGGTCAATGCTGTGGCGCACGTAAAGCCGCAGGTCGGTGGCAATCTGCTCATTGCGGCTGCGCCCGCTGTGCAGCTTGTAGCCGATTTCGCCAATCAATTCGACCAGTCGTTTTTCCACGAAATGATGCACGTCTTCCGCGGTTTCATCGTCCAGGAAATCGCGCGAGGCCGCGGCCTTCTCCGCGATCTGACCCAGGCCCTCTACAATCGCGTTGAGTTCGCTCGCGGAAAGCATTCCTGCTTTCTGCAGAGCTTGGGCATGGACCCGGCTGGCCGCGAGCTCCTGGGCCAGCAGCCGCCGGTCGAAGGGAAGGGACCGCTGCCAGCGCTCGAACTGCCCATCCAGCGGCCGCCGGAACCTCCCCGACCACATCTTCATTTCGCCACCTCCATGCGCGCCTGGCTGCGCGAGCGCGCTGGCAGGCCCAGGATGCGGATGAAGCCGGCGGCGTCCTTCTGGTCGTAGCTGTCCCCCATGGTGAAGGCAGCCAGATCGGTGCGGTAGAGCGAGTGCTCGGAACGGCGGCTGGCAATCGCCACGTTTCCCTTGTAGAGACTCAATGTTGCGCTGCCTGTCACCTCCTTTTGCGTGCTCTCCACGAAGGCGTCCAGGGCCTCGCGCAGGGGCGTGAACCACAGCCCGAAGTAAACCAGTTCGGCGTACTTCAGAGCCATCTGCTGCTTGAAGTGCATCAGGTCGCGCTCCAGGCAGAGCGCTTCCAGTTCGCGGTGCGCGGCCAGCAGCAGCGAGCCCCCCGGTGTCTCGTAGCAGCCCCGCGACTTGATGCCCACGAAGCGGTTCTCCACCAGGTCCACGCGGCCGATGCCGTTGCGCCCGCCAATTTCGTTCAACAGCTCCAGCAACGAGACCGGGTCCATCTCCAGGCCGTTCACCGCCACGGGCACGCCGCGTTGGAAGCCAACCTCCACCTGCTCTTCGCGGTCTGGGGCCTCCTGCGGCGAGCGCGTGAGCTGCCAGGTGGTGGACAGAGGCGCATTACCCGCGTCCTCCAGCTCGCCGCCTTCGTGCGAGATGTGCCACAGGTTGCGGTCGCGGCTATGAATCTTCTCCCTGCTGGCGGCCACGGGAATACCGTGCCGCTCAGCGTAGTCGAGGCAGTCCTCGCGCGACTTAAGTTCCCATTCCCGCCAGGGTGCAATAACCTTCAGATGTGAGGCCAGCGCCTGGTAGGCGAGCTCGAACCGCACCTGGTCGTTGCCTTTGCCGGTGCAACCGTGGGCCACTGCCGTCGCGCCCTCACGCAGTGCCACTTCCACCTGATGCCTGGCGATAACCGGCCGAGCCAGGGAAGTGCCCAACAGATACTTGTGCTCGTACACCGCACCAGCCTTTAGAGCCGGGAAGACATAGCCTGTGAGGAACTCCTCCCGCAGGTCTTCGACCACCACTTTGCTGGCGCCGGTGGCGTACGCTTTTTCCACCACCGCCTCCATGTCATCGCCCTGGCCAACGTCGCCCACCATGGCGATGACGTCATAGGAATAATTTTCCCTTAGCCAGGGAATAATGATGGAAGTATCCAGGCCGCCGGAGTAGGCCAGCACTACTTTTTCAGGCATGCGCGCTCCTTCTGGGGAAGCGGCTCATGCCGCCACCCAGCAGCAACAACAGAATGGCTTTCTGTACGTGCAGACGGCTCTCCGCCTGGTCGAAAACGACGGCCCGGGGAGAGTCAATGACCGCATCGGTGACCTCGGCGCCGCGGTGTGCCGGAAGACAGTGCATGAAGACGGCGTGCTCCGCCGCCGCGTGCATCAGGTCTTCGTTGACTTGGTAAGGAGCAAAAACGGCGGCCCGCTCCTCCGCTTCCTTTTCCTGTCCCATGCTGGCCCAAACGTCGGTGTAAACCGCGTCGGCGCCATGCACCGCCGCTTCGGGATCTGAGCCAAGCTCGATCCTGGCTCCAGTTTCGCGCGCAATTTCCCGCGCGTCTGCGATCACCTGCGGCGCTGGTTCGTAGCCCGGCGGTGTGGCCATGCGGATGGTCGAGCCCAAGCAGGCGCAGGTCAGCAGCAAGGAGTGGGAGACGTTATTGCCGTCGCCTACGTATGCCAGCTTAAGTTTGCGCAAGTCACCGAAGCGTTCCTGGAGGGTGAAGTAGTCGGCCAACGCCTGGCAAGGGTGCTCCACGTTGCTGAGCGCGTTGACCACGGGAATGCAGGCGTGTGCCGCCATGGTTTCCACAGTGGCATGGTCAAAGGTGCGCAGCACTACCACATCCACCCAGCGCTCCAGGTTGTGAGCGATGTCGCTCAGTGATTCGCGGGCGCCCAGACGGCTGGCTGTCTGGTCCACGAAGAAAGAGACTCCGCCCAGGCTTGCCATGCCCGCTTCAAAGGTCAGGCGCGTGCGCAGCGAGGGCTTCTCGAAAAAAAGTACCATCTGCTTGCCCGCCAAGGCGCCGCGAAAATCCGCTGGCCGCTGCTTGAGCAGGGCAGCCAGATCCAGCACCGATCGCACCTCTGGCGGCGCAAAATCGCGGATAGACACCAGGTGGTGTGGCCAGAAAGCCGTGGCCGCAGCTCCCGTTTCCATTGGTGTCATCCTGGTCGCGTTCATTGCTTGACTGCTCATCGCCTGCTCCCTCCCACCCCAATCTCATCCTGAGCGAGGGCGCGGGACGAAGACCCGCGTCCAAGCCGAAGGACCTTGCGTCTCCAAAATGTCACGGGCCGATCACCTCGGTCCCACATTCCAGCTTGGAAAAATAAAATTCACCCAGTACTTCCGCCTGGGCCGCGGGCAAAATGCGCACCCGCCCCACTCCTCGCTTCAGCGCCTGACCGCAGGCTTCCAGCTTGGGCAGCATGCCGCCAGCGATTACCGCCTGCTTCACCAACTCCGGTACCTGCTTCACGTCCAGCCAGTGAAGGACAGTTCCGTCAGCGTCCTTCACCCCCGCAACGTCGGTGAGAAAAATCAGGGCGTTGGCCTGGCAGGCCACAGCGCACGCCGCCGCCATCTGGTCGGCATTAATGTTGTAGTATTCGCGGTCGGAGCCCAGAGCCAGGCTGGCGATCACCGGAATGCCGCCTTGACTCCAAATTGCCTCCAGCCAGCGGCACTCCACCGCGGCAATTTCGCCCACGTAGCCCAAATCGCAGCCATCATTCTGTTTCTTGCGGGCGCGGAAACTCATACCGTCGCCGCCGCACAGGCCGACCGCGGGCTGCCCGGCAACGCTGATGGCCGCCACCACTTTCTTGTTCACGATTCCGGCCAGCACCATCAGGGCCACGTCGCGCGTCTCCGCATCGGTCACCCGTAAGCCGTGCACGAATGAGCTTTGCTTGCCCAAGTGCTGCAAGGTGCGGGTGAGCGTGGAACCGCCGCCGTGAACGACCGCGATCTTGTGGCCGTCGCGAGCGAGTTCCACCACGGCCCGGGCGCAGCCGCGCAACGTGGCTTCGTTCTCTAGGGCCGCGCCTCCGATCTTGACTACAACTTTCAATTCAGTCCCTCTTCCTCGCGCCAGCCGTACATGAGGTTCATGTTCTGCACCGCCTGCCCGGCCGCGCCCTTGAGCAGGTTGTCCACGCAGGAAATCACCACCAGCCGCCGTCCGTCGTCTGCCAGGCAGAAGCCGATATCGCAATAATTGCTGTGCAGAGAAAATTGGATCTGTGGCAGCTGGGGCGGGGCAAACACCCGCACCCAGGGTCGGCCGGCATAGAACTCGCGGAAGCAGGCCTCCACCCTGCGCGTTGTTGCCGGCTGCTGAAGGCGCAGATAGATGGTGGACAGGATGCCGCGCGGAATGGGCAGCAGGTGGGGAGTGAAGGTGAACTCTGCCGCTTCCAGGCCCAGCTGTTCCAGAATTTCGCCTACATGGCGGTGGCCGAACACTGCATAAGCCGAGAGATTGTCGGCTACGGACACGAAGTGAGTGCGCGCGCTCGGCTCCTTGCCGGCGCCCGAGACACCGGATTTGGAATCGGAAATGATCCCGTGCTCGCGGTCCACCATGGCCGCCCGCAGCAGCGGCGCGAGCGCCAGAATCACGGAGGTGGCGTAGCAGCCGGGATTGGCCACGAGTTGCGCTCCGGCAATGCGCTCGCCATTCAGCTCCGGCAATCCGTAGACGGCGTCCCGGGCAAACCTGGCGGCTTTATCCGGGTCGGGGTCGCAAAAGCCGTACACCGCCCGGTGCTCTTCACGGTTGAGGCGCCAAGCCCCGCTCAGGTCAACGACCCGGAGACCGCGCTCCACCGCCTCCGGCGCCAGCGTGCGCGACACCTCGTGGGGCGTGGCCAGGAAGAGCACATCCACCTTGGTCTTCTGCAGCGCCTCCCAAGAAAAGGGCTGCGAGATGTGAGAGTGTCCGTTGGCTGGAATTGGGGCCATGCCGGAGCCGTTGTTACCCTCTGCCTCCCGGCGCAGCAGCAGGGAATTGCCCACACGCGGATGTCGTGCCAGCAGCCGTGCCAGTTCCATCCCGGCATAGCCGCTCGCGCCCAAAACCGCGGTTTGGATTTTTTCCTGCGTCAAGCCAGCAGCTCCCGCACTCTCAGCACCAGCCTTGAAGCTCCTTTGTTGTTCTCCGCCACAATCAATATGGCGTCATCACCGGCGATGGTTCCCACCACCTCCGGCCAGCTCTCGCTGTCGAGGGCTGCGGCCACGGGCTGGGCGCTGCCCACCGCGGTTTTTACTACCACCAGGTTCTGCGCCTGGCGCACGTCCAGTACGAATTCCCGTACCAGACGCGAAGCCGAGGGGAGGGCCGCCTCGGAAGCCGTCCCACCGGGGGGCAGCGCGTATCCTTCCCCCGTTTTCACCAGTTCGAGTTCGTGAATGTCGCGGGAAAGCGTTGCCTGCCCCACTTTGATCCCGCGTTTGCTCAACGCCCGCTGCAGCTCTTCCTGGCTGGCAATGGGGCTTTCCTGCAGCAGTTCCAGGATTGCCTTGTGCCGCTCAGCCTTCATAGTGAATAAAGATGAATAAAAACGAATAAATATTCGTTCATTGTATGGAAATGAGATGCCCTGTCAAGCCAAAAGGTGGGTTCTGCGGACTTTCTAATCAACCACAGAGGACACAGAGGTCACAGAGGAATCAATTATTGTCTTCGGGATCGCTGGAGCCAGTAGTTCGGTTCGGCGGGCCAAATCTTCAACCTTTTATTCTTCAATGCCTCTGTGCCTCTGTGTCCTCCGTGGTGAAAAGGGCTTAGGTTTGTTCTTGTACGGCCCGCCAGGCTTGGTCAATAGCGGTATCGGTGTAGGCGCTGGCGCCGGCATCGGAGTTGGCGATGGAAATTCGCCCGAACTTTTGCCGCCCGATGACGCATGGCCGCTGATCTTCCGGCCAGTCGGGGTCGGAAAGCGAGTTGTATTCGTAGGCGTAGCCGTGGGCCCAGCGATTCACGGTAATGCCGGCGATATCGCGGGCGGCGTCGAATCCGGCCCCGCCCAGCATGCGCTGCAATTGGTCGCGGATGTTGCGCTCGAACCTCGAGAAGGGCGTGGCTATCAGCTCCCAGCGGCCCGCCCGGTACTGCGCCTGGCGCGGCAGACCCGGCTTGCAGGGGCAGCGCAGCAGGAAGAGCACCATCGGGTCCTGCGGCGTGTGGGGAAACTCGTATTTTCCCATGCTCACCGGAAAATCCAGTTTGGCCAGCGAGTGGTATCCCCCGGGCGCCACGATCTGCTTAGCGCCCAGCTCGGCGAATGGTTTCCAGTTGCGCAGCGCCACGTGGGTGTAAATGAATGGTTCTTTGACGTCATAGTGCAGTGCCGTTTTCTGCTTCTCCGGCAGCTCCGGACAGAGGTAGGGAATCATCATGTTGTAGCAGGCCAAAATGCACCTGCCGGCGCGCACCGTCAGCAGGTGGCCGCCGCGCACATAGTCAACCCCTACCTCCTGTGCGGTCTCCGGCGGCCCGCTATGCCGCACCCGCACCGCCGTGCTGTTCAGCCGCAGGCGCACCGGCGCTCCTGCCTGGTCCAGGCGGCTGTAGTCGGCACGGGCGGTCACAATATCATCCATGGTGTGCCCGGGAATGCTGCCCGGAATCAGAGAACGCACTAGCATCCGGGCGATGGAGGCGTTGCCGTCGGGAAAATGGAAGATATACGGGTCCTGCTCCGGCGGCGCGCCCAGCCCCAGACCATCGAAGCCGGCGTACTTGAACGACTCATAGTCGTCGGGATTTTCGAAACAGGAAAGCGCCGAAACCGCCTCGATGCCCACCGCGAACAGGTCGTGGGGAAACTTCTGGAAGAAAGGCAGAGCCTGCGGGCTCAGCTTGCAGTACTTGGTGAGGAATTCCGCATAGCTGATTTTCGACAGCTCGGCCCGCTTTCGAGCCGGCGACATTCCCGCCAAGTAGTCAACTTTTTCCGTGTACACGCGCGCAATATCACGGCGCACGGCTTCAGAGAGCGGCGATTGGGCCAGGAACTCCTGCCAGGGCAGACTGTTCATGCCCACCACCAGCCGATCGGCGCCAAAAGTTTCCCGGTCGAAAAAGCACGCCGTCCGCAGGTGCGAGTAGAGCTTGGTGTCGTAGTCGCGATAGAACTTCTGCAGGTTGATGCCCAGTTCGGTGAGCAACCCCTTAGCCACCTTGCTGTATTCGGAGGGGTTGTCAATGGACTGGGTGCCGCCATTGCTCAACAGCAGGCGGTTGCCAACGCGGAACTCGTTGCGTTTGGCGTGGCCGCCGAAGTCGTCATGATTGTCGAGAATGAGAATGCGCGCCTTGCTGCCCGCCGCCTGCCTGTAAAAATAGGCCGCCGCCAGCCCGCTTATGCCCCCGCCCACAATCACCAGGTCGTATTTCTCGCCGGTGTCCTCCGGCTTCCCGCCCGATTCCCAGAAAGTGCCGTCGCGCAGCCGGTGGGCCACTTCAAAACTTCCAGGATGATTACCGCGCATGCCCAGCAGCGCCGGTGGGTAGTAATTGGGATTCTTTTCCGGGTCGAAGCCCTTATTGCCCGTCTCCACGGCGTGGAGCCAGGGAACATTGGCCGAGAGAATGGATCCGCCGATGGCCACGGCCACTCCATCCAGGAAGTCGCGGCGCGTGATCTTGCGCTGCATACCCAGTTCGCGGTCGCGGGCTGTGTCTTGTTCCATGAATTCTTGTCAACCACAGAGGACACAGAGATATTGAAAATTGGTAAGTGACGAATTTTCACTCCGTGTCGCGAATGTGTCCGTGTTCCGTCGGAATCAATAGATTTCTTCCTCTGTGTCCTTTGTGTCCTCTGTGGTTAAGAATGAGTTTCAAGGCCCAGCAACTCCGCCACCGAGCGATGCGCCTCATCCATGGCCTTATCGGTGTAGGCGGCGGCCGCGGCGTCGGAATTGGCGATGGTGATCCTGCCAAACCGCTGCCGCCCGATCTCACAAGGCGACTGGCCTGGACCCCAGTCCGGATCCCACAGCGGGTTGTATTCGTAAGCGTAGCCATGCGGCCAGCGGTTCACGGTAATAGCATTGATGTCGCTCGCCGGGTCGAATCCGCCGCCCTCCAGCACACGCCCCAACTGATCACGAATGTTGCGCTCGAAGGTGGAGAAGGGAGTGGAAAGCAGGTCGTAGCGGCCCGCCATCTGCTGCGCCCGTGCCGACAAGCCGGGCGAACACGGCGTCCGCGTCATACGCACCAGCATCGGTTCCTCTGGCAAAGTGGGAAACTTGTAGCCGCCTATGCTGGTGGGATAATCCAGGCTTAACGAGGAGTGGTACATCCCGGGACAGAACACGCGCTGGAGCCCCAGTTTCTGGAACGCGGTCCAATTTCTGACTGCCACCGTGGTGTATACCAGCGGCACTTTGCTGCCATAATGCAGCGCCTTCTTCTGCTGCTCTGGCATTTCCGTGCACAGGTAAGGGATCATCATGTTCCAGCAGGCCAGCACCACGCCCGCGCCGCGCACCGAGTGGGCCTTGCCCTCAAGCGCGTAGATGACTTCCGCTTCCTTGGCCGAAGCCGGCTCGCCTACATGTCGCACCTGTACCGCCGTGCTGTTCAGGCGGAGGCGAATCGGCGAGCTTCCCTGGTCCAGCCGGGTGTAATCCACCTTGGCCGTAACCACGTCCTCGGCGTCGCGCCCCGGCACCGAGCCGGGCACGAGGGAGCGCACCAGCAGGCGCGCAATCGAGGCGTTGCCGTCGGGATAATGAAAGTGATACGGCTTCTGGTCGGGGGTGGCAGCGCCCCGTGCGGTGAAGCTCAGCCGGCCTTCCGGCACCCGCTGCAGCTTCATCCCCAGGAAGCCCGGAAAATACAGCGCCCAGCAGTCCAGCGCGGGCACCGCGTCAATGCCCACTCCGTACAGGTCGTGGGTGCGCTTCTGGTAGAAGGGAAGCACGCCCGGGCCGGCTTTCACCACCTTGAGCAGAAAGTCCTTGTAGCTCATGCGCGAGAGCCGGTCCCGCTTTTCCGCTTCCGCAACGCCCGGCATGTAGTCCTGTTCCGCGGTTTCAATGCGCAGAATGTCGCGCTGCACTTCGGGCGCGAGCGGGCACTTGGCGAGAAATTCTTTCCAGGGCAGCGATTTTGGAGTCGGCTCCATCCAGGCGCGCGTCGGCTCGCCGGTTACCAGGCTGTCGACGCCGAAGGTTTGCTTGTCGAAGAAAACTCCCGCTTCCAGGCCGTCATACAAACCACGCAGCGCATGCTTGGCTTCCAGCGCCGGCGGGTTGATGCCCAGATCGTCCATCAGCCCGCGGGCAACCGTGCTGTAAGGAAACGGCGACTCGATGGCGAACGTCCCGCCGTTGCCCAGCAACAGGCGCCCCCCGCGGCGGAACTCGTTGCGCTTGGCGTGCCCGCCAAAGTCATCATGATTGTCGAGGATGAGGATGCGCGCCTTCGTGCCGGCTGCCTTGCGATAAAAGTATGCCGCGGCCAGGCCGCTGATGCCGCCGCCCACAACTATGAGGTCATAACTCTCGCCGGTGCTGGCGGCGCTGGCCTTCCAGTTGCCGTCGCGCACCAGGTGCGCCGCTTCAAATGAGCCGGGATGGCTGCCGCGCATACCGGTGAGTGCCGGCGGGTAGTAACGGGGATCATTTTGCGTGATGCCCGCGGCCAGCAGCGGGTCCTGCGCCGACGCATCCGCTCCCGAATCCTGAGCCAGCATTCCCGCCGGCAGCAGGCTGGCCCCCACCGTAACCGCTACCCCGTTAAGGAAATCTCGGCGGGTGATTCGGTGCTGCATTCCCAGTTCATGGTCGTGCCTGGAATCGTGATTGTCTTGTCCCATATGGTTTGCCCTCACGTGGAACACAAACCTCTGTGTCTCCGTGCCTCTGTGGCTAACTCTCCCGCAGCAGTTCGCTGACGGCCCGCCAGGCCTGGTCAATCGCCTGGTCGGTGTATGCCGTCGCCGCCGAATCCGTGTTGGCGATGGTTATCCGCCCAAAGCGCTGGCGTCCGATCACATTGGGTCGTTCTGCTTCCGGCCACTCCGGATCGAACAACGGGTTGTATTCGTAACCGTAACCGTGGGGCCAGCGATTGACCGTGATGGCCTCTATATCGCGCGCCGCATCGAAGCCGCCGTGGCGCAAGGTGCGTGCCAGTTGATCGCGTATGGCGCGCTCAAAGGTTTCGAAGCTGGTGCTCAGCAGTTCATAGCGACCGGCAATCTGCTGCTGGCGGGCGGGCAGGCCCGGTTTGCAGGGCGTGCGGCTCAGGAATAGCACCGTGGGTTCTTCGGGCCTGGCCGAGGTTTTGTACTTGCCAATGTTCACCGGCCAATTCAAGCTCACGTCCATCCAGTACGCGCCGGGCGCGCGCACGCTGCTGACCCCCAGCTTCTGCAACGACGTCCAGTTGCGAATGCCCACGCTGGCGTACACCAGCGGCACCTTAACCAGGTAATGCAGCGCCTTCTTCTGTTTATCCGGAAGCTCGGGGACAAGGTATGGAATCACCATGTTCCAGCAGGCCAGCACGCAGTTCTTGCCGCGAACCGTGAACACTTGCTTGCCGCTGGCATAGGTGACTTCCACCTCACGAGCGTCGGCCAGGTTGCGCGCCCGCACCACAGTGCTGTTCAAGCGCAGGCGCACCGCGGAGCCCGGCCGGTCCAGGCGGCCATAGTTCACCTTGGCGGTGACCACGTCTTCCGCGGTATCCCCGGGCACCGCCGGCGGAATCAGGTTGCGCACCAGCAGGCGGGCAATAGAGGCGTTGCCGTCGGGAAAATGAAAGCGGTAAGATCCGCCGTTGGCATAACCCGCGGCGGTGTAGCTCATGCGCGGCGCCGCTCCGGGCTCCAGGTTCATCCCCTGGAATCCCGGCAGGCCCAGCGCCCAGCAGTCCAGCGCCGGCTCGGCATCAATGCCCACGCCCCACTCGCCGTTGGTGCGGGTTTGATAAAAGGGAATGACGCCCGGGTCGGCCTTCACCACCGTGAGCAGAAAATCCTTGTAGCTGACGCGCGAAAGCCGGTCCTTCTTCTGCGCCGAAGTCATCCCCGGCAGGTAGTCAATTTTCGCCTCCTGGATGCGCTGGATGTCGCGTTGCGCCTGCGGAGCCAGCGGCGTGCGCGCCAGAAACTCCTTCCAGCTCAGGTTGGCTTTCTCGCCGCCCCGCCAGTCGCCTGCGGGTTCGCCCGCCACCAGCCGCTCTTCGCCGAACGTCTCTTTATCGAAGAAGACCGCCGGCCCCAACCCCAAGGAACTGTAGAGCCTGGGATCATCGCACCGGGTCGCTAGCCGGGGCGGGTCAATGCCCAGCTTTTTCAGCAGCCCGTCAGCCTGCGGACTGTAAGGAGTGGGACTGTCAATCAGCATGGTGCCGCCATTCATGAGCTGCAGCCGCCCGCCCAGGTGAAACTCGTTGCGCCGGGCGTGCCCGCCAAAATCGTCGTGGTTTTCCAGAATCAGAATGCTTGCGGGTTGCCGCGCGCGCTCGCGAAAAAAGTGCGCCGCCGCCAGCCCGCTTATGCCTCCGCCTACCACCACCAGGTCGTATGATTCGCCCGTGTCGCGTGGTTTTCCTGCGCTTTGCCAGAAGGTGCCGTCGCGCAGACTGTGCGCGATTTCGAACGAGCCAGGAGGGCTTCCGCGCATTCCGTTGAGCGTGGGCGGGGAGTAGCCCGAGCGGTCCTGCGCCTCCAATGCCCTGTCTTGACCCCGCGCTTCCCCGGGCAGAAGGCTGGCGCCGATCGCGAGCGCCATACCGTTGAGGAAGTCACGCCGCGTGATGGCCCGATGCATCCCCAGGTAGCGGTCGTAAGCGTCGTCGTGGTTATGCTTGGGCATATTGTTTTTTTGCGGGGTGGCGCGGGCACCCCGTCGGCAAGCTCAGGGCAGGCTTTCGCCGTTGAACCGTGTACCTTGAATAAGGTTTTTCCTCCCTGTTCCTTCGTGTCCTCTGTGGTGAAAATAATTGGTGGCGGGGAGAGAGTTGCAATCCCGGTCTGCGGCGGGCTTTTCCACTTGACAGGTCCGAAGTACTTTCTCTAACGTTGCGCGATTATAGCAAGGTTTTGAGTTCGCGCAACCGGCGAGGCCGTGGCACAATGGCCAAGCGAGGACAGCATGATCCGCCTGAAGGTCAATGGAGTTGAGCGCTCGTTCAACGGCGATCCCGGGATGCCGCTGCTCTGGTACCTGCGCGACATTCTGGGACTCACCGGCACCAAGTATGGCTGCGGCATGGCGCTGTGCGGCGCCTGTACCGTGCATCGCGACGGCAAAGCCATTCGCGCCTGCGTCACCCGCATGGGCGCGCTCGCCGGCAGCAACATAACCACCATCGAGCACCTTAGCGCCGCTGGCCTGCATCCGGTGCAAAAAGCCTGGATGGAGCACAACGTTCCGCAGTGCGGCTATTGCCAGTCCGGGCAGATCATGCAGGCGGTGGCCCTGCTCAACACCACGCCGCATCCCAACGACCAGCAGATCGAGGAAGCCATGTCAGGCAACATCTGCCGCTGCGGCACCTACAACCGCATTCGCGCCGCCATCAAAGCTGCCGCCGGAGAACGCGCATGAGCGACATTCTGAATCTCAGCCGCCGCGGTTTTCTCAAGGGCATGGTTACTACCGGCGCCCTGGTGCTCAGCGTGCGCTTCCTTCCCAGCGGGCTGCTGGCAGAACCAGCGCCCTACGCCGGCACCCATGCCGACCACTCCACCCTGCACTCTGGCGTTTACGTCGGCATAGATACCGACGGCACCGTCTACATCGTGGCGCATCGTTCGGAGATGGGCACCGGCATTCGTACCTCGCTGCCCATGGTGCTGGCCGACGAACTCGATGCTGACTGGAAGCGGGTGAAGATCGAGCAAGCCATCGGCGACGCTCGCTACGGCTCCCAGGAAACCGACGGGTCGCAATCCATTCGCGAGTTCTATGACGCCATGCGCGAAGCGGGCGCCACGGCACGCCTCATGCTCACGCGCGCCGCGGCCCGGCAATGGAACGTTCCCGAGAGCGAGTGCCGCGCTGACTTGCACACCATTGTGCACGCCTCCCCCATCCGCAGGCTGAGCTATGGCGAGCTCACCATGGCCGCCGCCAAGCTGCCGGTTCCCGATAAGAAGGAACTGCAGTTCAAGCCGCCCAGCGCCTGGCGCTACGTAGGCAAGGGCATGGTGAGCTACGACCTTAGCCAGCTGGTAACGGGGCAGGCTGTCTATGGCATGGACGCCCACATGGACAACATGGTCTACGCCTCGGTGGAGCATCCGCCCGTGCTCGGCGGCACCATCAAGTCGTATGACGATAAGGCCGCGCTGCAGATTCCCGGTGTCCGCCAGACTATTCCCATTGACACTTTCAAGCCTCCACACGAGTACCAGGCCCTGGGCGGTGTGGCGGTGATCGCCGACAACACCTGGGCCGCTTTTCAGGGGCGCAAGAAGCTGAACATCACCTGGAACAACGGGCCGCACGCGGTCTTCAACTCCGACGATTTCAAGAAGGAGATGCAGGCCACAGCGCGCAAGCCGGGCAAGGCGGTCCGCAACGAAGGCGATGTGGATGCCGGCTTTGCCAAGGGCGGCAAGGTCCTGGAGGCCGACTACTACGTGCCGCTCTTAGCACACGCTTCCATGGAGCCTCCGGTAGCGGTGGCCGATTTCCGCGATGGCAAGCTCACCGCCTGGGCTCCGACCCAGGACCCCCAAGCCACTCAGGACGCGGTCAGCAAGGCGCTCGGGATCGCCAAAGAAAACGTGATCTGCCACGTTACTTTGCTGGGCGGCGCCTTCGGCCGCAAGTCCATGCCCGACTACATCGTCGAGGCCTCGCTACTCTCCAAAAAAGTGGGCCGTCCGGTCAAGGTGGTATGGACCCGCGAGGACGACATCAAGTTCGACTACTTCCACGCCGTCGCCGCCATGTACATGAAAGCCGCGGTGGACGACAAGGGCATGCCTACCGCCTGGCTGCAGCGTTCCGTGTTTACTCCCATTCCTTCGACCTTCGACGCCAGCGCCACCTATGGCGGCGACGACGAGATGGGCATGGGCTTCACCGATATTCCCTTTGACATTCCCAACCTGCGGGTGGAGAACGGACCCGCCGTGGCTCATGTGCGCATTGGCTGGCTGCGCTCTGTGGCCAATGTCTATCACGCCTTCGCCGTGCAGTCGTTCATGGACGAACTGGCGCACAACGCCGGCCGCGACCCGGTTGAATATCTTCTGGCCCTGCTCGGCCGGCAGCGCGTTCTCGATCTGAAAGCGACGAAGTATCCGAACTACAACGCCGACTACCAGAAGTTCCCCATTGATACCGCCCGCCTGCGCAAAGTGGTGGAAGTGGTGGCTGAGAAATCAGGCTGGAGAAAGCGCAGGCTGGCCAAGGGAAGAGGCCTGGGCATTGCCGTGCACCGCAGCTTCGTGACTTACGTTGCCTCCGTGGTCGAGGTGGAGGTCACGCCGCAGGGGGAAGTGCACATTCCGCGCGTGGATACCGCGCTCGACGCCGGCCTGGTGGTGAATCCTGAGATCACGCGCGCCCAATTTCAGGGCGCCAACGTCTTCGCAACCAGCCTGGCGCTGATGGGTGAAATTACCGCCAAGAATGGCGCCATCGAGCAGTCCAATTTCAACGATTACCCGGTGGCTCGCATCAACGAGGCTCCACGCGAGAACAACATCTACATCGTGGAGAGCGCCGCGCCTCCCGCCGGCGTAGGCGAGCCCGGGGTGCCGCCATTTGCGCCAGCGCTGTGCAACGCGATTTTCGCCGCTACCGGCAAGCGCATTCGCGAACTGCCTCTTTCCAAAGCGAGCCTGAAAGCTTGACCACAGAGGACACGAAGTTGTGGCGTTTTGGCGGCGCCTGAAGAGAGACTATGTGGCGCGGGCGCCCCCACCCGCGAACCGCTTCCTCGGGGGGAGTGGCGTCATGCTGAGGGCTTTTCAGGCCCGAAGCATCTCGCGTGCGCTAGCACAGACGATGTGTTGCAACTTCGCCGGGTGTCGAAAGGAGTGGCAAATTAATCTCCCTGTGTCCTTCGTGTCCTTTGTGGTGAGCTTCAGGTTGCCGCCACGGTGAAGTCCTTCCCCTTTTCCCCAATCTCGAACACGAGTATCTTTGCCGCCGTAGTCTTGCTCAGGTTGGTCAGGGCGCGATGCACATGCATGGTGGGCTCGTAGAATATGTCTCCAGCGTGATACGTCTTGAGCGGTTCGGGGTCCACCTGGTTTTGCACTGTTCCCTCCAGCACGTACGCGAATACCGGGCCGGTGTGCCGATGCGGTTGCGAGGCGCCCCCCGGCTCCACAGTAAGCAGGACCAAACGCACTTCCTTGCCTCCAATGTCAGGCACCGCCTGCTCGAATAGCCGCTTAACGCCAATTGAATCTCCGCCCTTCTTTCCAGCGGTCGCCTGCGCCCACAGAAGCTCGCTCAGTCCGGCGGCGGAAAGTGCCGTCAGCCCTAGCGCTTTGCCCATCTCACGTCGTGTCATCCCATCCTCCCATCACCGCAGCTCTTTAATGTGCGCCAGGTCGTCCGCCACCGTGGCCCGCACCCGGTAATCACGGTTGCGATAAATCCAGCGAATAACGCCGTTCTTGTCCACCAGAATCAAGGTCGCGTGGTTATACGGTCCGCCGTCCGGCGATTGATACGTGGTAAGAAACCTGGTCCCGTACAACTCCATCGCGACTCGCTTGGCATCGGACAAAACCGGGAACGGCGTTCCTACCTTCTCCCTGATCCAGCGTGCTTCGCCCATGGGGTCCGTGCTGATGGCAACAATTTCCGTGTTCGCCGCCTGGAATTCCTTGTAATTTTTTGTGAACTCACCGAGTTCCATCATGCAGTACGGTCACCAGAAGCCTTCAAAGAAATCGAGCAGCACGGCGCGTCCCTGCAGGGCCGAAAGCCTCACCGTTCCGCCGCTGGCGCTGGGCAAGACGAAGTCCGGCGCTTTCTCCCCGGTTTTCACCCGCAGCGGCAGATAGGGGACTTGCGGCTGGCTGGTTGCCGCGCCTTCCGCCGGCTTAGGCACGCGTTTTGTGCCCGCCAGTTCCTGTGAAGTCTGCTCAATGTTGGACTTGGCGAATTCCTTGAAGAATCCCCAACTGCCGTACTTCGCTTGCATTTGCGGCAGCACCGCCTGCACCAGCGCATCCCCGCTCCTGCCTGCCGACTGCGCTTTTGCCACCGCCGCGCGCAAATCCCCCAGGTATTGCTGAAATGCCCTCACGTCCAAAGACGTTCCCGGCTCTCCATGCCCAGGTACGAATTTGCCGGCGCCGGATCCCACCAGTGTATCCAGGGTCTTGGTCCAGGCGGCGGTGGTGGCATCGGTCAGATTGGGAATGTGGCGGTTCCAGAACAGGTCGCCGCAGAACATCACCCCGGCGTCATGGACATAGACGATCGAATCGCCGCCGGTATGCCCGGGATAAGAGCGCACTTCGAGTTTTCGCGAGCCCAGGTAAAGGTCCACGCCGCTGTTGTAGACCACATCCGGAAGCTTCAGTGACTGCACTCGCGCCTTCACCTCGGGTTTGATCTTATCGCCCCACCACTTCAGGTTCTCGGTGCGCTCCCAGTCGCGGACGTTGCGCTGGGCCAGAATAGTCGCTCCCGCCGCGGCAAACACGTCGTTGCCGTTGACGTGATCCAGATGGTAATGAGTGTTGACCACAAAGCGAATCGGCAGTGGTGTGATCTTGCGAATCTCGGCCAGCAGCTCTTTGGCCGCTCCCGGATCTTCGAAGGTGTCAATAACCGCAACTCCGTCATCACCCACTACAAACCCGGCGTTGGCGCCGGCTTTGCCGCCGTCGTTGCCGATGGCCGCCCATACCCCAGCCCCCAATGGTTCCAGCTTGAAATCAGGAGCGGGCGCGTTTGCCGCCATCGCTAAACCGCACAGCACAACCGCCGCCAGCACTGCACTCAGAGTCTGTCTCATAACCGCGAAATGCTACCACGTACTTCCTCTCCTTTGTGGCGGGGGCCGCCGCCAAGCGTCGGCGAGTGGCGCCGGAGTCCCGCCGCCAGCATGCCTTCCGCAGAAAGGAGTCATGCTGGAGGGCTTTAGGCCGAAAGCCTGCCCTAAGCTTGTCCAAGGGGGATCTCGCGTGCTTACAACGCGCTTTGAAGTACAGCCAGCCTGCAGCACCAAACCACAGAATCAATTTTTCGATCTTCTTCTGTGCTCTCTGTGTCCTCTGTGGTGAAGAATCCCGAGTTGTCCCCACCGCCTTTCCCGGTGTACATTCGCAAGCTTTCCACTTTCGCTGTTTGCGAGGCACAATGGTGCGCTGCATCCTGCTGTTCGCCCTGATACTGGCTATGGCATTCGAAGGCGTTGCTCAGGACCGCTCTTATGGCCGCTCCATGGTCATCACTGACCGTGGCATTGTGGCCACCAGCCAGTACCTGGCCTCGCAAGCCGGCGCTCAGATTCTGGCTCACGGAGGCTCCGCCGTGGACGCCGCCATTGCCGCCAACGCCGTTCTGGGTGTCACCGAGCCCATGATGAACGGTATGGGCGGTGACCTCTTCCTCATCTACTGGGATGCCAGAACCGGCAAGCTCTACGGCCTGAACTCCAGCGGCTGGGCGCCGCGCGGTCTCACCATCGAATATCTGAAGCAGCACGGCGTCAGCTCCATGCCCCAGCACGGCATCAACAGTGTGACCGTTCCTGGGGCGGTTGAAGGCTGGAGCGAAGCTCATCAACGCTTCGGCCGCCTGCCCTGGAAGGAGCTGTTCGGTCCCGCGATCTATTACGCCGAGCATGGCTACCCAGTGGCCGAGTTGGTGCATGGCTACTGGCGCCGCGGGGCATCTGATTTTCAAAATGACGAAGCCCGCCGCATCTTCCTGCCCAACGGCAAGGTGCCAGAAGTCGGGCAGGTTTTCTCCAACCCCGATGTGGCGAATGCCCTGCGCCTTGTTGCGGACCAGGGTGCCGCAGCCTTTTATCGCGGCCCTATCGCCCAAGCCATCCTCAAAACCTCCGCCAATGCTGGCGGCACCATGCAGGCTGACGACCTGGCGCAGTTCAGGGCCGAGTGGGTGGACCCCATCTCTATTGCCTATCGTGGCTGGCGGGTTTACGAGCTGCCGCCCAATGGCCAGGGTATGGCCGCTCTGGAAATGCTGAATATCATGTCCAACTTCCAGCCCGATTCCGCCGGCCCGGAAGGCGTGATCGAACTGCACAAGAAAATCGAGGCCATGAAGCTCGCCTACGCCGACCTTTACCGCTATAACGGCGACCCACGCTTCGCCAAGATTCCCGTGAAGGGACTGATCTCGAAGGAGTATGCGGCCGAGCGCGCCAAGCTCATCAATCCCGACCACGCCAACTGCGATGTCGAAGCCGGCAAGCCCCCGTCCAGCGATACCACCTATCTCTCCGCCGTGGACAAGGCCGGCAACATCGTGTCGTTGATCCAGAGCAATTACGATTTCTTCGGCTCCGGGATCGCAGTCGAGGGCATGGGATTCTTTCTGCAGGACCGCGGCGGTCTTTTCCGCCTTGACCCCAGGCATCCGGACGCGCTCGCCCCCCGCAAGCGGCCCTTCCATACCATTATTCCCGCCTTTATGCAGCGCGGCGACGTCCACATCGGCTTCGGCATCATGGGCGGCTCCAACCAGCCCGTAGCCCACGCCCAGTTTGTTTCTAACGTCGTGGATTACGGCATGAACATCCAGGCCGCACTCTCCGCGCCGCGCTTCACCGTAAACGGCGAGAAGGTTGACTGCACCATTCCCATTGAATCGCGGATCAAGCCTGAAGTGCTGCAGCAGTTGCGCCAGAAGGGCCACGATCTGCGCGTGCGCGGCGACTACTCCTCCAACATGGGACGTGGCCAGGCCGTGCTCTTCAACAGCAAAACCGGCATCAAGTACGGCGCTTCCGATCCGCGCGCCGACGGCAACGCCGAGCCTGAACCGCTGCCGGGAAACGTGCTTCGCTAGCCACGGACCAAACTTCATTCATCCCCGAGGAACGGGAGCCGCGTTTGTGGCGCGGGCGCCCTCGCCCGCGAAACTGGACTGTTGACCTTCCAGACCGCGAAACGTACAGTGCTCGCGAACTCCTATGATCACTCGTCGCAACTTCCTGGCCGGCTTGGGCGCGTTTGCGCTCTTGCCGCTCGCACGCACCGAGCCTGAACTCATTCTCTACAACGGCAGCATCTGGACCGTGGACCCGCTTCTGCCGCGCGCCCAGGCGGTGGCCATCTCCGCAGGCCGCTTCCTCGCCGTGGGTTCGAATGATGACGTTCTCCATCTTGCTGCCGGGCGCAGCCGCAAAATTGATCTCGGCGGCAAAACCGTACTCCCCGGCTTCAATGACGCCCACTCGCATCCTGTGGAGTCCGGAGTCGAGCACCTGCGCATGGTGGCCTGCGACAAGGACTCTATCCCCGCCATTCAGGCCGCCCTGCGCCAGCGTGCCGCCAAAACTCCTGCCGGCCAGTGGGTGCTCGGTTTTCTTTATGACGACGGCAAAACTCCTCGCCCCCTTGCGCGCCAGGACCTGGATGCCGCTGTCTCCGATCATCCTGTTCTGGTGCGCCATCGCGGCGGCCACACCGTGTTCGTAAACTCGATAGCTCTCAAACTGGCGGGCGTGAATGAGAAGACTCCCGACCCGCCCGGCGGCCGCTTCGAACATGACAGCGCCGGGCAGCTGAGCGGCCACGTGGGCGACCGCGCTACTGCCGTTTTTGAAAAGCTGATCGCCTATAAGCCCACGCGCGACGATTACCGTGCCGGCGCCAAGCTCATCTCGCAGATGTTGACCAGCAAGGGCGTGACCTCAGCCTGCGACGCCGATGCCACCCCCGAGGACCTGCAGGGCTATCAGGATGCGCGCGATGCCGGCGAACTGCGGCTGCGCATCTACTCGCACATTACGGTGCGCGCGCTGGACAGGATGATCGCCGCCGGACTGCATACCGGGTTCGGCGACGAATGGCTGCGCCTGGGCGCGATCAAACAATACGCCGACGGCTCGATTTCTGAGCGTACCGCCTGGCTCTCCCAGCCCTATATCGGCATGGGCAATTATTGCGGACTGCAAGTGACCAGCAGGGAGGACCTCTACGAGAATTCCCGCAAGGCCCATGCCGCCGGCTGGCAGCTTGGCACTCACGCCAACGGCGACATGGCCATTGATGAAATTTTAGGCGTGTACGAACAGGTGCAGCGTGAGATGCCGCGCCGCGATCCTCGTTATCGCATTGAGCACTGCACCCTGCTGAACGATTCGCTTATTAGCCGCATGAAGGCGCTCGACGTCATCCCCGCGCCCTTTTCGTGCTACGTGTACTTCCACGGCGATGTCATGCACTTTTATGGCGAGGAGCGCCTCACGCACATGTTTCCTATGCGCAGCTTCCTCGATGCCGGCCTGCGTCCCACCGACTCCTCCGACTACACTGCCAGCCCCTCTGACCCCATGATGTGGCTGCAATCGCAGGTGACCCGCACCGATATGAAGGGAAAGATGTGGGGAGGCAACCAGCGCATCACCGTAGAGGAAGCCGTTCGCTGCGGCACCGTCAACGGCGCCTATGCTTCCTTCGAAGAGAACATCAAGGGCACGATTGCGCCCGGCAAGCTCGCGGACATGATTGTGCTCGGCCGAGATCCTTTCCACGCCGATCCCGCATCGCTCCTGAGCATTCCCGTGGAGCGCACCATGGTCGGCGGTAAATGGGTTTATGAGTCGTAGCCGCGTTTTCGTTGGTGGTTCACTCCGCCGGCGCCCGATACCCGCTCTTGGAGTACACCTGCAACTGTGCGGTTTTGGTAGGAGGATTTATCCGCACCTTGATCTTGCGCCACTTGCCATTGTGCGCCAGGTTGTTTGACCGGTATCCGAGAACATACTGGTTGCGCATTTCCACGCTAATCTCGGAAGCGGCCTGCGGCAAATTTTTGGGATTGTTCAGCGTGACCGTGCGCCCGCCCGTGGCCTCCGTAATCTCGGTCAGCAGACGTTTGCCCGCCCACTCCTCTGGCGTTTTGAACACTTTGTCGAAAAGGCCGATGGCATAGATGGTTGCGTCCTGTTCCTCGACCATGCTTTTTAATTCGCTGGCGGTAAACCGGCTCCGGTTGTCGCCGCCGTCGGAAATAATTAATAGTGCGCGGCGCTTATAACGTGCCAGCTGCAACTTGGCCTCTCCCATGTAGATGGCGTCCAGCAGGGCAGTGTGACCACCGGCCACGGCGTTGGCCAGCCGGCCTCGGATGGAACCAATGGATTGGGTCGAATCCGCCAGCACCGCGGGCCGGTCGGCGAACGTGATCACGAAATAATCGTCCTCCGGGTTACCCAAGTCGAAAAACTTCCCCAGCGCCTCCCGCGCCACGTCCAGCTTGTTGCTCATGCTTTTGCTCAGGTCCAGGATCACACCCACGGAAATCGGGGAATCGTCGCACCAGAAGGAGCGGACCTGTTGCCGGCTGCCGTCTTCATACAGGGAGAACTCCGCCTTGGTTAGCCCCACCACTGGCCGGTTCAGGTAATCGGTCACAGTCACAGGCACCAGCACCAGATCCACATCGGCGCGGAAAGGCTTACTGTGGACCTTCAGGGAAGCCTCTTCTGCTGTACTGCCAGGCGACGTCGCTTTGGGTACGCTCTTTTTGGCCGGAACAATGTGGACGTCATCAACAGTCTGGCATTGGAGTCGAACAGGTACGACCAGGGCCAAGGCGGCCACAACGAAGAACCACAGCAGCGCAGTTCTTCCTGGAGAGACCTGCAAGGTGAAGTGAGATGCCAGGTTGACCATGAGTACCCTGGAAGCGGCGGAGGGGGGAGCGCCGACGGCCGCGATGGTAACACGCGCGCCGGCTACGAGGTCGAGAAATATTGAGGAAAAAATTGGCGCCTCCTGGCGGAGGCGCCATGCTAAATCACCTATAAACGTGGTGATCCGGCCAACACTCTAAAACCGGAAAGTCGGCCCGAAGGTCACGTTCAGGTTGTGATTGGCGCCATTGTTGAAATACATCAGGTCGCCAGCCTCGGCGCGCAGCCCGAAGACGTGACCGATGAAGAATTCCACGCCCGCTCCAGGATAAAACGCGCCGTCAGTGTCGCCGTTCAGTACGCCGCCAAAGGAGTTGACAAACCCTGTGGTCGCTCCCTTGCGAGATACGCCGAAGTTGAGGAAACCGCCTTTCAATACCAGGTAAGCCCTGGCTGGCCCCACCCCGGTTTGGATTTTTGGTCCGAACAGGCCGCGCAACAGTCGCAGGTCAGAGCTTCCGAAGGAGGTGTTCAGGCCGTTGTTGCTGGTGGTGGTAAAGTTTTTGGCGAAATCGTACCCGATATCGCCTTCAAACTGCAGGTGATCGTTGACGTTGAACCCGAGGCGTCCGCCGAGGCCGACGAAATTGGTATTGCCCGCCGGCGACAGACGGGTGAAGTCGCCATATACTCCTACTTCACCGTGTTCTTCTTGCGCGTACAGCGCCGGCACCAGGGCCACCATGGCCAGGATGACCAGCACTCCTAAAATCGATTTCATGGCTCTCCTAATCCTCCAATCCAGTCCCAATCCCTTTCCCCCTGTTGGGGCGCCCCCGCCCTGTCACCAGGCGCTGGAAACAGTACTTCCTAGGGATGCCAACTAGGAATTGAGACGGTACGTAAGATGACAGGTGCTATTCTCGGGTGGGCTGCTAATTGCGGGCAGCTGTAACCCGCGCCGGGGGCGGTTTGCGGTCGAATAGGCCCGGTCACAACCCTCCGTTTTTCAGTCCTTTGCCCGCCTTAACCCTGCTCTTGCTCAGTTCCTGTGCTGGCTGGCCAACTCCCGCCGGGGCTGCCCGTGGCCCATAATTTATAATCCGCTGTTTGCCTTACCCGGCGGGAGGGAACTTGGCGGAAGTTCAAATCGGCATCATTGGCGGCAGTGGTCTTTACTCCATGCCCGGCCTGACAGAAATCCGGGAGATCCGTTTGCAGACTCCGTTTGGCGACCCTTCGGACGCTTACGTCACCGGCAAGCTGGAAGGCAAGCGCGTGGCTTTCCTCGCCCGCCACGCCCGCGGGCACCGCATTCTGCCCAGCGAGATCAATTTCCGGGCCAATATCTATGGTTTTCGCCAGTTGGGTGTGGAGCGCATCATTTCCGTGTCCGCGGTGGGTTCGCTGAAGGAAGAGCACAAGCCAACCGAGTTCGTCATTCCTGACCAGTTCTTCGACCGCACCCGCCACCGCGTGGATACCTTCTTCGGCGAGGGTATCGCCGCCCATGTGGCCCTGGCCGATCCGGTTTGCCCGGAGATGGCGCGCGTGCTCGAATCCGCCTGCGGCAAAGCCGGGGTGGTGGGCAAGCGCGGCGGCACCTACCTTTGCATGGAAGGCCCGCAGTTCTCCACCCGGGCCGAATCCAATGTTTACCGCGGCTGGGGCATGGACGTGATCGGCATGACCAACTTGCAGGAAGCCAAGCTCGCCCGCGAGGCCGAAATCTGTTACGTCACTGCCGCCATGGTCACCGATTACGACTGCTGGCATCCGCAGCACGATTCTGTCACCGTGGACCAGGTGGTCGCCGTCCTGCTCAAAAACGCGGAGAACGCCTGCAAGATGATTCGTGAAGCCGTTGCCGCCACTCCCGGCAAACGCTCCTGCAAGTGCGGGGCGGCGCTGCGGCACGCCATTCTTACCGAGCGCGATAAAATTCCGCCCGCCACTCGCGAAAAGCTCAAGCTGATTCTCGGCAAATACCTGGACCAGGGAGCCAATGCTTAAATGAGTATTGTTGCGGTCGGGTCCATTGCTTTCGACACCGTCACCAGCGGCTACGGCACCAAGGAACGCCTGCTGGGCGGCACGGCCACTTATTTCGGGCTGGCAGCCAGTTACTTCACCGACGTGCGCGTGGTGGGCGTGGTGGGTGACGATTTCACCGCCGAGCACGAGAATGTCCTTCGCAGCCATGCAGTTGACATCTCCGGGGTGCAGCGTACGGCGGGCAAGACTTTCTTCTGGTCGGGCGAATATGGCGCTAACGTCAATGAAGCCAAAACCCGCGCCACCGAACTGAATGTCTTTGCCAACTTCGATCCCGAACTGCCTCGCAACTACCGTGATTCCCAGTTCCTCTTTTTGGGCAACATTGACCCCACCCTGCAGGCCAGCGTGCGCCGCCAGATGAAGGGCGCCCGCCTGGTTGGCGGCGACACCATGAATTATTGGATCAACAACACCCATGCGGAGCTGCTGGAAACGCTCAGGCTCATGGACGTGCTCATCATTAACGACGCCGAAGCCAAGTCGCTGGCCGGCGATACCAACTTGCCGCGTGCCGCGCAGAAAGTGCTGGCCATGGGGCCCCAGGCCCTGGTCATGAAGCATGGCGAGTACGGCGCCACTATCTTTTTCCGCGAAGGCGCCTTCGGCCTCGGGCACCATCCCTTTCGCGCCCCCGCGCTTCCCATCGAAGAAGTTGTAGATCCTACCGGGGCGGGGGATTCCTTTGCCGGCGGGTTCATGGGCTACATCGCTTCCCAGGGCGAACTCAACCGCGAAGTCCTCAAGCGGGCCATGTTTTACGGCAGTGTGATGGGATCGTTCGCCGTGGAGCGCTTTGGCACAGAGCGGCTGCAGAACCTCTCGCGCGAGGAGATTGACGCCCGCTTCCAGATCTTCCGCGAGCTCACTCACCTGGAATAATGGCCGCGCGCCGCACTCTCGCCTCTGCCCCTGATCCGCGCTTGCGCACCATCATTCTGGTCGGCTACATAGCCGGTTTTGTCTCGCTTATCGCGTTCCTCTGGTATTTCCGGCACAACCAGGTGCTGCTCTATGGCGACTCTGTGGCGCATATCAATATCGCCCGTCGCGTTTTCGACTCGCGCACCCCCGGCTTGAAGCAGTTGGGCACCGTCTGGCTGCCCCTGCCGCATCTGCTCATTATCCCGTTTCTTTTGTCTGACTGGTCCTGGCAGACCGGCTTCGGAGGCTCGTGGCCTTTCATGATCGCCTACGTCGCCGGCGTAATTGGCATTTTCCGCCTGGTTCGCGACGGCTTGCCGGGGCCGTCCTCCGAAGCGGGGCCAGCCTGGCCTTTCCGCATAGCACCCTGGTTCGCAGGCGCCATTTATGCCGCCAATCCTAACCTGCTGTACATGCAGGCCACGGCCATGACCGAGTCGCTGTACCTCGCGCTCTTTATTTGGGCGGTGGTTTTTCTGGCTGATTTTGTCCGCCAGCGCTACTCGCATGATTTGGCTCAGCGTGCCAAAGCGGGCCGGTCGCTGATCTGGTGCGGTGTTTGTCTGGCCTTGGGCATGTTGACCCGCTACGACGGATGGTTTGCGGCGAGTGTATTCTGCGTAGGAATTCTTGTCTTGCTGCTGCGTCCGCCGCACTCCCTGGCCGCACTACGGGATTCTCAACCTTGCTTGCGCCGCCCCGTGCTCATCTTCAGTGCCCTGGTGGTGGCAGTTCCCGCCTTCTGGTTCAGCTACAACGCCGCCATTTATGGCGATCCCCTGGACTTTGCCCGCGGGCCTTACTCCGCCCGCGGCATCGAGCAGCGCACCTCCAAGCCGGGCGAAGCACGCCATCCCGGCTACCACAGCCTGAGTACGGCGGCCGTCTACTTTGTGAAATCCGCGGAGCTGAACCAGACCGAAGGCCCGTTGGAGAAGCCCTGGCTGGCGCTGGCCGCCGCCGCAGTGGTGCTCCTGCTCGTCTATTTACGCCGGCTCAGCGCCTGGCTGCTGTTGCTGGCCCCCTTGCCCTTCTATGCTCTTTCCATCGCCTACGGTGGCGTGCCCATTTTCATGCCGGTTTGGTGGCCGTTCTCTTTTTACAATGTTCGCTATGGACTTCAGCTCCTGCCCGCATTCGCTGTCTTTTTCGCGGTTGTGCTCTGCTGGGGGCTGCAACGCATCTCGCGGCGACGCTGGCAAATCCTCGCCGCCGCCGCGGCCCTCGCTTTCGTCGGCGCCAGCTATGGCTTTGCCTGGCACGACCGGCCCATTTGCCTGCAGGAAGCTGTCGCCAATGCCAGCACACGGGTAGTCTTTGAGCGCAGCCTGGCCGAGTATCTGGGCCTGCTGCCGCCCAACTCAACCTTGCTCATGTACATCGGCGGGCATGTGGGCGCGCTGCAGGATGCCGGCATTCACCTCAGCCGCGTCATCCACGAAGGCAATCACGGCGATCCTAAGATTTGGGGTGAGGAAGGCATGTGGAAGCGAGCTTTGGCCGACCCCGCCAAGCACGCCGATTACGCTATCGGTTTTGATGAGGACGAGGTTACAAAATCAGCCGAGGCCCATCACTATCCCGCCCTGCTGGTCATTCACACCGTGGGCCAGCCCGCAGCCACCATCTATGGTACCCATCCGCCCTATCCCGGCATGCCGCCGCTGCCCGGCCGGTAACAATCTGTAATTGAGCAATTTGCAATTGCTAATTTGATCGCAGGGCCGCCTTATCGCCTCCCGCCACATCGCAAATTACTCACTCACCAATCAGGGCAGTTACGCCACCAATCCGTTACCTCTCCCGCCACCCTTTGTGTCTCATCCCCCTCCACCCTAATGCTAAAATCCAGCCAAACCTCGGCAAATGGACGAACTCTACCGACTCTTCGTCTCAAAGATGGGCTTCCCGCCCGTGGTGGGGCAAACTGTTGTCCGCCTCCTGCTGGCGGCCATCCTGGGGGGCGTGGTCGGCCTGGAGCGCGAGATCAAACATAAGCCCGCCGGCCTGCGCACCAACATGTTCATGTGTCTGGGCTCGGCCCTGTTCACCATCCTCTCCTTTGAATTGGCCAGCGAGTACCCGGGCGACCACACCCGTATTGCCGCGCAAATTATTCCCGGCATCGGCTTCATCGGCGCCGGCTCCATTCTTCATTCCCGCGGCTCGGTCGTCGGCCTGACAACCGCCGCCACCATTTTTGTCGTCGCGGCCATCGGCATGGCCGTGGGCGGTGGACTCTACTTGCCCGCCGTCTTGGCGACTCTGATCGCGCTGCTTGCCCTCTACACCCTGGGGCAAATGGAGGCCCGCTTTGAACTCAAGCCCCTGCTGATGAATTATGAGGTTCTGGGTGAAAGTGCGGAGACTGTGGTCGCCGAACTCAACCGCATTCTGCAGGATGAACACCTGGGAATGACCTCGGTTCAAATGGCCAAACTCGACGGCCTCTCCCGCGTGCAGTTTTCCGTGGATGCGCGCCGCCAGGAGCAGCAATCGCTGCTCAACCGTCTGCGCCAGTCCACCCTGCTGCGCAGCGTCAACTCCCTGGGACCGGCTGAGGGCGAATGACTTCTCAAAGCTCTGCCGCCATTCCTTTTGTCAAAGCTAGCGCCTGCGGCAACGACTTCCTCATCGTGGATGGCCTCCACGCTCGCCCGGATTTGGCCGCGGTCAGCCGCCGCATGTGCGACCGCCATCAGGGCATCGGCGCCGACGGTGTGGAATGGCTGTTTCCCGCCACCGACGCCGATATCCGCGCCCGTCTCTTCAACGCCGATGGTTCCGAAGCCGAAATTTCCGGCAATGGCACCCGCTGCGTGGCCGCCTACCTGACCTCCGAGCAGGGCAGGGAAAACGTCATTGTCCGCACCGGGGCTGGGGTTAAAGCCTGCACCCTGGTACGCCGCAACGGCATGGAATTTGAATTTGAAACCGATATGGGCGAGCCTCAGGTGGGCGACGAATTTTCTATCAAGCTGGCTTTTGGCGAAATGCGCGGCATTCCCGTCTCCATGGGAAACCCGCATTTTGTGGTTTTCGTGCAGGAATTCGGACCGGGCTGGCAGGCGGAGGCCGCCGAAATCGGTAAGCATCACGACTTCAAGTACGGCATTAATGTAGAGCTGGTAACAACCAGCAAAAACGGTGATATTCACGCCCGCTTCTTCGAACGCGGTGTGGGCGAAACGCAGTCCTCGGGCACCGGATCTTGCGCCGCCGCCGTGGCTTCCATTGCCGCCAAACGGGCACAGTCGCCGGTGAAAGTGATCACCCCCGGGGGGGTGCAGACCGTGCGTTGGGAGGATCGCGTCCTCCTGCGCGGGCCGGCGCGCCTCATCGCCCGCGGCGATTTCTTTGTCTAGAACGATGGACCAATCACCCATCCCGCGCCTCAAACCTCCGCCGCTGCGCCTCGGTGACACGGTTGGCATCGTCGCGCCCGGCAGTCCCATTAAGCGCGACCTGCTGCTTGCCGGCTGCGAGGGCCTGCGCCGCCTGGGTTACAAACCCGTCTACCAGGACTCCATTCTCGACCGCGATCTCTATTTCGCCGGCTCCGCACGCCGCCGCGCCCGTGAACTGGAAGAGATGTTTGAGCGCGACGACATTCGTGCCATCATCTGCGCCCGCGGCGGATACGGCACCAACTACCTGCTTCAGGAACTGGACCTCGCTAAGCTCAAACGTCATCCCAAAATCTTTGTCGGTTATAGTGACGTCACCACGCTGCTGACCTGGTTCACCAGCGCTGCCGGGTTGATCACATTTCATGGACCAATGGTCACGAAGGATTTTGCCGTCTCCGGCGGGGTGCATTTGGCCTCGTGGAACGCCGCGCTGGCTGCTTCTTCGCCATGGGAGCTCAAATTCTCTCCCGGTTCAGAAGTTCAAGTATTGGTTGATGGTTCTGCCGAAGGCACTTTATACGGCGGCTGTCTCTCCATGCTGGCAGCCTCTCTGGGCACGCCCTTCGAAATTGAAACCCGCGACACTATCCTTTTTGTCGAAGATGTTGCCGCCAAGCCCTTCCAGGTGGACCGCATGCTCATGCAGTTGAAGCTGGCAGGCAAGCTGGAGGCCGTGCGGGGCATTATTTTTGGCGAGATGCTGGACTGCATCCAGCCGGGCGGGGAACAGGACTACACGCTGGAGGAAGTGGTCACACGCGTACTGCGCGACCTGAATATTCCCATTGCTTACGGCCTCCGCTCCGGGCATGTTACACGGGAGAACATTACTTTACCGCTGGGCGTGCGCAGCTCGTTGGAAGCGAAGAAGGACGGGGTTCGCCTGCGGTTACTCGAACCATCCGTTGCGCCCGCGGGCGAAGCGGTTCGCTCGGCCAAGCTATGAAATCCAGACGTCACATTCATCTCATCGGAATTTGCGGCACGGCCATGGCTTCACTGGCCGGCATGCTCAAGCAGCGCGGCTTTAAAGTCAGCGGCTCCGACGCCGCCGCCTACCCGCCCATGTCCGACTTTCTCTCCGGCCTCGGCATCCCCCTGGCTCAGCCCTACGCCGAAGCCAACCTGCAGCCGCATCCCGACCTGGTCGTAGTGGGCAACGCCATTTCCCGCGGCAACGTGGAGTTGGAATACGTGCTCGACCGCCGCATCCCTTTCTGCTCGCTGCCGCAGATTCTGCACGACGAATTTCTGCGCGGCCGCGAAGTCATCGTCATTGCCGGCACTCATGGCAAGACCACCACCACCTCCATGCTGGCCTGGATCTTTCAGTCGGCAGGGAAGCGGCCTGCCTTCCTGGTCGGCGGCATCGCGGAAAATTTCGGCAGCAGCTTTGCCCTGGGCGACGGCGGCCACTTCATCATCGAGGGTGACGAGTATGACACCGCCTTCTTCGACAAGGGTCCCAAGTTCCTTCACTACTTCCCCGATTCCGTCATCCTCACCTCGGTGGAATTCGATCACGCCGACATTTACAAGGATCTGGAGGCGGTGAAGACCGCCTTCAAGCGCCTGGTCAACCTGGTGCCACGCCGCGGCCGCATCATCGCCTACGAAGGCAATGCCAATGTGAGCGAGTGTGTGGCCAAAGCCCTCTGCCCGGTCGAGCGCTATGGCGCGAGCCACGCCGCCTGGCAAGTCGCCAACCTGCAACTCGAACGTCAGCGCACTCACTGGTCGGTCCTGCGCGAAGGTTGCCACTGGACTGACTTCGATTTTCCTCTTGCCGGAGAGTACAACGTCCTCAACGCTACCGCCGCCGCGGCCATGGCCGTCGCTTACGGCATCACCGAAGCGCAAATTGCTCAGGCATTAAAAACTTTCAAGAGCGTGAAGCGCCGCCTGGAAGTGAAGGCCGAAGTGAACGGTGTCACCATCATTGACGATTTCGCCCACCACCCCACCGCCATCGCCGAAACCATCAAGGCTCTGCGCGCCCGCTATCCCGGGCGCCGCCTGTGGGCTATCCTTGAGCCCCGTTCCAACACCCTGCGCCGCAATGTCCTGCAGAACGAGCTGGCGCAATCGCTGGCGACGGCCGACGAAGTGGTGATCGCTCGCGTCTTTCGCCCGGAAGCCATACCGGAAAGCGAATGCCTCGACCTGAACGCGCTTATCGCGCGCATCAACCATGGCGGCAAGCGCGCTCGCGCCATTCCCGACGCTGACGCCATCGTCGCCCAAATCGGCGGGGAACTTTCTGCGGGTGACGTGGTGGTCATCTTGTCGAACGGCGGTTTTGGCGGGATCTACGAAAAGCTGCCGCGACGGATCCAGGGCGCAACTACCGCCGCTGCTCCGGCGCGCTCGTGATCCGCACCCTGCTGATGCTCGCCTTTTGGCTGCTGCTGGTGCCATTTGCTGCCCTGGTTGGCTTTCCCTGGACTTTTCTGACTGGCAAGGTTGACGTTCTCTACTGGCTAGGAACCCGCATTGCTTTTGCCGGGGTTCGGGTGGCTGGAGTCAAGATCAACGTGGTGGGCCTGGAGCGGCTCGACTCTGGCGCCACCTACATCTTCATGTCCAATCACGTCTCCAATCTCGACCCGCCCATCCTGGTGCCGCTGATCCCACACCGCACTTCGGTGCTGGTTAAAAAGGAGCTCTTCCGCGTGCCTATTCTTGGCCGCGCCATGCGGTTGGCCTCGTTGGTGCCGGTGGACCGCGGCAACCGCGAGGCCGCCATCGCCAGCCTGCGCGCCGCCGCCGACGTTCTGGCCCGCGGCATTCCCATGACCATCTTTGTGGAAGGCACGCGCTCTTTCGACGGACGCTTGCTGCCCTTCAAAAAGGGTCCGTTCTATCTGGCCATGGAAAGCGGCGTGCCTGTGGTGCCGGTCACGTTAGTGGGCACACGCCGCATCCTGCCCAAGCGCAGCTTCAGCATTTGCAAGGGCGAAGCCACGGTGGTGTTTCATCCTCCTTTGGATCCAAGGCAATTTTCCGACCGCGACGCGCTTCTCTCCGCCGTCCACGACTCCATCGAAAGCGCTCTCCCCGCCGAAGATCGTCAGGATAGGTGATACTTAAAATTGTCATCCTGAGCGTCGCGACTGAGGCTTGGCGGGTGGCCCACCCTTCCTGTCGTGCGGCGCAAGTATATCCCACACAAAAAACACGAAGGGTGCCCCACCCTTTGCGGTCTTTCCAAAGGTGGGCTCGGTTGAGACGTTGCTGGCAACATCTCTCCCTTATTTCTACAGCGCAGGAAGTACGTTACAAGAAAGCCCAGGACGGGAGTCCTGGGAAAGAAACGGAAGAAATCCGGCCCGTAGGGGCGGCACTCAAGGCCTGACCTACTTCTTCCGCTCCACCAGAAACTGCGCCAACGCCTTCAATGTCAAGGCTCTCTCCCCAAAGCTCTCCAGACTGCCGCACGCAGTCTCTACCAGCGCATCCGCCTTCTTCAGCGACTCCGCCACGCCGAACAGTGCCGGATAGGTTGCCTTCTCCGTGGCAGTGTCCTTGCCCGCGGTTTTGCCCAGTTGCTCGGACGACTGCGTCACGTCCAGCACGTCGTCCACAATCTGGAACGCCAGACCGATGGCCCGGCCATGCGCTCGCAATTTGCCAAGCTGCTCGTCATTGCCTTCCGCGTACAGACCGCCGGTCACTACGCAGGCGGTGATGAGCGCTGCGGTTTTGGAATTATGAATGTATTCCAATGTGGCGGCGTCGGCGCGCTTGTGCTCGGCTTCCAGGTCCATCACCTGACCGCCAATCATGCCGTCCACCGTGCCGGTGGCATGGGCGATCTCCTCGATAATGCGCACCCGCTGCTCCGCCGGACAGTGCAGCCGCGCCAGCACTTCATAAGCGTAGGTCTGTAGCCCATCACCGGCCAGGATGGCGGTAGCTTCCCCGAAAGCTTTGTGACAAGTGGGTCTCCCGCGCCGCAGGTCATCATTGTCCAGTGCCGGCAGGTCGTCATGGATAAGCGAATACGTGTGCAGCATCTCCAGCGCCGCGGCCAGTGCGTCCACTCCCTCGGGTAGGGAACCCGCTACCAGCCGCGCCGCTTCCAGGCACAGAATAGGCCGCAGGCGCTTGCCGCCCGCAAACACGCTGTGCCGCATGGCCTGATGGATGGAGCTCGGATACTGCGTGCCCGGCGGCAACAGTCTTTCCAGCGCCGCGTCGGCTATGCGGCGCCCTTCTTCCAGGGTTTGTTGAAGCATTCGCTTGAGTATAACAAGCGCGCAAAGCGCGCCCGCTTGATCCCGGCTTGCTTGCCTGTCATGTTCCTCATGCAGTACTTGGAAAATCGAGTGCTCTCGTGACCGGAGCGGGTCGCGGGTTCCTTGAAGTCTTATTCCGCATCCAAGCAAAATGATGCCCCGTGCTGGTAAAGCCATTGCCCATAAGCCTGGTCGTAACCGCGTAGTTGAAGGTGCAGTTCCGGCGGAACAGCTTCAGGCTCAGTTTCCATTCATCAATTTGCCTATCCGTCCCCCTTACCCACCGATGGAAGCCAAGTCGGTGGAAGAAATTCCCCGCGGCGAAGGCTGGCAATACGAGCCCAAGTGGGACGGCTTCCGCTGCCTGGCATTCCGCCAGGGAGAGCAGGTCATGCTGCAGTCCAAGGCGGGCCAGCCGCTGGGCCGCTATTTTCCCGAGTTGGTGGAGGCGCTTCGCCAACTCCGCCCACCGCAATTTGTGCTCGACGGCGAGATCGTTATCTTTTCCGGCGAGCATCTCTCCTTCGACGACCTGCTGCTGCGCATTCATCCCGCCGAATCGCGTATCCGCAAGTTGGCCGCGGCAACTCCCGCCACCCTCTTGTGCTTCGACCTGCTGGTGGACGATGAAGGCAAGCCGCTGACGGAACTCTCTTTAGCAGAGCGCCGCAAACGGCTGCAGAAATTATTCGCCGAAATAGGGAAGAGCGAACGCGTGCGGCTTTCACCCGCAACCACTGGCCGCCCTCAGGCCGAACGATGGATGCGCGAACTCGGCCCTGCCGGCCTGGATGGAGTGGTAGCCAAGCTAATCAATGAGCCTTACCATTCCGGCGACCGCGCCGCCATGGTCAAGGTCAAGCGCATTCGCGCCGCCGACTGCGTGCTGGGCGGTTTTCGTTATGCCGAAAAAGGCGGGGAAGTGGGTTCGCTGCTGCTCGGTCTCTATAACCAACAGGGCCTGCTCGATCACGTCGGGTTTACTTCCAGCTTCACTGCCGAGCAGCGCCACGAATTAAATGCAGTTGTTGAACCTCTAATTGGACCGCCAGGCTTCACCGGCAAAGCCCCGGGCGGGCTCAGCCGGTGGAGCACCAAACGCTCCATGGAATGGCAGCCGCTCCGGCCTAAGCTGGTTTGTGAAGTGCGCTACGACCACTTCTCCGGCGGGCGTTTCCGCCACGGCACTAAATTCCTGCGCTGGCGCCCCGATAAGAGGCCTCAGGAGTGTACCTTTGACCAGGTGCGCGGAGGCCAGGCGGTGAGCTCTTCCGCCCTGCGGAATTTTCTGCCTTTGGCCAGCTAAGCACCCAGTCGCTTGACCACAGCCGACTGGATAGAGCGGAAAGTGGGGCAAAGACGCCTCTCTCCCCCCACCTCTACCCGAAGCTCTTACTGCAGTGCAGTGAAGTTGGGACACTGCTGAGCGCTGGGCGGGGTGGTGCTCTTGCTGGTATTCGCATCCCAACGAATCACGTTGTCCTCGGTGGAGCAGAACAGGCGCACACCCGACTGGTTGAAAGTGATGGGCGCAGCCCCGATTACGTACGTGGTGTTAGCCCCGTTTACCGGATTTCCGCCTGGCGCCGTAAAAAAATATCCACTCTTGGTTCCGCCGGCTAAACTCTGGTCAATCAGACAGGCGTTGCCCGGCGTGGGAACGCAGGGCGTGGCCCCGCCCAGATTGGAGAGCTGGGTCGCGTACCCGCCATTGGGATAGGAGGTGGTGTACGACAATTCAGCTTGCTGAATGGTGCGAATGGACGACACCGCCGAGGCCTCATTAGCAGAGATCTTGGCCCGCAACAGGTTGGGGATGGCAATGGCCGCAATGATCAGAATAATGGCCACCACAATTAGCAACTCGATCAGGGAAAAGCCCTTCGTTGGGCTGGAACGTTTCATGATAGTGATTACCCGCGTTGAGAGATTCGTGGGCGTCAGCCTGAAGGCCGCGCTCCTCGGCCATTCTCCGGGAACAGCCGCATCAGCCCTTAGTGCAATCTTATGGCCAGAGTTGCCCGGGAGGCAAACACCCCCTTCAGACAAAGAACGACCCCACACCTGAAGTTTGCGCCAGATTCGTTCTTAAGCGGCAACAGACTTACTAGCCTGCGTGGTGCGCAAAGCCGCGCTCAAAATTGCTCGGCAATCGGCAGAAAAGCAGAGATCGCTGGCTCCTGCGCCCACCATTTCTGTCCACATCTCCTCGTTGGCCAGCCGATGCGTGCAGACCAGGCAAACCCCCGGAAACTCGTGCCTTAGCCATGCCACTTCCGAACGCGAAACCAGTTCCAGATCGAGTACCACGACTTGCGCCCGGTATTTCGGAATGGCCGCTATCGCTTCTCCGAGGCTCCCTGCTAAGCATATGAAATTGAAATGGTTTTGCAGAGACCCTTGCAGGTTTCGTGCGACTTCGGCGTCCCTTTGCAGGACAACTACGTTTAACGGCTGCATACTTCCCCCTGAGGTTCGACCGTCGCCCTACGCAACGGCTGCGTAAACACCGCAGTAAAGCTTTGCTACCGCGGCGGCTTGCTGGTCAAACGAGCTTGACGAAAATGCGGCGAACGGCTACTTCCTCGCCTCCGCCTTCTCAGTCAGGGGCTCGAAGGGTTCGGCCTGTAATTTCCCATTTTGTTTCAATAAGATCTCGACTTTACCTTCGGCCTGCTCTAATTCTTTGCGGCAGGTGCCGGAAAGTTGCATGCCCTCCTCAAAAAGCGCCAGCGACTTTTCCAGAGGGATGTCTCCCTTTTCGAGTTCGCTTACAATTTTTTCCAGGCGCTGGAGGCACTCTTCAAACTTTGGCACGTACTCCCCCCTTTCTATTCTAATGCACATTATTGCAGGTTTTGCGCAGGAAATTTAAATGGTGGGTTTGGCGAAGTCCGGGTTGGGAGTCCGGCCCAAATAGCTCCTAGCTGGCCGCCGCCCCGCCCTGCCCCATCACCTCCAGGACGTCCACGGCGGCGTTGTACTTGCCAAAGGGAGCGCTGATCTGTGCCCCTTGGACAAGATTGCGGATAGCCAGCAGCATCTCCCGCGCAATCGCAACTCCTTCATGGCGGGCCACCTCCGCATTACTGGCGGCGGCCATGCGCTGGAAGATGGCATCCGGAATGGAGACCCGCAGCTCGTTCTTCATGAACTCGGCATTGCGCACACTGACCAGGGGCCAGATGCCGGCAACGACTGGAATACGGCAATGCTCGATGCGGCGCATAAAGTTCTCCAGCAGGCCAATATCGAATACCGGCTGGGTGACAGCGTATTCCGCTCCCGCTTCCACCTTGTACTCGAAGCGGCGAATCTCTTCGTCAATGTTGGGCACTCCTGGATTGGCTCCCACGCCAATTACAAAACCGGTGCCATCGCCAATGGGGTTGCCGCCGATGTCCAAGCCCCGGTTCAGGTTATGCACAATGTTGACCAAGCCAATGGAATCCACGTCGAAGACGGCTGTGGCATCGGGGTAATTTCCCAATTTGGGCGGGTCTCCGGTTATGCAAATCAGGTTGCGAATGCCGATGGTCGCCGCTCCCAGCAGGTCGGATTGTATGCTCAGCACGTTGCGGTCGCGGCAGGTGTAGTGCAGCACTGCTTCAATGCCTACCTGCTGCTGCACCAGGATGGAAAGCGCCTGGTTGCTCATGCGCGCCGACGCCCGAGGACTATCGGGAATGTTGACCGCATCCACCCCCACCGACTTGAGAAAGCGCGCGCCTTCCAGTTCCTTCAGAATGTCAGTACCCTTGGGGGGCACCACTTCCACCATGGTAACGAACTCGCCTGCGGCCAACTTGGCCCCTATGCGCGAGCGCTTTGGCAGCGGGAGTGGCTCCTGCGCCGAAGGCTTGGCCGGGGCAGTGCCGACAGGGAAGGTGCTGGTGCGGTTGCGCGCCTTGCCCACCTGCAGCGCCGACTTCATGGCGCGTATGTGCTCGGGAGTGGTGCCGCAGCAGCCGCCGACCAGGCGCACCCCGGCCGCCACAAACTTGCGGGCATAGCTGGCCATGTACTCGGGCGAGCAGAGATAGATATTCCGCCCTTCCACGCTGCGCGGCATGCCGGCGTTGGGCTGTGCGGCCAGCGGAAGCTGGGTGACCCGGCGCACCCGCTCCATGGCGTCCAGCATGGCTACGGGACCAACGCTGCAGTTGCAACCCACCACGTCGGCACCCCATTCGGTGATCTGCGGAGTGAAGGCTTCCGGGCTGGAGCCGTCCAGGCAGTTGCCATCGTCATCAATGGTGACCTGCGCCACCAGAGGCAGCTTGGCATCCACCTCGCGCGCCGCCAGCATGGCCTGGTGCAGTTCTTCCAGGTAGCCGAAAGTTTCCAGGATCAGCAGGTCTACCCCACCCTCGACCAGGGCCGCAATCTGCTGCGCGAACATGGAGCGCGCTTCTTCCCGCGAGGTCTTGCCCAAAGGCTCGATGCGAATGCCCAGGGGGCCCACCGAACCCGCTACCCAGCCGGCGAAACTCTTAGCCGCCTCGCGCGCCAGGTGGGCGCCCGCCAGGTTAATCTCGCGCACCCGGTCGGCAAAGCCATGCCGGGCCAGGCGCACAGCGTTGGCTCCGAAAGTATTGGTTTCAACAACTTCCGCGCCCGCCTGCAGATACTCGTGATGGATTTCCCGGATCATATCCGGCTGCGAGCAGTTCAGCTCGTCATAGCAGCGGTTAATGAACACACCTTTGGCGTACAGAAGTGTGCCCATGGCGCCGTCGCACAGCACCGGTCCCTGCTGCAGCCGGGAAAGAAACTCAGAGGGCATAGGAAAAAGAATACAAGATTTGGGGGTAAGTGCCTACAGAACCACGAGACGTAAACTGGGCTGGCTCCAGCCCGCAGCAAACCTTTGCGGCTTAAGACCTTCGTCTTGGTGAAGGCGGGGCGATGCGAGCTTCCGGAAGATGGCCGTGGAGCAGCTTTCGTCACTATGCATTGCGAGAAAAGGAGTCGTGGAAATCGAGTCAGAATGGACAGCGCGGGATCGGGAGAGGCAAGCCACAGGAAGCGGGGAGAGGATATTGCTCATCCCAGAAGCCTGCCCTGAGCGAAGCCGAAGGGTTAGCGCCCAAAGCGGGCGCCAACCTGGGCCACCTGCGTTCACTACTCTTCATTTGTCGAGAACCCGGGAACGTTCCGCCTGTCCCCAGTTTTCTCGTCCCCAGTTTTCTCCAAAAACAAGGTTCTGCAAGCTTGAGGATAGCGCCTTT